>Ga0209420_1000132_pt1 | contig 45768 bp, 36 predicted proteins | sample BlaSpr_A8_OM1_O1_FD_187972 | JGI IMG/M metagenome (GOLD analysis project Ga0209420, IMG submission 187972) | Forest soil microbial communities from Thunder Bay, Ontario, Canada - Black Spruce, Ontario site 2_A8_OM1_O1 (SPAdes) (version 2) | ecosystem: Environmental > Terrestrial > Soil > Boreal...
CGCGTCGGAAGCCCATCGATGCACTCCGAATCAAGCCCACGAAAAAGAGGGCAAACAAGAAGGTGTCTGCGCCTGGAAGGTCGGTGCGAAGCGGCAAGTGAGGAAGGGTCGCCGACAACCCAGATAGATAGCGGCGGTGTCGGCCAAAAGCTCCGGCCTGGCGTCTCCTCAAGACTCGCGCCGGACAGCTTCCTCCGCGCGGAACTTCGCGATACGTTCGATCAATCTCACGGGGACCGGCTCGGAGAGCGGAAAACGGATTGTGCCTTTGCTGACCTTGTACGATGCGAGTTGGTCCTTGAGCGCCGAGACCATGGATTCGCCCGCGGGGTACAACGAGTAGTGCTGCTTCCAGCCAGCAAAGTACAGCACTATCCCACCATGCAGTCTGTAAGCAGGGATCTTGTATGAGATCACCTCTTCGGCTCCTGGCAGGGCTTTGCGGAGCGTGCTTCGCACAAGCCTTAGTACGAGTTGTGCGGTCTCCGGTTGCGCGGAAATGTATTCATCGACGTTTGTGAAATTGGCTTTGCCCATAGTGATTTCACCCTTTTGCCTGGATTTCAGTAGAGGATCTGCGGCTGCGCCTGGTCGCCTGCCAACCTAAGATGACGACCCAGGAGCATGTACGTAAGAAATGTGAATCGCGGAGGCCAGCCGATGTTAACGCCGGAGCCGTAAGCATCAGGTCCTAGTGGAAAGACAAAAATGGCCGAGTAAACCGCAAAGCTTAGAAGGCCCAGCGACGGTAAGCCAGCGGTCCAGAGTAGAACTCGACGTGCCGACCTCCATGCTTCCTTACGAGCCAGGCTGAGGTTGACAAGCAGCGCTGCGAATGGAAGGAGCACCATCTGACCTGTGCCGAATATCACGTGAAGTGTGCCCCTGCTGGATAGCGGAGAGTGCAGCGGCATGGGGTCAGTTGTGCATATTCCTACTCCAGTAGCCCCAATCACGCACATCAGGAATAGGCCAAGTCCAATGCGGCCTAGGCTTCCGTGCACTTGCGGTTTCAACATCACGAATAACGCCGCATAGCTTATTGCCGAAATGAGAAACGCAGATGACATGATCCAGCCATAGGGCCCGATGGCCCATTCGCTGATTGTGTGCCAGGAAGGAGCTAGATCCGGTCTCAGAAAAATCAGCGTAAGTACCAGGGCTTGATAGGAAGTGATCGCGACTATCGCGAGCCACGCTGCTCTGATTGAAATCGCTGCCGAGGTACTTGTAACTGCTGCGCTCGTCATGGGTATTCTCCTAGGGTGTGTCAGGTGTGTCAGTTTTGATGTAAGCAACCTAGATCATCCCTTCCAGTCGCACATAGCTTGCTTCCATTCCGCGCTCCATGCCTGTCGCAAGCATGGTTGCCCGCGTCTGAGCATCAGGCAGAGTCATGCGCACGGTCATCAATGTGCCCGCACCGTCCGCATCAAATCTCGTTTCGACATGGTTGTCTGGTGTAGGGTCTGGCAGGTGCATCCGCTCGACATGAACGATCCGGTTGTACGGCTCCAATTCGAGGTACTCGCCCGTGACGTGGAATCCATGTCCTTTGCCATTCGCCCACTCGTAACGGAACTTGCCGCCCGGCCTCGCGTCATTGATGCAGACGGGCATCGTCCAACCTTCAGGACCGAGCAGCCATTTCTGAATCAGTTTCGGATCGGTATGGGCGCGGTAGACGGCTTCGGGAGGGGCGGCGAATCGCCTGGTCACAACCAGGTGGGTGTTACCTTCAGTCTTCAGAGTCAACTTGCTCATCGTTTTTCTCCTCTTTTTATCTTTGGTTGTTCCGTGCCGGCGAGAACCTCGTCTAGCCGGTCGTAGTTCTTCTCCAGCGCTTTTCGCAACATTGCGAGCCACTGGTCCATTGCCTCAATGCCGGCCTCTGCGAGACGACGAGGGCGCTTTGTACCATCCACGCGACGTGCTACCAGTCCTGCGTCTTCGAGCACCTTCAGGTGTTGCGAGATTGCCGGTTGAGTTATCTCGAAGGGCTCGGCTAGTTCCATCACAGTCGTTTCGCCCTTGGCAAGACGTGCAAGGATTGCCCGACGCGTCGGATCGGCCAAAGCAGAAAAGGCGGCATCGAGATTCAACGTTGCTGACATAAGCAATAGATTATATAAGCGATTACTTATTGTCAAGAGGATTCTACCCGGACTGAGCATCGTCCACTCCGCGTCGCGTGACCTGCAACCCCGAGCTAGGCTCTGGATAGGTCGAGTGGAAAAAGATTCGCAACCACCTTTTCGGCTGGTAGGTCGGAGGGCTCAATTGGCGAGGTTGTTCCCGGACGGACAACTCTGAAGTTACGGGCGAGACCGGGGCCACGATTCGGCACGGAAGTCGGTTTCTGACAAGCAGAATGTTCCGATCCGTCAGTCTTGGAGCGTTCACGAGACACTCCATTTCGCCTGTTGGAGTAGTCGATTGCGCGACTTTTCCGCAAGGGCCTGTGCCATCTGATTCCACGAATAGAGCGTTTGCTGGAAGGATGAGGTGCGGTTCGATAGCCTGCTGGATCTAGTGAAGCGCGAAACTGAATTCACGCGACGGACTACATGGCCCCCTGCTCCAAGAGTGGGTAGCCCGAGGGGGAAATATCGCGCCCGATGCGAATCAATTTCTGTGCCAGAAGCGTTGACAAGCAATTTCCCATAAAGCCAAGCGCGGGAACTGCGGTCGTCATGCTCGGGCACGTGCCCCGGTTGGGCTCGCCAGCTTAACGCGCACAACCATCTCCCGCAAAGAGTAAGCCCGCGCCACCTGCACCATTAGCATACGCAACAACACATCAGGCGATGAAAACCCACGCAATCGCTCGACCGCACCTGACTGCCACGCCATTTGCTGCCATCCTGTGGGAAAGAACGACGTGAGCACCTTCCAGTTTTCTTCGAGGATATGCATCCCCCAAGAATAGGTCCGCGAACACTAAAACCTGTTCCTTAAGTAAGTGCGCTTATGGGGTCCAGCCCCGGCTTGAGGAAGGGTTCTTGAGCCCTAGCGTCATCACCTACCGAAAGGACCAACAGCGTGTCCACGGTGCCAGCTGGCAGCTTGGCGAAAGCCTCGTTGGTGGGTAGGCGTTTTCGCTTTACTCGCCTACGCCGACGATCACAGGCGTTCCACGCGGAGATTCGTGTGATCCGCTCTCGGGTTCTAGCGTAACCGCAAAGTTCTTGGCCTCGACACCCTCCGGCAACGGAGGATTCACGACCGTCGCGCTGCCACGGGCATCGGGCTTGAACAGGCCCGCTGCGATGGGCGCACCGCCATTGGCGGGAAATAGCCACAGTTCGTAGATTTTCTCTGTGGGCAGAGGCGGCAAGTTGCTGGCGAAGAAAATGAGTTTGCGATTGCGACGCTGGTAGATCGCCTTACCTCTCGGCTGCGGCTTGTTGCCGACGGCGACCAGTTCGATTTTGATTGCATCTGGATCCAGCAGTGTGGCTACGACTTCGTCTGCTTGCTCGAGCTTGCTTCCCCGGTCGGTGAACTGCGCTCGCAGCGAAGCCAGATCCTGCTGCAGTGTCGAATTCTGCCGCACTAAACCGATGCCGACGACAACGAGCGCAACCGCCGCCGTCCATCGAAGAGCAGGCCATCCCAGCGCAGACCACCCGGAACGCTGCTGCCGTTCCGACGCCTGCGGGGCCACAGGCAAGCGCGGCTCGTTGGTAATAGCCGACATCAGCCTTTGCCGGGCGCGCGATGGCGGCTTGGGGACGGCGATCGTCAGCGCGAGCAGGCTGAGGTCGCCGCGGAGCAGTTCTAATTCTCTGCGGCAGGAGGCGCACCCGTCGAGATGCTTTTCGAGCGCATGGCGCTCCGCACCGTCGAGCGACCCAAGGGCGTAGAGCGCCAGGTCTTCCGCGAATTGTTCGTGCGCGCTCATGCGGCAAACACTTTTCGCAACGCGAGTAATCCGGCGCGAATCCTGGTTTTAATTGTGCCCAGCGGCTCGCCGGTTTTTCCGGCGATCTCGGAATGAGTCAATCCCTCGAAATACGCCATTTCGAGCGCAGACCGTTGGGGCGCGGGCATCGCCTGCAACGCTCCGCGAACTTTTTCCATGATGCGTGACCGGTCGGCTTCGCTGGCAAGATCGTGCTCGACAGAAACTAGCACGTCTGAGATATCGTTCTCCGGACGGCGGCGGCGCAGCGCGTCGATCGCCCGGTTGCGCGTGATCACCGCCAGCCATGCGGCCATGTTTCCGCGGCTAGCGTCAAAAGCTCCCGGTTTGCGCCAAAGCTGCATGAAGATATCTTGCAACACGTCCTCCGCCGCACCTGTATCCTGCAGCACGCGCAGCGCCACCGAATACACAATGGACGAATAGCGATCGTACAGCACCGCCATGGCAGACTGGTCGGCAGACCGGATCGCCGTCACCAGCCTGAGGTCGGACGTTATCGCGTTGGTTTCCGCGCTCGACACGCCGATCGTCATCCTCCTGAAGTACGTCTCAGAATGACCTTTGGTTTGCTCTAAATTCCCGCCCCGAATAGCCCGCCCGCCCCGTATAGCCCGCGGTTCATGGCTCAACGAACATAGCAGTCTGAACCGGCGGGAGGCAAGGTACTCGCACTCGTCCAGCAGCACCCCCTAAAACTGCAAATCTCGCGTTCATTGTCTTTCATCCCTCCAGGATTGAATTTTGATGCTCACCTACAAGTACGCGCGAACGTCCGTGGCCAGATGTGAATCCAGTTTCGCCTTCAGGTCTTATCGACAGACATGTCGATGAGCAAGTAGCGTCCATAACCGCCTCCCCGAAGCAGGTCTCAACCGCTCTGCACGTTTGCCAAAGCGAGGGCAATAGCAGGCACTGTCTTGCAATACCGGAAGTTGTGGTCGAACGGAGTCAAAAGGAGGCTAACGATTGCGTTCAGAGCGAAAACAAGAATCGGGCTACGAAACTCAGGTGTGAACAATCCGATTTGCATTCCCGCCCGTATTCCATAAGTAGGCAGAATCTGATCAGCGCCACGGCGGTTAACCGAATCCTATTAATTTGCAACGCAGTGAGGTTGGAATGTCCAAGTGGCTACTAATTCCTCTGATTCTTTGTGCCGCATCAGCATGGTCTCAGACTGCGCCTTTTGAATCCCTCGAGTTGAAACGCCTCGGCCCAGTATCGGAGACGGACCAGCAGATTCAGACACTGCAAGATCATGTGAAGCAAGCGCCGGACGATTACACCGGATACGACGGGTTAGGATCCGCTTTCTTTCAGAAGGCCAGAGAGACCGGCGACATTGCTTATTACGATCTGGCCGATCAAACGATCAAGAAGGCGCTCGCGCTGGTGCCGCAAGACTTCCGAGCCGCAGACCCTTTAGTTCACATGGCATTGGTGTGTATGGGCGAACATCGTTTCTCGGACGCCCTCGCCTATGCACAAAAGGCGATCGGCACAGGCTCAGGAAATCTGGCGGCATTCGCCATCGAAGGAGACGCTTACACGGATATGGGCGATTACGACGAGGCAGCCGCGGCCTATCACACGGTGCAATCGCTTGGCCGGGCGATCTTGTCACCTTTGTCGCTTGCATACATGAGCGACAGCCGCATGGCATATCTGTGCTACTTGCGTGGAGACTCCGCGGAAGCTATTCGGCTGATGAAGAGTGCCATCGCGGCCGCGTTTCAAACCGATGTTCCGCGGGAAAATCTCGCATGGCTCTATTTCGAACTAGGAGAGCGATATTTCCAAACAGGTGACTTGGGGAATGCTGACGTGTCGTATCAGAGAGGCATAAGGGCCGATCCCAATCACTATCGTTCCCTGGCCGGTCTGGCGAAGGTTCGGGCCGCGCAAGGGAAACTCGAAGAATCCATTCAGCTCTATCAACGCTCGATTGCCATCATTCCGTTTCCTGTCTACGTCGCTGAGTTGGGCGACGTTTACAAGAAGTTGGGACGGGTGGGCGAAGCTCAGCAGCAGTACGACCTGGTCGAGTACATCGGGCACCTCGGCAAGTTAAATCAAGTACTGGCCAATCGCGAACTGGCCCTCTTCTATGCAGATCAGGGGATCAAGCTGCCAGAGGCTCTGGAGCTTGCGCGAAAAGAGCTTGAACTCCGGCACGACATTTACACCTGGGACGCCCTGGCGTGGGTCCTCTACAGTAATGGCCGATTCCAGGAAGCGTCCGAAACGATCAACAGAGCTCTTGCCTTGCACACTAACGATTCGCTGCTCCTGTTTCATGCCGGCATGATCTATCGCAGCTTGGCCAAGGATTCTGATGCAGAAGACTTTCTGAATCGTGCCTTAAAAGCCAACCCGCACTTCCATGTGTTTCAAGCCGAAGTGGCGACCCGCACTTTAGAACTTATTGCCCGATCGCGTAACCGGGATTTGAGGTCAAGCAATGCGCACTGATGACGACAAGAGAAATCATCCCTGGCCCAGAATCGTTTTGCTCCTGTTTGTGTTGATCTTGAGCTCCGCGACCGCCTTGGCCCATCCCATGGGGAATTTCAGCATCAATCACTATTCGAAGGTTACCATCAAGCAAGGGTCGATTGAAATCCTTTATCTGATTGACATGGCTGAAATTCCCACTTTTCAGGAGCTTCGGCAGTTCGACATTACTCCCAAGCCGGACGACCCCAGCGCCTACCGCTACCTCGACAGACAGGAGCAACTCTTGAAGGAAGGAATCTCCGTGGAGAGCGATGGCCAATCCGTCCGGTTAGAGATGACATCGCGCCAGGTGACATTTGCTGACGGTGCCGGCGGTCTCCCTACGATGAAAATCGGGTTCGTGTTCCGAGGCAAGCTTGATGTCCCCGCTGGTGCTCACAAACTGACCTACCTCGATAACAACTTTCCCGGGCGAGCAGGTTGGAAAGAGGTCTTGGTTCAGGGCGACAGAGTCGCGATTCTGGACAGTTCCGCTCCCGGTACCGATCGCAGCCAGGAACTGACCAACTACTCCAGCGATGTGTTGAACAGCCCTCCACAGCAACTATCTGCCCTGGTCGGCTTCAGGACCTCACTTTCTGAACCGGAGAGGACTTCTTCAGTGGCGGTAATTGGGACGTCTTCCAAACCGACGATCCCTCACAGAACAACCACGGCACATCAGGCACCCGTACCTCGAGGACATCGCCGATCGTCGAGTGCAATCACTTCAGGTGCAGTTATTTCCTCGCACAAGAGCAACGCGCACACCTCTTCCCCCAGCGTTGCGGCATCCACCGTTGCTCCCTTCCCACCCCCGGCGGGTGCGAAGAATACACCGCGCAGTCGTTTTACCGAGCTGATCTCGACGCAGGGGAAGTTAAGCTTGTGGGTATTGTTATCGGCCGCTCTGATCGCTGCAGGTCTTGGCGCCCTTCATGCGCTCGAGCCGGGGCACGGCAAGACCATCGTTGCTGCCTACCTTGTCGGTTCGCGCGGAACAGCAAGACACGCAGTTCTGCTGGGAATCGTCGTCACCGCCGCGCACACGGCGGGCGTATACCTGCTGGGAGCCATGACGCTCTATGCTTCACGATACATAGTTCCCGAGCAGCTCTATCCATGGCTTGGAGCAATTTCCGGTCTGAGCGTCGCCGGCCTTGGCATTTTCATTTTCCTCAGACACTGGACCGAAGAAACCGGAGAACATTCCCATGGCCCGGGGGAGCAACATTCGCACTGGTTTCTTTCCATCTTCAAAAAAGCCGCGTTCAACCGAGCTATGACCACGGAACTAGCGAGTCGTGCGGCGATCTCTGCCCATTCGAAACCGATCGAGCGTGTTCTGTCACTGCGCGAACTCTGCATGCTGGGCATCACGGGAGGAATCGTGCCTTGTCCGGCGGCGCTGGTCGTGCTCCTGAGTGCCTTCTCTCTTCACCGGATAGGTTTCGGGTTGCTTTTGATCACCGCGTTCAGTTTCGGACTGGCAGCGGTCTTGGTGATCGTCGGCCTAACTATGGTCTACGCCAAACGCATGATGTTCTCCCGCGTGCGAGCCGGCAACTCCGCCCTCCGCTATCTTCCTTTGTTGTCATCTGCATTCATGGTACTGCTAGGTGGGGGAATAACACTATCCGCTTTCGCATCCGTTCGCATCGCGCATGGCTTTCTCTCCAAAGACAAACTGGTTCCCTTCGTAACCGTAATTCTGCTTGGATTGTTCCTAGGGATGCGTCATTCCACAGATCCCGACCATGTGGTGGCAGTGTCCACCATTGTAAGCCGCCAAGGATCGATCAGAAGCTCGGCGACGATCGGGTTGCTCTGGGGACTGGGACACACACTGACGATTTTTCTGGTCGGATCCGCAATTATTATCTTCGGTGTTGTGATACCGCCTCGTCTCGGTCTGTCGATGGAGTTTTGCGTTGCCTTGATGCTTATCCTGCTAGGGATCCTGAATCTAACCGGTGTCATGCGTTGGATTACAGAGCGCCTTGCTCCGATGAAAAGGGTTCCCGTAACGTCGCAATCAGTCGTTTGCGCACATCCCATCTGTGCGGATCTTAGTCAGACAAACCAAAGGGCGTCGGGTCGCATTGAACTGTTTTTTGACAGGACGATCGGAAAACTCGGACTCTATCAGACCATTCGACCATTCGCGGTCGGCCTCGTACACGGTCTGGCCGGCTCGGCTGCGGTCGCCCTATTAGTCCTTTCCACGATCAAGAGTCCACTCTGGTCAACTGCTTACCTGCTAGTTTTCGGCTTCGGCACAACGGTGGGAATGATGCTCATGACCGCCGCGATCTCAATACCTCTGGTCTACACAGGGAAGAAATTCTTTAAGATCAATCGACACCTGACCGTGATTTCCGGTTTCGCGAGCATGGTGTTTGGCATTTTTCTTGTTTATCACATCGGTTTTGTCGATGGCCTATTTACTTCACAGGCGCTCTGGCTCCCACAATAAGTCGGAATGAGTGCCGGATCGAAAAACTCCTCCAGTTACTCGCCTTCGTGACTGGTGGTGTCTTCAACGTTACGGAACGCTTCCAAACTCTTCGCCACACAACCGGGAAATAGTTGTATCCGCGATTATTTGCGATGGCGCCACAAATATTTTCCATTTGCGAAATCCGTTTGCCGCGGTGACAACGTAACTGGGATACGTAGGCTAGCCGGGGTAACTGCGACAAGCAAGTACTCAAGGGCAGTTTAGATCCACGGCGATGTCGACGAATTTTTCAGAGAGGCATTTCCATGAAAAAGCTGAGACCAATCGTGGCTCTCGCGATGTCGCTGTTCATGCTGGCACCTTCCGGCCTGTTCGCGTCGAGCCATCGCGAAGCACCCATCACGGCATTGGACCGTTCCGCGGACGTCACCGACTGGTACGCCTTTGTCAGCTATGACAATCCCGACAAAGTCACCTTCATTTTGAACGTTGACCCTCTCCTTGAACCGGCCAACGGGCCCAACTATTTTCCATTCGATCCCAGCGTGCTTTACGAGATGCATATTGACAACGACCAGAACGGACTGGATGACGTCGTCTTCCAATTCCGGTTCAATACCGAAATCCGCGATCCCAACTTGTTCACCGGTTTCGTCGGAGGCATCGCCGGGATCCCTCCGATCACCTCACTGAGCGGTGCCGGTTCCGAGGGCTTGAGCCTGCGGCAGACCTACACAGTAACCATGGTCAAAAATGGAAGGTCCACGTGCCTGAACGAGGGACGAACGCTGTATGCAGTGCCGTCGAACGTCGGTCCGTTGACCATGCCGAATTACGAGGCACTGTTCAACCAGGGAATTCGCAACCTGGACAACGGAGTCAAGGTATGGGCGGGAACGGCGGATGACCCATTCTTTATCGACCTGGGTGCTTTCTTCGACTCGGTGAATTTCCGTAGCGGAGTCGGTCCGATCCTGTCGCCGGCAATCGATGCGGATAATACCCACAACTATGCTCCTGACGCTGTCGGTGGCTACAACGTCAACTCCATTGTGCTGGAAGTTCCGATCACCATGCTGACGGTGGATAGCAAGATTTACCCTGCCCGGGCCAAGCAAGCTGTCATCGGGACCTATGGCAGCACTTCGCGCCATCACATCACTGTGCGGCGCTCGCCGAATCCGGACCAAAACCACGGCACTTTCCAGCAAGTGAACCGTGAAGGCAATTCGTTGATTAACGAAGCGATCATCGGCACCGGCTTTAAAGATCGCTTTAGCATGGATTTTCCCGTTAACGACTCGCAGTTCGCGAACTTCGTTCTCAATCCTGTGGCGGCAGGCGTATTAAGCTCCCTGGGTGTTCCGGTTCCACCCAATCCGCGCACTGACTTGCTGATCCTGGCGCAGTACGAGCCTCCGATCTGTCCTGGGTGTGGACCCAAAGATGCGGGACCGGTAGCTGATCTCCTGCGGCTCAACACCGGCATTCCGCCGACTCCGGTCGGAAGTCAGAAGCGGCTAGGCTTCATTGCCGGCGACGTGGCCGGCTACCCCAACGGACGCAGACCGATAGACGATGTGCTTGACATCTCCCTGCGTGCCATCGAAGGCATCCTGGTGGATTCCACGAAGTTTGGGTTGGCGCTCGGAGATGGCGTAAACACCAAAACAGAAGGCTTTAACAATTCCTTCCCCTACGTAATGCCGGCTAACAGTGGACGCAACAGCGCTCACACTGGACCCGGACAGGCAGGCTGCACCGGACAACCCGGCGGTATCTGCCCTGTGCAGTAGTGAACCCTTGTGGCCGTCGTTCTTGAAACGGCGGCCACGATTTTTCTCCGAAAATGAGGCATGCCATGAAGAGAATTATGTTGGTGCTGAACATGATGATAGTTGCTACGTTCGCTGCTGCGCAGAGCCTAACCAGTTCGGCAGGTTCGGAGCTCTCCCCGGCGGCGCAGAGCATGGCAACCGCCAGCAAAGCGATCAGTGACAAGCCGACGGAATATGCTGGATACAACCTACTCGCGACGGCGCTGGTTCGCCGCGCACAGGAGACTTCCGACGTTCGCTTCTACACTCAAGCCGAGGACGCGGTCAAGAAATCATGGGAAATAGCGCCGAACAATTTTGACACTGAGAAAATACGAGCTTCGATACTCCTGGGCGAACGCGAGTATCCTGCCGCGCTGGAGGCTGCCAAGACACTGAACAAGAGAGTACCCGATGATGTCATGGTCTACGGTTTGTTGACCGACGCGAACGTGGAGCTGGGCAATTATAAGGATGCGGAGATTGCAGCCCAGTGGATGCTCAATCTTCGCCCCGGCAATCTGCCTGCACTGACTCGGGCAGCTCATTTACGCGAGCTATTCGGGGATACGGAGGGTGCATTTGAACTGATGGAAATGGCTTATCAGTCGATGCCCCCGACCGAAACCGGAGAGCGTGCATGGATCCTCACGCAGATAGGCCATCTTCGGTTGGCTTCCGGCAACATCGACGCGGCGGAAAAACTCTTTCAGCAGGCATTGACATCTGTTCCAACTCAGCCCTCCGCACTGGGGAATCTAGCCCAGGTTCGCATCACGCAGAAACGTAACGCGGAAGCCTTAGTCCTGTTACAGCAACGCGATCAGGGCATACCGCATGCCGAAAACCTCTATGATCTGGCCGAGGTCCTGCAGTTGGCGGGCCGCGACACAGAAGCCAAGAAGGCGTTTGCTGACTTCGAAACCAAGTCACTGGCGGAGTCCGGCCGTAAGGCTAATTCCAACCGCGAACTCGTGTTCTACTATGCTGACCACGCGCACCAGCCGGCCAAGGCGCTGGAGGTGGCAAAGCAGGAGTACGCGTGGCGTCATGATGTATACACCCTCGATGCCTACGCCTGGGCGCTGCACGTCAACGGTCAGGGCGCGGAAGCCCGCAAGCAGATCGAGACTGCCTTGGCGGTCGGAATCCGCGATGCCAAAATCCTCGCCCACGCTGGCGAGATCGCTCTGAAGCTGGGGGACCGGGCCGCAGCGCAGAATTACTTACAGGAAGCAGTGTCGCTGCACACGATCGGATCAGAGCATGCGCAAGTCGTCCTGGCCCAGGTCTCAGGGCCGAGTGAGCAACGCTAGAAGAGGGGAAACGCCGAAGGGGAAATGCTCTCACACTGGAAAAATCTGGCGATTCTTGTCGTGTTGCTGACTCGGCTCTCGGTTCCTCTCCTGGGCCAGGGGATTGCGTTGAGGGGCCGAGTCACCGACCCTCAGGGGAACGGGCTACCCAACGCTTCGGTTCAGCTCATCCGTCACGATTCCGATGGAAGAGGTCAGGCTTTGGGCCAAACCATTTCTGGGCCGGATGGCCACTTCGAAATCAGGGCGGCGTCCGCCGGCGAGTTCGACCTCCAGGTTGATGCCGCGGGATTTCGACGGGTCATCGTGTCCGAGAGCGTTCATCCGAGCGGAAATTCCGAGATCACGGTACAAATAGGCGAGATCTCATCTCGCGTGGAGACCATCACCGTTACTGCGGATACAAACGGCACGGATGTGTTCTCTCCCGACCCGGCGGAGAAGGTGTTTGTCCGCCAAGACCTGCTGGACGCGAATCCCGGACGCCCTGGCGCCCCCGTGTCGATTCCCGGATACCCCATAGAAACCGCCTCCAGCGGCATCAAAGCGCCGCAGTACTTTGCGCCGGGCGTGGCGGGAGATCATGGCGAACCCATTGCGCAGTACATCGCCCTGGGCAGCTACCTCCTGCCTAACAATTTGTCGGCCAATGCCCATGGCAATGGCTACTCCGACCCGAACATATTTATTCCCGAGGTTTTGGAAAGCGTTAAAGTCGATGGGGGAGCGTTCAACGTTCGAGAAGGAAACCATTCTGTCAACCTAGCGGCCACTTATGGACTCCGGTCTCGCCTTGATCCGTTCATCACGCTTACCGGAGATTTTCGGAACCTCGATGTGGTGGCGGGACTAAGCCTCACCCCCGAATCGTGGATCGCGTTCGCAGCCTCCTATGGCAATGGATTTCTGGATCGCCTGGAACATCGGCAACAGTACAAATTCAATGGTGAGCGAGTGTTCCACGTCGGCCAGCATCGGCTCACTCTGTTTGGCATCGGGTATTACGGTTTTTCGTATGTTCCGGGACTTGTCCCGATCTTTGCCGCAAATTCCGCCGACGCGAATTTCCCCAATTACGGCGACACGATCGATGCGCGGCAGAAAGACCAGACCCACACCGCACTCGTAGCCTTAAGCGACGTCTGGCGCCTCAGTGGCAGAGAAGAACTGCAGCTCTCCGGTTTTTTTCGCACCTACAATCTTTCCTTGTTTTCAGATTTTGGTCAGGGTCTCATCCGGCAGAGTGAGTTTCGAAGCGTGGCTGGCGGTAGCGCAAACTATGTGAACAAGATTGCCGAGTACGTGTCTCTATTGGCAGGCTTTGACTACCAGCGCGAAGCGCCGCGGCGCGATGATCTCGACCACTATGGATTCTTTAATCCTAGCGCGCCCGGATATTACGGCCCTTTCACTCCTGTTGACGGAAACAACGTCACCATCGGATCGCTGACACCGTACATCGCGACGGAAGGCGTCCTGGCTCACTATTTTCGCTACTACCTTGGCTGGCGCCGCGATGAAATTGATTTTGATAACGACGATCTGCTGCATCCAGCGAATTCGTTTCAGAAATGGGTGGGCGTGAACTCGCCCAAAGCTACAGTTTCTTTTCTTCCCAAGGAATCGTGGTATGTTCCCCTTGTCTCGCTCAGCTTTGGCCAAGCTTTCTTCACGGAAGATCCTCGGATTGGCACCGGAACTACGGTGGGCACTCCGGTGGCCACGGCGCATTCTTATCAGGTCGTTGCCAGTAAGACCCTACACAACACAGACCTGCGCCTCACTCTGGGTCACGTAACCAGCAGCGCGGAACTGGCAAAAATTGACCCAGATACCGGACTGCAGTTTAACCAAGGGCCCAGCCGCCTCCGCTTTATGACGGCCGCGGTACGGCAAAACTTCCGCTACGGATCGCTTCTGGCAACCTTCTCCAAGGCCGATGCCCGGGACCTCGATTCGGGAGAACCCACGCCGGAAGCGCCACGAACCATCTTCGATTTGCTGGGGACGATTCGGAAGCTTCCGTTTCGTCTGCAAGCGCGCGGGGAGTTTGAATATGTAGGCACGAAGCCTTTAGGCACAGGGTGCCTGCCCGACTTCAATGCGGAATGCACCGGAACTCCGGTGAAGGAGCTTCGCGGCGGCGTGGTTCGGTCCTTCATGAATGAGCGCCTAAATGTCGGCTTAAACTTCCTCATCGCAAGCGGCTACACCGGGCAGACAACAGAAAACTTCTTCCCCTCCGATATTCAGGAAGTTGTAGGAGTGCGCATACCCTCTTACGCAAGCTTAACTGTTACCTACCGGTTTGGTCGATCGGTTGGACCCTGACCGGCACGCAAGGCCGGTCATGAAGCGGCATTCGCGCCTGCCGGAAGAACTTCGTTACCATCCGAGACAATTGGCTGGACCAGGCAGCACGACGGCCATTACCACTCGTTCATTTTCTGACGGTGCGCTTTCGCCCCATTTCCGCGGAAAATTTTGCGTTGGGATCGCACGCGGAATCAGATTTCTTCGAGTTTTATAGAGACGGGTCTTTCGTCTTGCCCGTGGCCACCATGTGGCAGGACGCATACACGTTTTAGTGTGCCTGTGCTGAGGCCCGGGCGCCCATCTCAAGTGAAGGGCTTTGGCGCGAGTTGAAGACTTACCAAATTTCTGGATCCGTTCTCGAAATTTGCCGAGCGTCAACTTCACTCAATGACTCAAGGGAAGATGAAAGAGGGTAACACTTCGGTGAAGAAGCTTCGCCAATCGATTGAGAAACATTCCAGCGGCCTCACCGCCCTCAAGGTTGACCCGACTTTATGATCCTCTCCGCGGTGAACCTCGCTTCCAGGCACTGGTCCAGCACATCGGATTAGCACAATAATCTCCGTTGCTCTGCCGCTTCACGATAGTCGCTCGAAGAGGCTCAACTTTTCCAGTGGCGGTCGACTTCGTTTCAACAACGGTTCTTTCATCGCAGAACTCGATCCCCGCAGCGGAATTTGTGAGGGGAGCGACTTGGTTGTTTGTGCGAGGACCAGATCGACCCGGATTGGAGAACAGCTGCGACGCAGCCGCTTCGATGCGAGGGGGGCGGGCAAGCCAGCGCAGGAGCATCACCAACGACACTCGGACATATGCGTTTCTTGTCGTATTCTAAGTAAAGCAGCGGTACGCAGTCGCGCGCGGATCCTGCGGTTTGGGCTGATACCCTTTATTCATGATGGCTGAACAAGACCGGAACGCGAACCAGGAAAATGCAGTCGAGAACCGCCCTGCGGCGAAAAAGCCCTATCAAGAACCTGCATTCCGGCATGAGAAGGTTTTTGAGACGATGGCGCTGTCCTGCGGTAAAGTGCAACCCACGGAGTTTAGTTGCAAGTTCAACCGGCATAGTTCGTAGCGCTGCCATCCATGTCATCCATGCTCGAAACTCGCGAGGATGCGAAACTTGGTCTTGCGGCCGAGATGCTTCGCTCCCACGGCTCGGTTCAACTCAAGGCATGGGGAACCAGCATGCTTCCCACGGTGTGGGCGGGGGACCTGCTCACCATTGAAAGCGTCGCCTACGACGAGGTCATTGCTGGCGACATCGTTTTGGTTCTGTGCAACCATCGCTTCTTTATTCATCGTCTGGTTGAAAGGCGGCGAGGTCAAGATTGCTTTTCCTTGATTACGCGGGGTGACGCAATGCCCCATGACGATCCTCCCGCTGCAGTATCTGAGCTGCTCGGCCGGGTGGCTCGTATTCGCCGTGGCAATCGCAGTTTCATTCCGAATCGGCGACTCTCGCTGCGCCATTCCGCTCTGGCGTGGATGTTGTGCCGCTCGGATCGATTCCGCGGTCTGGCGTTGCGTATTCGTGCCACTAGCCTGCAAGCAGGCTCTACCCGCGCGGGACGGTTTTTTCGGAGCGTGTACGGCGCAGTACGCGGGCTACCCGCCATCTCTCCCTCTCACACTTCTCATCCATGACTACCCTTCCCAGCACCGCGGAAGAGACTGTATCGATCGAGATCGGCGGAATGCCGATCGCGATGCGAACCCACGACCCCTCATTTCGCCGGCTGATCGAGAATCGCTACGCGGGTTTTGTCGGGACCTCGCCGCACTCGCAATTGGAGTTCGACATCGATCTGTACGAGCCATCGGATGCGGCCTCTGCCCGGGATGATATTGACGATGAACTCGAGGTGAAGATCGAGGCCGGCGAGTGGTTGCTGAGGCGGGGCGATTTCCGCGCGCGCTGGAGTCCGGAGGCCAGCCGTGGTCACATCCGTCAATCGCCCAGCCCCTACGCCATCGATGCCGTCCTGCGCATCGTTCACAGTCTCGTTCTGGCGCGGCAAGGAGGCTTCCTGGTTCATGCCGCGAGCGCGATTCGCAACGGGAAGGCTTTTCTGTTTTCCGGGATTTCCGGCGCAGGCAAGACAACAATTTCCCGCCTGGCCCCCCCCGATACAACGCTGCTTACCGACGAGATCTCGTACGTGCGGCGCCAGGGCAATCGGTATCTGGCCTGCGGGACACCTTTTGCGGGAGAGTTGGCGCGGGTTGGCGAAAACCAATCGGCACCGCTCAGCGCTCTGTTTTTGCTCGAGAAAGGTTTGCAGAATCGGATCGAACCGGTGGGCGCCACCGAAGCCGTGCAGCGACTGCTGAGGAATATCTTGTTTTTTGCGGATGATCCGGCGCTGGTGGAGCTCGTTTTTCAGTCGGCGTGCGAGTTTGCAAGTTTGGTTCCCATTCGGCGCTTAGTGTTCGTCCCTGACCAGCGAGTTTGGGACATAATATGCTAGATACGCCAGGTCGACAGATCGAAATGGCCGAAAAATACATTTCGCGAAGCTCGGAGATTGCCTCCCGCCTACTCGGCGGCGAAGTCATGATCATGTCGACCGCAGATTCGACATTTTTCACTCTCAATGAAGTTGCTTCCGCGATTTGGCAGGCTGCGGATGGGTGCACTCCTCTGTCAGAAATCGTCGCCGACAAGATCTGCCGGGAATTCGATGTCGACCGGGAACAGGCGCAACGCGGCGCCGAGCGCTTCGTTGACGAACTCTCACAACACGGCATCCTGCTGGTGTCGGACCAGCCACTCTGGCTGGCTGTGGAGAGCCAATGAGCCTTCTCGCTGAGATGAATCAAAAGGCGCTGAAGTTGGGCGTGCCCCTCAGCGTTCACTTTGATATCACCTACCGTTGCAATGAGCGCTGTGTGCACTGCTATCTGGATCACGATGATCATGGCGAGATGACGACGGCGGAGATTACCGACGTGCTTGCCCAACTCGCTGATGCCGGGGTTTTCTTCCTGTCCCTCAGCGGGGGTGAAGTTCTGATGCGGCGGGACTTTTTTGAAATCGTAGAGCGGGCCCGGCAACTGCTGTTCAACGTAAAGGTCAAAACCAACGGGGTGATGATCCACGAAAAGGAAGCCGCGAGACTTCGCCAGCTGGGCGTTGAGCAGATACAGATCAGCGTCTACTCGCATCGGCCGGAAGTTCATGATGCCATCACAAAACTGCCGGGTTCATTGAAGCGAACCATCCGGGCGATTCGTTTTTTGAAATCGCAGGGACTCAAGGTCACCATCGCCAACGTTCTGATGGCGGGCAATTTCGCCGATCAGCCCGGCGTGATCGCGCTGGCCAGGGACCTGGGAGTGGCTTACACTCTCGACCCCACGATTACGCCGAAAATGGACGGAGACAGATCCATCCTCGCCCTGCGAATTCCAGGGTCTGAACTCAAGCAGGTATTCCATAATCCGGAACTGGTAGGCGATGTGGAAGAATTCTGCGCGCCTCCGCCTGCGCCGGGCGAAGATATCATGGAGGGTTTCCCGTGTAGCGCGGGTCACACCGGCTGCTACATTTCTCCTTACGGCGACGTGTTTCCCTGCGTGCAATTCCCTCTTCCCAGCGGGAATGTGCGTCGGCAGAAATTCCTCGACATCTGGCGCCATTCTTCGCAGTTGAAGGAAGTGCGATCCATACGCGCCAAAGATCTTACGGTCTGTTCAGGTTGCGCCCATGTCGGAACCTGCACGCGCTGCCCCGGTTTGGCCTACATGGAGGGCAGCATGCGCGGGCCATCGACCGCAGATTGCGAGAAGTCTTTCCAAAGAACAGGCATACCCTCGGCAAACATGCTGCGACGGACGCGAGCAGACTTCGCAGCTCCGCTGATTCAAATTCAATCCTTCGCTAGCTCAACAGGAAACCAACCTTTTTCGGGAGAAGATAGCATCCTTCCTTGCTGAAGGATTCATTGGGATAAGCGGCCATGCTGCATGCAAGCAGTTGGCCACTATGTCGAGGTGAACCTATGTCGAACGGCGATGCACTCAAGCCAAGGCTTAGTGGCTGCGGACCCGGCGCCTCGAGGTTGCTGATTTTGCTGCCGCTTTTGACGCTGATGGGGCCCAGTTGTCTGCTGGCGCAGGACGAAGGGCATATTGGAATTCCGACGGACTGGAGCCACCGACACATGGTGTTTTCCGCCCCCCGATCGCCCAGAGAGGCTCTCCATCTGTCCGAGAATCCGCGTTATCTTCAGCAGTGGTTGCGCCGCAATATCGAACGGCGGCCCAGTCGACATCGATTGCGCAGCGACCTCAACGCGGATTGGAGCGAGAGCATGGGCACGGGCGCGACGGTAGGCGCTGGCCAGTATCCCGCGAAATTCTCGTTCAGTGCGACGACCGCAAGCTGCGCCAAAGATTTTGTGGTCTTCAATACCAGCTTGGCGGGCGCGACTGGGCAGGCAAGTATTATCGCCTATAACAATCTGTACGTCGGATGCACCGGAACCGTCCCCTCGGTGTACTGGGCGTATGACACGGGCGGAACAATTAGCACTTCGGTGACTTTTTCCCTCGACGGCAACCAAGTGGCTTTCGTGCAAACCCAGGCTGGGGTTGCGACACTGGTGATGCTGAAATGGAGCGCTTCCGCCACGCAGACCGCCGCCGCCCCGATGGTTCTCGCCAGCACCGTGGTGGGGAGCTATCGAGGCTGCAGCGCACCATGCATGACGGCCATCCCTTTTCAGGCTACCGCGACCCTGGATCCCACCCCGACCGATTCCTATTCCGCGCCGTATTATGACTATACGTCCGGTTCCGATACGCTTTACGTGGGTGACGACGCCGGCTATCTCCACAAGTTCACCGGAGTGTTTGCGGGAACGCCGGCGGAGACGGTGGTCGCAACTCCAGCTCCGTGGCCGGTCGAGGTGGCTACGGCAAGATTGAGCAGTCCGGTTTTCGACAGCCTGAGCGGGAGCGTCTTCGTGACGACCTCCCACCGGATAACCCCCGATGACAGCGGCGGACGCCTGGCAGCGGTGTGCGCAACCTCCGCCTGCACCGGGGTCATGAACGGCAATGGCACTACAGTTACCGTGATTGGAACGCCAACGCCGTCACTCGTGCTGGGTCCGACGAACACTGCGCCTGCCGCGTGTCATGCACCCGGCACTTCCGGAGATGGGCAAGCCATGAGGGTGGATGCGCCGATTGTCGATTCCTCCGCCGGCACGGTCTATGTATTTTTGGGGAATGACGGCAACGGCAACAGCGCTGTGATCCAGTTTTCTACGACAGTTGGCACCGGGGCAGGAGACTTCAAATACCACGCTTGCGGAACGGAATCAACGGTTGGCACGGCCTCGACGACGGCGGGGATTCCGGTCTTCGCGGGTGCCTTCGACAACGTCTACTTCACTTCGAGCAGCGGCAGCAGCCCCAGCGGCAATCTGTACGTCTGCGGTAACACCTCGGCGGACGCGACGCTTTACCAGGTTCGGATCACATCCAATGCGATAGCCGCCAGCGGTACGAGTGTTTTGGCTGTTTCTACCGCAAATACCACCTGCTCTGCGGTGACCGAAGTGTTTAGCGCCAGCACCGACTTGATATTCCTCAGCGTGCAATCCTTGGGTTCCACGTCTGCTACGGTGAATTGTCCGAGCAATACAGGGTGTTTGATGTCCTTTTCCGTGCCCACAACTCTGGGCGGAACGCTTCCTACGGGCACCGCGGCTGCTCTGGCTGCGGGTGGGGGTGCAAGCGGAGTCGTGATTGACAACACCGTGGCGCCGGGCACGATGCACACATCGCAGGTCTATTTTTCGACGCTTACGGGAGGTACGGCCGTGCAAGCCTCGCAGGCCGCATTGAAGTAAGGAACGGGCTGGAGATAAATGACGGCGGGCAAGTGACAGCGTGGGAGGCGAGCTCCGAGCACTCGCGTCAGTTCAGCCCGGACTGCGTGGCTTTGACCAGGGTCCCCCCGGTTTTGGTCCCGTAGTAAATGCTCGAAGCTTGGGTAAGACTGCTGTCGTTATCCACGATGATGCCGCTTGTTCCTCCGGCAGCGGCCAGCGCGGTGCTGCCCGCATTGACCGTTGGAAAGCCATCGGTGACGTCTAAGCGTATGACGCAGCCGGCCGTTCCTCCGCCCGTGGTAGCGATGCAATTGTTCGTGACACCCACGAAAAGATAATCTTTCTGCAGGGCAGCGTCATAAAACTCCGTAACCGCCGAGGAGTCTGCCGTGTCGCTAGCCAGAGCCGCCGAGGCTTCCGCGCTGCTGTTCATCACGCCGCTGCTGTTGAATCCGACGCTATACAGGGTCGGAAGCATTCCCGTTCCGGTTCCAGCGACGTACATGAGAGGGGCCCCCGAACCGGTGTACCAGGCGTTGTTAAAGTCCGGGCCGTAGGGCGACGCGTAGGTTGTACTCTGTGTGCCCACGGCTACTGAGACTGTGCTGGCCATGCTCGTTGGGGCTTGCACAACGATGGCGTTGCTTCCGTTGGAGTCGAAGGAAGCGTAGACCTTTTGATTGGTGCTGTCGACAATTACTGGATTCTCGGCCGTGTTGCCGTTCGCCAATACCGCGCTATAGACAACCGACGGTGACGATTCGGTGTCTGTGACGTAATCGATACGACCGTCGCCGTCGGTAAAAAATATTCTGTTCGATACCGAATCGTATACCGGAGTTGACGGAACCGCATTGATGGACGAACTCCAAACGATCGCTGGGGTTGCACTGCCGTTGAATACATTGCTGATCTTATATAGAAAGCCCGAGCCAGTGCCGGCGCTGCTGTAGGTGGTGGCGTAGGCGACATCATTGGCATCGTTGGGCGTGTAAACGACGAAGACGCTATTGGTGGAGCTTTGGTTCGTGGTGCCGCCGTTGGGCGAAAGCAGCACTCTCCGGTCCACCGCGTTGTTGCCCCCGGTGACGCCCGGCACGACCGCCGCCGTCGCGCTGGTTCCATTGGTTCCCGTCGTCCCGAGGGTCAGAACATGGAAGTAGGAGCTGCCGGTGGGGAGATTCTCGATATAGGCGATTTGTTTCCCAGTCTGTGAAAGGACCACGGAGGCGGGGACTTGTCCGGAGCCTGAGGCGTAGGCGAACATCACCGTCGGCCCGGTCGAGCACAGTGCGCCAGTGCCCCCGCTATAAAGATTGTTGACGCCAACGAGGTTGGCTTGGCCACCCGACGCGGGGTTGGCTGGGATGCCGATCGCTACGAAATCATTCGCGCAGCTGGGGGCCGCGGTCACGTCAAACACAAATTTGGCGGGGAAGGTCTGGCCTCCGCCCGGCGCCTCGTTGAGCGTGAATGGTTCCCCCACATCCTGGGTACCGTTTGCATTATCATCGAATGTATAACTATCGGGACCGTTGCCCCAGATGTTGATCTCCAAGCCGCTGCCGAGGAAGAGCAGGCCGTCGACATCGATCGCGGGGTTGGTTGAGGGATAAAGAACACTATCGTACAAAAAGAACCCGCTTGGGCTTGTGACGATGCCTGGCCCACCTGGATACAAGGGGTACGTGCCGACTTCCAGACCGCCGGTCACCGTAAGGCTGCCGGCGGTGGCAAGGAATTCACCATTGCCAATGTCTGTTGTGCTGAGGCTTCCGTACCCTATGTCCGGACTAATGTCGAATGAAAAGTCGAACCGGGGCTCAAAGCCGTACGTCGAAGGGGACGCCGTTAGGGGCACATTCCAGTCTCTGCGGCTGCGCTTGCCGGGCACCGGATGGCGTTCCGGCCACCAGGCCTCTCGGTGCCGGAGATACCAATTCTGAACCGAGCGCGGATCTGTTCGGCTTTTAGCCATCGCGCGAAAGTCGTTCGAATCCGGATAGAGGAGATGATGGTGCGTCCAATCCGAAGCGATTCCCAGCGGAGCACGCGGCCCGGTCTGGCCCATGAGCACCTGCGCAGTCAACGCGAACGCAATCGCTGCAACCATTCCTTTCATTTTCACCTCCCGGGTGCTGTCAGAGACACACGCGTCAGGGTTGCGTCCGTCCCCTTACTACCCACGTGACTGTGCCGAGCGCCTTTTGTTTCTCGCTACCATGGTGCAGATATGGGGCAATTTGGGACAAGATTACCGAAGTACTCTTTCTGTATTTTTCAATCCGTGGCCCGGCCCGGACCGTCTACCTTTGCGATAAACACCTACGAATTGAGAATACGATGATCGTCATTACGATGATCGTGAGAAGAATCGTGGGGGAACGTGGCTGAGCTATTGAGGGATGAGGCCAACCGAACCCGACACTTCAACCCGGGACAAGATTCACCGGACGCTATTCGTTCTGCCAACAGCTATACTGCGGAGCGAGGCGAAGCTGTCTTTCTCGAAGGCGAGAGACGAGCATCGGCGACGGTAAGATCGACTTGAACAAATCCGCGCCGACCTTGCCAGCCAACCCGTCTCAACGGGCAAGGGAGAAGCAGACAAGAAGCGCCCATCCACTACCTTCGGGGGACGAAGAGGAGAAACGGTCTCTATTTCGCTATTCATCCCTAGGTCCGGCGGTTGGTAAAATCAGCGTTCGTTCTAGAAGAATTACGTGTTGTTTGCTCTTGACTCGGGACAGCACTGTTACCCACATCGCGGAAAAACTGGAGTCACGCTGGGCGCCACCGGAATCGTTTTCGCTGCTAAGCTAACGGTTTGCCTGCTCGGGGGCGTTCCCAGCGGGTCTGCCCGAGTCCTACCTATCTTCCCGCTTGCCACGACCGCGCCGCAGCACTCAGCCCAGCCCCGCGGAGCGGCTCCCAGCCAGAAGTCCGCGAATACGCAGCCCGCCGCATCGACCATCCAGTTCGAGAACGTCATCGAACTATCGAATATCAAGTTCACGCTCAAGAACAGCGTCAGTCCGCAGCGCTACACGTTTGAAACCATGACTGGCGGAGTCGCGCTGTTCGACTACAACAACGATGGTTTGCTGGACATTTTCGTGACCAATGGCGCGGCCCTCCCATCGCTGGAAAAGAACGATCCCAGTTACTACAACCGCCTGTTCCGCAACAACGGGGACGGCACCTTCACCGATGTGACGGAGAAAGCCGGCGTGCAGGGCGTCGGCTATTCGATGGGCGTGGCCACCGGCGACTACGACAATGACGGATTTGTCGACCTTTACGTCACCGGCGTCAATCGCAATCAGCTTCTCCATAATAACGGGGACGGCACCTTCACCGACGTGACGGAGAAGGCGGGCGTTGGCGGTATCGTTCCCGAGCTCGGCAAAGCTTGGTCTGTGGCAGCCGGATGGTTCGATTACAACAACGACGGGCGGCTCGATCTTTTTGTTGTGAACTACCTCAATTACAACCTCAAAACTGCAACTCACTGCGTTCAGCAAGGGCTTCCGGCGTATTGCTCGCCTGTCGATTTTCTGGGGATGCCAAACCTCCTCTATCGCAACAACGGTGACGGCACTTTTACCGATGTCTCGGAAAAGTCCCACATTTCCCAGTATGTTGGCAAAGGGATGGGCCTGGCGTTTGCCGACTATGACAACGATGGATTTACCGACATCTTCGTTTCCAACGATACCTTCGAAAACTATCTTCTTCACAATAACGGAGATGGAACCTTTACCAATGTCGCGACACTCGGCGGGGTTGCGTACAACGCATACGGCAATGCCATAGCCGGCATGGGCGCGGATTTTCGGGATATCGACAACGATGGCAGGCCGGATATCTTCGAGACCGCCATGTTTCGGGAAGGTTTTCCTCTCTATAAGAATCTAGGGCAGGGTCAGTTTCAGGATGTCAGCAGCACGGCAGGACTCAGCGTGTTGACGAGCCGCTCAACCGCCTGGGGAGTGGGGATTTTCGATTTCGACAATGATGGGAACAAAGATCTGTTCACGGCCAACTCCGACATTCTTGACAATGCCGTGGAGTTGGCGCACAGGCCCTTTGCCCTTCCCAATCAAGTATTTCGCAACAAAGGCGGCCTGACCTTCGAGGATGCGAGTTCGAAGGCCGGAGCGTCGTTCTCGGTCGCAGCTCCGCATCGTGGCGCGGCCTTCGGTGACCTCAATAACGACGGCAAGATCGATGTCGTCGTTACGGTGCTGAACGGCCCGCCGGAGCTTTGGATGAACCGCTCCAGCAGCCGGAATCACTGGATCATTCTGAAACTGGTCGGAGTGAAATCCAACCGTGACGGTCTGGGAACGAAAGTTAAGCTAACAACTTCTCTGGGCACCCAGTACAACCAGGCAACAACTGCGATCAGCTACAACTCGTCGAGTGATAAGCGCGTACACTTCGGGCTGGGCTCGGCCAGCGTCGTAGACGCGATTGAACTCACATGGCCGAGCGGCATTAAGCAGGTTTTGAAGAATGTCAAGGCGGATCAGATTCTGACCGTGACGGAAACTGCGCCATGATCCGAACTGAACTTATTTTTGCGCGCGATTGGCCGACAAGCGCTGCGCCAACTCCATCTGCCCATTACGTAGAAGAAGCTCGTTCAGCTCCTTCATGACTTCAGAGTTGTTTCTTCCGTACGCCGCCATTGTTTCGGCAGTCAAGTCGGCATCCCACACTTTCCCCACATGGAAGTAGGAATCGCAAAGCATGTAAAGCAATTCGGGAGTCGTTGTTCTCGACTTCGCCAGCTGTTCGGCAGCATCCGACCAGCGTGTTTGGTGGTAACGGACCTCTCCCAACTCGGCAATCGCTAGCTGATAGTTTGGGTCGTTTGCGAGTTCCGCTTGGAAATCATTTTCGGCCGCGCTCAGGTCGCCCAGTTTCAGCGCCAGGATTCCTTCGTAGGTATAAGCTCCTCGAACGGTGGGCTGAATCTCTAGCGCATGGTGAAGGTTACGCACGCCAGCTTCCGTCTCTCCCATAAAGAGATATGTTTTTCCGACAAATACGTAGGCATCCGCAACAGTGGCGGCAGTTCCCTTGAAATGATCCCGATATAACTGCAACGCATCCGTTTCGCGATGATCTGCCAGCAATTGACGGGCCTGAGCCTTGATCGGGCTCTCGCGTTCATCACTTTCCGTAGAGCGGACGAACGTCATCTGTTCCATCATCAGCTGATGAAGTGCTGCCTCGTGTTGCGCGTCCGACGTTCTGCCCATTGCGGCAAACGCCCGCGATAGATAGAAATGCGCCACTAAGCGCGTAGGGTCCAGTTGTAAAACGGATTGCAATTTATCGACGCCCGCCGGATAGTGCTTCAGCTCCAGTTCGCATTGTCCAAGCCCCAACAACGCCTCAACATCGTCGGTCTTGAATGTGAGGATGCGTTGAAATGCTTCCCGGGCCTCTTGCCATTTGGCGAGCTTCACGTCCGCGGTCGCCAGCAGTTGCAAGGCGGTCACGTCGTCGGGCTGGGATTGAATTGCGCGCGCGGCATACTGCGCGGCGCCGGCAAGATCCATCAATTTGTAATCGGTCGCTGCAATGTCGTAATCAATCCGCGGCAGCGTAGCATCCGAGTGCTGTGCCTTCAGCAGCCACTTCAGCCCGGCCGCGCAATCGCCCGCGCCGCATTGCAGTTCTCCGTACTTTTGCCACACTGATACATTGTCGGGTTCGGCCTTCAAACTCTGCCGGATGGCGCGCAGCGCCAGCTCATCCTGGCCGTTCAGGTGATAGGCCTGGGCCAGATAGTACTCTACGTCTCCATCGCCGGGAAGAATCCGGATGCAGCGCTGCAGTAGCCTGAGGGCTTCTTCTTTTTTCCCCGCGGTCAGTTTGTAGATACCTGTTTTCAGCAGGAGATCGCCGTCGTTCGGCGCGAGTTTCAGAGCCTCCTCATAGGTTGCCGCCGCCTCGGCGGGTCGGCTTGCCTCCTCCAGCAACATGCCTTTCAGCTTGATTGCAGGCGCAAAATCTGGATGCTGCTCGAGCAAGCGGAGGACAAGTTTCATTGCCTCCTGCCGGTCACCGTGCTGGGCGAGGCTGAGGGCCTGGTGGAACTGGCGCGTCAGGGGGGATTCGGCGGGCCGGTTCGTGTTCTGTGCGCGAATATCAGCTCCGGCAGCCAACAACGCCGTAAAAAGCAGGATTGCCCGAAGACGATTTACAACGCCGACAATCATATTAAGGGAGCTTGACGCGATGCTCAGGTAGATTGCTGGAGACCACTCCCTGCCCTTCACGCACCACATAAAAGCGATCAGCAGCCAGGTCGGTGAGCGTTTCCTTTTTTCCGTTTGGCCACAAGACTTCGGCCTGATCGAGGCGCTCATGGCTGCCCAACCCGAAATGAATCCGCAGATCATGCTGTGACAGATAGCTTCCGCCGCTGCGGACTTCGCCCAACTGCACCAGGTCTCCGGCTGTGGCTCGCACGCGAGCATTCAACGCCAGACGATTGATCTTTCCTGCTGCACCTTCCAGTTGAAAACTGATCCAATGATTCTGCGGCCCACCTTCGGGACGCAGAATCATCGGCTGCCCCACCAGATTTTCAATCACCGTCTCCATCCTGCCGTCGTTGAAAAGATCGCCCAAAGCAAGTCCACGGCTTACCTGCGGGATCTGAATCGCCTCGCCTACCAGCTTGCTGGCGTTCCTGAAGGTTCCATCGTGCTGATTGACAAACAGAAGCTTAGGCTCCAGATATCTGGCGGCGGTGTGAGCCTGATCCACCTGCGGGTACACGTGTCCATTGACCAGAAAAAAATCTAACCAGCCATTGTTGGCGAAATCTACAAAAGCATCACCCCAACCCACATAGCCTTGTGTGCCTCTGGCAACGCCCGAGGCAATCGATGTGTCGGTGAAGTTCATCCCTCCGTCGCTTGTCCCTGCATCGTTCACCGCTTTATTCTTAACCCCCGCATCATTGCGATAGAGGGCAGCGTACTCATTGTCAAAGTGCGAAAGCAGCAAAGACATGCAACCGGTGTGCAGATAATCGCCGAGAGCGACTCCCATATTGGCCTGTTCCAGTCCGTCTTCGTTCGCGGCCACGCCGGAAGTGAGAGCGACATCCGCGAATTTTCCCGTGCCGTCCCCGTGGTATAGATAATTCGCCTGTCCATCGTTAGTGACAAACAGATCGAGCTTTCCGTCGTTGTCGAAATCGGACCAGACAGCAGTCAGGCCATAGCGTCGTGCGGGATCGTCCACTCCGGACTTCTTCGATACATCGGTAAAGGTTCCGTCCCCGTTATTGTGGTAAAGATTGTCGGGAGATCCCTTCAATCCGCGCGGCCCGCACTGCACATCGAGCCCCAGATATTTACACGATTTGCCGGAACCGAATGCAGGCAGATCGTCCAGGCGAAACTCCACGTAGTGCGAGATAAACAGATCGGCCCAGCCATCGCCGTCATAGTCTCCAAAAGCCGCGCCCGTCGCCCAACCAGAGTCGGCGGCCAGGCCGCTGGCTTTGGTTACGTCTGTGAATGTTCCGTCGCCGTTGTTGCGATAGAGCACTACGCCTGCCAGGCAAGTCACGAGCAGATCAGGCCAGCCGTCGTTGTTGTAGTCGCCAACCGCAGCGCCCATCGTCCAGCAGGGATAGCCTACGCCAGCTTTCTCGGTCACATCCGTGAATGTCCCGTCGTGGTTGTTGTGAAACAACGCGCTCCGCGCCTTGACGCCATGCAGGGCCATTTCCACACTCTGCGCATTCGTAAAGTAAATGTCCGGCCAGCCATCGCGGTCGTAGTCGATCAGCGCAACTCCGCCGCTCATCGATTCGGCAATATATTTCGCCTCAGGACTTGACTGATGTTCGAAATGAATACCCGTGGAATCCGTGATGTCGACCAGATGAGGATAGTTGGCAAGGGCGCCGGTTGCCTTACTCTCGACCTCTGCTTTTTGGCGTTCCGCAGGCGGCAGCGGGGTGGGCGTTCCCATCTGGCCTTTTGCCGCGGCGCACAAGACGAAAAGCGCCATGCACGATCGGAAAAACGCGAACCCCGCCTTCGATGCTATGGCAATCCGCCGCACTCCGATCCTACTGTTCCTCCTGCTCGTCCGCACGAATCTCCTTGGGCTGAACCTGCAACTCTTTATACAGCGCCTGCAGCTTCTCTTTCATCTCCTTGAATTTCTTGTAGAGATCCATCTCGCTCTTGGAATCGTCCACGCGCCCCATCTTGCGATAGAGTGTCGCCAGGCGGTAGTGCGCAGTAGCGTTGGTCGGCTCAAGTTGCACTGTCTGTTCGAGCAGCGCCAGCGCCCTGTCCGATTGATTCATCGCAATCAACGTCTTGGCCAAGCCCAGCTTTGCATCCGCATCGCCCGGCTGCAGTTCGACAGCATTCGTGTATTCCTGGTAAGACTGCTCGATATTTCCTTTTTGCGCGTCAACTTCCGCCAGCCTGAGAATCGATTTCTCGTTCTGCGGATTCTCCTGCAGCGCGGCACGGTATTCCTGTTCGGCTTCTTTTCTCACGATCTCGTCCGTCGAAGTATGGAGCAGTTCGGCTAATTCGAAGTGAACGCCGGGAAGATGCGGATCGATGGCAATCGCCTTACGATACTGCGCGATGGCGGCTGTGGTGTTTCCCTGCCTGGCATCTTCGTGAGCCAGCAGCTGGTGCATTTGAGCCGAGTCCGGCGCAGCCAGCGACAGGGCGAGCATCGACTCACCCGCCAGATCGGAATAAGTACGGTAGGCAGCGTAGAGCACCTCTGTGTTAGAGGGGTCTGCCTTTCGCAACTGCGCGAGGGTGGCCGCCGCTTTCTCCAGGTCACCACCTTCCGTATAGAGACCGACGAGCTCCAGACCAAGTTGGACTTGAAAGCGCCGGTCCTGGAGCGAAGGCAAAGTGGTCTCCATATCCTTGCGCGCATCGGTAAAATCGAGCGTGCGACTCTCGGCCATTCCCAGCAATCCTTGAATCTTCGCCAGGCCGGGCTCCCGCTTCAGCGCAGCGCGAAAGTGTGGGATGGAATCGGCTGGTTTTCCCTGAAAGAACAGCAGAACGCCCAGGTTGGCTTGAGCGTCCACATTTTCAGGATCGATAGCCACCGCGGCCTGCAACTCCGGAATCGCGAGGGCAGGCTGTTTTTGATCGAGGTAGCCGTGCGCCTTTTGCATGTGCGCCGCAAATTCCTGCTGCTTGTCTTCCGTCATCTGAGAGAGACCGGCCGCAGCGCTCAGCAACAGAACGAACCCGGCAACTCCAAGCTTCGCAATCATTCTGAACCATCCGAGATAGAGTTCGTTAAGTCATGAGTATGAAGCAAAAAAGAAGAGACGGCGAAAGAATCGCCGTCTCTTTAGCCAGGCCCAAAACCGATTAAAGTTAGAACGTGAGACGAACCCCAAGCTGCACGTTGCGTCCTTGAACCGTTACAGTATTGAGGGCCGTGGCAGCTGTCGTGTACGGGGTGCCGGGGCCGGCGGAGCCGCCGAGGCTGATGTCGCCGGGCACGCCGAAGCTGGGATGGTTGAACGCGTTTTGGGCATCGGCGCGAATCTGAATGCTCACTCCCTCCCACGGCAAAGAAAATGTCTTGCTGCCGGAGAGGTTCACCTCATTGAGTCCCGGCCCATAGAGGCTGTTTCTGGGTACGTTGCCGAAAGTTCCGTTTGCGGGCTGAGAGAAAGCCCCTGGGTTAAACCAGTCAAGGATGCTCTTGTTTGAAGGGTAGAGGGGAACTCCCGGAACCCGATCGGGAAACGACGCACCTGCCTGCGCATAGGTGTTATTTTGGGAATTCGTTACGGTGAACGGATTTCCGGTAGACAGAACGATCGTGCCGGAAATCTGCCAACCGCCAATCACGCCATCCACCAGGCGATTGCTATTGAGGAACCTCTGGCCCCGCCCGATGGGAAGCATGTAGACCGCGTAGCCCTTGAAGGCCTGGCGGACATCGAAGTTGGAGCTGCTGTAGTTTGCTGCCGGGTTATTTGCAATTTGAAAATCCTGCGGGCCGGCGTGGCTTCCCCATCCTGAGGAATCCATGTCGTCCAGCATGTGCGACCAGACATAGTTGAAGCTGAGCCCCACGCCGTGAGTCATGCGCTTGGTGACGGACAGCTGCAGCGAGTTGTAGTTGGAGACTGCATTATTGGTGCTGCCACTGATGCTCTGGTACTGCGGATAGGGGCGGCCCGACGGCACATCATTCGACGACAGCGAATTCTGCGGCACTTGGTTGAGATCGGTAGGGAAGTTCAAACCCGATCCGTGGCTGGCCACGTAAGCAACTTCGGTCACAAAATCAGCCCCAAGCGCACGTTGCGCGGAGACGTTCCATTCCAGGATTCTGGGCACCGGGGTGTGGTATTGGATGTAGCCCGCCGATTGGCCGTTGAACCGGGTCGGATCCGCAGAGGCCGCCGAGTAGGGCAAGGGTGTGGATCCCGAACAGCCACCGGTTGGGAGCGGGGCGGCGCAGACGGTCCCGGCGCCACCAAGTGCGGTCATCGGAGTGATGCCGTTGGTTTGGTCGATATCACTACCAGACGAAAGGGTTTCGGCGCCCATTCCATAGTTGGTGTTGCTTCCACCGTAGGTATCCAGGCTCCAGGTATAGGAGTAGAATCCAAACCCGCCCCGAAGGGTGGTTTTGGGATCGTGTGCCCAGGCGAAGCCTAAGCGCGGCTGCCAAGTGTTGAAGGTATTGGCCTGCAAGGAGGTGCGGCCATTGGCGTGGGTAGTCCCGAACCAGTAGGCGCCCGGGGTATTGGTGGCCGGATTGATAAGAGTTGGGTCGAAACTAGACTCATTGTTGTGGACTTCGTTCCAGCCGTGGTTGATCTGGTAGCGCAGACCCAGGTTCAGGGTAAGATTCGGGCGCAGCTTCCAATCGTCCTGAACGAACATCTGCGGGGTCTTCATGCGCGCACCAAACTCGGGTGCAACACTCGCGTTCCACTGTTGCGCATAGCCCAGCAGGAAGTCCGCATATTCCATGCCCGTTCCGGCGACTGGACCAGCAATGCCTTGGGCATTGAGTGCCCATTGCTGGGTGTACTGGCCAGAGAATTGGTAGGTGCCGGCGTTGATGTTGCCCCAGGCGGTGGAATTGTTCTGGTAGGTCAAAAGTTCTCCGCCGAAGTGAAGGATGTGCTTGCCGCGAATCATGGTCACCACATCGGAGGGATCAAAGGTGAACTCCTTGTACACTGCGTTGGAGCTGGGAGAGATCCACGCATACGGATAGGTACCGGTGAACTGGATATTGGGAAAGTCATCCGCCTGGGCAAACTGCCAACCCAACTGTTTGGCATAGCCTTTGTTCAGGGCGAGATCTGCAAAGAAATTCAACTGATCGGTAAATCCCATCCTCACTTCGTTGATTGTGCGTGGGCTGATGTTCCAAACGTCGGTGACTTGGGCGTTGTTGTTGTCCACGTCGCCGGATTGGCAACTGACAGGGCAGGCAAACACGGTGCTTGGGTATATCACCGGAGTGTCGCTCTGCGTGTCGGACATCGTGATGCGGTTGTTCGACGTGACGTCGTAATCCAACCGGCCGAAGAACTTCCGATACGGCGTAGATTGCACCAAGCTCGCATAGAAGTTATTCTCGGGTATTCCCTCAGAGTTCACGCCCGTTGGCGGAACAAACGCGCCACCAGCAATATGGCCCGTCGGCGTCGGATAGAACTGCTGGACCTTTGCCGCCAACGAGTCCATCAGACTCGCGGGGACGGCGTTTGTGCCATATTCGCTGGCAAAGCTCTGCCGGACAGGATATGGGTTGCCCGCTGCATCGTGCGCGATGGTCTGTGTAGTTGGGTCGTAGATGTTCTGCAGGCCGGTAAAGTCTCCCGCGATGACGGCGGTACTGGGAATGGTATTCCTAGCGGTATTGTTGCCGTGGTCGACGATCTGGTCGTAGTCGAAGTAGAAGAACATCTTCTTCTTCAGGATCGGGCCGCCGACGGCAAAGCCGAAGTTGTTGTAGCGCAAAAACGGGATGGGGCCCAGCGACGCAGGCGAGGCGCCGAATTCATAGGGGTATGCTTCCAAAGCGCTATTCTGGAAATAGTCGTAGGCCGCGCCATGGAAGCGGTTGGTACCGCCCTTGGTGACCTGGTTGAAGATGACTCCGCCGACACCATACTGCGCCGAAAAATTATTGGTGTTGATCTGCAGTTCGGAGATGTTCTCAAAGACTGCGGGATTGGCATTCTGGCTGTGCGAGAGCGTGGTTGACGCTCCGTCCGCCAGGATGTTGCTGTAAGGCAAATTCCCGTTGATCGCCACTTCCTGGCCAGGATTGGACGATCCCTGGTTACCGCCGACTGTGCCGCTGGCGCCAGGAAGCAGGATCATGAAATTTTCCCAATCCTGCGTGACCTGGGGCAACTGCGACATCGATTTGGCCTCAAGGGTGGTACTCTGCTCGCTCGTCTCTGTCTTCAGCAGAGGCACGTCCGCAGTGACCTCCACCGTCTGTGCGGCGGAACCGACCTGCAACTGGGCGTTGACCGTGGTGAAACCGACCTCCAGGGAGATGGGGCCGCGCACCAGTTTCTCGAAACCTTCCTTCGTGAATGTGAGCTTGTAGCTTCCCGTCACGATCGAGGAAGTATCGTAGAGACCGTCCTGATTGGTGGGGTAATCCTTCGATACGCCGGTATCGACATTCAAAACCGTGACCGTCGCCTGGGGAATCAACGCTCCCGTAGAGTCGGTTACGCTGCCGCGAATGTCCCCTGAGTTTGTGCTCTGCGCAAAGCATGCCCCGCTTCCAAGGATCAGAAGAAGGGGCAGGACCTGTCGATGCAAGTTCGTCATGGAACTGCCTCCCAGAATCGCGTACCTATCAACTGCATGTTTTACTTTTCAGCCGGAGTTGAGACCCTCGGATGTCCCAGGCCGCGTTCGGGAATTGACTTTCCCGCGCGCCCGGATTTGCATGCACTCCCCCCTCTGCTCGACGACCGAGGCAGAGTAGTGCAAACGCATTAATAGAATGCAACTAGCCATTGAGTGTCAATACTACTTTCGTACAGCTAGGTTTCGGGGAGATTCGTTCCCTCAATCGAGCGAGATAATCCCGCGTTGCACGGCAACGGTCGCCGCTTGAGTGCGATCCTTCACGCTGAGTTTCTCCAAGACGTGACTCACATGGAGTTTGACCGTCACTTCCGCGATGTTCAGGGCAGTCGCAATCTCCTTGTTCCCCAGTCCTTTGGCAACCATCCGCAGCACTTCCAGTTCGCGAGCGCTCAAAGAGCGATGGGAACGGCGCTCGGCCAGGTGCGAAGCCACGATCGGGTCCAGATATTGCCGCCCTTGATGAACTTCACGCACGGCGCGCAGAAGCTCCTCCCGGATGATGCTCTTGATGATGTATCCCCTTGCCCCGGCCTGCATAGCGCGATAAATTTCCTCTTCCCCGGAGTGCGTGGAAAGCATGAGGATGCAGGCGTCGGGGAATTCGCGAAGGATTGCAGCCGTGCATTCGATACCGCTCATCCCCGGCAGCCGGAGGTCCATCATCGCCAGGCTGGGTCGATGTTTGCGGTAAGCCTCGAGAGCGGCGTTGCCGTCTCCTGCCTCGGCCACCACCTCCATGTCCGGTTCCACATTCAACGACGCAGACAGACCCATGCGGACCATGAAGTGATCGTCAACGACCAGAATACGTATTGGCTTTGAGCTCTTCATCGATCCCTTCTGGGGGATGGAGAGGAACCTCCACGGCGATGCGAGTTCCGCGTCCGGGCTCACTTTCCACCCTCAAATGGCTTCCCATCGACTGCGCCCGCTCCCGCATATCGAGAAGTCCGAAATGTCCCGTCGGTGACGCCTGGCGGGAAGCAAAACCCTGACCGTCATCCCTCACCGTGAGGCAAACCGATACAGGCTCGTAGCGCAATTCGATCCAGACCTGCCGGGCGCGGCCGTGTTTCACGGCGTTGGCCACGGCTTCCTGCCCGATGCGGAGCAGGTTCATTTCCACGGGCCCGGGCAGGCGTACCGGGCGGCCCACGATCTGGAAGTCGGCTTTCGTTTGCTCGCACGGAACCAGTGGCTCGACAATCTGCGCTAGCGCTGAAACCAGGTCTCCATTTTCCAGCAGCTGGCAGCGCAAATCCCACACTGAACGGCGCGCTTCCACCATGCTGTGGCGGCTCATATCGCGTGCCGTTTCCACCGCCTGCTGAGCCACGCGCGGCGCTTGTTGAAAGCAATCGGTGGCCAGATCGAGTTGCATCGTAATCCCGGCCAGTTCCTGCTCCAGCGTGTCGTGAAGCTCGCGGGCAATGCGGTTGCGCTCTTCGAGCACTGCGCTGCTTCTCAACTTCTGCCGAATTACGGCCATCTGTTCTTGCAGCCGTCGCCCCAGCACGACGACCCAGACAATCACGACCAGAAGCACGCCTCCGGTCATGCCTAGCAGCCAGAGGGTGTGACGCAAATTCCACCACGACGGAGTGGAGAGTGTGACGACATCCTGCGGCACGCGCAGCAGCATGCGAAACGATTGCGGGATCTGCCACAGACCGCCGCTACGAACCAAACAAATGCCGGTAACCTGCAGTTCGCTATTTAAGGGGATGGATCGCATCGCTTCCGCGGCCGCGCCCGGCGCAACGTCCGCATCAAAAAACACGTCGCCGTGCTGGAGCATAAGCCTTAGGCCGTCCGGCCGAGCCTGGCGGTTGAGCAACTTCGCATTGGTGGTTACGAGCGCACCGTCGAATTGCTCCCACGGCGCCTCCAGGTTCAGCTTCACCGGCCGTGGTGGGACATCGTGGATGAGGCGATGAAACACAGCATCCTCCAACATTGGCGCTGAGTCCCCCATGGCAGGGAAACCCAGCACCTCAACCAGATCCCCTATCTCGAGCGCAGCTCCCGGCTGAGTGAGCACGCGAAGTCCCTTGCTCAGGCTCTGAAGAAACAGGGCATTGCCCTGCTGGTAGCCGACGATGCCCCGGACTCGCACCCGGTGGCGCGTACCCTCCGCCGGGGAAAACCGCAGCAATGCGGACAATAGAATTTCCGTGGCCGGGGCTTCCACTTTAATGAAGCTCAAGCGAGGAACGTAAAACAGAATGCCCGTCAGTTGCCGGTTGGTGTTGTACAGACTGCCGCAAACACCTTCGATGAAGACTTCGCTGTCGACCCACGAAGAGAAATCTTGCTCGTGGGCAATGGGTACGCGGACGTTGAACTCACCCCCTTCGGATGCGATGCGCATGGCTAAGGCGGATTCCTGCCAGGAGGTTCGATCGACGGCCGCGGACCGTACAATGCCTCGTACTTGGGCCCACTGACTGTCCTGTTTTCCATTGGCGAGCTCAGAGAAAGGAAAAAGCCGTGCCTTGGGAAGCACTCCTTTGCCCAGCACGCGCAACCTGGTCTCGCGGATGACGGGAGCGAACTTGCCCGGCCCAGTCACTCCTTCAATTTCGACGAACTGGCTGAGCAGATGCGGATACTTCGGCGAGACGCTGCCCTCCACATAAATGCCGGCCGTCGCATCCTGAACAAAGAAGTCCGGCACCGGAGCATCCATCGTGATCACGCCGCGAACCAGCACCGGATAGCCCAGTGAAGCCTGTTCAGGACTCAAGCGGCGGATTTGATCGGCATGGGTAAGAGTGGGGAGTGGCTTCGCAGGTGGCGTAATTTGCGCCGCAACTCCGACGGCAAGCGCTCCTGCCGCTACCACCGACACTGCGACTAGCGTCAACACCGTTCCGAATACCGCACCAACCCTACGTTTTCCCATGATTCCCTTCGACCTGGATAAAGGTCGGACTGACCGGCGCAAAGCCTCAATCCTATGCTCGCATTAGGGTAGCCGAAACCAGCGACTGGGGGAAGCTTCGGATTCCCAGCTTCCCCAGCTTCGTTTCCCCATCTTTGCCGCTCCGCTGACAGACGAACAAAGTGTTCCCTTTGCCGGCGAAAATGAGGATATTGGGATTTGACATGCATGAGATTCTTGTCGGCAACGTCTATTGCCAGGGGGAAGCGTGCGACGAGAGGCAAGAATGTTGCAACACGGTGCGATGATTGTTTCCGATATTCGAACTCGCATTCGCGACCAACTGCGTAAGATCGCGGGACTCTTCCGCCTTGCGTTGGTATGTACCGTCTGCCTTTTCTTGAGTAGCTGTCCCAGCTCGAGCGATACCACACAAACCACGTCCGGCGGGCACACTGTACAGGTCGTTGAAACTAGCGGTGATCGCGCGATGTTGCTGCAAGCACAGCCGAGCGTCTCTTTCGGAAACGGTGGAAACTCCAGCGGCCTCATCATTACAGTGGATGCCACAAGTCAATATCAGCCGATGGATGGGTTTGGCGGTTCCCTGACCGATTCTTCCGCCTGGTTGATATGGAACAAGCTTAGCGCTTCGCAACAAACTACATTAATGCAACAACTCTTCAGTCCAAGCGCTGGCATCGGTATCAGCTTTCTGCGCCAGCCCATGGGCGCAACCGACTTCTCGGCGAGTGGCAACTATAGTTACGACGACATGCCCTCGGGCCAGACGGATCCCAGTCTCACCAACTTTTCAGTCACGCACGATGTCGCGTACCTCATCCCGTTGGTCAAGCAGGCTCTCTCCATCAATCCCAACATCAAAGTGGTGGCGCTGCCTTGGAGTCCGCCCGCCTGGATGAAGTCGAGCGGAACGCCGAATTCCGGAACCATGAATGGCGGAAACATGAACCCCGCCTACTTCCCAAGTCTGGCGCAGTATTTCGTCGATTTCGTGCAGGCTTACCAGCAGCAGGGAATCCCCATCTATGCCCTATCGGTACAGAACGAGCCTCTTTACTCGACTACGGGATATCCCTCCGAATACCTCGCCGCGAGCGACGAAGCTTCATTCATCGCGACTAACCTCGGACCAGCGCTAAGCACTTCCGGACTTGGAAATGTGAAGATTTTCGCCTACGAACACAATTGGGACAACACGGCCTATCCGGAGTCAGAACTGGGCAGTCCCGCCGCGCAATATCTCGCCGGCAGTTCGTTTCATTGTTATGCCGGGGAGCCTAGCGCGCAATCGACCGTCAAAACAGCGTTGCCAGCCAAAGACATTTGGTTTACAGAATGCTCGGGCATCACTTCAACGACGTTTGCCGGCGACCTGGTTTGGAACGCCGAGCACCTCCTGATCGGCGCCACGCGCAACTGGGCCCGGAGCGTCTCGCTGTGGAATCTAGCGCTCGATCAAAACTCCGGCCCCAAGAACGGCACTTGTTTCAACTGCCGGGGCGTAGTGACGATTGATGATAGTGTTTCGCCGGCCAATGTCAGTTTTAACGCTGAGTACTATATCCTGGGACATCTGGGAAAGTTCGTCGTCCCGAGCGCGCACCGTATCGATTCGAACACTTTCGGCGCCGGCAGCATTGAAGATGTAGCCTTTCAGAATCCCGATGGATTGATCGTTCTGCTGGTGCTGAACTCCGCCGGCAACGCTGGAACGTTCACGGTGAGTTCCAAAGGCCAGTCATTCAATTACACCCTGCCGGCCGGCGCTCTTGCCACCTTTAGCTGGAAATAATCTGCCTTCTCTCTGGCGCATCAGAGTGAGGCTGCCGCGCGGTTGAATGAATGTTGTCCGAAGACAACTCGCGAGAGACAGGCCGGGCCGTATGGGGTGGCGCGGCGAAGCCAAGTCAATGAACCACCGGGAGACTACCGTCACTGCGCCTGAACTCGACTCTACGCCCCATCGCACTCATCGACCCGACGCCGAGGCGAACAGATGGCACAGGCTTGTGCTGACACCCGGTTACAACAGTTGACCGTGAGAGTGCGTTAACATGCTGTGACATGGACGCCTTCCCTGAGTTCATGAAGCATCCCGCCAACAGGATCGCCCGCTCCAATCAGGCCACGCCCGGGGTTGAGGGTTACGTGTTCGATGGGGCAAACGGAAACCAAATGGCATTCTGGACCTGCGGTGAAAACGCCACCTCCGCGGAACATGTCCATGACTACGACGAATACATGATGGTTGTGCAGGGCTGCTACACGCTAGGCATCCACGGAAGACAGATTGCAGTAAAAGCAGGCGAGGAATACTTCATCCCGCGCGGTGTACCTCACGGTGGTGAGGTTGCGGCTGGAACCAGAACGATCCACGCATTCGGAGGCCACCGGGCTGACCGGGAGCCGTTCTGAGCGCTTCTATTGACGCCGGTTTGCATAAATTGAGCAGGCGGCTGGGCGTTTCGATACGCTGGTTGCTCCGTAACCTCTTCTAGGTTTACGATTTCTAAAAGGAGATCGCGATGAACAGGTTCTGCTCCCTCATGCTCCTTTTGCCCGTGACTTCCTTGATTCTCGCCTGCGGAAGCAGCAACCGCCGGCTTCAATCCATCGCCATGACTCAGACTGCGAACGGCCAGCAGATTGAATTCGTCGCGACAGGAAATTTTTCCAGTGCACCGACCAGAGTTACTTCGATCCCGGTTGAGTGGTCCGTTCAACTCATGACGCCGCCGCCCCAGCAGTACACGCTGACTACCCAGCCCTTCCAGTTCGAGTGCACTGCTTCGGGACCATTTCCGATCGTCGCTTATGCTCCCTCGGATCCCACCCTTCCACTCAGCGGTTCGTGGTCAAGCGCCAGGATGATTCAGGCGTCCACGGTAATCACCTGCCCGTAGGGAAACGATTGTTTCCCTTTAGTCTCATCGACGCAGTCGGCGGATTCTCAACGAGCGTTATGGCCTGTTCGCGACGTCAGGGAAATGCTTTCAGACTACTGGTGCCTTTGTCGGCCCCTCTTATCGTTTCGAGTTGCATCGGCTCTGGTCTCTTCTTGTCGGGAGCGACCATTACCACGTTGCTGCTGAGCACTTGTATCAAGTGGTTCATGAGTGCTCGAAGGTCTTCCTCGCCCTTGTCCAAGACCTTGCGCACTTCCGCGCTAGCCTTCATAGGTCTGTCATGCGCATCCCGAGCCTTGGTAAGAAGGGGGACGTGTTCAATGAAAGCGGTGGCGTTCCTGGTAAACTCGTTTACCGCTTCCGTGTATGCCGCCATGCTGACTGGCGTCGATGGTTGGGCTTCGGCGAAAACCCTCTGCGGACCGACTTGCTCCGGCAGCTTATCGAGAGAAAGCCCCTCGCCTTCCATTTCTGAGGGCGACTCCGACATCTGCTTCGAGTCAAACTCACGGGGCACGCTTGCCGCATCGTCCTTGTTCTTCCACATTCGCTTAACTCCTTTGCGTCTCTACTCCTGGCTCTAAAGAGTGAATTATGAATGCACTGAACAACAAGAGTCAAACTGAATCGAGTCTGACTTCGCTCTGGTCCGGGGCCTTCAAGACCGAGCGACAAAGCGGTTGAGAATCTGAACCCGGCGCTTGCACAGCACGCGTGAGCGTGCGTTATTGGCTGTCTCCCGTGAATCCTTGAGACGAGTGTGCGAGGCTAAGCGACTGACCGGATTTCAGGCCGGGTCAATTTTCTTACCCATGATGGAGATCGCCAGTGGAATCGTCGTAAGCCCTCCTACAACCGTCAGAGCCAGTCCAGCCGCCTTCATAGCGTCCTTGCTAAGTCGCCTTGAAATCAACATGCCTATGCCCGCGCCCAGTGCGACACGCGTCCCGGTCCAAAGAATCATTTCCGGCAAAGTAATGTTCCTTTCGATCACGGCTCCTCCTTGGTGAAGATAAAATTTGCTGTTTGGATGCGAGCACACAACGTCGGGATGGCTACGTAATGTCCCAATATCTCGCGGCTGCTCTACAAGATCAATGAGCGCAAGCGCCTTGGTTCCATCAGTTGTGCTTGGGAATAATGACCTGCGAGCTGGGCGAAATCGCCTTTCGACAACGGACTTTAGACTTTGGCTCGGAGCACCCTTCGCGCAACCTTCTGCTGCAACTAGTGGAGAATCGCGGTGGCCGAGGCGGCTACGCACTGCCACGAATTACCAGTGTGAATCCAGGTATCGACGAAGCGATTTCGTCGTACAAACGCTTTCCCGTTTTCAAAGCCGCTTTGACGAAACACACCGGTCGCGATGGCCACGTTGCCAAAGATGCGCACCTTGATTGACTCCGGATTGCCTTGTTGATTCGCGGAAAGCTTCGCCGTATGGACTCCGGTCAGAAATTCATTTTTTGATTGCAGCGTGCCGTCGTCGTTGACCAGCACTATGGAATCATCAAGCATGGTACCCAGTGCCTTACCATCGCGAGCTTTATAGGCCTGGTTCCATGCGCTCTCCATGGCAATGACCTTAGATTCGTCGTCCTTGTCTTGAGCCAGTACCGGTACTGCCAAGGCACCGGCCAGGGCCAGAACACAAACTATCTTCACTCTGCATCGCGTCGTAGGTTTGGTATTGGCCATAACACAAGGCTACAGGGAAACCTCTAACATCGCGATGAACAAAGGGATCGGATCGGTGTTGCGATGGAAGCGAGAAAAAAACCAATGACGCACGCCTCCCACGCGCACAAGCAATGAGGAAAAGCCAATTGAACGGGGGCATTTAGCGTGCGCGACAAGCCCGAGAATATCAGTCGATGACCCAGCAAAGTGGTGCTCAACCTACTGAGGCTTTGCGGGGGGGCGCGTGTCCACCTGAATGACCGAAGGGTTGCTGGTTTTGCCTACGTCAACCCAAACTTCACCGAGCCGGCCATCGGAATCAGGGGTGAGGATCGTGCGGTTCTCGTCGGCGGATCCGCTCCCGCCTGGTTTCACGATATTGATTGTTTTTTCCGTGACGCGGAGACCGTCGCTGGGATCGCCAGGATCCGCCTGCTCGATTTGCCGAGTGGTGCTATGCCCACCTGCGGCGGTATTCTGCTGCACCGTGATCTCGCGTTGGACAAGCTGCAGGCTATCGTTGCCAGCTTGGCCGGGAACGTTCGTCGAGTACTTGTCGATTGTGTCGCGTTTCTCTCCCGCGCCGGCGTCCGTCCGTTTGCTGACCGTGCGCTCGACGACCACGAGATTGCCGTTGGAACCGGGCCGGAGTACGTGTTCATCTTTGCTGCGAATCTGGCCGTTTTCTACTTTGCTGGTTCCTTCTCTGACCTCGCTGAGCTGCCAATGTCCAGTCCCATCGGAGAGTTGGGTGGTTTTCTTGAAATCGATCGTGCCGTTGCCACTTTGCGTCTCTCGTTCTACGGTCTGCACCGCCGGAGTAAGACCTCCGTTCACGTCAGGAGTAAGCACGTTGGTAGTCGTCTCCCGCACACCAGGGCTCAGCTGCTTCGAATCGTCTAATTCGCGCCGCACTACCTGTAGTGCGCCGTTAGCATCAGGGTTGGAAATCGTGCGAACCACTTTCTCTTCGTTGTCGGGAAGGCTGCGCGACTCTTCTTGCCTCTCCTGAATCAGAGTACGTTCACCATCCGGGCTTAGGCCGAACGCCCGCTCGATATTGCGCACGGTTGTATCGTTGACGCGCACAGACTCCTTTTCGGTCTCTGAGTAGAGTACGTACTGCCCGTCAGGACCCAAAGTTTCGACCAACGTCTTATCGATGATTCGACCGTCAACTACCGCATGCATTTCACTGGTGCGGGTGGGATTCATCCCTCCGCTCGGAACCTCCTGCTGGCTGCTGGCGGCCCATGATTGGTTGCTAGAGGTATTCTGCGCCAGACAGAGTTGCGCGAAGCCCAACAGTACCGTCACTGAGAAGAGCACAGATGATTTCAGCAATCGGCAAAATATCATAAGTGGGGATTTCCTACCTGGCTCCATCCACTATATACCTCTATGTACCCTCGGGCCCGCCCAGAAAAACACCAGGTCAATGAAAGCTTACGCGTTGCCGAGCGTTTCAAGAGGGTTGTTGATCAATCCCTATCACACTCACTGACCCCTGACCGGGATTTTGAGTGTTAACGCCTTCCATCAACCATCAGCTTGATGTTCGTTTACGGAAGGCCAACCATGCGCATCCCAAGGTGAGGCCGAGTGAGCCGTACACCGCAGCGTTCATGGGGGCAAGCAGGAAAAAGGTGGTCACCAGCGAGGGATCGAACGTCATCTTCACGAAATACAACGGGCACAGCGAAAGCATCAGTTGGGGATCGAGATTCCAGCGGTGCGGAGCAAGATAGGCGACGAGCGCTAGGAGATATGAAATTGCGGCGAAGCCACCGAGCCATTTGAGGGGCTCTAAGAACAAGTGTTCATGATCCCGATCCTTCTTGCACGCTTTCGCGATCCAGGAGCGGGGCAGCACCGCAAGCGTCACACTGAAAAGACCCACCAGTGCCAGGGTAGCCACAAATATGACCCATTCGCTCTGAACCGGCAGCTCGGCACCCCGCAGCATCAGAAAAGGAACGCTGGTGAAAAGTGAAATCAGTCCACAAAGGAAAAACGCGATGCGAGATGTGGTCCTGATAGCACGTGCGGACATGACGCGGATTCTAACAGCGGCTCCGCGTTTGAGCACACATGATTGCGCTGACCGGACCAGTGAAAGAGCCGTTGTTAAAATGCTTGCAGTATGGCTGCCGCTCAACAGCACGCGTTTTGACCCCTGACGGGATTTTGAGTGTTAACCCATCTGTTTTCGACAGTAACTTCCGGTTTGCTCGTCATTCGACCGGAATCGTGCTGGAGCACTTCGCTGAGAGCGCGACAAAGATCATGTCACCACGTCGCCAGCAGACGAGTTGGGTGTACATTTAGCTGGTTGCCCAGAGTCGCCGGCGGGCATATTTCCATGCCGTGGCCATTCGCGCGAAAGTCATTAGCGGTTCTCACGTCATCCGTGACCGACAACTCAACCTCACCAAGCACGCGATTCGCCTTCAAGTTGTTCCGGGAGTTGGCAGGTGGGGGCGGCTCAAATGTGTTCTTCTCGCCCGCGAGCGTGATGTTGTGTCTTGCTATGGTCCACGAGGCGGCGACCGGAGAAACTCGCCAAGTTATGGCGAAGGCGCTCGAAATCGCAGACCTCAACCCTGTCGATACGGGACTCGCAATCGCCGAGCTGAGAGCCCCGTTCCGACAGCGCGAGCATGTGGAGGTCAGGGGCGCAAACGCGCTCTGGTGCAGCGACCGTGTGCAGGTACGCCCGGAGTACGCCGCCAGAGTTCGTGACATGTACGACGCGGAGGTGGCGACGGCAGACTTTGGGGCTGGCACTGCGGTTCCGACGGTCAATGCGTGGGTCAACCAGAAAACGAAGGGCAAGATCAGCCACATCGTGGACGTGCTTTCTCCGCTGACTGCCCTGGTCGTGGTGAACGCGATTTATTTCAAGGGTCGCTGGACGAGGACTTTTGAGCGCAAATTGACGCGTAATGGGCTGTTTACAACCGCGACCGGACAAGAGGAGCAACTTCCGATGATGTGCCAGTCGGGGCGTTACTCATACTACGGAGATCGCAGGTTACAAGCGGTAGTTCTTCCCTACGAAGGTGACATGGCCATGCTTGTCATCCTGCCTGCGAAGGGTACCGATTCCCGGCAGTTTCAGCAGAGCCTGAGTTCGGGTGCGTGGGAGTCGTGGCTCACGCGGTGCAAGCAGGTTGGAGGCACGATCCAGATGCCGCGATTCAAGCTCGACTACTGTGCGCCACTGGATCGGGCCTTGAAGGCTTTGGGGATGGAGCGCGTTTTCGACCCCGACCGTGCCGAGTTCGATGGCGTCCGAGCGGGGCAGCTTCGGCTCTGGATCGACCAAGTTTTGCATCGTGCGGTCGCGGATGTGAACGAAGAGGGTACGGAGGCAGCGGCAGCTACGGCCGTATGCGTCCCCCTTTCGGCAGCAAGATTCAATCGCCCACCGCGTCTTTTTCAAATGATCGTCGATCACCCGTTCTTCGTTATGATCCGCGATGAAACCACACGGACAATTCTGTTTATGGGATGGGTTGGAGATCCAGTGGCGGCAGCCCTGTCGTGACGACTTCGTTCTTCCTAACACGCGCCACGCTGTCTTGAAGCGAAATCCTATCAACGATTACGGCCGGCAGCCACCGACATCGAAACCGCAACTTCCCTGCACGGGCTTGTGGGAAAGCGAAAGAGAATGTTCTGGGCGAGTAGTCGGCAAACCGCAACTAATCCGAGCGCCAAACTGGGGGGCGCTCGTCTTAGGTGGCGAAATATCGCGCTATCGCTCTTCGACCGAGAACTTTGGGCCGGTTGTGCCTGGCTTTTTCCTTTGCATCGACCCCCAGGCAAAAAACGCCGCAGGGCGCGACAAGAGCCAGAAGCAACGCGGCAGAAGTCCGAAAGAAGATATTTTCACGAATCCGGTGGCTCAGGAGCGTAAAGTGCAGTAATCAAATTTTAGGGATGTGTGCCATGACCTCGATGCTCAGTCGACCTTCATTTCGCGTTGTCCTGATCGCTTTGGCGATGGCGGTGCCGGCGCGCGCAGAGCAGCTCTCGCTGCAAGCTCTTGTCATCCCGTCCACTGTGCTTTTGTTGAAGGATGGTCATCCGATCACATTCGCTCTTCACGGTTTCCTCGAGTTCAAATCGCTCAACGAAATGTTTTCCTATATTGACTCTCAAAATCAGCGCTGGAGATCGAATGCAGGAATCAATGAGGAACAGCGCGAGGCTGCCATGCGAGATCTGCTGCGCCAGGGAGTTGAAAGCCGCGTCGTCTCCATGGTTGACGAGGGCCCGCTGGAGACGCTGGTGACACACACGCGCGAAGACCTGCTAACAGCCTTGGCAGCTGTTAAAGAACCGGTTCCCGCCGGATATGCCGAGGCGTTCCTTGCGGTACAGAAAAAGTGGAAGCACTCATTGAATTGCTGGAGTGCTTCACCATCGATTGCGGCCCGCGTGCTCTCTAACTGGTATCCGATTAACGAAGGTGTACAACTCTACGGAGCGACGTATGACTCGACCGAACACTTCTGGAAGGCGGTAAAGTACCACCCAGACACCACGGTTGGTGAGGTGACGGCTTTGGTCTCAGTGCTCGAGAAGCAGGATTGGGGAACATGGTTGGCGCGGTTGGATGACGACCCCAAGATTTACTTGCCCAATGCATACGCGGTCGAGTTCCTACGCGCCAATCTTAAGCCTGAGCGTCTCCGACAGTTTCGCAAAGACTTGGGCGGTCACGGCTTGTGTCCTGACGAAAAGGCGCGAACTGCGCAACAGCGTGGAGAGACGCCGTTCCGTTTCAGTGCGTTTGAGGAAAAGACTTTGTGGGGAGATCTCGCGGACACGTTTCACCTTGTGTATACCTTCTCGTCGGCGGACGATGCCATACGCAAGACACTGACCGAGCACCATTTTGACGCGATCTACCTTGGAGAGAGCAGAATGGGCTTCATCAGCGATGAATTCCGTTCTTTGATGTTAGAAATCTGGCGTGTGAAATATCTGCAGATGGCGCGTTTTCGCGAGGTGATCTCGTCGATTCCGCCGGAGATCCGATTGGAGCACTTCCTGAATGACGGCGACTCACCCGACATTCCGATTCCGGTCTATGTTGGATATTTGAACCAGATTCGAGACATGGCCCGAGCGCCCAAGTAATACTCACGGGTTCCTGCCGGTTGTCGCGCGGTTTT
>Ga0209420_1000133_pt1 | contig 45745 bp, 41 predicted proteins | sample BlaSpr_A8_OM1_O1_FD_187972 | JGI IMG/M metagenome (GOLD analysis project Ga0209420, IMG submission 187972) | Forest soil microbial communities from Thunder Bay, Ontario, Canada - Black Spruce, Ontario site 2_A8_OM1_O1 (SPAdes) (version 2) | ecosystem: Environmental > Terrestrial > Soil > Boreal...
TTCCCTTGCTTGGCCGATCCTGAAAGACGCTCTCGATGCCTGCGTTGCGATTCGCGACGAAGCATGCGCCGCCGCAATGCGCAAGCTGGCGCACCCAAGCGCCGGCGATCCACCCCTCGCTGCAGGGGAATCAGGAGCGTGTGGAATCGCTGCCCTCGCTGTCATTCTCGGAGAGGACGAATTTCGGGCCGTTCGCGAAGACCTTCACTTGAATTCGAAGTCTCGAGTCTTCGTAATCAACACGGAAGGCATTACCGATCCCGAAAGCTACCGCGCCATTACAAATTGAGAGCAAGGGCGCCGGAAGACATCACGGAATCCAGCCGGGCCAAACGTAGGTGTAAAGCGTCGCAATCACGCCAACAACCGCCACCAGCAGCAAACTGTGTTTTAGCGTAAACCGGAACAACCGAGCTTCGTCAGAATGCGCCAAACCCGTCGCGGCAGCGGCAACCGCTATGCTTTGTAGGCTGATCATTTTCCCCATCACGCCGCCCGAAGAATTCGCCGCGGCCATCAGCACAGGGCTCAGACCGATGCGTCCCGCCGTGACCACCTGTAAATTGCCAAAAAGCGCGTTCGACGACGTGTCGGACCCTGTGAGAAACACGCCTAGCCATCCGAGCAGCGAACTGAAAAACGGAAACGCGCGTCCGGTGGCTGCAAAGGCCATGCCGAGCGTGGCTGTGGCTCCCGAATAATTCATCAAAAAAGCCAGCGCCAGCACGGCCGCAATCGTCAATTCCGCAAGTAGCAGCTTGCGCAGCGTGGAGCTGCAAACGCGGAGAAATGCCGCGGGCTTCATGCCTAGCGCCAGGAATGCCCCGCAAATGGCCGCCAGCAGGCAAGCGGTGCCCGAAGCGGCCAGCCACGGAAACGAATAAACTGCCGCATAGGGAGACGCACGCGAGACGACCGGGGGAATGCGTTCTATTGCGTTGTGCAATCCGGGCCACGTAAAAGAAACCGTGGTGCGCTCGAGCCGCGCTTTTACTGGACCAAAGCCCCACAACAAAACGAACAAGACGAGAAAAGCATACGGAGCCCACGAGCGAACCAGAACGGGCGTGGAATGACGGCTGCGTTCGAGCGCGGGTAATTCCGGTGAGTGAGTTAGGCTGCTCTTGGGCTTCCAAAACGATAGGAGCAGCAGCAGTGCCCCCATAGCTGCCAAGGATGCCAGAATGTCCGTCAATTGCGCGCCGATGAAGTTGGAGACCGCGAATTGCGTGACGGCAAAGGCCGCGCCGCAGACCGCCGCAGCGGGCCATACCCCGCGAAGGCCGCGGCGGCCGCTCTGAACGCCGACCAGGTATGCCGGTACGAAGAGCGACACCGGAGCGCAGATGCGTCCCACGGCCGCGCTCAGCCGCGCCAGCGGCAAGCCGGTGACCGTCGCCAACGTCACCAGCGGCACTCCGATCGAGCCAAACGCTACCGGCGACGTATTCGCGAGCAAACAGAGCGCCGCAGCCTCAAATGGCGCGAAGCCCACGCCGGCAAGCATTGCTCCCGCAACGGCAACGGGCGTGCCAAAGCCTGCTGCGCCTTCGATGAATGCGCCAAAGGCAAACGCAATCAATAACGCCTGTAAGCGTGGGTCGCCGGAGATGCTGCCGATCGAGTCCTTAATCACTTCGAAATGGCCAGTCTCAACGGTTAGGCGAAATAGCAAAATCGCCGTGAAAACCACCCAGCCGATCGGGAAAAGACCGAACGCCGCTCCATAAAGAATGGACTGCACCAGTGGGCCGAAAGGCATGCGATATACCGCGGCCGCCACCAGCGCCGCCCCTGCAACACCTGCTAGCGAAGCTTCCCAAGCCGGGCGGCGCTTCAATCCCAAAAGAACGAGCAGCACGAAAATCGGCAATGCTGCCGCAAGACCTGAAAGCGCCAAGCTATTGGCGATAGGCGTATAGGTCTGAGGCCACACGATCGAGCGCTCCAAGGCGCGGAGGACGGAAGTCCGGCGCGGCGCGTTGATACTCGACCGGTCTTCGCCCTGTCAAGCAGGATCGCAAGGCGCCGACGACGGCGCCGTCTACGGCTTCTCGGTTTGTGCCGAGGGCTTCATCAAGAGCAGGCTGCGTTCGGCAAAGGGCACGTACAAAAGCGCGGCAACCGCGGCCAGAGCCAACCCGATTCCGATTTGGCGAGCGATTAGTAATGGCGCAGCCGCCCAAAGGATGTCCAGCGGAAGCACAAGGGGAAATAGCTTGAAGAACTTGCGGTTCACACCTCGATATTGAAAATACAGGGCAGTTAGCAGGTAGAGCCTGACGGGGATTCCGGCAACGGCGGTGATCAGCAACACCGGGAATATGTAGCCGCTCGCCTCGACAACGATGGCTTCCACGGCAGACAACCTCGCCAAAGCGGCCAAGTAAAAGCACAGGTACATCAGCTGAATCAATCCGAATAGCTTGCGCACGCGTTTTGGCGGTGCAGCGGGCAAATCTTCCGGGTCGCTGAGGAGCGTCGTGCGCGAAGAGGGCGCGGCCTCAATGGCGGCGGTAATCTCCGATTCGATCTCGTTGACGAGGTCGTGGTGCGAGCCACTTGGCGCCGAATCCACCGAGGTGACTGGTGCGATGAAGCGGTAGCCTTGTCGTGGCAGCGTCTCGATGTAACGCGCATCGGTGGCGGAATCACCGAGCGCTCCACGCAGCTTGTTGATCGCCGTGTTTAACCCATGATCGAAATCCACAAACGTATCCGACGCCCAGAGTTTCTGGCGCAACTCATCGCGCGTCACCACCTGTTGCGGACGCGCAAGAAGGATCAGCAAGACTTGCAACGGCTGTGCTTGCAGCCTGGGCTTCTGCGCACCTTGCTTTCGCAAGTCTCCCGTGATTGCGTCCAATTCGAACGCTCCGAAGCGGTAGAGCTTGGCGGAAGTTGGATCGTTGGGCATGGCGGTGAGCCGCGGCCCACATTGTAAAAGAGACGGCCTGCGAATTGGCCGTTTTCCACACGATGCGGGTATATCTCTGATTACGCATGCCTTAACAGATGACCTGCGGGTGAGCTGCATTTGACGTCCGGTGCATTGCCGGCAGACGCGCGCTCGGAGCATTCTGGCCGCGGAGGTAGCTCCGTTGGAATACGGATCGAAACAGCCCAATAGGATCGGAGAAAGATCGCCCTTGTGGCTTTCCGTCGTCTTGGCATTCGCCGTGGCGCCTGCGTGGGCTCCAGCTGCGGAACTCAAACCCGTGACCGTTCAGGCGTTCGACCGCTATATCCAGAAGAGCGAAGCGCGCATGTCCACGTTGCGGCCCGGCGATTCTTTTTTGTGGATGGATGCTCTGCCCGGTGAGGGACGCGCGAAGGCCTACGCGAAATTGCAGCGGGGCGAGATCATCGTGGAACGTTCCGAAGAAGGCGATTCATCGATCGGTATCACCACAGAGGGAGGCGGCCTGATCCACGACTGGACCGCGATTGTGTTCGTTCCTGAAGTCTCGCTGTTACAAACGCTAAAGCTGCTCCAGGATTACAACCGCGCCGCCGAGTTCTACCAGCCGGATGTGACTCGATCGAAGTTGCTATCGCACTCAGGCGACGACTTCCAGGTATATCTGCGGCTCAAGCGAAAAGAAGTGATCACGGCGGTCTTCGACACCGAATACGACATCCGCTACTCGAGTCTCGATGCCGCCCATGCGCAAAGCCGCTCCTATAGCACGCGAATCGCGGAGGTGCAGCACGCTGATGAATCCAGCGAATCCGATAAGCCTGTTGGGCAGGATGACGGTTTTCTCTGGCGACTCGATTCTTACTGGCGCTTCTTCCAGGCCGATGGCGGCATCTACATCCAATGCGAGGCTATCTCGCTGACGCGCGATATTCCCGAAGGCCTTGGTTGGCTCGTCAGCCCCTTCATCACCAAAATCCCGAGTGAATCTTTGCGGCGAACGCTCGAATCTACTCGCGCCGCGTTGATTCGCGAATACAAGAAGCCTGTCAGCAAAATCACAAGCATGAGAGGAGAGGGCGATGTCCATACAAACGGTATCCGGTGAAATTCATAGCACCGAGTCGATCGCTGCCACTGCAGAGCGCCCGGCTCGCCGCGATAGTGTGCCTGCATTTTCGAATGCGGCGCGAATCCAGCAGAGTGCCACAGCAAATTTCGAAAAGCGGGTCTTGCTCTGGATCGCGCGCCGGATGCCACCATGGGTCGATTCGGACGACCTGACCATCCTGGGGTTCGCGTCCATGTGGCTGGCGTGCGGCAGTTACGTGATCGCGCGGTGGGATCACATCGGTCTGCTGCTCGCGACGCTTGCGCTGGCGCTGAACTGGTTTGGCGACAGTCTTGACGGCACCCTCGCGCGCGTGCGAGATCGCCAGCGTCCGCGTTACGGCTTCTATGTGGACCACATGATCGATTCGGTCGGCGCGCTCTTGCTAATGGGCGGACTGGCGGCCTCCGGCTATATGGACTGGCGGATCGCGCTCGGTATGCTTGTAGCCTTCCTGCTGCTTTCCATAGAAGTCTATCTTGCGACGTACACGCTGGGATCGTTCCGGCTCTCCTTCTGGAAGTTTGGTCCTACCGAGATTCGTCTTTTGCTCGCTGCCGGAAACATCACTTTATGGCTGCGGCCCGATGCGCGTGTCAGTGGAACGCAATTTCAGCTCTTCGATTTCGGCGGCGCGATCGCAATCCTGGGCATGACGGCGATGGTGGTGGCGTCGGCGGTCGCGCACACCATACGGCTCTACAAGCTGGAGAGAATCACACATTAGAATCGTGACGGCGATGACCGTCAGGGCCGTGGATTCATGGCGGCTTGTTGGCCCGGCCGTTGATTCTGAAAATAGGGGCAATCCGAGCTGACGGGACATTCTTCGCACTTCGGGCGTGACACTTTGCAAAGTTCCTGGCCGTGGCGTTTGATCAAGAGATACGCGCGCAGCAGTATCGAGCAATCCTCCGGGAGTTGGCTGCGGAGCGCTTCTTGTGCGGAACGGTACGTCGCCACGTAGTTTTTCTGTTCCTCACCGAAACCGAGACGCGGCAACACCTGGATGCAATTTGAAGGAATGGCCGCGACCGGCGCCGTCTTCGTGAAAAGTAGAATCTTTTCGGCGGTCGGGTCGCCGACCGTGGGGAATTTTTTTAGGGCCTTCTTTACCTGGGGCAATGCCTGCTTCATGGTGGCGCGCAAATCACCACCAAATTCACTTTCCACCCGCGCGGCGATCTCCTTCAGCCGGCGCGCGCGCAGCTCCGGAACCATGCCACCCGCGCGCATCGCCTCGGTAAGCTTCTTGTCCGAAATCGCGAGAATCTGCGACGGCTGCAAACCCACGCTTTCCTTGAGAGCCAGGAACCCCTTGTCACAGCGGTCGTCCGATTGCGGGTAGCCACTGTTGCGGTGCAGGATCATCTCGTAGGGATCCACAGGGTAAGGCGGCTTCTGTTTGCCGTAGCGCTTTTCCAAACGATCGAGGAGTTTGGCAAGCCTCGTCTTCATAATGCTGGGATTGTAACCCTGCATGTCCTGCCTGTTCGAAATAACTCGATTCCGTGCTGGGAACAAGCGCGGCCACGGTGCACACACAAGGCGAGCGGCTGGAATTCGTGTCTGTATGCGCGGAGCGTGGAGCCTGAGCGGGACTAGCGCCGTTTGGCGGCGTCGGTAACATTGAGCTGGGAAAGAATGGAGCGGGCACGAGTACTGAACGGATCGAGCTCGAGCGCCTTATCGCAAAGGGAACGCGCGCGTGAGAGCAGTCCTAGGGACATGCAAAGTTGCGCCAGATCAACGTGCGCGCCCACATTGAAAGGGTCAAGCTCGATCGCATTTTCGAAACATTGCACCGCTTCTTGCCGATACTGGGGCACGGTTGAGAGGCTGCGTCCCAACAGTACGCGGCACACCGCGTTTGCAGGATCGAGTTCCACACACTTACGCAACCAAACGATCGAGCTGGGATAATTTTTGGCCTTGATCAGGTCCTGCGCGCGGGCGAGAAATTCCTCGACGCGTTGCTGCGATTCCGATCTCGTGCCCCGCAAGGTCCAGGCCCCGCGGTCCGCCCATTCTTTGTCGTAGCGCGCGCGTGAAGGCTCATGCGAGAGCGTCCGGTAGGCCTCGGTCAGGTTCTCCATCAACTCGTCCACCAAGGGAAGTAACCGCTCGTTCTTGCGGTGCAAGTCTGGATGGAATTTCTTGGCCAGTGAATAAAAACTGCTCCTGATCTGCTCCGGAACGGTGCCCGGCATCACGCCGAGCAGGCCGTAAAAATCGCGGTTCCGGGCAAAAACCAACAGGCGCGCGCCCTCCGTGAATATATCCTCGTGAACTACTTTTCGGGAAGGTGCCGGAGTTGCTGCGGGATGCGGCGCGGCCCGCGGTGATGTCTTCGCTTCACCGCCTCCGCGTGGAGCTCTGCGCCGTTCGGCCGTGAGCGGAGGCTGGGGCAGTAACGATAACTGCTTGAGAAATCCGTCAAATCTGGCGCGGTGATCGCCGGACATCTTAATGATGGCGATGCCCATGCCCTTTCCGGGGCGCACGTTGCGGACGACGGCACGCAGGCGAATCTCCCCGCCCGGCACGTCAAACAGAATTTCAAGCGGCGTGCCAACGGAACACGCGTGCTCCGTCATAATGAACATCCCGCCGAGCGAGAATTCCGAGACGCGCGATACGTGGCGCACTCCCGCTCCCTGCCAGCCCAGGAACGTCCCTTTCGGCGCGCGGAAACGGGTATAGCGTCGCCGATTTGTGGGCGGCGCGACGGTTGCCGAGTCCATCAATAAAGCGTATGGGGCAGTCGTGCTCAACGCAATAGCCCCAAAGGCCCGTTTGTGTCCAAAGGGCCGTCAAGGTTAGTAGAAACATATGTGCCAGCCTAGCGGGCCGCTGCCGGTGGAATTGACATACACACGAATTTCGGTGAGGCTTGTAGCCTGCGGTGCGGAAGTGGCGGAACTGGCAGACGCGCGGGACTTAGGATCCCGTGGCTGAAAAGTCGTGGGGGTTCAAATCCCTCCTTCCGCACCAATCACCCGCCAATGTCTATGCGGGTTCCAGAGCATGCATCTTCCGGCTTACCTGTGGTCCCGTATTCATCTTTTCGGTTCTTAGAGGCACGGGTGTGAACCGAGGTCGCAGCAGGCGGTTGTTCGCCGTCATAGAAGAGTTGATAGATGGGCACTTCTAACGCGCGAGCAAATTTCTCGATTGTCTCTATCGCAGGACCTGTGTGTCCGCATTCGACGCGGGAAATGTAACAGCGAAACAAGTCAGTACGCCCCTGAATATCACCTTGAAATAGATTCTTTTCATCCCGCAGGATTCGCAATCTGTCGCCGATTACCATGTGCGGATTATTTCAAATGGTTGGTGGGCTCGCAAGTCTGGTAGAGTCGCCAACTTATGGGCCGACCCAGAGGAATAACAATATTGGCGATCTTTGATTTTGTGACCGCCACCCTAATAACCGGTGTTTCGAATGTCTTTTTGTCCAGCCCAGAGATAACGATCCTCTTATCAGGTACACGTGAAGATTTCATTCTGCGTGTGATGCGACTCGTAGGTGGGCCAGCAGTGTTTGGTCTTATATTCGCCGCGATTTACACGGCGATTGGCATTGGCCTGCTGCTGTTGAAAAGGTGGGCTAGGATCGCCGAAATCATTTCGGTCGGCATCACCGCTTTTCAGGCCATCGTAGGTCTGGTTTGCTGGTTCTGGGTAGTGGACCACATACTCCTACTCGCGCTCAGTCTATGGATAATGTCGTACCTACTGAAGCCGCACGTCAAACAAGCGTTTGCTCGTGGGCTCAGACCCCACCGGCCTATTGCTTCGTAGAAAGGCTAATTTCAGAATGTTATTGTGTTGATTCTGACTTGGGAGTTTTCGACGTGAAACGTGTTGTCTGCATGGCCATCATTCTAATGTGCGGGGCATCCGCACTATATGCTCAAATTTCGCTGAAGGTCTGCATTTCCGAAGACGCCGAAGGATATGATGCAATCCGATTGGCGCAAGAACTTTCTTCACGGAAATTGAAGGATGGTCGTTCCTTTTCCATTGTTGCGATAACGCGAAAGTCGCTCCCATCAGTGATGGAAAAGCAACTGGCTGATTCTCACTTGAATGTCATTCGGGTTCTCGTCGCCGATGAAAGCGCAAAAGCCTTAAGCGCCGAAACGGAGCGTCTCGAATGCGACTACAACGTTAAGATGTGGTTTCACCCCAGTATAGATGATGCGAACGGTCCCGCGAATCTTCCAAGCACAACTTCGCAATCGTCTTCGGAGCCTATAACGCCTCAGTCAGTTGCCCAGCGCTCGGCAGTCGGGTTCGAGTTGAGAAAAACTGGAAACGGTAAAGTACTCGCCCATGCCAGCGCTCCTCCCCGGACGGCATACTCTAAACAAGGTCGGGTATTTGAACCTTCTGTGCCGTTTGCGAACCAAATCGTCAAAGCAGTTGATGGTCTAAAACAACAGTGACGTCTTCCATGAACTGACTCCTGCCGGAAGTTACGTATTGACTGCACTCGAAAACTGGCTTTCGAGCATCCCCGCACGGGGTTGAGGCTCGACGTGCGCATTACCTGACTCACATTTTGGTTTGTAAATTTGGACCGTCCACGAAAATGAGACTCCGGTCGAGTGCCGGGTCGTGCCCGCCATGGTCCCGTTTCGTATACCCCGGCCCCCCGGATGCGTACCCACCCAGACGGTTGTTTATATGTGCGACGTCCCCGCGAAAATACTCCCGGAGCAATAATTTCAGAAGAAAGGGTGCATGTTCTCAGTTGCCCGTCTACAATATCTTTTGACTCACGGGTCAAAATCATCGTTCGAGGCAATCACATGAAGAAGACGGTGCCGAGAAAACAGACGACACAATTCACAGACAAACGGCGGCGTCATTCACACTATCAAGTCACGGTGTTTTACGCAGACGGTGAGAAGTTCGCTCGCGTCTACGCGGATAAGACCAAGGCTATGAACTTCGCTACCCGGCAAAAGCGGTCGCCGGTCGTCAAGTCGGCGCAAGTTCGCCAGTTATCCTGAGCAAGCACACGACGGAAGAAGTGCGCCAAACGGGACAGACTTCCCGCCTACTCTGATCGCATCCTCTTTATGTGAAACGGAACAAACTGACCCAAGCGCAATTACGCTCCGTCGCCTGTCCTACGTGTGGTGTCAGTGCAGGAAAACGCTGCGTGCTAAATGCGGGCGGCCTGCGTTTTCACTCACACATAGAACGAAAGTTCTTGGTGATTGAAGTGACGGTTAGTCGGCGGTTGCGCTGGGCTAAACCAACTTTATAACGACGGATTCACTCGGAGGCTCAGGTGGCCTATTGGGTGTTGACCTGCTTTGATTGCAATTCTGTGTTTCCACACACTGATCTTTCCAAGTTGGACTATTCGCTGCGAAGCGATCCGTTTCTCAGAAGTGCACCCAAACCGGAGTTTCCGAGTGTAGGGATCGAACTGGAGTGCCCGAACTGCAACAAGTCGTCGGTCTACTATCGCCATCAGCTTTTTTATCGCGCGAACTAGCCTTTAAGCATCGGCTCCGCCGGATTGGTGTTCAATTTTGAACAGTTGAAAATCCTGCCCGTGTACGGTACGGTAGGGTACATTGGATTTTGACTTCTGCCCGGCAGCGTACCCCGCCGACACTGCCGACCAGACATAACGGGAACGATTCATCCACGACGCGGCGCATTCGTATGACCTGTTTCAAATCTTCCGAAACGGCGAGTATCTATGGCGCGGGTGTGTCGAGACTATTGAGGAAGCCAAAACGATGGTCGAACGAATTGCCCGCACCACACCGAACGAAGTGTTCGCACAATGTCTTGCCACGGGTCGCATTGTGGCTCGTGCGAATGCCTCTTCGAAAGCCGCTGACCGGGATGATGCACGAGCTTAGTTGCACCTTTTGCCCGCGACGCTTGACCGCCTATTGCCCCGGCGTAAAAACAAAACGGCCCGGCGAGAGATCACCGAGCCGTCAGGATTTTCTGACAGAGTTTTGATTCTAGAGACGTACCTTGCGACGAATCAATCCAATGAACGCGACCAGCCCTGAGCCGAACAACAGCACGGATGATGGCTCCGGCGTGGCCACTGGAGTGAAATTAGCCCAAATCGCTAAGCAACTCGCTCCTCCCGGGGTGCATGCGAAGTTTTCGGTTCCGTTGTTTATGCCCCAAGTACCGAAATATCCTACAGTATCTTCCCCCGAGACACCGTTGTATAGGATGAGCCCAATTTCCCCGTCCACGGAAGAGTAGCCGGTCAGGTCGGAGATCAGTTGGGTTTCGACGGCGGTGATTCCGGTCGGAGCCCCCGTGTACGAAGTTAAAGCCGTCGTCGTAAACGTCAGGTTATAGGTGGTCCCAGCGATCACGATGCCGTCAATCGCCGTTACATCTGGCCCGGTTGCTATAACAGTATCGGCGAGGGCTGCTGTGCTGCCCAAGGCCGTGAACAGTAATGCTACGGGTATCAGCCATAATGATTTTCGCATTTTCAGTTTCCTTGTTAAACAAGGTGGGCAAGCTGGGGACACCGGAGGATACAACGGCCCCGCAAACAGCAGCAAATGAATTTTCGATGAACGAGGAAGCTCGGTGTGACAGGTAAATTAAATCGGCGACCGGCGTTATACTCTCGCTGTGAGCCTGACTGATGGCATTTTCCTCGGGACGAGTTCATTCACCGCTCCCGGCTGGCTAGGTTCCTTCTATCCAAGAGGCATGAAGCCAGCAGATCGTTTGGCGTTTTATGCCGAATCCTTCGACACCGTGGAAATAGACTCCACCTTCTACGGCACGCCACTGAGGCAGACCGTCATCGAATGGGCGTTGAAAACCCCAGAGAATTTCATCTTCGCCGCCAAAGTTCCGCAAATCATCACACACGAGAAAGTACTCCGGGACTGCAATTCGGAACTCGAATCTCTCCTCGATATCATGAGCATCCTTGGCGACAAGCTCGGCCCGATGGTGTTTCAGTTTCCGTATTTCAGCCACGGTGCATTCAACAGAGCCGATGCATTCTTCATCCGCTTGCGGGCGTTTCTACCAAAGCTGCCCTCCGCTTATAAATTCGCAATTGAGATTCGTAACAAGATTTGGCTCACAGCGGAGTTTGGCGATCTATTGCGGGATCATCACGTCGCTTTGGTGTTGGCCGACCGGCCGAACGCGCCTCGACCGAATGAGCTATTTGACAAATTTGATCCGATCACTACCGACTGGACTTACATCCGCTGGCTTGGCGACCGAAAGGGCCTAGAGGCAATCACGACGAAATTCGACAGGATTGTCGTTGACCGCAAAGAGGACATGCGCTCGTGGGTCGATGCGTGCTTCCAAATTAAGAAACGCGGCATCTTGATCTACGCGTATGCGAACAACCACTACTCAGGCCATGCACCGGCCACCATCGAGCAATTCAGACGCTTGTGGTATGCATCCGGGCTGCCCAAATTGGAGCGCGACAGAGGGATGAAAGCGCAAGCTTCGCTGTTTGACGATCCACGATAATGCTTCCCAGGTTCAAACCAATTCCACGAGAGGTTAAACGATGAAATTCGGCTACCCGATGGTTGCTATCCTTTCTGCATAGCATCCTGTTCCTTGTTGTATTCCAAGTCGGTTCTGCATAAAGTCCTCGACCATGAAACGAAGCATCTACGTCGCCCTTCTTCTCAGCCTGTCGTTGCCAGCTATCGCGCAGGCGCAGTCTTCCGCCGAGCGGGAAATCCTGACGCTGGTTCACGAGCAGCGGCTCGCCGCGAACGCACATGACACCGACCGTTTCCTCGCCACGTACCTGCACGCCTCCACTCTGGTCTTTGTCATTGACGGACGCGTCATCCGCGGATTCGATAGCCTGCGTGAGCAGTAGCTTAAATGGTGGAATCAGGGCAAAAGCGATGTCGTCTACACGGAGCAAGCTGCGCCCGAGTTCGTGCGTCTCGGCAAGGACTGCATGCTGGTCACAGAGCAATTGATTTCCCGCCGCTCCGCGCCCGACGGCAAACCGATGGAAGACAAGCTTGCCGTTACCAGTGTTTGGCAACACTTCCACGACGGTTGGCGCGTCACCTATGCTCACGAATCTTGGCCACGCGTTTCGTCGTCGAAGTCGGTTCGGGGCAGAGCATGTTGCAGCACGACAGGAAAACAGAGTCAAAATCTCACGTCTCCTACACGTCTCCAACTCTGGCGTTTTGGCCGGTTTTATCGGCTCTGTCGCTTCCTACAATCAACAACTTACGCGTTATCAACACCGCTGGCGAGTTCAAATCCCTCCTTCCGCACCAATCCACCGCCAATGCTTACGGCTGGACAGTCCCACTGAAAACCATACCCGGCTCACTGCCGATGGACTCCTACCACAGAACCCCACGAATCAATGTTGCTAGTGGTGATGCGATTTGCAAAACGACCTGGAGTCGCAAAAGCTGGCTGAAGACTTAACCCGGCTGTACTGTTGGACAAGACTCGACTCAACGAACAGCTTGTTCCCGCAATTCTGAAAGAGTACCTGCCAATCTAGCCGGGCCCTCGTGACCGCCTTCAAAAACAAAAACGGCCCGGCGAGAGGTCGCCGAGCCGTCAGGATTTTCTGAGTGGAGTTTGATCTAGAGACGTACCTTGCGCCGAATCAAACCGGCCATGCCCAAAAGCCCGCTGCCCAACATGACCAGCGTCCCCGGCTCGGGCGTAGGCGATATGTCCGGAGTCACATCGACCGTAGCGCTGTACGTATTGGTCGCCTGTCCGGCAGCGATTTCGCTCAGTACGGTCTGATATGGCACAGTGAACTGCACTGTAAACCGAGCGGTCCAATCACTCAACCCGTCGCTCGTTACTCCGGAAACCAGCCAAACCGCCGACGAACCAACTGGGTTGTTCTGCAAATTGAGCATGCTCAGGATCTGACCCGACACCGCAGCGGGAGTGCAAACTTGCCCTGATGCAGGCGGTGCGGAGCAATCCGTCGAACCGTCGCCGCCAGCGTCAATCATGTCCAAATTCAACGTCTGGGCCGGGCCTGACGGAAAACTGATGAACACAGTTGCCGGAAAAAGTGTTCCCACCGCACCCGAAATCGAATTGACGTCATTTGTGCCGTCGGACCCGGCAAATGAGCCCGTACCGCCGCTAAGCGTGAATTCACCTGAGGCGAACGGCGACACCGATGATGAAAACGAAACGGAAGTGTCAGTGATGCTGAAAATGCCGTTCATCGTAAAGGTTCCGAACAATGCGGTGGCGTGGACCGCGCCGCTGCAAAATAGAGCAAAGCTACAAACAATGAATAAAATTCTGTATCGCAATGGGCCCTCCCCAAAAGACTGCAACGCACGAAGTCTAAACCACGCTGAACATCCAAGCAAATTAATTGTTGATGAACTCCGGGCAGCGCGTTCGGTATGACCGGTGAATTAAAGCGCGACGACCGGCGTTATACTTCCGCCGTGCCTTACCCGTGTTTTCCCGCCGGACTGGTAGCTACAGGGGCGATCTCTGCGAAAGATCCAAGGTTGGCGAGAACCGCGTCCAGTTCGACCACGGCTCGATCGAGTTCGCGGAGCCGTTCTTCCCGCTCGTCAATCATGGCAGAGTTCGCAATGGCGGAAACCGTTTCACGCATTTGCCTGTTGAGGTTGGCGATGAGAAGCATTCGTTCTTTCAGACGTGCCAGCCACGCCCTTTCATAGCTTGCGGAAAGATAAAACAGCAACAGCAGCGCTCCCAGAATTCCAATGGCAATATCGTTCAACAGGGTTGAGGCGCCGGAAATACCCAACCGCGCAAGCAGCAGGTCCATCGCGTAGCTTGCAAAAAAGAGAACGAGTCCAGTGATGGCTGCCGGGCGCACGCGTTCAAACGCAAGCCAGCTTGGCAGGCGATTCCATTCCACGGACTTCCTCCTCGCGCAACGGGGACGTTCAGCAAAGGATAAACCATTTCCTCAGGTGGACCAAATACCCGGAACGTCATTCCCGTCTACGCGTTGAGCAACTGGCCATGCGGCGCCTCGCGGTGATGGCTCTGGCGACTCGTGATCTTTTTCGCCGCCAATGACACGTTTCGCAAAAACAAAACGGCCCGGCGAGAGATCACCGAGCCGTCAGAATTTCTGAGTGGAGTTTGATCGTTAGAGACGTACCCTTCGCCGAATCAACCCAGCGGTACGCAAATTTATAATCGCAGAGCCTAAGCCGTGACGGATGCGGGTGTGCCGAATTGATCTTGTTCCCTCTCCGCTACGGTGCAGCCCGCTGCGCATAGCGCCATTCGAACAGAAACGCGATCACAACTCCTATCAGCACGACCGGCCAGACCAAACGGATGTTCACGTGAATCATCCTCACACCCGATAGCAAGAATACAACGCCAGCAATCAGAAACAGTGGGCCGGTAATCGCGCAATGAAAAGAGCGATTCCGGGACCAGTTGGCTAGACAGCCGATGGCCATTGCGAATAAGCACGCTGCCCCGAAAGCATTGAGTGGACGCCAATAGACCCCTATGAGACTCAATACTCCCCAGGCCACGAGAGAAACTATGAACCAGTAGCAGAGCGCGGCGGGCGACGTACAGCAAGCTTGGACTCGCCTTGTCATCGATTCTCACGCTACCACGCCATTTGCTAAATCAGGGATTCGTTCCCGCAACGCCAACTGCAGTGCTAAGAACCTTACTCCTGACAGCTTGAGGATGAAGCAACCGGTTCGGGGTTTGCCACCGCAGGACCTAACTGCCCCAATTCAATGGGAAAGCCGGCAGACGCCGGGCCACTATTAAGCAGTTACCAAAACAGGGTGAGGGTCTACCTTAAACCATTCTCCGCCATTTAGAACGGTCTCAATTGCAGGTATCAGATCCGTGCCGATTTCACTTTTAGGAACGAACCCCCGCACGCCCGCTTTTCGCAGGCTATTCATAAGAAAGGCGACGTCGTGCAGGCTTTCAGTTACGACGATGGCGGCAGGACAACGTTCCAGAATTTTCTTTGCTGCCTCGATGCCGTTCATGCGCGGCATTTGAAAATCCAGGATCGCCACATCGGGACAATGCTCGTGAGCCCTTTGGACCGCTTCGTCCCCGTCGGCTACTTCGGCGACAATTTGCCAATCGGTTCGCGCCGCGAGCACATAACGAATCATCCGTCTTGCCGATTCATGGTCATCCGCTAGCAGTATGCGTACCATCAGGTTGTTCCTGCAAAACGGCGCCGTTCCCGCAAGGCTGGGCGATCGGCGTCTCTTTCACGACTCAACGAATGATCAATTGTCCCGGACGGCATTGGCGCATGCCACGATTTCCTTGGTACCCACAAACATTGCAAAAACTTCCCTGTCGGTGAGCAGCGCCAGCAGGCTGACTTTTTCTTCTGCGGCAAGAATCCCCTGGACGGAACATTTCCAAATTACGGTGGAATCTGAAGCCCTTTCGAACAGATCGTACTCGCGGTCTGCCATGTGGTTGCTCCCGCTACTCTTTGTATCCCGGAAGGCTGCGGCAAGTCTGTGCCGAATGGTGCAAAACGCAGGATTCGTAAAGGGGAACGAACACAGTCGCATTCCACTCGATCGCAAGCTTCCGTTAGAAGAGGCTGGGGAATCTTCCGCCGCAACTTCTCATTTGCTTCTTGCGCATTGGCGAATCCTCAGCTAACTTACCAAGCGCTTGCTTGGTTAGCAGGTACGATCGCGACCCGGAGAGACAAACGGCAGATGCCGCTGATCCGCATAGTCGGCGAAAGGGCCGTCCGCAAACCCCTGGGCATCGTGCCCTTCCCCAGCGCCGTGCTCGATATAGCGGCGGTACAGAAATCTCTACCGGAATTGCAACGGCAGATTTCGAAGAGACATCTCGGTGTAATTGTCGAGATCTGTTACACGCGGCGAAATCCCTTTGGGACCTCAGACGTTGTGCACTTGGTGGCCGTGGGCATTGCCATTTTGGGACCTGAGGCAAAAACACGCGAAGGACAATCAGACGGCGACCTGCGCACATGGCTCGAACTGAAGCTCAAGACCTTATTCGGCAAGAGAAGAGGACGAATTGCTCCGCGAAGCACTCGCTAGCAGCACCCCAGCATCCCAGAGTAGTTCCTTCTTGCGGTTCGCGACCGGCTCCGATCGCGAGCCAAGAACTTGCCCAAAATAAAAACGGCACCGGGGCGGAAGAGAATCCTTGCCCCGGTGCACCCTGATAAAGCTATGACGAACTTACTGGCGCTGCGACGACGGCGCTTGTGATCCGGCCATGCCGGAATCGGCGCTATACACCGTCACTTCTACGCGGCGGTTCTTGGCGCGTGCTTCGCGTCCGCGGCCATCGTCCACCGGATGGGTTTCGCCCAGTCCGACGAACTGCACGCGGTAGACGGGCAGGTTCTTTTCGCCGACGAGGTAATCCATCACGGCTTCGGCGCGGCGGCGGCTCAACTCTTCGTTATAAACCGCGGAGCCGGTCTTATCTGTAAAGCCCTCGATAGCGATGTAAAAGCGCTTGAAACTGCCAGCCTGCGAGACAAGCTGATCGAGTTGCTGTCTGGCATCGTCATTCAGCTTGTCGCTATTGAACTTGAACAGCACGGTGGCCTGCTGCGCCTGCTTATAGTCGTCCAGATTGCCAAGCGAACTGCGCAGGTCCGCGATCTGTTGCGTGTTGCGGTCGGTCTTCTGATCCACGGCGGCGACTTTATTGAGCGCGTCCGTGGCGCGCGAATCGGCCCCGTTGGCTTTTTCCGAGGTGGCGCTCAGCTCGGTCTCGTCGCGCTCGAGATCTTTGCGCGTCTGATCGAGCGTAGCACCCTGTTGCTGCTGCGTTGTAGCCTCTTGGTCTACTTTTTGCTGAATGGGCTGCTCGGTTTGCGCCACGTACTTCTTGGTTGCGCAGCCCCCGCCCACCAGCGCCAGCGCCAGCAACAGCGGCATTGCGGTGTTGCGTATCATGGGTGCTCCTCCGGTCGTGAAATTGTCTCGAGTATCGTCTGGGATATGCCGGAAACCGACCTACACCGGAGCGGCTGGAAGTCTCAGACGTTTCCGATTTTCCGGGCGTTAGTTGAGGGCGGGGCTAAATCATATTACATTCGGTGCACGGAATCAATTGCCCCCCTCACTCAATTCCCCATTCCATGCTACTTCATTAGATGATCTCTTGGAGAAAATGGTGCCGGAAATGGCACGGCGCCTCTTGTTTGCGATTTGCTGCCTGCGAGATTGCAAAAAGCGATGCCGTGAGGTTAGGATGCGCACTGCGCGCCAACGCGCCAGGGGGATTCGCATGAAGCGCCTCGCGGGAATTCTAGTTATGGCCTTGTTCTCTGCGTTCGCGGTATCCGGCCAACAGGGTGGCGCAAGCGCGAATCCCGTAAGCGACACTCTGCGGCAATTGCTCGCACGAAATGCGAAGAATCTTACGGGCGCCGCGGAAGCAATGCCCGCGGATAAGTACAGCTATCATCCGACGCCCGAGCAGATCACCTTCGGCCACCTGATGATGCACATTGCGCAATCGAACACGCTGCTCTGCTCCAAGATCAGCGGTACCGCGGCTCCGGCGGATACGGGCCTCAAGGAAACGGACGGCAAGGAAAAGCTCTCGGCCGCGATCCAGGCCTCTTTCACTTATTGCACCGCCGCACTGGCCAACGTGGATGATTCCGGACTGGGCAACTCTATTACCCTCTTCGGAAATCGCCAGACGACAAAGGCCGGCGCCATCATCTCACTCGCAAATGACTGGGCCGATCATTACTCCGCGGCGGCAATGTACCTGCGCCTGAACGGAATCTTGCCGCCAACCGCGCAGCCCCCCGCCAAATAGACGAGCGGTCGGCTTCCCAAAAACCTCCTGTGCTAGGACGGATCGGCGCCAACACCTTGCCGGGCGTCTGTTGACGGCGTCGGGGAGCTTGCCTATACTGATCTTTCTTTCAGGATCTTGTGCATTCAGGCTTGGCGGCCGGTCCTCCCTGCCCTTCCTTTTCCCGGAAACGAAAGCGGTGAAAGGTGGAAGCATTGTGAGCGCAGCGCCACAAGCAAACTTCCGAGGCTACGAAGCCCTTCATGAGCGATAGCGAAGCTACAGCTACCTGCCGGCGCGAGCTGGAACTGGAAATTCCCGCCGACGAAGTCCAAAAAGCCAGCGACAAAATCGCGAGGGAAATTGCCCGCGTAGCCCGGGTGCCGGGTTTTCGTCCGGGCAAAGCCCCCGTGGCGTTGATCCGCCGCAAGTTTGCGGGCGACATTCGCAGCGAATTGGTGCAGCAACTGGTGCCCGACCGCATCGGCAACGCAGTGGCCGAGCAGAAGCTCAACGTCGTCACTCAGCCTCAAGTCGATCAAGTGGATTACAGCGAGGGCGGCCCGCTGAAATTTCGGGCCAGCTTCGAGGTTTTGCCGGAATTTGAGCTGGCCCCTTATAAGGATCTGGAAATCGCGGTGGAAGCGCATGAGCTGGGCGATGAAGACGTAGAGAAAACGCTTACCGAAATGCGCGAGCGGGCTTCGACCTTCGTACCCGTTGAGGATCGCGCGATCGCCGATGGAGACTACGCGCAGCTTAAGTTAATGGGAACTCCCGCGGGTGGAGGCGAGCCGCTCAAAGCGGAAAACGTTTTGTGCCATATAGGCGCGGAAGAAACCCTCGACGCGTTTAACGAGAACCTTCGTGGTGCAAAGCCCGGAGAGCAGCGCCGCTTCGACCTCACCTATCCCGCCGACTACCCCGACGAGAAACTGCGGGACAAGGTCTATCACTACGTGGTGGACGTCACCGGCATCAAGGAAAAGAAAATCCCCGAAGCCAATGACGAGTTCGCCAAAGACGTCAGCGACGCGAAGACGATCGATGAGCTGCGGGCCAAAATCCGCCAGGGGCTCGAGGCCGCTCGCGATCAGCGCCACGCCGAGCACGTCCATGACCGCATTATCGAGACGTTGATCGCCGCCAACGACTTCCCCGTTCCCGAAGCCCTGGTCGAGCACCAGATGGACGCGCGTCTCGAGCGCGCCGTACGTAACTTGGCAGCGCAGGGTGTCGACCCGCGAGCCGTGAACGTGGATTGGGTCTCCATGCGCCAGCGGCAGCGGGATCGCGCCGTGGAAGATGTGAAGGCGGAGCTCATCCTTGACCGTATCGCCACGGCGGAAACTATCGAAGCCGATGAAGCGGACCTCGAAAAACAGATTGAAGCGCTCGCGGAGCGCAGTGGTGAATCCGCAACAGCCGTCCGCGCGCGCTTGACAAAGCAGGGAGCGGTGGATAGGATGAAATCGAAGCTGCGGAGTGAAAAAACTCTGGCCTGGCTTCAGCAACACTCCCGCATCCGCACAGAAAAAGCAGGCAAGGGGTAAATAAGCGGGCGGGTGAACCTCCTCGGCATTTCCCAAAAACTTCCTAATATGCGGCAACCTGACGATCCCGGCGCTTACGCGACGACGCTCATCCCGATGGTGGTGGAACAAACCAACCGTGGAGAGCGCGCCTACGACATTTATTCACGGCTGTTGAAAGACAACATTATTTTCATCGGTACGCCCATTGACGATCACGTGGCGAACCTGGTGACCGCGCAGCTTCTCTTTTTGGAAGCGGAGGACCCGGAGAAGGACATTTCCGTCTATATCAATTCGCCAGGCGGCTCGATCACGGCAGGAATGGCCATTTACGATACGATGGAGTTCGTGCGGCCCAATGTCGTCACCATCTGCGTCGGCCAGGCCGCATCGATCGCCTCCGTGCTCTTGACCGCGGGTGCGCCCAAGAAGCGCTTTGCGCTGCCCAATGCGCGCATCCTGATCCATCAGCCCTGGATGTCCGGGCTTTCCGGTCAGGCATCGGACATTGATATCCACGCAAAAGAAATCTTGCGCATGCGCGCCTCGATCAATGACCTCTACGTAAAACACACAGGCCAGTCGCTTGATAAGATCGAGCGGGATACCGAGCGCGACTTCATCATGTCTGCGGCGCAGGCCAAAGAGTACGGGCTGATTGACGAAATTATTTTCAAACACCGCTGATCCTGCTGCCCCCGCGCCGTACCAATCAGTTAGTAGCAATATGGCGCGGAGAGTCCGCGTCCGTGAGGGATTGAGCCTAGAATGATGCCCGACGCAAGCCGCCGTTCCCAGGGGAATGGCTCGAGGCCAAACAACCCGTGAAAAAGATCGGCACTGAAGAGCCGCTGCGCTGTTCCTTCTGCCATAAAACGCAAGAGCAGGTGGAAAAGCTGATCAGTTCGCCTTCCGACTATCCGCGCGCCTTCATTTGCAACGACTGCGTGCGCGTCTGCCAGCAGATCCTGGACGATGAGAAGCGCGAGCAGGCCACGCCCGTCAACCGGCGGCTGCCGCGTCCGCCCGAGATCAAGTCTTTCCTCGATAATTATGTGATCGGGCAGGACAAAACCAAGAAGAAGCTCGCGGTTGCGGTTTACAACCACTACAAGCGTATCTTCCTGAATCGCCAGCCTGGCGAAGTCGAGTTGACAAAGTCGAACATTTTGCTGGTGGGCCCGACCGGAACCGGCAAGACGCTGTTGGCGCAAACTCTTTCGCGCATGCTCGAAGTGCCCTTCGCGATCGTGGATGCGACCACGCTCACCGAAGCGGGCTACGTCGGTGAAGACGTCGAGAATATTATATTAAAGTTGTTGCAAGCCGCGGATGGCGACGTCACGCGTGCGCAGCAGGGTATCATCTACATCGACGAAATCGACAAGATCGCGAAGAAGGACGAAAACCCCTCCATCACGCGCGATGTTTCCGGGGAAGGCGTTCAGCAGGCGCTTTTGAAGATTCTTGAGGGCACCGTCGCGAACGTGCCTCCGCAGGGCGGCCGCAAGCACCCGCATCAGGAATTCACGCCGGTGGATACCACCAACATCCTGTTCATCTGTGGCGGGGCCTTCGTCGGACTGGAGAAGGTGATCGAGCGGCGTGTGGGCCAGAAATCGCTGGGTTTCCACACCGATGCGCAGCCTTCCACGCCGAGCCGCCGGAATATCGAGATGCTCGAACAGGCGCAACCCACCGACCTGATTCGCTACGGTCTGATCCCGGAATTTGTGGGACGGTTACCGGTGATGGGCGTGCTTGCCGATCTGGATAAGAGCGCGCTGATGCGCATCCTCACGGAGCCAAAAAATGCGCTGGTGCGTCAGTATCAGCGTCTGTTTGAATTTGAGAACGTCCGGCTGCGCTTCACCGACGATGCTCTCGAGATGGTCGCCGAACTGGCGTTGCAACGCAAAGTCGGAGCGCGCGGCCTTCGCATGATCCTCGAAGATTTGATGCTCGACCTGATGTACCACCTGCCCGCGCAACGCAAGATCCGCGAGTTCATCGTGACCGCCGAGATGGTGCGCACGCGCGAAATCAATTGGAGCCTGCTCGAAAAAGCAGGATGAAGGAACGGACAACAGTTTGAAAACTCCAGAGCAGGATCCGATGTTTCACCGGGAAAAACACGACCTCCGGCGCGTCCCCATGATGCCGGTGCGCGAAATCGTGATTTTCCCCCAGCAGATGAGTCCGTTTATCGTCGGCCGTGAGGGTTCGGTGAAAGCGCTTGAAGAAGCGCTGGCCGGTGATAAGAAGATTTTTCTGGCCACCCAGCATGACGCTTCGATCGACGACCCCAAACCGGAAGAAATCTACCAGGTCGGCACGATCGCCAATATCGTGCAGAGCGTGAAGTTGCCGGACGGCAACATTCGCGTGCTCGTCGAGGGCGTCGAGCGCGCCAAAGTCGTCGAAGTAGCCACCCATGAGGGATTTTTCAGCGCCACGCTTCGCGTGTCCGCGGTGAAATACGAACATACGCCCGAAGCGGAACAACTCGTCAGCCGCGTCAGCAGCGTCTTCGAACAATACGTGAAGCTCTCGCAGGCCGTGAACTACGATACGGTGATTGCCGCGGCCCGCGTGGAAGATCCGGCGCGGCTTTCGGACGCCATCGCCGCGAACTTGACGCTTCCCTTTGAGGAAAAGCAGGAATTGCTCGAGATGTTCGATCCCGTCCAGCGCCTCCAGCGCATCTCGGAGATCCTGGACGTGGAGATCGAGAAACTCAATGTGGAGCGTAACATCAATGCCCGCGTGAAGCGCCAGATGGAGCGCGCGCAAAAAGAGTACTACCTCAACGAAAAGTTGAAGGCCATTCAGAAAGAGCTGGGCCGCGGCGAAAAAAGCGAAATCGACGAGCTTCGCAAAAAAATCGAAGCCGCCGGCATGCCGAAAGAAGTGAAGGAAAAGGCCACTCAGGAATTGAAGCGGCTCGAAACCATGCCGCCGATGTCCGCGGAATCCACCGTCAGCCGGAATTATCTGGACTGGCTGCTCGCGGTGCCCTGGAAAAAGAAGTCCAAAGAAATCCGGGATATTGATCTCGCTGAAAAAATCCTCAACGAAGATCACTACGGACTGGAAAAGATCAAAGAGCGCATCCTGGAGTACCTGGCGGTGCGCCAGTTGGTGAAGAATCCTCGCGGCTCGATTCTCTGCTTCGTGGGCCCTCCGGGCGTCGGCAAAACCTCCCTTGCGATGTCCATCGGGCGCGCCACGGGACGCAAATTTGTTCGTGTATCGTTAGGCGGCGTGCGGGACGAAGCGGAAGTTCGCGGACACCGCCGCACTTACATCGGCGCGCTGCCTGGCCAGATCATTCAGATGATGAAGAAGGCCGGCACGGTGAATCCAATTTTCGTGCTCGACGAAGTGGACAAGATGTCCGCCGATTTTCGCGGTGATCCGTCCGCGGCGTTGATGGAAGTGCTCGATCCGGAATTGAATCACGCCTTCACCGACCATTACCTCGATGTGGAATATGATCTTTCCCGCGTGATGTTTGTTTGCACCGCAAACGTGCTGCACACCATCCCGCAACCTTTGCAGGACCGCATGGAGATCATCCGCCTCGCGGGTTACACCGAACAGGAAAAACTCGAAATCGCGAAGCGGTTCCTGGTGAAGAAGCAGCGCGAAGCGAATGGCCTGAGCGAAGGGAACCTGGCCTTCAGCGACGACGCCTTGCGCCACATCATCCGCCACTACACGCATGAGGCTGGCGTGCGCACGCTCGAGCGCGAAATCGCCAACGTGGCCCGCAAAGTTTCGCGCCGCGTGGTAAAAGAAGGCGCCAAGGTACGCGTCGAAACAACGCCCGCGAACACGCCGGACTTCCTCGGCGTAATGAAGTTCCGCGAGATCTGGGAAGAAAAGCAAAACGAAATTGGCTTGGCGATCGGTCTCGCATGGACGGAAGTAGGCGGCCAGGTGCTTGCCACCGAAGCCAGCTTGATGCATGGCAAAGGACGCCTGACCCTTACCGGAAAGCTCGGCGACGTGATGCAGGAATCCGCGCAGGCTGGGATGAGCTATATTCGCTCGCGGACCGCGCAACTCGGTCTGGCTCCCGATTTTTACCGTCACCTGGATATTCACGTGCACGTTCCGGAGGGCGCGATTCCGAAGGACGGCCCCTCCGCCGGAATCACCATTGCCACTTCCCTGGTCAGCGCCGTCACCAAAATTCCTGTCCGCTGCGATCTGGCCATGACGGGCGAGATTACGCTGCGCGGAAAAGTGCTGCCCATAGGCGGCGTAAAAGAAAAGTTGCTTGCGGCCCATCGTGTGGGATTGCGTACCGTTATCCTGCCGAAAGCCAACGACAAAGATTTGAGCGAAATTCCCCCCGAAATTCTTGCCTCCATGGCCGTAAAGTTTGTGGAGAATATGGACGAAGTGCTGCAATACGCGCTCGAACGGCCGGTGCTTTCCTCGGTGCACTCGCCTGTACCGGATGTGCCCGCGGGTTTCGAGTCGGAACCAAAGGAAGACCAGGGGTTGGCCAACTGAAGTTTCCCGGAGACATGCGCCACGTTGCAGATGGCGGGCGGGGCTATTCGGGTATTTTCAAACGAGTTTAAACCAGCAGCAAATCCAGCCTGCCTTGCGATCGACCTTCCCGGCCGGGCTGGAAATCCAAAACTTCGCCTGATCGATCAGGCCGAGGACTTTACGCAGAAAGCAAAGTTGAAGGAATCAAACACATGAGCGTTAGTCTTGCAGAACTCAAAGAAAAAAATATCACCGACCTGGCAAAAATCGCCAAGGAACTGGACATCCCGGGCGCGAGCGGCATGCGCAAGCAGGAATTGATCTTCCAGATCCTGCGCGCCCAGACCGAAAAGAACGGCCTGATTTTCTCCGAGGGAGTGCTCGAGTGCCTGCCTGACGGCTTCGGCTTCCTGCGCGCACCGGAATACAATTACCTGCCGGGGCCGGACGACATTTATGTGTCGCCTTCGCAGATCCGTAAGTTCGATTTACGAACGGGCGACACCGTATCGGGCCAGGTGCGGCCGCCGAAAGATGGCGAACGTTACTTTGCCCTGATCAAAGTGGAGGCCGTCAACTTTGAAGATCCTGAGGTCGCGCGCAACAAAATCTTCTTTGACAATTTGACGCCGCTTTATCCGCAGGAGCGCATTCGCCTGGAAACCACCAAGGAAAACCTTACCGGGCGCGTGCTGGACATGCTTTGCCCCATCGGCAAGGGCCAGCGCGGATTGATCGTCGCGCCGCCGCGCACCGGCAAAACGATGATGCTCCAATCGGTGGCCAATTCCATCACCACGAACCATCCCGAAGTCGCTTTAATCGTTCTGCTGATCGACGAGCGCCCCGAGGAAGTCACGGACATGCAGCGCACGGTGAAAGGCGAAGTCATCAGCTCGACCTTTGATGAGCCGCCGCAACGCCACATTCAAGTGGCGGAAATGGTGCTGGAAAAGGCCAAGCGGCTTGTCGAGCACAAGCGGGACGTCGTGATATTGCTTGACTCCGTCACGCGCCTGGGCCGCGCCTACAACGCCGTGACTCCGCCCTCCGGCAAGGTACTCTCCGGCGGCATTGATGCCAATGCGCTTCAACGCCCGCGCCGCTTTTTTGCGGCCGCGCGCAACGTGGAGGAAGGCGGCTCGCTCACCATTATCGCCACCGCGTTGATCGACACCGGCAGCCGCATGGACGACGTGATCTTCGAAGAGTTCAAGGGCACCGGCAACATGGAAATCAATTTGGACCGCCGCCTCGTGGATAAGCGCATCTTCCCCACCATCGATATTCTTCGATCCGGCACGCGTAAGGACGAACTGCTGCTGCCCCCCGATGAGCTCAATCGTATCTGGGTGCTGCGGAAGGTGCTGAGCCCGCTCTCGCCGGTGGAAGCGATGGAGCTTTTGCTGGGACGCCTTTCCAAGTCGAAGAACAACGCTGAATTTCTGTCGTCTATGTCGAGCCCCGCGTAGCGCGCACTTCACGCCGGCTTCCCCAAAAAAGAAAAACAGCGGCGCGCCAAAAGCCACGCCGCTGTCCGTTGCCGCCTTGCGTTTTCGCCAGACGGATCTGGTTAGTGCCGCCCGAACGTGTAGCCCACGTTCACCGTATATTCCGGCACAAAATCGCTGCCGAACTGGAAGAAGTTATGCACGTAACGCAGGTCGACTCGCGGCTCGACGAAAATGCCGTTCTTCACATAGAACCGCACGCCAGCCGCAAAGTGCACGTCAAAGTGATTCGAGCTTTCCAGATAGCTGTTGGAACTCGAACAGCCGGTAAACTGATCGCAATACTGCGAGTTGTAATAAAACCGCGTGTCCACGCCGCCGATTCCGCCTTGAATCTCCGGCACCACTCGGCTGGTAACCGCCACCGGCTCCCACACCGCGTTGAAATCGTACATCACGGGACGGTAGTTGAGCCCTGCATAGCCGCCTTGCGTCACGCGAAATGATGTCTCCGCCCCTACGCCAAGATGCGGAAAAAACATAAAATCGCCGCCGAGATTCATAAACACACCACCCATGCGCGGCGTGTAGTAAATATTCCCGTCGCCATAGGTATCGATTCCCTGATTCGATGAACTATCTTGCGCGGTCCCCAGGCCGATGTAAGCGCTGAACCCCTGGGCGCTGGCCAGACCGGCTCCGCCGAACATTAAAACCAACAGCAGCGGTAGAATGCGAATTATAACTTTCGACACGGAAATCTCCCCTCAGTTTTTGGGTCCTTACACATCCAAAGCTTTGATGTAGCTCTGCTTGGGTTGGTTGTTCCCCAACATGGTTGTAGACGTACACTGAATGTATTACACCGCAGCGGAACAAAAGTTCCGAAGATACTGAGGTAATAAGGGAACCAGACTCGTAAAAAGACAGACTGCCTAGGTTTCCACGCTCTCGCGTTCGCGGGCCAGCATGGCCACCAGCCGCGCCGTCTCTTCTGCACCCATGGCGGTGTTGTCCACCAGGATCGCATCCGCGGCGCGCACTAAGGGCGAAGTGGCGCGCGTGCGGTCCCGCCGGTCACGCTCGTGAATTTCCTCCACCACCTGCGCGAGCGTCAGCACATCGCCCTTCTGCTGATGCTCCAGCCAACGCCGCTCCGCGCGCGATTCCGGGGACGCTTCGAGAAAAATCTTCAGGTGCGCATCGGGAAAAATCACGGTGCCCACGTCGCGCCCTTCCATCACCACGCCTCCGCGGCTGCCCGCGCGGCGCTGTTCCGCCACCAGTACGTGGCGCACACCCGCAACCACGGCAACCTTCGAGGCCGCCTGTGCAACCTCGGCAGTGCGGATCGCGGCGGACACATCTTCGCCATCGAGCAGCACACGGTGGCCGTCGTCGCCTCCCGTCAAGTCAATGCGGGTCTGCTGCGCCAGCGATTCCAGCGCAGCTTCGTCCGCCAGGGTCACGCTGCGCCGCAGAGCCTTCAGCGCCAGCGCACGGTACATCGCGCCCGTGTCGAGGTAGATGTAGCCGAGCTGCTGCGCCACGCGGCGTGCCACCGTGCTCTTACCTGAGCCGACCGGACCGTCGATCGCAATGATGAGTTTGCTCATGAAAAGGCGGAGACGCGGGTCAGATGCGGTGAAAGGCACGCTCGAGATCGCGCACCGAGTAGCGCAGCACCACGGGACGTCCATGCGGGCAGCTCATCGGCGCTTCTGTCTGCGCGAGTTCGCTCAACAGCCATTCCATTTTCGTTTGGTCGAGCGGCATATTGATCTTGATCGCGGCGTGGCACGCGGTGGAGGCAGCGATCCGCGATTGCAGCCAGTCCATCGAGATCGCCTGATTTTCGCGTTCGACGCCATCCAAGATTTCAAGCAGCAGCCGCTCGGCGTCGGCGCTCGAAATTCCCGCGGGCGTCGCGTGAATCGCCACACTGCGCGGGCCAATGGGCGAAACCTCGAATCCATTAGGGCCGAGCTCGTCGACAATTTGGCCGAAAATCACTTCCTGGCGCGGCGTCAGGTCCACCACGTGCGGCACCAGCATGCGCTGTCCGGTAATTTGTCCTTCGCGGCGCGCGCGCAGGTGTTGTTCGAACAAAATGCGTTCGTGCGCTACATGCTGGTCGATGATCCACAACCCTTCGCCATTGATGGCCACGATAAAGCTCGAATTCACCTGGCCCAGCGGCTTCAGCGTGGCCAGGCTCTCGGCCGATGCTGCGCTCTCGGCAAGCTGTTGCGCGGCGCCTTCTCGAAATCGATCGGCAATCTCACTGGATGCGAGGTCCAGACTGATCGGGTTTGCCGTATCGAAGCGAAAGCGCTGCGCTTCGGGACGCAACGGGGCGCTGCTCAACTCGAAGCCGCCGTCTGAGATTGCGGGTGCCGCGGCAGAATCGAGTGGCACCGCCAGCGGCGGGATCACCGCGCGCGGAATCAGGGATGCGCCCGCGCTTCCGCCGCCGTGCGGTTCGGCTCCCAGCGTGCTCCCACCAAAGTTGGCGGATGAAAACGAGGGCGCGCCGAATCCCGCGGCCATCGCCGCCACCGCGGGCTGGCCGCCTGGGGCCGCTCCGGCGGTTGCCATCACAAAGCTGGCAATCGGCCGTGCGTGGCTCAGCGCTTGACGAATCGCGTCACGGGTGAAATCGTGCACGAATTGCGGATGGCGGAAACGCACCTCGACCTTCGCAGGGTGCACGTTTACGTCCACCTCTTCGTAGGGCAAGTCCACAAAGAGCAGCACCACCGGGAACGTCGCCGGCGGCACCACGTTGCGATAGGCCTCGCCGATCGCGTGCAGCAGCAGCCGGTCTCGCACCAGGCGACGGTTCACGAAGAGATAGATCCCGTTGCGGTTGGGGCGCTGCACCTGCGGGCGCGAAGCAAACCCGCTGATGGTAATTTGCGCGGCGCGCTCTTCGGCATCGAGCTGGGGTTCGGTGATCGAGGCGCGCACCGGCGCGGAAGTCGGCGGGATTTCGAAAAGCTCCTCGAGCGCCTGCCTTCCGAAGATTTGGTAGACCCGCTCGGCCAGCCCGGGGATTCCCGCAGACTTCGATTTCGCGGGCTCCGCGATCTCATCCGTTGCGGCGCCTGCGCGCGCCTTATTGTGTCCGGCGTCGAGCGTTTCGGTGGCTGGTTCGCCTGTCGCCGTGTTTGCGGCGCCATTTTCGCCCGCTGCGGCCTCTCCGGTGTGCGGCGCAAGCTCCGCCGCGGCGCTCACGTTGATAATTTCCTGCGTAGGGCTGCGCAACACGAATTGCCGGTCGGGATGCGCCAACGCGTAGTGCGTCACGAGCGACGCGATGTGGCCCAATTCCGTGGTTTCGGATTTCAGGAATTTGCGCCGCGCCGGCACGCAATAGAAGAGGTCGGAGACGCTGATCGACGTTCCCGCCGGAACGCCTGCCGGCTTCACGCCATAGAGCTTGCCCGCCGCGAATTCGATGCGCGTGCCGTCTTGCTCAGCGGGCGTGCGCGTTTCCAGCACCAGCCGGCACACGGCCGCGATGGATGGCAACGCCTCGCCGCGAAAACCGAGCGTGGCGATCGAGAGCAGGTCGTTGGTATTACGCAGCTTGCTGGTGGCGTGGCGTTCGAACGCCAGCAACGCATCGTCATGCGCCATGCCAGAGCCATCGTCAATCACACGGATCAGCCGTTTGCCGCCGGCCTCGACTTCAATTCGAATCGAGCGAGCGCCCGCGTCGAGCGCATTCTCAAGAAGCTCCTTGACGACCGATGCCGGTCGCTCGACGACCTCGCCCGCGGCGATTTGATTTGCCACCGCTTCCGGCAATATGCGTATCCGGCTCATGGCGGCGCGGCGCTACTTCCCTTCCTCGCGCAACGCGATCCCGACTTCCTTGAGCTGCGCGGCATCCACGGCGGAGGGTGAATCGGCCATCAAATCCTGCGCCGCGGTGGTCTTCGGGAACGCGATCACCTCGCGAATGGATTTCTCTCCGGCGAGCAGCATCACTACGCGGTCAAGACCCAGCGCGATGCCGCCGTGCGGCGGCGTGCCATAGCTCAACGCGTCGAGAAAAAACCCGAAGCGGCTGCGCGCCTGTTCGTCCGTTAGACCAATCGCGCGGAAAACCCGAGATTGAATGTCCTGCCGGTGAATTCGAATGCTACCGGAACCGAGCTCGACCCCGTTGAGCACCAGGTCGTAGCCTTTCGACCGAATTTCGCCGCGCCGCTCGGCGTTTTCGAGCAGGTCCACGTCTTCGTCGATGATTCCGGTGAAAGGGTGCTGCGCGCTCGCCCAGCACTTCTCGTTTTCGCTCCATTCGAAAAGTGGAAACCCGGTGAGCCACAGAAATTCCCAACGATCTTTGGGCACCAGGGCCAACCGGTCGGCCAGATGTAAGCGCAATTGCCCCGCAATCAGTGCCGCGGAATCGGTGCCGGGAATCTGTTCCTTGGCGGACGCGGCCACGATCAGGTCGCCAGGCTTTGCGCCCATGGCGCTCGCCATATGCTTCAGCGTTTCCGCGCCCAGATTTTTCTCAAGCGAAGACGTCACGCCCTCGGCCGCGACTTTTGCGGTGTACATGCCGCGCGCCCCAAGTGCCTTGGCCCGTTCGCTCAGCTCATCGAGTTGCTTGCGCGAGAATTGTGCCGCATTCGACGCGGCCATCGCGAACACGCTGCCTTCGATGTGCAGCGTCTCCTTGGCTACGTCGAAATACTTCGTCACGTCGTGCAGTTCCATGCCGAATCGCAGATCGGGCTTGTCGCTGCCATAGCGCCGAATTGCATCGCGATATTCCATATGGCGAAAGGGCGCCGTCACCTGGATCCCCGCCACCGCGCACGCGCTCACCATCACTTTTTCGACCACGCCAAACACGTCTTCCTGGCGTGGAAATGACATTTCCACGTCCAGTTGCGTGAACTCCGGCTGGCGGTCGGCGCGCAAATCCTCGTCCCGGAAGCAGCGCACGATCTGGAAATAGCGGTCGAGCCCTCCGATCATTAGGATCTGCTTGAAAAGCTGCGGCGATTGCGGCAGCGCGTAAAACTGTCCGTGGTGTACGCGGCTAGGCACCAGATAATCGCGCGCGCCCTCGGGCGAGGAGCGCGTGAGCATGGGCGTTTCGATCTCGTAGAAGCCGAGTTGGTCCATCGTCTTGCGAATATCGAAGATGACGCGATGCCGCAGCTCGAGGTTGCGCGCGGGCCGCGAGCGCCGTAGATCGAGGTAGCGATAGCGCAGCCGCGTCTCTTCGCTGGCGGTTACCTCGTCTTCCACTTGGAATGGCGGCGTCTTTGCCGTATTCAAAATGTACAGTTCCGAAGCCATCACCTCGACTTCGCCCGACGGCAAATCGGGATTCGCCTTCTGCCGCCGCAGCACCTGGCCTTTCACAGCGACCACATATTCGGAGCGCAATTCTTCCGCCTTGGCCTGCGCTGCTGCGTGCTGCTCCTTATTGAAAACGATCTGCGCGAGCCCGGTGCGGTCGCGCAGGTCAATGAAGATCAGGTTGCCCAGATCGCGGCGCCGGTGCACCCAGCCCATCAACACCACGTCAGCGCCCGCGTCCGTGCCACGCAGCGCCCCGCAATAGTGTGTGCGCTTCAGATCACCCAAAGAATCAAGCACGTTCACTCCTCGTTCGGCCGGCTATCGCTCGCTCCGCAATTCAACCAGCAATTCTGCTTCCGTCAAGCTCCTCTGCACAGCATCGGCCAGCCTTTTGAGCGTGTACCGCCCCGCCGCCACCTCATTCTCGCCCAGAATCAGCCCATAGCGCGCGCCCAGCTTGTCGCCCAACTGCAACGCTTTGCCGAGTTTCATTTCGGCGGCGGGCAATTCCACTTTGATCCCCGCCGCGCGCAGCCGTTGCGCAAGCTGGATGGCTGCCGCTTGTGCCACCGCTCCCATCCACACGATAAACACGTCGAGCGCGCGCTCGGCCGCGAGCTTCCCCGCCGCTTCGAGCGAAAGCATCAGCCGGTCAGTACCTATCGCGAAGCCGATGCCCTTGGTCGGCGGGCCGCCCAGCAATTCCACCAAACCATCATAGCGTCCGCCGCCACAAACCGCGTTCTGCGAACCAAGACCCGGCGCGATGATTTCAAACGTCGTTCGCGTGTAATAGTCGAGCCCGCGCACCAGCCGCCAGTTGCGCTCGTAAACGATGCCGCGCATGGCGAGCTGCTTTTCCAGTTCCGCAAAGTGCTCTCGGCACGCAGCGCAAAGACGATCCGCGATCCGCGGCAGTGTCTCGATGACGGGCTGCTCCTCGGGAATTTTCGAATCGAGCACGCGCAGCGGATTCGTCTCGATGCGCCGCTGGCTATCCGCGCCGAGTTTGTCGCGCACTTTGCGCAATTCCTCGCGCAGCAGCTCCACATATTTCGGGCGGCATTCCTTGCAGCCAATCGAGTTCACGTAGAGCGTTGTGCCGGTCAGCCCAGCCTTGTCGAAAAACCTCACCAGCATCTCGATCAGTTCGGCATCAATCCCCGGCGCATCGGATTGCCCCAACACTTCCGCGCCAATCTGGTAGAACTGCCGGTACCGCCCCTTCTGCGGCCGCTCTCTCCGAAACATCGGCCCAATGTAGTAGAGCTTCACATTCCCCGGCAGCGTCTGCATCCCATGCTCGATATAAGCGCGGCAAACGCTAGCGGTAGCCTCCGGCCGCAGTGACACTTCGTCTCCGAGTTCCACGGACATTAAAATGCCGCGCACCACACCAACAGCGCTATTGAACCGCGCCAGTATCTCTTCGCTGGGGCCACTATTCCCGTATGTCTGTCTATCGAACGCCAAAGTATCCAGCCAGGGCACGAGATCGTTACAAGCCCGAAGATTTCCCGGTGTTTTGGGTATCGTGTCGTTTGCCAGCCCCTTGCGAAGTCTCTCCGTAAATTCCGTAATCTTCATTTCGTAAGACCAGAAGAAATTGAGATCTCCGATGTAGGGCTGCTTGGCCACCAGTAACGTTCTAAGGGCGGCGACTTCCGCCAATTCATGGTCTTCGAATGTGTACATCTCCTTGGAAACGATATCTGTGTCGCCGCCAACGGATCGCGCAAATAGATCGGTCTGCTCAAAAATCGGCACGCGAATCTCGCCAAATCCGTAAGTCGCAAAGACAGCGCGCGCCGTCTCTTCCACCCGATTCCAAGCGGTGGACGCCGGCGGCAAAATATCGCGCACGCCCTTGATCGCCCGAATTTGCTTTTGCTCAGCCATTAGTCACTCGCCACTAGCCACTTTCATTCCGGTACGCTTCTTTATATTCCACATACCTCTGCGCGTACCCATCAATGCTCGCCTGATCTTCCGGCGTAAGCGTGCGGCGCAATTTGCCCGGATGCCCCATAAACAAGCTGCCCGGAGGCACTTCGGTCCGCTCCGGCACCAATGTGCCCGCGGCAATGATCGAGCCGCTGCCGATGCGCGCGCCGTTCATAATCACGCAGCCCATCCCGACCAGCACACGCGATTCAACGGTACAGCCGTGCAGGATCACGCCGTGCCCAACGGTAACGTTATCGCCTAGCGTCAGCGGCCATTCGTCGCGCATCACATGCAGCACGCAACCGTCTTGAATGTTGGTGCGGCGGCCGATGCGAATCCAATGGACGTCTCCACGAATCACGGTGCACGGCCAGACGCTCGACTCTTCGCCAATTTCCACGTCGCCGATCACGATCGCCGCCGGATCGATGTAAGCGCTCGCCGCGATGCGCGGCAGGTGTCCCTTATAGCTGCGAATCATTGCCATCCCCTTACGCCGGCCCAAGCGTGCGCACACGTTTCGCCGCAAACTCACTTCGGAAGTGAATCAGAAACGCTAACACACGCCTAGCGGCCTTACAAGGAACGGCCGCGCCACGCCTGAGAAGGGTTTTGTAGCCCGCCCGGTTTCGCTTGCCCTGAGGAAACGAAGGATGGCGGTAGGCCTTTTGTGCGGCGTTTAGAGGATCTCCACGTTCGGCGCGGTCGCCCGGGCTTCCTCAAGCCGCGCCTGCACCGCGCGCGCCATGGCATACACGCTGCGCGCTTCGGGCGCTTGCTCGCCAAGAGTCGCGACCGGCTTGCCGGTATCGCCGCCGATGCGTATCCGCGGATCGATCTCAATTTCCCCCAGCAGGGGCACGCCGTAAATTTCCGCAATCTTGCGGCCCTCACCATGTCCAAACACGTCTACCGCCTGATGGCAGTGCGGGCACTCGAAGGAGTTCATGTTCTCGACGACGCCGAGCACTTCCACACTCACCTGGCGAAACATCTCGATGGCCTTGCGCACGTCGGCGAGCGCAACCACCGATGGAGTTGTGACCAGCACCGCCCCGGAGAGCGGCACGGTCTGGATCAGCGTCAACTGCACATCGCCCGTGCCCGGCGGCAGATCCACCACCAGGTAATCGAGTTGGCCCCATTCCACGCTGCGCAGGAATTGCTGGATCACGCTGTGCAGCATCGGGCCACGCCAGATCATTGGCGCGTCGCCAGGAGACAGCAAACCGATGGAGATCACCTTGATGCCGTAGGCCTCCACGGGAATAATCGTGCGCGCTTCCGTCGCGCGCGGCTGCTCCGTGGTGCCGAGCATCAGCGGCACGTTCGGTCCGTATACGTCAGCGTCCAGCAAACCAACCTTCGCGCCCAACCGGCTTAGCGCCAGCGCCAGGTTCACGGCCACGGTGGTCTTGCCCACGCCGCCCTTGCCGCTGGCCACGGCAATCAGGTTCTTCACGCCCTCGATAGGCAGCTTCGGAGGCGCTTGCATGCCCGGTCCACCCGGACCCATGCCAGGACCGCGTCCCTGCGGGCCTCCCGGACCCATTCCCGGCCCTTGCGGACCCTGTCCCCCCATTGGCGGCATTCGAAATCTCCTATGGCTTGATTATGACGTGATCGCGCCGTACGGCAGCCTCAGCGCGCATGGCAGAAACGTTGATGATAGTCGCCAGAAGAAGTGGCAGCAAGGCAGGTTCATGTAGGGCCGGCTTCAGGCCCGAACACTCTTCGAAACGATCTTCATACGATCGTGCACGGCGTCCTAAATAAGGGCCAGGAAAAGGGGGCGCCGGAGATGCTTTAAGCCTAAACTATGCGATCGAGCGCACCACCCCGCCGTCCACGCGAAGCGCGGTGCCATTGACGGCGGATGCCAACGGACTGCACACAAACGCCACCAGCGCGGCCACCTCATCGGTCCGCGCGAAGCGCTGCAGCAGCGAAGTGGGCCGCATGTGCGTGAAAAAATCTTTTTCGAACGCCTGCTGGCTTTCCTTCTGGTCTGCCGCGAGACGGTTCACAAACTCGCTTACGCCCTCGGAAGCCGTCGGACCGGGCAACACCGCGTTCACGGTCACCGCAGTTCCCGCCGTCGTTTCCGCCAGCCCTCGTGAGACGGCGAGTTGCGCCGTCTTCGTCATGCCGTAGTGAATCATCTCTGCGGGAATCTGCAGCGCCGATTCACTGGAAATGAAAATAATGCGGCCCCAGTTGCGCTCTTTCATGCGCGGCAGATAGTGGCGGCTCAGTCGCACCCCGCTCAGCACATTCACTTCGAAAAAGTGCAGCCAATCGGCATCGGTGATCTTTTCGAAAGGTTTCGGCTCGAAAATACCCAGGTTATTGACGAGGATGTCGACGTCCGGATATTCGCGAATCGCGCTCTGGGCGCCCTCTGCGGTGCCAAGATCGGCAGCCAGACCGTGGACCTTGCCACGAACTTTGGCTGCCTGTAACCGGCTCGTAGCGTCATCCACGCGCTTCTGCGTGCGGCCGTTGACGATCACGGTGGCGCTTTCGCGAGCCAGCGCCTCCGCGATGGCGTAGCCGATTCCCGCCGTCGAACCCGTCACCAGCGCGCGTTTCCCTTCCAGTTGAAGATCCATGCTGCTTCGATGCCGCGCGCCCAGCCCAAGTTTCGAAAGGCATCACGAACGGGAAACATGGAAGTGGCGCCGCTTTGCGCATAGCCGCCCTGGCCGGATACAATGAAGTACGGTGCGAAATCGGCAAATGCAATTCTGGAACCCGGCGCGGCGTGCTGCATCTAAATAGCCATATCCGAGGGGTTTCCGTACAAGCAGGCAGAGTTTCGAACGCTGCCGTCTGAGGGCGTCCCTGATCAATGGAAATTGAAAAGCTTATAGATAACGTCGTCGCAAAGTTCATCGGCAGCAAGCACGAACGCGACATCAAGGTCATCCAGCCGGCGGTTGCGGCCATCAACGCCTTGGCCGCGGAATACGAACAGCTGACGGATGAGGAACTGGCGGCGAAGACACCGGAATTGAAGGCCATTGTCGCCAAAGGGCTTGAGGGCGCCGATCCGAACGATACGGAACTCGTGGCGCGCAGGGCCTATCGTGCGAGGCTACAGGAAGCGCTCGAGCCGGTGCTGGTGCCGGCCTTTGCCGCCGTGCGCGAGGCCGGACGCCGCAAGCTCAACATGCGGCATTTTGACGTGCAGTTGATCGGCGGCATGGTGCTGCACGAAGGCAAAATCTCCGAGATGAAGACCGGCGAAGGGAAGACGCTGGTCGCCACCCTTCCCGCCTACTTGAACGCGCTTGCCGGACGCGGCGTGCACATCGTTACCGTAAACGACTACCTGGCGCGGCGCGACGCGGAGTGGATGTCTCCGATTTATCGTTCGCTCGGGCTAACGGTCGGCGTGATCGTCCATGACCTGGACGACAAACAACGCCGCGCGGCCTATGCGGCGGACATTACTTACGGCACGAACAACGAATTCGGCTTCGATTATCTGCGCGACAACATGAAGTTCGATCTCGCGGATTGCGTCCAGCGCGGCCACCACTTCTGCATCGTGGACGAAGTGGACTCGATCCTGATCGACGAAGCGCGCACGCCTCTGATCATTTCCGGACCGGCCGAGGAATCCACCGACAAGTATTACCGCGTGGATAAGATCGTTCCAAAGTTGATTCAGGATGTGGACTATTCGATCGACGAAAAGCAGCGCACCGCCACGCTCACCGAAGAGGGCGTTAGCAAGTGCGAGCGCCTGTTGGGCTTGGGCAATCTGTACGATCCCGCGCACATGGAAGTGATCCATCACGTCTATCAGGCTTTGCGCGCGCACACGCTCTACAAGCTCGACACCGACTACGTGGTGAAAGATGGTGAAGTCATCATCGTGGATGAGTTCACCGGACGGCAGATGCCCGGCCGCCGCTGGTCCGATGGTTTACACCAGGCCATCGAAGCGAAAGAAGGCGTAAAAATTGAGCGCGAAAACCAGACGCTCGCCACGATTACTTTCCAGAATTATTTCCGCATGTACAAAAAGCTCTCCGGCATGACCGGCACGGCCGAAACGGAAGCGAAGGAATTCGGCAATATTTATGGACTCGATGTGGTGGTGATTCCCACGAACCGTGCCCTGGTCCGGCTGGAAAACCCCGACATTGTTTACCGCACGGAAGCGGAGAAATACGAAGCCGTCGTTACCGGTATCATTCAGGAAGACAACAGCTTCGATCACGGCATCAAGCAAATCCACGCCATGGGCCAGCCGGTACTCGTGGGCACGATTTCCATCGAAAAATCCGAGCACCTAGCCAATTTGTTGAAGAAGGCGGGCGTGCCCCACCAGGTGCTCAACGCCAAGCAGCATGAGCGCGAAGCCAAAGTGATTGCGCAGGCAGGCCGCAAAGGCGCGGTTACCGTGGCGACGAACATGGCCGGCCGCGGAACCGATATTTTGCTGGGCGGCAATCCCGAGTTCATGGCCCGCGAATATTGCCTGAAGAATCGTTTGGCCTTCCCTTACGCGCCGGCAAGCTCGGTGATCGGGGCGGGCGCCGATGGCGCTCCTGCCGGCTCCGGAACGAACGGAACGGGCGAGAAGAAAAGCGACGAAGAAACCATGGAAGAAGCCATCGCCGCGCAAAAGACCTCGCCGGCGCAAATGGTGCTCTTCCAAATCGAAGGCAAAATCTTCCAGGTTCCCATCGACCAGTGGAAGCCGATCTACGATCAATTTGCGGAGCAGTGCCGCGCCGAACGCGACGAAGTGATTTCGTTGGGCGGGCTGCACATCCTCGGCACCGAACGCCACGAAGCGCGGCGCATTGATAACCAGCTTCGCGGACGCGCTGGCCGCCAGGGCGATCCGGGATCTTCGCGATTTTTCCTGTCACTCGAAGACGACTTGATGCGCATTTTCGGCGGCGAGCGAGTCAAAGCGCTGATGTACCGGCTCGGCATGAAGGAAGGTATCCCCATCGAATCGAAGCTCATTTCGAAGAAAATCGAGAATTCGCAGAAAGAACGCGAGAGCCACAACTTCGAAATGCGCAAGCACCTGCTTGAATACGACGACGTGATGAACAAGCAGCGCGAAACGGTGTACTCGATTCGCCGCTCGATGCTCGAGGGCCGCGACCAAAAGGAATACGTGCTCGAAATCGCCGGCGATCTGGCGACGGATTTGGTGGACACTTACTGTCCCAAGGATAAGCATCCCGAGCAGTGGAACGTCACCCAATTTGCGGCGGAAGTTTTCCGGCAATACGGCCTCGATCTGAAAACGATCGGCATCGATCCGCTGGAGCTCAATCACGAAGAGTTGATTGACCAGCTCCACGCCGCGCTGCGCACGCGATACGAAGAAAAGGAAAAGCTCTTCGGCTCCGAAATGATGCGCTGGCTCGAACGCCGCATCATCCTGGATCGCGCGGACACGCAGTGGAAGGACCATCTCCTCACGCTCGATCACCTGAAGGAAGGCATCAATCTCCGCGGGTATGGGCAAAAAGATCCTTTGGTCGAGTTCAAAAAGGAAGCGTTCATTCTTTTCGAAGACATGATGGCGCGCATTGACGAAGAGACCGTGCGCTATCTTTTCCTGGTCCAGCCGGTGCGGCCCGAAGATGAAGCTCGCGAGCTCGAGCGCAAGCAGCAGCGGCAGCAGCGCAATCTGCAATTCCAGGCCGGTCCCGCACAGGCCGAAGCTCCCAAACCGGTACGGGCGGGAGCGAAGGTAGGACGCAACGATCTGTGCCCCTGCGGTAGTGGCAGAAAGTACAAGAAGTGCTGCGGCAAGACCGCCGCCTGAGGCCCTCGGTCCGTTCGGATAGGTACCCGAACGGTGAGTTTTCTACCCGATGGCCCAACTCCGAGGCTATGGCTGCTGTCCCAGTTCCAATTTAACCACATCATTCTAAATACCTTACAAGAACCTCCGCACTGGCAGCCGGATTGCCGCCTCTATTCAGTTTAGACATACTGGGAGTGCGTCTTGAGCAATATTCAGGTCGCGGCATGTCATGTAGCCGGCTGCCAAGCTTCGGTTTTTCCCGAATTGGAGCCACAGGGTTTCTGCCTCGAGCACTACGTCGGTGACGCCATGAAGCGCTTGCATTCGGCATTAGCCGATTGCCGAAAGGGCGGCGCGATCGAACGCGGCGATCTCGAAAAATTGGCCCAGGAGGCGCGTTTCGCGGTGAATCATCTTGCCGGCAACGAGACGCAGGAAGCGTCTGCCAATCGCGAGCGCATGATCGAACTGGTGCTCGGCGTGGCAAACCTGAACGAGCATATGCGCCGTAGCAGTATGCGCGAGACGAAAGAGAAGTAAACGCGAGCGGCAGCTTTTGACCAAGCGGAAAGCGATTTGCGAAATGAACGAACCAACCAAGGCAGCTCCAAAATTCAAGGCGGAAATGCCCGCGATCCCGGGTGTGGTGAAAGGCGAAACGCAATCGGTTACGCCCCAGCAATCCGCCCACCCGCCCCGGATGTGGACGATTTTAGTTGTGGCGGCATTTTTGGTGTCGGCAGTCACCGGCGCGTGGTGGATCTTGCACGGACGCAACGGAGGGGCCACGCCACCGCTGCCCGTCAATGCGGCCGCTGCTCCTGCGGCGGCGCAACCGCCGGTCGATGCTTTGCCCGACCTGCCACCGGCAAGCCCGGCGAACGAAATTGGAAAGGTTTCAGAATTTCCCAAAGCCTGGGACTCGAAAAAATTCACTTACTCACAGCCTGTGACGCATGAACAAGTCCCAGCCATGATCGTACGCTTGCCCGGCGGCAGCGAGCGCAGTCCCGCCACGTATTGGGGGCTGCTGCTGCAAACCCCTTTCGGGCGCTGCCAACTCCAATACGTGTCTGACGTAAAGGCGATTTCGAAGCAATTCGGTGTGGACGCGAATCACCCCATGATCATCGATCCTTGCGATGGCTCGGTGTACGATCCGCTTCGCATGGGCACATTGGCCGATGGTTCCTGGGCGCGCGGCGAACTCGTAAGAGGTAACGGCGGCCGGCCGCCCCTGGGAATCGAAGTGCATTTGAAGGGCGATGAATTGGTCGCCGGCCGCGCGGAAGACTAGCTCTACCCACCGCGATATCGAAAGCTCGCGCAGAGGGATGTTATTATGGCGCTATGAATGCGCCCTCCTATTTCGAAATCCAATCTGACAACCCGAATCGAGCGATAGGCTTTTACAAGGAACTCTTTGGCTGGAGCTTTCAGAAAATTGAAGGCTTGCCGATTGAGTATTGGGGGATTGAAACCGAGGGCCCCCGTGGCGGATTGTTGAAGCGTCCGGCGCAGGCTCCGCCGCCGGCTTCGGGAACGAATGCGTTTGTGTGCTCGATGGAAGTGAAGGATTTTGACCACATGGCTGGCCGGATTGGGGATTTGGGCGGCATTATCGCGTTGCCGAAATTCGCGGTACCCGGCACATGCTGGCAAGGGTATTTCATAGATCTAGAAGGCAATACGTTCGGCATCTTCCAGGCGGACCCTTCGGCAAAATAGGGCTCTTCACTCAGCCCCACTCACTCAAGCGGCTTGGCATCGTCTTTCCTTGACTTCCTCCGCCTACACAGGTAAAAGCGCGTCATCTTACTTTTGCAGGATTCGGAGGAATGATGAGTGTTTCTCGCCGTAGCTTGTTGAAGGGCGGAGCGCTTGCCAGTGCGGCCGGAATTTTTCCGGTTTTCGAATTGGCGGCAAGTGCGCAGCGGCGCGGCGCGCCATCTTCGAACACACCGCTCCCTCCAGCGTTTGACTCGCTGCAGCCGCTGGGCGACCGCGTAAAGCCGATCACGGTCGATGAATACAAAGGCCGTGTAGCACACGCGCAGCAGTTGATGACCGGCGCACAGCCCCAATTTGCCGCGCTCTATCTCGCTGGAGGAACTTCCCTTTACTATTTCACCGGAATTCGCTGGGGATTGAGCGAACGCGCGGCCGGCTGCGTGATTCCCCGCTCCGGCGACCCCTTGCTCTTCTGCCCGGGATTTGAAGAGAGCCGCTACCGCGAGCTGATGCGCTGGCCCATGGAAGTTCGCGTCTGGCAGGAGGATCAAAACCCGGGCGAACTCGTGGCCAAGTGGCTCGCGGACAAGGGCATTCGCAGCGGACGCATCGGCATCAACGAAACCACGATGTACGCCTACTACGACAAACTGCGGAACGCCGCGCCCGGTTTCGAATACGCTCTTGGCGATCCCATCACGGCCGGCTGCCGGATGCGCAAGAGCGAGCACGAACTGGAGCTGATGCGGCTGGCGTGCTCGGCAACGATTGACGTCTACCGCGCGATTTTCGCGTCCGTGCAAGCGGGCATGACGCAATATGACGTCTCGAGCATGTACTCCCGCGGCCTCGAAAAGATGGGATTGCCCGGTGGAGATGGATTGGTGCTGGTCGGAAAATGGGCCGCGCAGCCGCATGGCACCACCACGCCGCAAAAACTGGAAGAGGGTCAGGTGTTGCTGATTGACGCAGGCACGTCTGTGGAAGGTTACGCTTCCGACGTAACCCGTTGCACCGTGATGGGCAAGCCATCGGACAAGATCCAGAAAGCCTTTGACACGCTGCACACGGCACAGGAAGCCGCGCTTGATGCGTGCCGGGCCGGGCACGTTACGGGGTCGGTGGACGACGCGGCGCGTGCGGTAGTGACGAACGCAGGCTATGGCAAGGACTACACGCACTTCGCGCACCGGCTCGGGCACGGCATCGGCTTGGATGGCCACGAGCACCCGTATCTGGTGCGGGGCTCGACGGACGTGCTGCAGCCGGGCATGACGTTTTCGAATGAGCCGGGAATCTATATTGCCGGCGATTTTGGTCTGCGGCTCGAGGACGACATGGTGGTGATGCCGGAAGGCCCGGCACACCTGCTAACGCCCAGCCTGAGCCAATCGCTTGAGAAGCCTGTGGGATAACTAGAATTCTTTAGCTTTGCGATCGGCGCTGCCGGAATCTGGTCCACTCGGCGAAAGCAATTTCGAACGCTCCGCGCAGAACTCGACCACTCGTGCTTCCGCCCAATGGCGCTCCGCAGCATCACCGGAGAGAAATGCGCAATGCCCACCGTGTTTGCTGATGACAACGCTGAGATTCGGGTTTCCGTGGATCGCGGGATCCGCGAAAGTCCGCGGCGGCACCATCGGATCGTCCTCCGCACTGAGCAGTAACGTTGGTACGCGAATCTCCGCGATCGTGCGCATCGCGCTCGCCCGATGGTAATAATCGGCCGCATCGAGGTAACCGCAATTGGGCGCGGTTACGATATCGTCAAAATCGCGGATCGTATGTACGCGCTCCAACCCAGGGTCGGCATAGCGATCCGGGAAAAGCGCCCGCTTTGCGAGAAAACGCCGCTTTAGCTTCCGAACGAAATACCGCCGGTAGAGAATATTTCGAAAGCCGTCCGTCGCATTCACGCAAGAAGACAAATCGAGCGCGGCGCAAACAGCGCAAATGCCGCGCAAGCCTTCGGGGGCGCCGGCGCCAAGTTCGCCCGCCATCTTCAGCACCAGATTCCCGCCCATCGAGTAACCCGCAAAGAAAATTTCCGGCAAACGGTCGCCTTCCGTCAACTCGATCAGCACCGCGCGAAAATCGCCGCTGAGCCCGGAATTGTAGAGCGCGGGCGTCAGATCGGCGGTGCCCCCACAATTGCGCTGGTTCAGGCGAATCGCGTTGAAGCCCGCAGCGAACGCGCGGTCGGCAAGGCCTAGCATGTAGCCCGATTCCGCCGAACCTTCGAGCCCATGGACCAATACCAGCGTCGGATGCCGGTCCGGCACGGATTGCCAGTGGCACTGCCCCAAAATCCTGCTACCCGGCTCGACTTCGAAAAGCCGCGGAACCGCGGGTGGCAGCTCGGGATACTTTCGGGACCAAAAAGCGGCGGCGACCGTCATGAGGTCGCGCTGGCGCAACAGAGGATGGGGACGAAAGGGCTTCACTCTTGGACTAGAACGATCTTGTATCATAACTGTTGCCAGCCGCGTCGCAAGCGAGCAGGAAGGTGCCCTCCTTACAGCAGCCGACGGAACTTTTGTCTCCGCGGCTGCGTATATCCAGCAGCACCGAAAGGGTTTACAAGAAGCGGGAGGCAACGATGGAAAGTCTGTGGAACGATCTTCGCTACGGTCTTCGCATGATGATGAAGACGCCCGGCGTGACGCTGATCGCGATTCTCACGCTCACGCTCGGCATCGGGGCAAACACCGCTCTTTTCTCCGTAGTGAACGCCGTTCTGCTAAATCCGCTTCCCTATTCGCAGCCCAATCAGCTCATTGCCATGTCCCAGAGGACGGGACAGTTTGAGGATAGCTCGATTGCTTATCCCAATTTCCTCGACTGGGCGAAAGATAACCTCAGCTTCGCGTCTATGGCCGCCTATCGCTCGGACAGCTTCAACCTCACCGGTAGCGGTGATGCCAAGCGCCTTCGGGGCGAAATGATTTCCGCGCCGTATTTTTCCCAGCTTGGCGTCCAGCCCATCATGGGCCGGGACTTCACAACCGAAGACGATCATGCCGGCGCGCCGCCGGTCGCGTTGATCAGCCAGGGATTCTGGCAGCGCCAATTCGGATCGGCGCGTGACGTTCTCGGTAAGTCGATGACGCTCAACGGCGTGGACTACACCATCATCGGCGTGATGCCCCCCAAATTTCACTCGCAGCGCAATAACGACGTCTACGTGCCTCTCGGCCAATGGACCGACCCCACTTTCCTCGATCGCCGGGTCGGCATGGGCCTGCGCGCCATCGGACGCCTTAAGCCCGGCGTAACGATTCAGCAGGCGGACGCGGATATGGGCGCCATTGCCAACAGTCTTACGGCGCAATATCCGGAAGCCGACAAGGGCGTCGGTGTGGGGCTGGTTCCGTTGAAAAAGGCGATCGTGGGTGACGTTCAACCCTTTCTCTGGGTACTGCTGGGCGCGGTGGGATTCGTTTTGCTGATCGCCTGCGCCAATGTAGCGAGCCTGCTGCTCGCTCGGGCTACTGGACGCACGCGAGAGTTCGCGATTCGCGCGGCGTTGGGAGCCGGTAAGGGACGTGTGATCCGCCAATTGTTGACGGAGAGCGTCTTGTTGGCTTTTGCCGGCGGCGCGTTGGGACTCCTGGCCGCGGCATGGGGTACGCAGTCGGTGCTCAAGATACTGCCGAGCGCTTTGCCACGCGCCAGCGAGATTGGTCTCGATACACACGTGCTGCTTTTTACGATGGGAATCTCGCTGTTTGCGGGGGTGTTGTTCGGGCTGGCGCCGGCTCTCAAAATCGCGCGTCCGAACCTGTCGGGAACATTGAAGGAAGGCGGCCGCGGGTCCAGCGGCGCGAAGCATCGGGCGCAAGGGATATTTGTGGCGGCGGAAATGGCCCTGGCGCTGGTGCTGCTGGTCGGAGCGGGACTAATGGTTCGCAGCCTTTATATCTTGTGGGGCGTGAATCCGGGTTTCAATCCGCACAATGTGCTCACATTTGACCTTACCTTGGATCCGGCGCTGATCAAGAACGCCAATGGCGCTCGCGGCGCGCTGCGGGAATTGCACCAGCGGATTCAGGCCGTGCCCGGAGTTGAGGCAGTTTCGTGCATGGGCGGTTCCTCGCCGATGCAGGGCGATTCCGAATTGCCCTTTTGGAAAGAAGGACAGGAAAAACCGGCGAGCGACAACGATATGAGCTGGTCGCTCTTTTACCTCGTGGAGCCGGACTATCTCAAGGTGATGGATGTCCCGCTCAAGCGTGGACGCTTCTTTAACGAACATGATGACGAACACGCGCCGATGGTGATCGTGGTCGACGAGACCTTCGCGCACAAATTCTTTCCAAATGAAGATCCGCTCGGAAAACGCATCAACATGATGCTGCTGGGCCAGGCCCAAATCATCGGCGTGGTGGGGCACATCAAGCAATGGGGGCTCGATTCCGACGCGCAGCAAAGCATCCAAGCTGAATTTTACCTGCCGATTTTGCAGACGCCCGACAAATTTATGCCCCTGCTGGCGAATGGCCTGACGCAAATGGTGCGCACGCAGGGGACGCCGCTCGGACTCACGGCCGCCATTCGGCAAACCGTCGAGCAAATGAACAGCCAGCAAGTGATGTACAACGTGGACACGATGGACGCGATCGTAGCGGATTCGCTGGCGTCGCGCCGATTCTCCATGATCCTGCTGGGGATTTTCGCGTTGCTGGCCCTGGTGCTTTCCAGTGTTGGAATCTACGGCGTAATTTCCTACCTGGTGGGCCAGCGAACACATGAAATCGGCATTCGCGTCGCACTCGGTGCGCAACGGTCGGACGTCATGAAATTGGTGCTAGGCGAAGGCACCAAAATGGCATTGATCGGGGTGGGCATCGGGATCGTCGCCGGACTGATGCTGACGCGGTTGATGTCCAAGATGCTTTTTGGCGTCAGCGCGGCCGATCCGCTGACGTTCGGTGGCGTGGCCATTTTATTGACGTTGGTCGCTTTGGCGGCATGTTATGTGCCGGCGCGGCGTGCGACGCGCGTCGACCCCATCATCGCTCTGCGATACGAGTGACGACGTAGAGCGTTTCGGGGTTTGCGGCGCGACGGGCGGGACTTGGCTCGTGGATCGCCTCCTTGACCTCGCTCGCCCCGCCGCTTAGAATGCATTTCATCAATGCATTGTTCTGCTCTCGATTCTCACTTTTTTACGCCCAGCGGCACCCCGCTGGGCGGTCGTGTTTAGAGAGCCTTTCATGCGACCGAAAGGAGATTTCCCGCGGTGCCGATTGATGCCGCCATTCCTGAAGGGTTGACGTTTGACGACGTGCTGCTCGTGCCCGGCAAATCGTCCGTGCTGCCCACCGAGACGAACACGCAAACCAACGTCACACGCAAGATCGCCATCCAGATTCCGCTGCTCTCCTCGGCCATGGATACCGTCACCGAATCGCGTCTGGCCATCGCCATCGCCCGGCAGGGCGGCCTCGGCGTAATCCACCGCAATATGACGATCGAGCGCCAGGCGGAAGAAGTAGACCGCGTGAAACGCTCGGAAAGCGGCATGATCGTCGATCCCGTCACCGTCGATCCCGAGCAGAAAATCTCCGACGCGCTCGAAGTTATGAAGCGCTATCGCATCTCCGGCGTCCCGGTGACGAA
>Ga0209420_1000134_pt1 | contig 45489 bp, 37 predicted proteins | sample BlaSpr_A8_OM1_O1_FD_187972 | JGI IMG/M metagenome (GOLD analysis project Ga0209420, IMG submission 187972) | Forest soil microbial communities from Thunder Bay, Ontario, Canada - Black Spruce, Ontario site 2_A8_OM1_O1 (SPAdes) (version 2) | ecosystem: Environmental > Terrestrial > Soil > Boreal...
CCGCGCAGCGGCTGTTCCTGATGAAATCTGTAAAGTTGATTCAACGGACCGGCGCCCTTGCCGATCGCGTAAGATTTTTCGATCGCCTTCGTCACGTAAGCCTTCGCCAGTATCACGGCTTCGCGCAGTTGCTGGCCGCTCGCCAGTTGCGCCAGAATCGCCGATGAAAATGTGCAGCCCGACCCGTGCGTGTTCGGGCTTTTCACATGGTCGCCGCCGAACGTCTCCACTTCCGTGCCGATGCACAGCACGTCCGTCGGTTTTTCCAGATGTCCGCCGGTAACCACCACAGCCCGCGCGCCCATTTCCACCAGCTTCAGCCCCGCCACCTTCATCCCCGCAAGGTCCTTCACTTCCAGACCGGTCAAAAATTCCGCTTCCGGCACGTTGGGCGTAATTACGCTCACGCGCTTCAGCAATTCGTCGCGCACGAATTTCAACCCGGATGTGTCCAGCAATTCCGCATTCCCCGCCGTCGGACGAAAAACAGGATCCAGCACCACATGCGCGAATTTGTGCTTATCCAGAAATTCGGTAACCACCGAAGCGTTCGCGCGGTTCGCCAGCATTCCGATCTTCACGCCCGCGATCTCAATATCTTCCACCAGCGTATCCAACTGCGCGCGCATCGTGGCCGATGGCGTCGCGTGCACCGACACAACTCCTTGCGTCGATTGCACCGTCAGCGCCGTCACTGCCGCCACGCCATAACAATTGTGCGCCGCGAAAGTTTTCAGATCGGCCGCGAGGCCCGCGCCGCAAGACGGATCAAATCCCGCAATCGTCAGAAGGATAGGTGGTGTGTGGCCCGTGTGACCGTTGTGATTACTCAATGCGAGTGCCTCCGCGCGAGGTCGCTGCAGACAACTACGCCGGCGCCGCCATTTTCCGCATTGGCGCACCGGCTAACGAAAATGTACGCGCCTTCTTGTGCATCGCGCAAGGACAATATTTGAAATCACCCGACGGGGAAGACGAGCGAAGAGGTCAGCGAAAAAGTCCACGAGAAAATTCCGCGGAAAAAAAATAAGTGAATTCTTAGCCGCGCGCGATTCTCACGGGAAAAGTCCGCGCACCAAGGTGGCGTCCGCAACGCGCCCCACCGCCAGCACGTACGCTCCGGTGCGCAGATGCGCGCGATGTTTCCGCGCCATCTCGTGCACTTCATGAAAAGCGCGCCGCATTACCAGATCCAGCTTCGCGTTCACTTCCGCTTCCGACCAGAAGAAGCTCTGCAAATCCTGCACCCATTCGAAATAGCTCACCGTGACGCCGCCCGCATTGGCGAGCACGTCGGGAATCACTAAGGTGCCTTTGCGCGCCAAAACCTCGTCCGCGTGAGGAGTCGTCGGCCCGTTCGCCGCTTCCGCCACAATTTTCGCCTTGATCTGGTCCGCATTGTTCAAGGTAATGGAATTTTCCAATGCCGCCGGCACCAGAATGTCGCACTTCATCGTCAGCAAATCGTCATTGGAAATGCGCGAGGTCCCCGGCATCCCCACCACGGTCCCCGAACGCTCCTTGTAACGCATCGCCTTCAGCGGATCGATCCCGCGCGAATTGAAAACTCCCCCGCGTGAATCGCTGATCGCAATCACCCGCGCTTTCTTCTCGGAAAATAATTTCGCCGCGACCGAACCCGCGTTTCCGAATCCCTGAATCGCCACGCTCGCCCCGCGCAACGAAAGCTTTTTCACCTTGCAAGCTTCTTCCACCACGATCACGCACCCGCGCGCTGTAGCCTCGTTCCGTCCTTCCGACCCGCCGATCGAAATCGGTTTGCCGGTCACCACTCCCAGCGACGAATGCCCCTTGGTCATGGAATACGTATCCATGATCCACGCCATCGTCTGCGAGTCCGTGTACACGTCCGGTGCCGGAATATCCTGCTCCGGCCCGATGATGGGCAAAATTTCCGCCGCGAACCGCCGCGTCATGCGCTCCAGCTCGGACTTGCTCATGCGCTTCGGATCGCAGATCACTCCGCCCTTGGCGCCGCCATAAGGAATGTTCACCGCAGCGGTTTTCCACGTCATCCACATCGCCAGGGCCTTCACTTCGTCCAGCGTCACTGCCGGATGATAGCGAATCCCGCCCTTCGCCGGCCCGCGCGCCACATTGTGCTGCACGCGAAATCCGGTGAACACTTTGATCTGCCCGTTATCCATCTTCGTCGGGATGGAAACTTCCAGCACGCGCTTGGGAGTGCGCAGAATCTGGCGCAGTCCCGGGTCCAGCTTTAGATATTCCGCCGCGATATCAAACTGAATTTGCGAAATGCGGTACGGATTCAGGTCCTCGCGCGGTGCAATCCGCGGGATGGGCTGGGTGCTAGCAGGTTTGGCAACGGTTGCCATTCGATGTTCCTTCCTGACGTGGCGAGCGATTGGTGGTAAAGGCCGTAAGTCTTGCGCGAATCGAAGTTTAGTCAAGCCGTGCTGGATGTCAATGGAAACCAATCAAAGCACAGGAAATGCCGCAGCGGCGCTCAATGCAGTTCACAGGCGTAATCACCACAGTAATCCTTGTAAATGTTTGTCCAGAAAGTACTTACACGCATAGCCATTTCCGCACAAGCTTCCGAATTCTAGCAATCACATCGCCACCCAATTCCTGCCACAACCCGGTTGACCCCGCCCTACCAACAAGTTACGCTCCCTCGACGACAGCGCAATCGCGCGGTGCGACCTGACATGCCAACCCGCGCCGCAATCCGGAATCCCTTCGCGCGCGTATCTATTAGGAGAAGCATTTACTTGGCGACGGCGGAGAAGCGAGCGGAGTTGAAGGCCACGGACGCGTCACTTATTGACCGGATCGTTCAACGTGACGAGTCAGCGCTCGCTGCGCTCTACGACCGTTACGCCGGGATGCTCTCGTCCGTCTTGAACCGGATTTTGCGCGACACCCAGGCAGCCGAGGAAATCCTGCAGGACATTTTCTATCAGTTGTGGCGCAACGCTGCGCAATTCGATTCGTCGCGCGGTTCGCTGTCCGGCTGGCTGCTGGTGATTGCCCGCAATCGCGCCATCTCCCGTTTGCGGCGCCACAATCCCGCCAGCGGCGATGAGCTCAGCGAAAACACAGTCGTGGTTGCCTCCAATCTGGAAAGCTCCGTCGCGCAGCAGCAACTGATGGCCAAAGTGAAAAGCGCGCTGGACAATCTGCCGCAGGAGCAACGCGCCGCAATCGAACTGGCATACTTCGAAGGTCTGACACACAGTGAAATCGCGCAGCGCACCGGCGACCCGCTCGGCACGGTGAAAACGCGCCTGCGCTCAGCAGTAGAAACTCTGAAACGGGATTTGCATTCATGAGCAGCGAACATCCAACTCGGCCCGAAGATTTCGATCTCTACGCGTTAGGCGCCCTCGACGACGCCGAGCGCCAAGCGTTCGAATCGCACGTCGCTTCCTGCGCGGACTGCGCCGAAAAACTCGCCTCCGCACGCGGACGCACGGCGATCCTCGCGTTCGCCGCGCCGCCTGTAGCTCCTTCACCCGGCGTGAAGGAAACTCTGATGCGCCAGGTGATTGCTTCGGCCGAAGGTCCGGGCGGCAGCGTCGCACGCATAAAGCCGGAGCCGGTCGCAGACGGCGGAATCTTCGCGCGCTGGTGGGCTGCGCTGCTGCCGGTTGCGACGGCCTTCGCCCTCGCGACCGTTCTGCTGTGGTTGCACAACGAACAGCTCAATCGCCAGCTTGCCAATCTGCGCGCAACGATTCAGCAGCAGCAGCAGGAACTCGCCGAAACGCGCCATCAAGCCGACCTGATCGCCGCGCGCGAGACGCTCGTGGTTCCGCTCTGGTCCCAGAAAGGCGCGCCCGACGCCCACGGCGAAGGCCACGCGCGCGTGCTGTACAACGCGAAGGAAGGAATGATGACCTACGACGGCTGGCTGCCATCGGCCCCCGCGGACAAAAGTTACCAGCTGTGGCTCGTGCCCATGAACGGCGCGCCCATCAGCGCCGGCGTCTTCAACCCCCAGAACGGCGAAATGAGCCACATGATGATGAAGTTCCCCGCAGGAGTCACCGCCAAGGCCTTCGCCGTGTCGCTGGAACCCGCAGGCGGCGTGCCGCAGCCCACAGGCCCGATGGTCCTCGTCGGTCCCATTTCGTAGCACGCGCCGGCGCACGATTTTCTCGGCGCTCTGCGTCTCTACGATAAGAACTTTTAAGTTTTCGCCGAGTCAGGAATGAAATCCACGCCCATGTAACTCCGCAGCGCCTCCGGAATCGCGACCGATCCGTCCGCGCGCTGAAAATTTTCGAGCAGCGCGATCCATGTGCGGCCGACCGCCAAGCCTGAGCCGTTCAGGGTATGCACGAACTCTGATTTCTTTCCGCCCGGCGGCTTAAAACGAATCCCCGACCTTCGCGCCTGGAACGATTCCGTATTCGAGCAGGAAGAAATTTCCATGAACTCGCCCGCCGAGGGCAGCCACACTTCAATATCGTACGTTTTCGCTGACGCGAATCCCATATCGGCGGTACACAGCAGCATTACGCGGTAGTGCAGCCCCAGCCGCTGTAAAATCGCTTCGGCGTTTGCCACCAGCGTTTCCAACTCGTCGTAACTCTGTTCCGGCCGCGTGAATTTGAACATTTCCACTTTCTGAAATTGATGCTGGCGCTTCAGCCCGCGCGTGTCGCGTCCTGCCGCGCCGGCTTCCGAGCGGAAGCATGCGGTCCACGCGCACACTTTGATCGGCAGCGCATCGGCCTCCAGAGTCGTGTCGCGATACATGCTGGTCAATTCCACTTCTGAAGTCGGCGTCAGCCACAGGTCCGTGCCTTCCACATGAAACATTTCCGCCGCGAATTTCGGCAGCTGGCCGACGCCGGTCAGCGAAGCGGTGTTCACCAGAAACGGCGGCAGAATTTCCGTGTAGCCGTGCTCGCGCGTGTGCACGTCCAGAAAGAAATTCGCCAGCGCTCGTTCCAGCCGCGCGCCCAGCCCCTTGTACACCGCAAAGCGCGAACCCGCGATTTTCACTGCCGCGTCGAAATCCAGAATTCCCGCGGCTTCGCCCAATTCCCAGTGCGCCTTCGGCTTGAAATCAAAAGCCGGCGGCGCGCCCCACCGCCGCACCTCCACATTTTCCGCCGCCGATTTTCCCGGGGGCACGCTGGAATGAGGAATATTCGGCACAGTCAGCAAAAATTGCCGCAGCCGCTCGTCGAGATCGGTGATGGTCTCGTCGTCGCGCTTGATTTTGTCGGAAACCTGCTTCATCAAGGCCAACAGCGAAGCAGCATCCTCGCCTGACTTCTTCATCCGCGCAATTTCTTCGCTGGCCTTGTTGCGCTCTGCCTTCAACCGCTCCGCCGAAGTAATCACCATCCGCCGGTCGGTGTCCAGCGTCCGAAAAGGCCCCAGGTCGAGCGTGGCGCCGCGCTCCCGCGCCATCTTCTCGATCACATCCAAATGCTCCCGCACATATCCCAAATCCAGCATAGGCCCAGCAGAATACATGAATCCGGGACGAAGTGAAAAGCGGCACAAATTCCAGCTGCACCGTTAAAGCTTTCAAGGATATCTGCTTTGTCGCAAGCACTTGAGCCGACAAGATCGTTTTCAAGCCCGTCGCCCGAAAACGCGCGAAGCGATAACCTCAGCCAACGCGGCTCCGTAGGCGCGGCTCGGCCTACGTTGTGCGGTGTCTTCGACCCCCTGTATGCGCAGATGGCTGCGGTTTTTCCATGGCGTGGAGCTTCCAGACGATTTGGCGCATTATGCCGGTCCACATGTCGGCGTCGCGGCTGGGGAGATTCAGGCGGCGGACGAGGCGGCGGATGCGCTCGTCGGCGTCGGCTACGGTGCGGCGGTCGAGGAAGCCGCTGGAGCTGAGGGCTTCGCTGAGGACGGCGGTGAAGCGTTCGAGTTCGCCCGCGGTGGCAGGCGTTGCTTTTTCCAGCGCTCGCTTAAATTTGGCTGCGGCCTTGGCGTCGCGGACCAGTTCGTAGAGGCAGACTGCGACGGCCTGCCCCAGGTTCATCGAGCGATGCTCTTCGCGGGTGGGAATGCGCAGGAGCCAGTGGCAGTGGCTCAGGTCTTCGTTGGATAATCCGGTTTTTTCCGAGCCGAACAGGACAGCCACGCGATCTGGGGTGGGCTTCTTCGCCGCGTGCGCGCCGCTCGCTGTTTTTCCGCGTCCGGCGCGCATGCTCTCGATCTTTTTGCGCGCAACTTCCGTGCGTGTGAGCTTCGCGTTCGCGGGTTGCTCGCGCCGGGTGTGCTGCAGCGCAAGATGTTGCAGAATAATGCGCGCTCCAGCCTCGAGAGTGCAGAGCGAATGATGCAATTCGCGGCGGCCAGCGGCCGTCGTGCCGACGACGAGGGCGCAATCGGCCACGGCTTCAGCGACGGTGGAAAACTGTTCGGCACTGGCGAGCACCGGGGCCGCGCCCACGGCGGAAACTGCTTCGCGATACGCTGGATCGTAGGGATTCACCAGGCGCAGGTGCGTGCAGCCGAAATTGCTCATGGCGCGCGCCGCCGCCCCGATATTCAAAGGATTGCGCGTCGCCACCAGCACGACGCGAAGATTGTCCAACAGGGCCGGGGAATTCATGAGTGCTTATTCTAGGACAATACGATTCAGAGGCGTAGCGCGGGGTTTCCGGGTGTGGCTTCGCGCGCGCGGATCGAGTTGGGGGTGAATCGCGAAATTAACGTGGCAGCAACGAGGGCGTAACATGGCGGAAAATTGGTTTGGTAGGATGGCGCCGCGGCCCCTTCCATCACGCGGAACACCGCACAAAGGAAACGACGCCATGCTGCCTCCCAAGCTGATTCTTTCCCCGATCGATTTCAGCGATCCATCGCACGCTGCGCTGGACGTGGCTGCGGATTTCGCGACGCGGTTCGGCGCCGAACTGCTGCTGGTCCACGTGGTGCCGGCAATCCCGCATCTGCCGGAAAATGTGTCCATTCTGAAGGAAGGCGAATACGACCAGAGCTTGACGGGCGCCGCCGCGAAGCGGCTGGCTGATCTGGCCGCCACGCTCGCGCAGAAAAATGTGAAGGCGCGCACGGAAACGGGGACGGCGAATGATGTTGGAATGGAGCTGGTGCGCATCGCCGAGCACCAGCACGCGGACATGATTATCATCGCGACGCACGGCATGACTGGCTGGCACAAAATCGCGTTCGGTTCCGTGGCGGAGAAAGTGGTGAAGCAGGCGAGCTGCCCGGTGCTGGTGTTGCGCGCGAATGCGATGCAGGACACGGGCGGCGCGGAGAAGGCCGCTTCGTCCGCGGCCGATTAGTTAGTACTCGCCGCGCCCGCGGCGGGCGGCGCTTTGACCGCGCAACGCAGGATCACAGCGCGATTCACACTCCGACTTCGGCGAACTCGTCGCACATCGAGCGAAAATTTTCGTACCAGGTTGCCGTAAACACGCCGACCAAATATTCCGCGGTGCGCCCGGCCACAGCGACGCGAGCCGGCTTGATTTCTCCCCAGGTGCGAACGCGCGTACCGCCAGAAGATTGCTCTTCGAATTCGACCCACTGGTGCATGGTGATGCCCAGGGCCCGATCGATCCAACCGAGCTCGCGGCCGGGCCGGCAATTGACGATCAAATGATCCACGACGACCTGGATGGGTTTGAGGATTTCAATCTCCATCCGGCTGCCGATACTCCAGGGTTCGCCGTGTTGCCAGTGCATACGGCCGTAGATATTGGCGAAGGTGTGCCACATTTTCCAGTTGGTGTAAACCTCCCAGGTGAGGGCAGGCGTGGCTTTGGTGCTGACCGCATATTCAAATCTGTGCATCGTACCTCGTAGCGCACTTCGGTTTTTTTACTGCACCAGGGAATAAAACGGGAGTATACTGCGCGCCTGTATTATTTATACATCGTTTGTTATACATTGTAAAGATTATTTTACCTGGATCGCCCCGGGGCAAGGAGCGAAGAGCGAAGATGCCGCGAACAGCCGATGCTCGTCTGGAAGGCCGCATTCTGGATGCTGCTTATCAATTGTGGAGCAGGGGTGGCGAAAGGGCGCTGACCATGCGCGCGGTGGCGCGCACCGCGCGCACGACGACTCCCACGGTGTACCAGCGATTCCGCGATAAGCGGGACATTCTGGAGCTGCTGCGCAAGCGGGCGCAGGAGATTATGTTTTCCTATATGCGGCGGGCGCACTCCGCTGAGGAGTTTTGCTTGCGCTATTTCGAGTTCGCTCTTCGACATGGCAACGAGTACGAACTGATCCATGCGGATTGGGCAGTGCGCCTGGCCAAAGAAGAGCCGCGACCGTCCTTTGACTTGTTGAAGAAAAGCCTGGCGGACCGATTGGGCGGGACGCAGGAGCAACACGCGGGTTTGGCGCTTGCCCTGGCGGCTCTGCTGCACGGAACTGCGACGCTGCTGCTGACCAAGGGAGTGCCGGAGCGGATTGCGCACGAGTTGCGGCACGCCTGCGTTGCGGCGTTTGAGACGCTGGTGGAGAACGCAGCCGGGCGATCATTTCGGCCGAACCATCGCCGCGCGGCGCGGCCGTAGATGCGTGGATGCTGCGGCCTGCGGGTTTAAGCGATTTGCGAGTGAGACAAAGGCAGCGCGCCCGGCTAAAGCTGGCCGCTACGGATTCAGCTGCAACGGCGGCGACGATTCAGATTACGACGGATTCCTGGTATTCGCCGAAGGCGCGGCGGAGGGCGTCGGAGATTTCGCCTACGGTGGCGTAGGACTCGACGGCGATGAGAATGGCGGGCATAAGATTTTCGCTGGTGCGGGCGCGGCGCTCGATTTCGACCAGCGCGGCCTGGGCTTTCGGCGTGTCGCGGCGCGCGCGCAGGACATTGAGGCGCGCGATCTGGGCAGGTTCGATTGCGGGATCAACGCGCAGGGTGGGGATGGGTTTTTCATCTTCGGTCTGAAAACGATTTACGCCTACTACTACCTGTTCGCCGCTGTCCACGGCATTCTGGTATTCGAACGCGGACTTCTGAATTTCCTGCTGGATGTAACCGCTTTCGACGGCGCTCAGCACTCCTCCCATCGCGTCAATCTTCAAAATGTATTCCCGGGCGCCAGCTTCGATTTCGTCGGTGAGTTTTTCGATGGCGTAGGATCCCGCAACCGGATCAATCGTGTTCACGACTCCCGTTTCCTGCGCGATGATTTGCTGGGTGCGCAGGGCGAGCAGCGCGGATTGTTCGGTGGGGAGGGCGAGAGCTTCATCGAGCGCGTTGGCGTGCAGCGATTGGCAGCCGCCGAGCACCGCGGCGAGAGATTGCAGCGCGACGCGCACCAAATTATTTTCCGGCTGCTGCGCGGTGAGCGAGGAGCCGGCGGTTTGCGCGTGGAAGCGCAGCATCAGCGAGCGCGGGTCGCGCGCGCCGAAGCGTTCGCGCATGGTGCGGGCCCACAGGCGGCGCGCAGCGCGGAATTTTGCGATTTGCATCAGCAGTTCGTTGTGCGAATTAAAGAAAAACGAAAGTTGCGGCGCGAATTCGTCCACGGCGAGGCCTGCGGTGATGGCCGCTTCGACGTAAGCGATGCCATTCGCCAGAGTGAAGGCTACTTCCTGCACGTCGGTAGAGCCGGCTTCGCGGATATGGTACCCGGAAATGGAAATCGCGTTCCAGTTGGGCAGTTCCTGGCGGCACCAGGCGAAAATGTCGGTGACGATGCGCATGGCGGGGCGCAGCGGATAGATGTAAGTGCCGCGCGCGATATATTCTTTCAAGATGTCGTTCTGCACGGTGCCGGCCAGGCGCTGCAGGTTCGCGCCTTGTTGTTTGGCGACGGCGACGTAAAGCGCGAGCAGAATCGCGGCTGTGGAATTGATGGTCATCGAGGTGGAGACGCTCTCGAGCGGGATGCCGTCGAAGAGCGTTTGCATGTCTTCGAGCGAATCAATGGCGACCCCGACTTTGCCGACTTCGCCCAGCGCGAGGGTGTGATCGGAATCCATGCCGATTTGCGTGGGGAGATCGAATGCGACCGAGAGGCCTTTCACGCCTTGCGCGAGAAGATAGCGGTAGCGTTGATTGGATTCGACGGCGCTGCCGAAGCCAGCGTACTGGCGGGTGGTCCACAGGCGACCGCGATACATGGTCGGATAAACGCCGCGCGTGAAAGGGAATTGGCCGGGATAGCCGAGGTCGCGTTCGGCGTCCCGATCGGGGAGGTCGTTCGCATTGACGACAGCTTCGATGGGCAGGCCGGAGGGGGACGCGGCCTTGCGTTCTGCCATGGCGGCGGATTTTTTTGCGTCGCGTGTCATGGGGTCGTCTCAGCGAATTCGACGCGCGCGACGGAACGAGGTGAACGCAAAGCAAACCATGGTGACGGCGTAAACGATCGTGAAGCCCAAGAGCCACGCCGCGGGGCGAGTGTGCCACTGGCGCCAGGCGGAGATGCCGCCGTAGAGCGCGAAGAGAGCGAAAATTGCTCCCGTGGTTTCGTGAAAGAGTTGGCGGATGGCGCGCCACACAACGCGCAGGGTGATCTTGGTGGAGCTCCAGAGCGTGGGGTAGAAGCCTTCGGCCATGGAACAATTCTAGTACAAATTACGCGGAGGCGCTGCGGCGAGGGCGCGAAAGGCGTCTGCTCGGTAGCGGCCTCGCGAGGCGGGCAACAGTGAATAGAGATCCGTCGTCGCTGCGCTCCGCAGGATGGCGGCGTCACCTGGAGGGGTGCACGGTTAACTGGATTAGCTCACTTTGCGCACCTGGGCCTTGTTTCGCGGTGGCGGCGGACCTAGAATTGGGATAGAAGGGTGCTCTTACGGGAGGTGATGCCCTTGCAACTCGACGATCGCATGAAGCAGCTGCTGCGAGAGCTGGGACACGCCATTAATGATACGGTGTCTGATTCCAACCGGATCGCGGAAGCTATTTCGGGAGTACGTTCGGCCGGCTTCGACATTGTGCTGAAACTGGACGCGACGATCGGATTGGCGCGCAGATCCGCGCAGGACGCGAAGATGACCACGCAGGACCGCCGTTTCCTGGAATCGCTGCACATCCGCGTGGATGACGAAATCATGGAAGAAGAAACGATCGAGCCGCGGGTGGAGATCACCGCGCAAGACATAAAATTCCTGAAGTCGCTGAAGATATCATTCGATGAAGAACTGTAAATTTATTATTGCCTGGCTATTCTGCGCCGCTGCTGTGCTGGCAGTGTCTGCGCCGTCTGCGCGCGCGCAGGTGACCGAACCGGAAAAGACGCCGATTTCCACCGACGTCAACTCGCCCGTGGTGGTGAAGCAGAAGCCCGCGAAGGCCGTATGGCTGAAGGCGGAAGTGATCCACTCCGACCGGCGCACCTTGATCGTGCGCGAAGCGGACAATCCGATGGAGGTCCACACCTTCACGTTCTCCGACAGAGCCAAAAATGTAATCGAACGGGTGCAGGATGAGGGCGGCTATCAGAGCGGGGACCACGTGAGGATTTTATGGATACCCGGCAGCAGTGAAGCGCTCAACGTTAAGGGCAAGCCTTCCAAACCGATTTGATTCCCCGTATTGCGCCGTGAGTTTTTTCGGCAGAGTCACACGCGAGAAAACAGCCGGCCAGATGCCGGCGCTACGAAATGATTCGCCCTCCTGCTGTTGCTGGCCGCTTCTACCCATCGGAACCGAACGAGCTTGCGCGGCAGATTGCTCGATTCGCGCCGTCCGCGGCGAGCGCCGGGAGAATTGCGGCGCGCGGTTGCGTCGTTCCTCATGCGGGCTACCTGTATTCAGGGCACGTCGCAGGGGCGGTTTATTCTTCGCTGGAAATTCCCGCGCAATGCATTTTGCTGGGGCCGCGGCATTACCCGCGCGGTGAAGCGATGGCAATTTTGTCGCAAGGAAGCTGGCGAACGCCTTTGGGAGATGCGCCGGTAGATGCGGAGCTGGCCGCGGAGCTGATGCAGGCGTGCCCGCGTTTGCGCGAAGACGCCGTGGCGCACGAGCGAGAGCATTCGCTGGAAGTGCAGATTCCGTTTCTGCAGCGCCTGGCGCCGGATTTTCGGTTTGTGCCGGTGGTGCTGGGTGCGGATCGCTATCCGTTGCTGGAAGAATTGGGCCACGCGGTGGCGAAGGTGGTGGCGGCGCAGAGCGAGCGCGTGCTGATGATTGCCAGCACGGACATGAACCATTACGAGAGTGATGCGTTGACGCGAGCAAAAGACGGCCGGGCGATCGAGCGCATTCTGGCGCTCGATCCGCGCGGACTCTATGACACGGTGCGCGGGGAAGGGATCACGATGTGCGGTTACGCCGCCACGACAGCGATGCTGGTCGCGCTAAGGGATCTGGGCGCGGAAAGGGCGGAGCTGGTACGTTATGCGACGTCGGGTGACATTACCGGCGAGCACGACGAAGTGGTTGGGTATGCAGGGTTAATCGTGCGGTGAGCGGCGAGTATTTGTAGCGGCGTTCGCTTGACCGTCCGCGATCGTTGCTGCGGCACCGATAGCGCACGAACGTGAGTGGCTAAGAAAACGCAACGCGGCGGCCCTCCGATCTCGCGCCCTGGGACCAAATTTCACAAGCCGCCGGACTCCCCATAAATTGTGCTGGCACAGAGCGCGCGCCGGCTAGTTGACGTTGAGCGTGAAGGTAAAGGTGTGTGTGGTTGTGCCGCTGGTGGCCGTCACGGTAACGGTCTGATTCGTAACCACGGGCGTACCCGTATCGGTGGGCCCGGTTCCGCCGCCACCGGTCCCTCCGCCTCCGCACGCCGCGATGACGATCAACAATGTGAGCGTGATTCCGCTGGCGATGAAGTTCCAGCGGCGGCGCCGCGCCTGCATCGCTAGCGCGCAGAGCGCCACGGCCAAGATCAAAAGGCGGATCGCGCCCGCAGGCGTTTGCCATCCGACGACATCAACGTGGCGACTGAGGGGAACGAGCGAGCTGGGAGCGGTGGTCGAAACGGTCACAGTCGAGGTCCCACCCGCAGCTACGGTAGCTGGACTGAAGCTGCAAGTGGTTTCCGAAGGAAGATGGGTGCAGCCTGTGAGATTGACCGACGCAGTGAAACCGTTCAGCGCGTTCACAGTCAAGACCGTGGATGCGGACGAACCAGGAGCGCTGACGTTGACGGTAGCCGGTGCAAACGAAATGTTGAAATCGGGGCCAGGGGTGACGGCCTGCGAAAGGTCAGCGCCAGAACCCCGGTAATTGGTGTCGCCCGAATATACGGCGGCAACGCTGACGTTATTGCCGGAGGGAAGCGAGTTGCTGGAGATTTGCGCTTGTCCGCCGCTGACGGCTACTGCGCTCCCGATGTTCACGCTGTTGGCGGAGAATTGCACGGTGCCGGTAGGACCGGGGCCACCGGGCTGAGTCTGGGTAATGGTCGCTGTGAAAGTGATGGATTGGCCCTGCTGTATCGTTGGCGCGCTGGAGGCGAGCGCGATGTTGGTGCCAATTTGCGCGTCTATTTGAGACGCCGGAGAAACCGCCGCTACGTAGTTGGTGTCGCCGCTGTATTTGTAGGTGAATGAATTGTTGCCGAGCGTAAGCGAGCTGGTGGTGACGGATGCCGTGGCTTGAACGCTGCAATTTGAGTTCGTGCTGGATTGGACTGTCTGAGGCGTTCCCAGTTGGGTCGCGCCGTCGAAAAACGTAATCGTACCGGTCGGACCATTTCCGCAACTCTGAGCTGTTACGGTGCCCGAAATCAGATTCGCCGAGCCAAAAACGGCGGTGCTATTCCCACCGTTGGGGGCAGCCGCGGTGGTCACGACTTGGGTGATGGTGAAGGATGCAGCGGTGGAGGTGCTGGGATTGAAGCTGGGATCGCCGCTGTAGGAACCGGTTATGGGATGAGTTCCCGCGGTGAAGGTGAGAGTCGGATTCGTGGGCAGGACGTTGCCTTGGCTGTTGAGCGCGAGTGCCGGGATTCCGCTGATGGCCTGACCGTTGTCCTTAAACGTGACAGTGCCGGTCGGCACACCATTGCCGGAATTGCCGCTGACATCGGCTCGGAGATAGACGGTAGAACCGTAGGGTCCTGAAGTAAACGTAGAGGCATTGCCTTGAGAATCTTGGGTGATGAAGGAAACGGCGACTTTGCTGCCTTCCGGTGTGACTGTTACGGGAACGGGCGTCGAGTCGCTGGCGGCGAAGGTGCCATCGCCGGGATAATGCGCCGTGACGCTGTAGCTGCCGCCAGGTAGCACGTCGGTCGTGGAATTTACCGAGCCACTGGTCAACGCAAAGTCCCCTACGCCTGGCTCAACCGTGGAGGTCGAGAGCAGCGCGACGTTGCCGGTGGCCGTTCCCGTGGCGGGAGGAGCGGGTGTCACGCCGATCTGAACCGTCACAGCAGAGCCATGCACGATGGATGAAGTCGGATTGAGCGTTAAGGTAGTTGCGCTGGGCTTGAGCGCGGAGGTAATGGTGCTCCACTTGTTGACGAGGTTTGCGGCGTTAACCGAACCGAGTCCGGTGGTCAGGTCGTAGCCGGCCGTCGAACTGTAGCCGGACAAAATACCCAGCCCTTCGGCGCCAGGAGGGCCGCAATTCACCGGCTGCGGCACGGTGTCGTCGCAGGGCATGGCGTTGGTTCCGGTGGTGACGTCGTAAAAGATACAAGTGCTTGCCGGCGTTCCTGACGAAGCGCAACTAGCTCCGGATTGCGCGGCAAGCCTGTAGAACGTGTAGTTGGCGTTGCCCTGACGCGATGCGGCTTTCTGGTTCACCATGGCCATAATCCCGGCGAAGGATGGCGTGGAAGCCGAGGTGCCGCCAACGCCGAGAAATTCTTCGGCCTCGGGACTCTGATCGCAGTAGGTAGCGTCGGTCTGGTCGGCCTCGCAAACGATGTAAAAGCTGCCGGTGTAGAATCCTGCGGCAGCGAACAACGAGACGTCCGGGATATCGCGTTTTCCGTCGCTAGGCACGCCCGCACCGGTCTGCCAAGAGGGCTTGGCATAGCCTCCCGAGCAGCTCGTAATATCCTGCCCGTCGCCCGTAGTACAGCTGCTCTTCCCGCCAGACCCGCCAACCGTGAATACATTCACATCGATCAGTTGCGAATTGTTGCAGTCTTCCAGCGCGATGCCGGGGTAGCCATAAAATTCCAGCGCCTGACTCGTACAACTGTCGTTCCAGGGGACCTCGGGGATATAGCTTTTGGCGGATAACTGCGTGGTTGCGTTGTTCGTGCTACTCCAGTAGGTAGCCGGATTGGAAAGGTCGTTGAAATCCGTGCCGCCGACGGCAACGTTGTAGGGCGTGGACGCAAACCCGTTTACTTGTAAGCCGAATTCGGCGGGCGCAGGGGATGGATTGTCGTGGCCGTCGCAACCGGCGGAGCCAGAGTCTCCGGCGGAAACAAACACCGTGATTCCTTGGGCGGCCGCTTGCTGCCAGACCGAGTTGTAAAAGTGATTGCCGGCCGTACCCAGCCCAGCCTCGCAGATGCCGTAGCTCTCGCTCATTACCGGAGCGACGTTGTTGTCGACCGCGAACTGCGCGGAAAGATCGACACCTGGGGTCGTATTGGTGGTGGCGGAGGTGACGAATTTGATGGTGGCGCCCTTGGCGACCGCGCCAGCCCATTGCAAATCGAGATCCGATTCCGTTTCATCACCGGGCACGATGCCGGGATCCGGGCCATCCATAACGACGAGCGGGTCGTTTGCAGGCAGACCAAACAGGCTGCGGAAGTTCTCGATATCCTTCATGTCCACATCGGTCTCGCCAATGATTGCGATGGTCTGCCCCGTGCCGTCGATCACCGGAGCGGGACTGCCATTCCAGAGCGGCAAGACGTTATAGATCGTTGCAAAATCGTAGGGGCCCAGCCCAAAACAGCTCACCGGCTGACCCGCTTGGTTCGAGCCGCAGGTAAAGGTGAGTTCCGAATGGAGAGCTTTGATTTCGCCGGTCGTCTTGTTTTTCTTGAAGATGCCAGAAACCACGTGCATCGGCTTTCTCGGAAAATTGTGCAACGTATCGATGCCGACAATCACGGGCGCGAGCGCCGTTGGGATGGAAGGGTTAGTTGAGTTCGCCCAGCGGTCTTCGATTGTTCCGGCTGCTGTGGGCACTGAATATTTGTGGATTGCGGTGTGAAACGCCGCCTGGACCTGGCTGGCGGTGCCGGAAAATTCGAGTACGGTTCGGCCGTTGCTGAGCGGCGCAACCTGGAATCCGTGGGATTGCAGCCAAGCCGTGATTATCTGGATGTCCTGGTCGGAGGGGCCGAACTGCTGGCCGAATTGTTGGGGCGCGAGCCACTGGTGATAGTTCGGCGAGGAATGGTCCTGCTGCTGGTCGAGCAATTGTTCGAGCGCGGCTTCCTGGCTGGGGCTGCGTTGCAACACCAGGAGCATGCGGCTCATGGGCAGGCTTGCGGGGGCCGCCCCGCGATCATATGCAGCGCTTGCCAGGTAATAGGTGTTGCCTTTCAGTACGGTGAGATTCGATTCGTCCACCGCCTGGGTGATGCGCGACGGAACTAGCGCCGTCTGCGCGAAGGTGCGCAGCGGCTGCAGCATCAGCAGCGAAATAAAAGCAAAGAGCAGACAAATACGCAAGAAACGTGCGGACTGGGGTCGCATGGTTTCGGTCACCTTGGTTCCCGTTTTGGGACTGCGAGGATGGCAGGGAGAGTAAACGGAGTTGTACGAAGTGTCAAGTTGTACGATGGGACAGTTTCGGGCTGTGCAAGCGCAAAAAGGGCCATCGCGGCTGACGGCGCGCCCTTGGCGGCGGAGGCTCTAATGCGACGAGCGGATGCGGGCGGCGAGGCTGCGGGCGCGGGTGCGGGCGAGGTCTATGAATTTTTCGTCGGCGGCTAGCTGGTCGAGGGTAGGGAGCAGGCGTTCAGGCTCGGGAAGCAGTTTGCTGTTGTAGTCGCGCTCGATTTGCTGCATCACATCGTTGACGCCGAGGTGGTCGTAACGCATGGTGCGGACCAGGTCGGAAAGATCCGTAGTCTGACGTGCCAGGCCTTCGAAAATGTTGACGAGCTGCGAGGCGGTGTCGTCGAGCGTGTAGTTGAAATCGGTTTCGTGTTTTTCCCCGCCTTTTTCGTACACCAGGCTTTTTGCGCCAAGGTTCGCTAGCCGCCGGTGGACGTCCAAATCCACGTTTTGAAAATTATTCAGTTTGGCAGCCAGCGCGAAAATGCGTTGTGCGAGCGGAGCGCTCACTTCGAACGGCTGGGGGTTGGCGTCTTCATCGAGCTGGCGGATGTCGTAGGTGCCCGTACCGGCTTGATTGATTTTGATTTCGACGAACTCGGGGTAGCTGGTCTTGAAGACCTTGCGGAAGGTGATTTGTGCAGCAGCGTTTTCTGCGCGAGCGCCTGCACTGTTGAACGCGCGGTCAGGAGCGCTTGAGCGCAGCAGTCGGGCTGGCATTGCAGCGGATATTTCTGCCGCGCAGACGGCGAGCGCGAAAACTACCAGCGAGGTGCGAGCGAACGCGCTGGAGCCGTGGCGCTGGGCGCAGCGAGTCATGAATTCGCGCATCACAGCCCAGAGATGCGCGCCGCGCGGGTTTGGTTTCGCAGGGTGGTTTTCGCTGCATCAGCTACCGGACGCGGCCGGATCACGCCAGGAATCGCGGTGATGGAAGCCAGCAGGCGTTCGCGCGCGCGGAAACTGTGCGCGTGGCAGAGCGCGACGGCCAGAGCGTCGGCGGCGTCGGCCGGCTCGGGATATTCGGTCAATCCCAGCGCGGAGGTTACCATCTGCTGCATTTGGTGTTTGGATGCGGCGCCGTAGCCGGCGATGCTGGCTTTCACTTCGCGCGGCGAATAACTGTGCGCAGGAATCGAGGCTTGTGCGGCAGCGAGCAGAACCACACCGCGAACTTCGGCGAGCTTCAGCGCCGTGCGCATGTTCAGCGCTGTGAAGACGGATTCCACAGCGACGGCGTCCGGCGCGAATTCCGCTACCAGTTGGGCGACCAGTTCGTGAATTTCGCGCAGGCGCGCGGCGAACGTGGCGCGTGCGGGAAGTTTCAGCGCGCCGAAACGCAGCAGGCGCGGCGATGGGCCGCTGAATTCGACCACGCCGTAGCCTGTGGCGCCGGCGACCGCGGGGTCAATGCCGAGCACGCAGAGGCGCGCAGGCTTGGCAGCTATCGTGATGGGTGCTGGGCGAATCATCCGAGTCCGCACAAGTGTAGTGCGCGCGGCGAACGGTGTGTAGTGTTTTTTCGGAGCGGGCGACGCGAACGGAACTATGGGGGTTGCTCGTCGATTCCTTGGCCGGTTAGACAAGGTAGATTTGCGGTACGACTGCGGTCTTGGCCATGTGCTCGCCCTCGAGAATGCGAACTTCATAACAGGACTCAGCCGGGCGAGCTTCGAGCACCTTCACTCGCGTGCCTGCTCGCACCACCAATAGTTTCTCCGCAGCGAACAGAAGCGACAGCCCCAAATCGTCGGCTGCCGATTCGAGCTTTTGTTTCTCGCGCATTGTCTTCTCATCGACCGGGAGAGTCACAAAATCTCCGCCCGTTTCATCTCGAAGCACGCACACTTTGCCGACCAGGCCCTTGGGCTGGTCACTGGAGGTTGGCAGTGACGGTGGCGCGTGGTCCACGAGCGCACCGACAAAACGGTAGCCGCGTCGCGGGAGGGTCTCGACGAACCGCGGTTTGTCAGCTTCCTCACAGAGAGCCCGCCGCAACTTCTTGATTGCCGTGTTCAGGCTGTGCTCAAAGTCCACAAAAGTATTCTCGGACCACAGCCTCTGGCGCAGCTCTTCACGGGTAACAAGCTCGCCGGGATGTTCGAGCAATATCGCGAGGATTCGAAAGGGTTGTTCTTGCAGTTTAATCTTACGGCCACTCTTGAAAAGCTCGCCCGCGCGCAGGTCCAGAGCGTATACGTCGAATCGCAGGAGCGCTGCACTTGGTGCTGGCTGCGGCATGCGTGCCTCGTTCTGAATATATACCACGGGACGGCCCAACAGATTTGCAGACCTGCGGCAGCTAGCATGCCCAACGCGGTTCTTTAGCGAGAAGTCGTTTTATACCTGCGGCTTAGTGGTTCATGCGCAGTTCACTCGCAGGTCGCCGACAGTGCATTGTGGTTTTCCAGGCGTGGGGCCAAAGTGTGCGCAACTCGACAGTGAGGCAATCACAAAAGCTGCCGGGCACATGAAAAGAAAAAGGAGAAAGTCGATGAAAAAGCAAATTCTCACCGTTGCCGCGGCGCTGGTCTTTACCGCTCTTGTACCGGTGCAAACCCACGCTCAGCAGGTCACGCAGGCCAAAATTCCTTTCGCGTTCCAAGTTGAGAATACCAAGATGCCAGCCGGCGAGTATCAGATCCGGCGAGCGCTTCCGTCAAACAAAGCAGTGCTGCAGATTCGAAGCACGGATTGGTCTGCCGCAACGTTCGTACTTACCGACCCCATGGATGCCAAGGGCAACGATGCTGAGCTGATCTTTCACTGCTACAGCAATGAGTGCTTCCTGTCTGAGATCCGGACCGGACACGGCCAAGGATCGAAACTCGCCGTATCGCGTGGCGAGAAAGAACTATCACACGCCAATGGGGAAAATGAACTGGCGGTGGTTTCTCTGCCGCTGACCGTTACGCCATAAGGATCGCCAGTGTGCGGACCCTATTGCGTTTTTACCCGGTGTGATTTGACGAAACTGGAACGAAACCTGAACCGAAAGCCCGATGGGAGGCTCCTGTATCGCGGTGGGGTCTCCCGTTTGCTTCCAAGGAGAATGCAATGGAAACCGTAATTGGCGTATTCGCTTCGCGGGAACGCGCGGAAGAAGCGGTGAAGGAACTGCTAGCCAAGCACGTCCCGCAAGATACGATTATTTTTCTGACTCGATCGGAAAGTGAAGCCATGACCCTGGGCAAGAGTCTCGGCGCCTATGCAGGAGGGCTTGTGGGCGGGGCGGCCGGCGTAATGTCGGGAATGGTAGCCGCAACGCTGTTTTCAATTCCAGGAATCGGCCAAGTGTTCGCGCTGGGAGTCGGCGCGACGGCCGCACTGGGGCTTGCCGGCTCCGAAGTGGGCAAAATGTTGTCAGCAAAGCCCAACTTGTCACTAGAGACGGCGATGGAAACTCCGCAGCCGACTCCGGGCGAAAGGGCGTGCCAAGACTTGACGTTCTTCGCAGAAGTCTTGCAGGAAGGGCGGTCACTCATCGTGGTGCGATCCGATTCGCAAGAAATTGCAAGGGTGGCAACCGCAATCCTGGATCGCATAGGCATTAGCGAGCGCTGGCGCATGAGCATAAAAATGCAAACTGCGTCGCGACAGATCGGCGACATTTCGGTGGTGGAAGTGCGGGGAAGGATCACGGTCGGCGAAGGCAACATCATGCTTCGCGAGGTCGTGGCGGGACTGCTAGAGAAGGGAAACAAACGAATCCTGTTGAACTTGCAGGCGGTGGAATACGTCGACAGCGCCGGGCTGGGCGAACTAGTGAGAACGCATACGACGCTGCAGAAGGAGGGCGGCCAGCTCAAGATGGTCAACGTCAATCCACGAGTGCAGGAGTTGTTGAAGGTAACCAGCTTGCATAAAGTCTTCGACGTTCAGAAGGACGAGGCCAGCGCAGTTCAATCGTTTGAGCTGTTAGCTGCCGGCGGCGCACGATAACGGAGCGATTCTCGCGATTTCTGACCTGGGAGTGCGAGGATGAGTGCCGGGATGAGACATTCCACCACTGACACGGGCCTCGTGCTCGGTAAACGCCGTTGCCGGTAAGGTTGGTCTCCGTACCCAAGTGACCGCCACGCGACACCAGCACGGACATTCCTCGAGCGGGCGTCCCGCGACGCAGCGCGCTAACAGGAATGGCTCTGCCGATGAAGTCAGCGCGCGCGGGCCCGCCACGGCGCCATGCGGCTCAGCATCCCGTCGCGCACGATCAGCGTGTGAAACAGAATGGCTCCAAAATGGGCGACGAATGCGAGGAACAGGAGATAGGCGAGAAACGTGTGCGTCTTCCGCAACACTGCGTAAAGCATCAAGCTGTGCGGAAGGATGGGAAAAAGACGCAGTGACCCGAACAGGACGATCGGATAGCGCGCGGCGGACAACATCCCCCAGCCGACCAGCGGCTCTACAAAGAGCAACGTATACAACAGAACTTCCGACGCGTGCGCAGCAAAGCGTTCCTGCGGGGACATCGTGGCAGGAAAGGGCGGCACGCTGCTCAAGCGCCGGTTCACGAACCGGATGACCACCAAAATCAGGATCAGAATCCCCACCGGGCGATGGATCGATACCAGGCGGTGATAGTCGCCCAGCGATGCGACCATCGCAACGCCGATGCCGAGCATGGTCAACACCAGCGCAGCCATCAGCCAGTGCAGGAACCGCATGGACCCAGTGAATTGCTGCCGGTCGGTCGTCCTGGCGCTCACTTTCGCACCTCGGCAGGCGTGATTTCGCTCGGCTCTTTTGTTTCGCCGGCGCGCCTGGTAAACGATTGCGAGTAAATCGCCGACCGCGCGCTCAGCAGGGGATCGCCCGACGGCGCCATGCCCGCCGGCAAAACCAGCGGATCGAAATTAATGTCGCGCGCAGGACTGCTGTCATCGCTTTCCACAGAGTCGAGCGTCAGCGTTCCCACGTCCACCTGCTCTCGCCCTTCCGGCCACTGGATTGTAGCGTTGTCGGTGGGATCACCGGGCTGTGCGACCGTCAGGACCAGGTGCCATTGCAGCGGGTGCTGCTGGATGCTGGCGATCAGGCCGTCGAAGAGCAAATTCTTCTCCTGGCTTGCCCCGGCCGCGGCCTGATACGGCTGCACGGGCGCGAGCGTCCAGCGCACGTAGGTGGTCGCGCCGTCGGCGTTGATGAATCGGAATGCATTGAGACCGTTGTAGGCGGTATTGTCGAAACCGGACGACGGCGCATGACTCTTGATGATGGCAATCGCTCGCGCGGTTTCCGGATGGCTCGCGATGAACGCCGCCCCTTTCGCGGGATCGGGTTGGTGCGTGTTGGGGTCGCGTTGCGATGCCACCAGGTTGTCGTAAAACGCCTGCGGATCCTTGAACGGGAACACCGGCAGATTGACCATTGCGGTGCGCCACTGTTCGTCGTCGGGCAGAGAAAACTGCAGCCCCAAGCCGCGCACGTTGCTCAGGTCGTCGCTGGCATGGGGATTGCCGCCGCCCAGGGAAAAGCGGCCGATTACCGGCACGCGGCCGGACTGGAAGACGACAGCCTTCGACAGACGCGCCCCTTGGCCGTTGCTATCGAAAAATCCTCGAACGCACACGCCTTTCGCGTGATTGCGGCGGAAGCCCGAATGAATGCCGCCCACCCGCTCAAACTCATCGACGAACCGCGCAGGCGTCAGTTTCTGCGGGCTGAACCAACCGCCCAGATAGAGAAACGCTCCCACAACACCTAGAAGCAAAACGCCAATTCCGGCCAATCGGGCGAACAAGTCTCCTGCGCTCAGGGGTGCCGGAGGCTTTTCTAGCGGCGCGTTTTCGCTCAGCAACTCTCCGCCGCCGTTTGTGGTTTTCCCGTCCTGGTTGGGCCCTGACGGTGCCATTGCGCTCTCACCTCCCGTTGGTCCGAAGATAACATTGGATGCAAGCGCCAGCAAAAAGGGGCGCACTTTTTGGCGAAGCGAGCCTCGCTCGCTTTTGGCCTCAGACCAGTTTCCGCTCGTGCGATTCCCGCTAGAGTCCGAATCCTGAATCTGTGCAATTCATTTTCGGAGCTTGGCGTACTCGGCTTTGGCTTGCTGGTAGATGGGAATGTCGGGATCGGCGTTCTTCCACAAATCCAAGAAAGTCTGGTAGGACTTCCGTGCAGCGGCTGCATCGCCCATCATCTTCTGCGCGCGGCCAAGCTGGAGCCAGGCCAAGGGTCCCGTGACATGTCTCACGGCAAAACCGGGATTGTCGATTAGCTTTTGGAACTGAGCCGCGGCTGATCGGCCATCGCCGAGCGCCAGATAGGCCAGTCCGCGAATGTAGGCGGGGTACAAATAGTCGAATCCCGTAAACGCCAGATCGTATTTGGCAGTGCCGCGGAGCAGATCGATGGCTGCCGCCGGATCGTGTTGCCGCAGCTTGATCGCGGCCCGGATGGTGGGAACGAAGTAGTGCTGCACGAGCGTGTCCTCGGGCCTTTCCGCGCTGACCTGGTCCGCGAGTCTACCAGCTTCCGCTGCTCGTCCCGATCGTGCGAGCGCCTGTGCCAGGTCGATCTTGCCATTGCGATCGAGTGGGCTTCCGGCTGCCTGGCTTTCATAGCGCCGAGCTTGCACGTCCTTTCCGACTTCGGCGTCCTCCAAAGCCGCGGGGATCACCCACGAGTCAGCGTTGCTAGCCTTCGCGGTTGGCCCCAAAGCTTGCAGTCGCAGTCGCTCGGCGGAGTCAAAGCGACCCTGCTGAATCTCGATCAAGGCATTTTCATACCGGAAGTCTTCTCGATACTTGCCTTGCTCCTCCGCCTTTAGGATCTTTTCGACGTTGTCCCGGTCGCCTGTGGCGAATGCCACAATGAGTCTCTCCCGCCGGATTAGTGAATTGTCGAGCTTAAGGCCGTCCGCTTGGGCGAGCCATGATTTCGCCTCATTGAATCTGCTTGCGAACCTGATGGACTGTATCGCGCTGCCGAAATAATAGGAGCTTGGCCGCAACCGTGCAACCTCGGCTGCCTCGTCAGCGGCCCGGTCGGGCTGGCCGAGATGCACAAATGATTCCCTGAGGCTCGCGTGAGCGAACACATCGCGAGGGAATATCTCTAAGAAGCGAAGCGCGGAAGAATATTGCTTCTCCCAGTCGCCGATCACATTACTGTAATAGGTGATTTCGAAGCGCAACCGGTCTTTTTCGGTCAATCGGTCGCGGAGCTGGTAGGCACGCGTGTACGCAGCCTCCGACAACTCAGTGTTACCAAGGAAAAGGTAGGCCGCGCCCAGGCGCGCATACGCTACGGCGAGGTTTGGATCCAGTTCGACAGCTCGCTGAAAGAGTTTGAGCGCCCCCTCAGCGTCGCCGGCTAGGTAGAGTTTGCCTCCCTGACTGATGGCCTGTAGAGCCTCGAGCGAAGAGCTGAGCACCTTTTCCAGCGGCTGATTGAAGTGCGCCAGCGAATCGGCGGGCTCTCCCAGCTTCGCGCGAAGGCGTGCGGCTGTGGCTCCCAGTTCGCGGACGACCTCATTCCGCTTACCAATCTCCGCCTGCTCTTTCGCCAGCGTCGCTCCCGTCCCGCAGTCGAGCGCCCGAAGCTGCAAATGGTAGCCATTGCCGGCATCGCCGATCGATTGGGAGATCACCAGCTTGCTGTTGGTCTTGCCGCAGATCTGGCGTGCTACGTCGGACGTCAACTTCGTAATCGGCGGGAGGTTCAGTTGCGCCAAGGTCCCGAGGACTTTGTCTGCGCCCAGAATGTTCAGATAGGGCGTCTGCTCCATTTCGTAGCGCAAAGCTGTGTCTAATGCGTCGTCGAACACCGGATCGCCGGTCTCGTTTTTGACATCGGCGAGAACAATGGTGTCGGTAGCGGAGAGCGTCACCCGGTGGCGGTAACTCAAATACAACCAGCAGGCAACAGCGATAACGGTCAACAGCGCGACCGTCGCGAACCATTGGCGCAAGCGGCGATGAGGCGGCGGAGACTTCGCAACTTGCGCGCTGGTTGGAAACTCCACGGGTAACGCATCGGTTTTTGAGGATTCGGTCGCAGCCGGCTGAACCGTGGGATGCTTTGCGATATCTGCTGCCTCAGCGACGACACTGACACGCGCCGTGAACTGGTATCCCTTTCGAGCGATGGTGACAATCAAGCGGGCGTCTTCGGAGTTCTCCCCCAGCGCCTTGCGCAAATGGGAAATGTATTGCGTCAGATTTCCCTCTTCTACGAACGTGCCGCCCCACACGGCTTGTAGCAATTCCTCCTTGGTGACAAGACGGTTGGGGTTTTGAACCAGGAAGAGCAGGACGTCGAAAGCTCTAGGGGTGAGAGGAACAGGTGAATCCGCGCAAGAAAGCGTGCGCCCACCTGGATCTAGCACGAACTGCCCGAAACGAAAGAAGTTGGTCATAGAAATCTGGTCAGCTTATAGGGCTATTCAGAGTTTTTCATCTTTTTTCAGAGTTTTCCGAAGGACTTCCCAAATCACTACCTTGAGAATACGCCCGTCGGGTCTTTAAATTTGGGTCTGGCAGGCGCCTTGGGCGCGAAATCAGCGACGAGCAGGAAGAAACGTCGGATGGCTTTGCGAAGCATGCATGTCTGTGCAAAGGAAATTTCCAAACGAATGATGAACGGAAGTTCGCCAGAAACTGACTTAAGTTACTAAGAATCAGCGTTTTAGGATGGGTCCGCTGACTGCTGGTAACCAAGAGCAGCCCGTACCCTAGAAGGGACTTAGCATGCTGAAGATCCAGAGAAAAGCCAATGGGAAGGTTACTTTCACTCTAAGCGGTCGAATCGAAGCAGGGGATATCGATGAGCTGCGCGGGCTCCTCGAGCTGGAAGGGTCCGGCAGCCACATCGCGTTGGATTTGAAAGACGTAACGCTGGTAGACCGCGATGCCATCAAGTTTCTTGCGGATTGCGAAACGGGCAGCATCAAACTCCAGAATTGTCCGCCTTACGTCCGGGAATGGATTGGGCGAGAAAGTGGACGGTCGAGCCGGAAAAAACAGAACGCTCACACGAACAAGTTGCAAAAAAGGGAGTGTGGCAATGGGCTTGAATAGTCTCACCTGTCCTGCGCAGTACGAGGACCCAAGGTCTAAGACCGATCGGGAGATCACGCTTGATATCGACGGAATCGATGAAGCAGTGAACCCGGAGAGCGGTTTCGAAGGGATCATTGGGAGAAGTTCGGGTCTTCGCCACGCTCTGCGGCTGGTCGAGACCGTCGCCTGCGGAGATTCGACTGTGCTCTTGCTGGGCGAGACCGGCACGGGAAAAGAACTCGTCGCGCGCGCCATTCACAGGCACAGTCCTCGCAGGGACCGGCCATTTGTCAAACTCAACTGTGCCGCGATTCCTACCGGGCTCCTTGAAAGCGAACTGTTTGGGCATGAGCGGGGATCGTTCACCGGCGCAATCGCACAGAAAATCGGCCGGCTCGAGCTTGCGCATGGAGGTTCGCTGTTCCTGGATGAAATTGGCGACATCCGTCTCGAGCTCCAGCCGAAGCTTCTTCGTGTCTTACAGGAGCGGGAATTTGAGCGCCTGGGAAGCACTCGGACGCAAAAAGTAGATGTGCGTGTTGTGGCCGCGACCCATCGCGACCTAGAAGGCATGATCCTGGAGAAGCAATTTCGCAGCGACCTCTATTATCGAGTGAATGTCTTTCCCATCCAAATCCCTCCCTTGCGCGATCGTCCGGAGGATATTCCGCTGTTGGTGCAGCATTTTGTACAACAAGCCACGCAACGAATGCGCAAGACGATTGATACGATTCCGTCGGAAACAGTGGACGCTCTGATTCGCTATCGGTGGCCCGGCAACATCCGGGAGCTGGAAAACGTAATCGAACGTGCAGTGATTTTAAGCCCCGGTTCTGTGCTGCAGCTTTCGCTCCGAGATCTAAAATCCCGGATCACCCCCGGTCAAAACCCAGACCGCCATCAAACCCTGGAAGAGGTCGAGCGCAACCATATTCTGAAGATATTGAAAGAGACCAGGTGGGTTCTGTCAGGACCCGGCGGTGCCGCGGCCCGCTTGGGACTGAACCGCTCGACCTTGTATTTCCGAATGAAGAAGCTGGGTATCGCCCGGAGCGTTGAATCATGCTCTGAGCCGCAAAAAATTGTGATGATGGGATGAGACCGAGAATTCGATCTGCGTCGGCTCCGGGCCAATCGGGGATGCACAACGAGCAAGCCGCGGCACTGCGTAATGGTTTGGCTCGCGGCTAGCTGGCGACGGCGGCTTGCATTTCTTTTTCGTCGATGTCGAAGTTGGCGTAGACGTGCTGGACGTCGTCGTGATCTTCCAGGGTTTCCACCATGCGCATCATTTGCTGTGCTTGTGCGCCGCTGAGCTTCACGTAATTTTGCGGGACGAAGGCGATTTCCGCGGTGGCCGGGGTGACGCCGGCGGCGAGCAATGCTTCGCGCACTTTTTCGAATGCTTCGGGGGGCGTGGTAACTTCCCAGGCCGAGCCGTCGTCGCGCAAATCTTCCGCGCCGGCGTCCAGCACGATGCTCATCATCTTTTCTTCGTCCGCGGCTTCCTTGGGGACGATGATGTCGCCCTTGCGGTGGAACATCCAGCCGACCGCGCCGTTTTCGGCCATGTTGCCGCCGTTCTTGGAGAACATGTGGCGGACTTCGCTGACGATGCGGTTGCGATTGTTGGTGACGACCTGCACCAGCACTCCGACGCCGCCGGGGCCGTAGCCCTCGAAGGTGACTTCGTCGAGCGTTTCACCCTCGAGCGTGCCGGTGCCGCGCTGGATGGCGCGCTCGATGTTGTCGTTGGGCATGTTTTCGCTCTTCGCGGAAAGAATCGCGGTGCGCAGGCGCGGATTGGTGATGGGGTCGGCGCCGCCAGTGCGCGCAGCGATCGTCAATTCACGAATAATTTTGGTGAAGATTTTGCCACGCTTGGCGTCCGTAGCCGCCTTCTTATGCTTGATCGTGGCCCATTTAGAGTGTCCAGACATGGATAAACCTTTTTCAGTGGGTGTGGCAGGAGCAGCGGGCTAGCTCTTGCCGCGATAGTGTAGCAGCAGCGCAACATTCAGGCAAGAGAGGGTGAGCCCGCGCGTATATTGCCAGTTTTCAGAATGAGAACTGCTCGCGGATCACTGCGCGCTGCCTCGCTTCTGTGATCTAGCTCGGTTGGCGAACGATTCGCAGATAGGGCCGCGGGGCTTTCCAGCCTTCGGGATACTTCTGCTTGGCTTCTTCTTCCGATACCGCCGGAAGGATGATGACGTCGTCGCCCTGCTTCCAGTTTACTGGGGTCGCCACTTTGTGCTTGGCCGTGAGTTGCATCGAGTCAACGACGCGGAGCACTTCGTCGAAATTGCGGCCAGTGCTCATCGGGTAACTCAGCATCAGCTTTATTTTCTTGTCGGGACCGACCACGAAGACGGTGCGCACGGTGGCATTGGTGGCGGCGGTGCGGCCTTCGCTGCTGTGGCCGGCATCTGCCGGCAGCATATCGTACAGCTTGGCAATCTTTAGTTCCGGGTCGCCAATCATCGGGTAGTTCACCTTATGTCCCTGAGTTTCTTCGATGTCCGCCGCCCATTTGGCGTGACTGCTGACCGGGTCCACGCTGAGGCCGATGATCTTACAGTTGCGCTTCGCGAATTCGGGCTGCAGGCCGGCCATGTAACCCAGTTCGGTGGTGCAGACCGGAGTGAAATCCTTGGGATGCGAAAACAAGATGGCCCAGCCATTGCCCATCCATTCGTGGAAGTTGATGGTGCCCTGCGAAGTTTCTGCCGTGAAATTGGGAGCTTCATCGTTTATACGCAAGAGGCAAGTCCTCCTCGGGTGCGGGGCATTATACACGCATCGTTTCGATGGCAGCAATTTAGCGGCGAAGGGATCTGCCGCGGGTGCGGCGATGGTGAAATTCTTGCCGTCACCAGGGAGAAATTCCTCGGGGTTTAGCGCGCGGGTGCTGCAGGCAATCGGGTCTTTGCTGTAATCTTTGCGCTGAGAAATAAGTCCTGTGTTTCCGGGACGTTTGCTCTTGACCAAAACAGCACAAATCCACAAGTTATTGATTTTGCCTGGTCGCTTGGCCGACGCAATGCTCTGCAGGGATTTGCAACCTGCAATTCACCACCGGGACCCTGGGGGACCAAATGCCAACAAACCTCTTTACAACCGCAAACACCGAGCAAGATGCCCAAGTAGAAAAGCGACTGTGGCAAGCAGTAGTCGTGAGCACGATTCAAGAATGGATTTCCGGACCTCTGCGCTACAAACGAATCGCCGAAGAATATTTGTTCCAGGACCGCTCCGATTTTCCGCTCGTGTGCCAGTCCGCCGGACTCGACGTTGACAGATTACGTCAACAATTGACGCGGCTGCGGACGCATTCGGACCCGATCGCCCAGGCTGTGCGGAACCTTCTCCCTCAGATTTGACCGAGCATTGAAAACAGCCGTAGCGTGCGGTGCCTCGAACTGGACATCTAGCGTCGAAGTTTCGCTCGACCCAAGGGCCGGGTATGGGCGCGCGCGGCTTACCGGGAGTGAGCCTGCTGCTGCCGCTGCCGATCGCTCGCAGATCGCTGGAGAACGAACGGCGGCGGGAATCCCGGATTATTTTCGAAAATAGGAATTAATCACCCCAAAGAACAGTATCTGGCAAAGGCATACACCGTCGCCGTGCTTTTCAGACCCGCGACGGGCCGCCGCAGTTCTCTGCGAGCATGTCTTGCTTTGTAATCTTGACACTGGCACACGCGTGCCGTATGGTCTGGGCAACGACGTCGGAAATCCACGCTTCTCATCTCGCCGAAAGATTTCCGATTCGGGAGGTGATTCATGCCTTTAGACCTGATGACCCTTCGCTTGGTGGAAAGGCCGGTTACCAAGGAAGAGGGCCTGCGCATTTTGGAACGCGATCAGTATCGTTGCCAATATTGCGGGCTCGATGGAGCAGCCAGCTTCGAAAATGCCTTGGCGATGTCGGTGGATTTCGTGATTCCGCGCGCGCGCAAAGGCAAGAAGGATGAACGCAACTTGGTGGCCTGCTGCCGTTCGTGCAACATGATCAAGGGGCGGCGCGTGTACCGCAGCTTTGACGAGGCCAAGACCTACGTGCTCGCGCAACGCGAGAAGCTTCGTAAGGCGTGGGAAACCAGGAAGACCGCACCGGCTGCGGCCGCGTCAGCGTCTTCATCCACAAAAGCGCAAAAGCCGGCAGCACCGGAAGCATCGAAGGCTGCGGCTGCTTCTGTAATCAGCAGCTCACCACTGTCAATTCGCAATAAATGAACGAACGCCTCTCGCCAGCTACGTCCTAATAGCGCCACGACGTCAGGTCAGCACCGGGGGGCGCGGTTTTCGCGATGCGCTCGAGAATCTTGGGCACATACATCGTGTTGTAGTGCAGACGCGAAAGATAATTGGGCAGGCTCGGGTCACCGTTCCAGCAATGTTCGGCGCGGTCTCCGTATTTTACTTCGCCGCCGTAGGCAGGATTTGTGGCGGCGTTCAAAACGTCCTCGAGGTAGTAGACCGCGTCGTTCAGAAAATAAGTGTCCGCACTGCCGACGTAGACATGAATCTTGCCGGCAAGTTTTGGCCCTAGCGTCACCCAATTTTTCTGCAGGATCGCGCTCAGGTCGTAATGTTCCTTCCAGTACGCCGCGGTCGCAGGATCGATCTCGCCCGTTTCCTTGTTAAAAATGGTTTGTGGGTAGCCGTCGCTGCCCACCGGGCCGTACACCGCCTGCCAGATATCGAATTGCTCGCCCGAACGCCCGTGCGAGCCGAGCGCGAGTTCGTACTGATTGATCTGTCTAGTGCTGGTAAGCGTGCGGCCCAGGTAATCGCGTTCGCCGGGCTGTTCCACGCGCATGTGCGGCCCGGAGACGAAGAACATATTTTTGTCTGAATACAAATTGATATTGGTGAAGGCGCGAAAGTCCACCGGATCAGGGCAGGCGACGAACGCGCCGTTGTAATGGTCCGGATAAAACATCTGCACGGCGAGCGACTCCCAACCTCCCGTGGAACCGCCGTAAACGAAGCGCGCCCAACCTTGCCCGATTCCGCGGAAAGTTTTTTCGATCGCGGGAATCAGTTCGGTTTCGATGGCGTCGCCGTAGGGACCGAGGTTCGCGGAATTCACGGCGTAGGAATCGTCGTAATAAGGATTGGCGTGATTGATCTGCGCAACCAGGAAGCGCGGAAAATTCGGCGCGATCCACTGCTGATAGAACTTATAGCCTTCTTCCTGCTGGATTCGGTTGTAGCCTGAAATGTGGAAGCGTTCGCTGTAGTCGGGTTTCAGATCCGGGTCGGGCGGAATGGTGCGGAGGTTGTGGAAGTCGTCATTGAAGTGATCTTCGAAAATCATCAGCGGAAAATGCGCGCTGGGGTGGCCGTCGAATCCTTCCGGGACCAGGACGTTCGCGCTGAGGAACATCGGTCGGCCCCAGAATTTAGTGAGCAGCGCGCTCTGAATCTTGATGTGGCGGATATACGGCGTGTCTTTCGGATCGGGGATCGGCGGGATGGTCTGATCGAGCACGATGGCAACGGGCTCGCCGCCCTCCTGCAGCGTGATTTTTCGCGGCGTGGAATAAAGGTTGCCGGGCGCGAGCTGCCAGTGCTGGCCTTCGCCACGGTCCATGGGAAGTTTCACCGTGTGGCCGTCAGCGCGGTGAAACGTTTCGTATTTGTGCAGCACGACCTGCACGAAGTAGTCACCGGGAGGAACGTCGTGCAAGTAGCGCACGGGATATCCGAACGCGGCGTCATCGAGCGCGGCGGATTGGCCGGGCTTGAGCGCGTCCACATCGAGCCCGAAGATCATCTGTGTGCGCACCGAGTTGCTGATTTGCAGGCGCGGTTCCTCGGAGGGATCGGTGGAAAGAATCAGCAGCAGGCGGCCGTCGAGCGGCTCGGCACTTTGCGCGCTGGGGAACGAGACTGCGAAGCGATAGGACGAAGCTTGCGCGTGAAGTGCGCCGGCGGTTAGAGCGAACATCAAGATTCCCTGCAGTACGACGCGCCACGGACTTCGCAACGTCATGATCCCTCCTGCTTGTCGGCTGATTTCGCCGCGGGGATTCTACATCAACAGGCGAGCTGTGCCGAGAGTGAGGCGAGTGGGCGTTCGGTTTGGCGACGGGGCGTCCCAGAATCGGGCAGCTGCTATCGGTGGCCCGCCCCGCACAATTCCACTAAAAGCTTTGGCTGCAAGCAGTTTCCTCGCGCAACGATCGGCAGAAAACGTGCAGCGCGCCAGGGATGTAGGTGGTCTACAGCCAGGGTGTAGACCCGCTACACCCCAGGGAAACCATGAAACAGCGATATCAGAACCGCATTGAGCTGCTGCAGGGAACGCTGGACTTGCTGATTTTGCAGACGTTGCGCTGGGGAGCGCAGCACGGCTATGGGATCGCGCTGGCAATTCGCGCCAACTCCGGCGACATCCTGCAGGTGGATACGGGCTCGCTCTATCCGGCGCTGCACCGGCTGGAACGGCAGAAATTAATTGCGGCCGAGTGGAAAGTCTCAGAGAACAATCAGCGCGTCCGGGTGTACCGGCTGAGCGCGGCGGGGAAGAAGAAGCTGGCGGCGGAGCGCTCGCGCTGGGCGCAGCTTTCGCAGGCGATCGCGGGAATTCTGGGGCCTGCAGGCCAGGAGAGCCAAGCATGAAATTCCCATGGGGCGATGGCGAACAGCGCAAGAAAGAACTGAGCGAAGAAATCTCCAGGCATTTGCAGATGGCGGCGCGGGATCGCGAGGCGCGTGGCGAATCTCGGGAGCAGGCCGGTGCGGCTGCGCAGCGTGAACTAGGCAATGCCAGCATGATTCACGACGTGACGCACGATCAGTGGGCATGGACGTGGCTGGAAGATCTGCTGCAAGACTTGCGCTATGGGGCGCGCACGCTTCTGAAAAATCCGGGGTTCACGATAATCGCGGTGCTCACGCTCGCGCTCGGCATCGGCGCGAACACCGCGATTTTCAGCCTGGTGAATGGAGTGCTGCTGCGGCCATTGCCGTACGCCCAGCCGGATAAGCTGGTGGGAACCACCCAATATTATCCGAAGGGTCCGCTGGTTGTGATGCGCCAGCAAAGCCACACCATGCAACTGGTGGGAGTTTCCGATAACAAGGAATTCAATCTGACGGGCACGGGCGATCCCGTGCGGCTGATCGGAAATTCGGTGTCCGCTGATTTCTTCTCCATGCTTGGCGCGCAACCCGGGTTGGGCAGAACTTTTCACGACGGAGAAGACCAGCCGGACAAGGATCGCGTGGTGATTTTGAGCCGCGCGCTATGGCAGCAGCGGTTCCAGGCGGATCCAAATATTGTCGGCAGGTGGATCACGCTGGAAGGAGAAGACCGCGAGATCGTGGGAGTGATGCCCGCGGATTTTCGTTTGCCATCGCCCAAGACGGAACTTTGGGTTCCACTGCGTCTGGATCCGCGCGACAGCGGCAATTATTGGGGCGACAGTTATATGCAGCTGATCGGGCGGCTGCGTCCGGGCGCGACGCTGGAACAGGCGCGTGCCGAATTGAAAACGATGCGGCCGATGGTGCTGGCAGCGTACGCGTGGCGGATGCCGGTCAATTCGTTTGTGAACTCGAGCGTTGTTTCACTGGAAGAAGCGATCGTCGGCGATGCGCGGGGAAAACTGCTGATTCTGCTCGGCGCCGTGAGTTTGTTGCTGTTGATCGCCTGCGCGAACGTCGCAAACCTCTTGCTGGCGCGCGCCACGACGCGAGAAAGAGAAATTGCCGTGCGCGTGGCGCTGGGAGCAAGCCGCTGGCGGATTCTGCGCCAACTGATCACCGAAAGCGTGCTGCTCGCGCTGCTGGGCGGAGCGTTGGGAATAGGCGTTGCGGTCGGTGGACTGTCGATTCTGAAAGCGACGCTGCCTCCGGACACGCCGCGGCTCGCAGATGTCGCGCTGGATGGGCACGTATTGGCGTTCACCGCGCTGCTGGCGATTCTGACCGGCGTGATTTTCGGTTTGGTTCCAGCGCTGGGCGCCTCGAAAGTGGACATGACCACGACGTTGAAATCCGGGGGCCAGCGCAGCGCGAGCGGCGGAAATCATCGCGCGAGCAAATTGCTTGTCGTGGGCGAAGTGGCGATCTCCATGATTCTGGTGATTGCGGCGGGATTGCTGGTGAAAAGTCTGTGGATACTTTCCGGCACCAGTCCGGGATTTCGTGCGGAGCGCGTGGTGACGGCACGAATCACTCCGAATGAATTGTTCTGCGCGGTTGCGGGCCGCTGCCTGGCTTTCTACGACGAATTATTGAATCGCACGCGCGCGTTGCCGGGAGTGAACAATGTAGCGGCGGTAAACGGTTTGCCTCTGGGCGGCGGCGCGGAAATATTTCCCGGCGTGATTGAAGCTCACCCCGTCCCGGACGGCGCGAAAGTCCCGATGTTCTGGGAAAAAATTGTGACGCCGGATTATCTGCGGATCATGAATATTCCGCTGCTGCGCGGGCGCGCGTTTACCGAGGCGGATTCCGGAGCGGACGCGCAGGCCGTGGTGATCGTGAGCAAAACCACCGCGGAGCATTTCTGGCCGGGGCAGGATGCAGTGGGCGAGCACTTTCGTCCGAAGTGGGAGCAGCAGTGGCGAACCGTGGTGGGAGTGGTGGGCGATGTGCGCGAATTTACGATCACGCAGAATTCTGCTGAATGGATTGACGGAGTCATCTATGCGCCATACGGACCGCACGCAATTCGCGGCAGTGGTGCCGACGCACCGCCCGCGGAGATGACGCTCGTGATGGAAATGGCCGGAGACCAGGCGCAAATCGCCGGCGAACTGAAGAACACCGTCGCCAGCCTGAATCACGATGTGCCGGTAAGCCAGATCAGCCCGCTGAAGAGTTGGGTGGGAGAAGCGATGGCTGAGCCGCGCTCGACTTCCGCGCTCTTTGCGGTGTTTGCGGCGCTCGCGCTATCGCTGGGCGCGGTGGGAATTTACGGCGTGATTTCGTATTCCGTGGCGCAACGCACGCGGGAAATTGGCATTCGCATGGCGTTGGGCGCGCGGCGGCAGGAAGTGTTGCTGCTGGTAGTAGGGCAGGGCGCGAAGTTGGCGCTGGCAGGAGTGGCGATTGGGATCGCGGGCGGACTGATGTTGACCAGGCTGATGAGCAAATTATTGTTCGGCGTGCAGGCGACGGATCCGCTGACCTACGGCGCGGTGGCGGTGTTGCTGATGTTGGTGGCGCTCGCGGCTTGCTTCCTGCCCGCGCGGCGCGCGATGCGCGTGGATCCGATGGTGGCGTTGCGTTATGAATGATGGTAGCAGCGGCGGCGCTGATGTCGGCTTCGGCGCCGCCGAGGGAACCCAGGGATGAAATTTTTGTGGGGCGGGCGCGAGCGCCGCAAGAAAGAGCTGAAAGAAGAAATCGCTGCGCATCTGCAGATGGCCGCGCGTGATCGCCAGGAACGCGGCGAATCGTCTGCGCACGCGAGCGCGGCGGCGCAGCGCGAACTGGGCAATGCAGGCGTGATTCAAGACGTGACGCACGAGCAATGGGCGTGGACGTGGCTGGAGAACGTACTGCAAGACGTGCGTTATGGCGCGCGCACGCTGCGCAAATCTCCAGGCTTCACTGCCGTCGCGATTTTGACGCTGGCACTCGGCATCGGCGTAAACACGGCCCTGTTTTCGGTCGTCAACGGCGTGCTACTGAATCCATTGCCCTACCCGCAGGCAAATCAGCTGGTGGAATTGTGGTGGGACCGCACGCCGGGTCAGCACAGCTCCGTTCCCTATCTGAATTTTCTCGATTGGCAGAAACAGAGCACGGCTTTTTCCTCGCTGGGCGCATATCTGCAGGACAACATGATCGTCACCGGCGCGGGCGAACCCGAACGCGTGGACGGCGTAAAAATTTCCGCGAACTTTTTCGATTTGCTGGGCGTGAAACCTTCATTGGGCCGATCGTTTCGTCCCGAAGAAGACCAAGTCGGCGCAGGCTGCGTGGCATTGATTGGCGACGGCCTGTGGCATCGCAAATTCGGTTCAACGAGCGAGGTTCTGGGCAAGACGATCACGGTGGACGGGCGGAATTGCTCCATCGTCGGCGTGATGCCCCAGAAATCTCCGATCTACACCACTGCCGACGTGTTCACGCCGCTGGGACAATTCAACGAAGAGCCTTTCCGCGATCGCCGTGCCAGCTTGGGGACGGTGGGAATCGCCAGAATGAAACCTGGAGTGACGCTAGCGCAGGCGCGCGCGGACATGGATTCGGTGGCGCGCAATCTTGCGGCCGAATACCCGGATGCAAACAAAGGCACCGGCATCTTCGTGAATCCACTGCAGGCCGACATCATTGGCGACATCGGCCCGACGCTGTGGATGTTGCTGGGCGCTGTGGGATTCGTGCTGCTGATCGCTTGCGCGAATGTCGCGAACCTGTTGCTGGCGCGTTCGGCGTCACGCGCGCGGGAATTTGCGATTCGCGTGGCCCTGGGCGCGACTCGGCGGAGAATCATGCGGCAATTAATTACGGAAAGTCTGCTCATCGCGTCCGCGGGTGGCGCATTGGGTCTGCTATTGGCTGCGTGGGCTACGCAGGCGGCGCTCGCAGTGATTCCCGAAGCCCTGCCGCGCACGGACGAAATCGGACTCGACGGCCGCGTGCTTTTTTTCACTTTGGCCATTTCGATTCTCGTTGGAATTGCGTTCGGAGTCGTGCCGTCGCTGAAAACTTCGCGGCCCGATTTGCACGAGTGCTTGAAAGATGGAGGACGCGGTTCCAGCGGCACTCGCTTGCGCACGCAAAATATTTTCGTGGCTGTGGAGATGGCTTTGGCGGTCGTGCTGCTCGCCGGCGCGGGATTGATGGTGCGCAGCCTGGTGGGGCTTGCAAATGTGAATCCTGGTTTTGATCCGCAGCACGTGATGGAATTCGGCGTGTCGCCGTCGGCCGCGCGCGTCACCACGCCCGCGCAGATCCGCGAAACTTATCGCGAGATCACCGCGCGATTTGAGGATGTTCCGGGTGTCGCAGCCGCTTCGCCCTTGGTCGGCGCGCTGCCGCTTACCGGCGATTCGCTCGTCGGCTTCTGGATTACCGGACAGCCGAAACCATCGTCCGCGAAGGAAATGATGCGCGCGCAATGGTACGCCGCGGCTCCCGATTATCTGAAAGTCATGGGAATTCCGCTGCGGCGCGGCCGATTCCTCAGCGCGCAGGACACCGAGACGACGCCGTTCGCCGTGGTAGTGGATGATGGTTTCGTGCGCTCCACTTTTCCCGGTGAAAATCCCATCGGCAAACGCCTCAACATCGCAATCATTGACGTCGAAGGCGCCGAAATTGTCGGCGTGGTAGGCCACGTGAAACACGCGGGACTGGGCGCCACCGGAATTCTCGATCAGCGCGGCCAGATCTATTTCGCGATATCGCAGCTGCCCGATCGAGTGTTGCCGCTGGTCGGCCGCGCCTGCACATTCGTGGTGCGCGCCGCCGGAACGCCGCAGGCCGTGAGCGAATCGCTGCGCACAGCGTCGCAGAAATACGATAGCCGCCAAGTACTCTACGAGTTCCAGCCGATGTCAAAAGTCGTTTCCGATTCGATCGCGGCGCAACGGTTTACCATGATCCTGCTCGGCATTTTCGCTGCGCTCGCACTGGTGCTGTCCGCGGTTGGAATATTCGGCGTGATTTCCTATGTCACCGGCCAGCGCACCCAGGAAATCGGCATTCGCATGGCTGTCGGTGCACAACGCGGCGATGTGCTTGCTCTGGTGCTGGGCCACGGAATGCGCGTGGCGCTGCTGGGCGTCGGGATTGGACTGGCCGCCGCGCTGGGACTGACCCGGTTAATGGCGAGCCAGCTCTACGGAGTGAGCGCGAACGATCCGCTCACATTTATCGCAGTGGCGGCGCTGCTGACGTTCGTCGCGCTAGCGGCGTGCTATATTCCCGCACGGCGCGCGATGCGCGTGGATCCGATACGGGCGTTGCGTTACGAATGACCGGAAGTGCCTGCTACGGTGCGAGCGCTCCAGAATCAAAAACGATTTTTCCTCCGACGATGGTTAGCAGTAATTCTGTCTTCGGCAAATCCGCCGCAGATACTTGGAAAATATTTTGTCAAAGCACGGCCGGGCCGGCCAGCTTGCCTGCCTCGAGGCTGCCCTTGTCCTTCTCCGCGAATTCGGCGTAGGCGGAAGTCAATGTGTAGGCAATCACAGCCTGCTCGCCAGGTGATGGCCTCGGTGGGCCGGCCCGGATCAATTGTTGCGAGCATAGATATTAAGGCACGCATTTATCGGCCCATCGGGACCCAACGCCAACGGGATGCCTGCAGCGAAAACACTGCCCGCGTTGCAATGGCTATGCCTCGCGGATTTTTCCGCAACGTGGATTTGTGCAAGAATGTTACTGTGACTCGGGCGCGATAATTGCGCGCTGAAATCCATGGCTGACTCCATCAAAGTCGTTCTTGAATTCGCGCTGCTGGCGATTACTTCCGTGTTTTTTCTGGTGGACCCGTTTGCCGTCATTCCTTTGTTTCTGGCGGTTACCGTGGATTCTACGGCATCGGAACGGCGAGCCGTGGCGCGGCGCTCGGCGTTTACTTGCGCGATTGTGCTGTGCTCGTTCGCGCTGGCCGGCAGCCTGATTTTCAAGATGTTTGGCATCACGCTGCCGGCTTTCAAAATCGCCGGCGGAATTATTCTGATGGGGATTGGGCTGGACATGCTGCAGGCCAAGCAGTCCGGCACGAAAGCGACGGCCGAAGAGCAGCAGGAAGGCGCAGAAAAACAGGACGCAAGTATTATTCCGCTGGGAATGCCGATGCTCGCCGGCCCCGGCGCGATTTCCACGGTGATGGTGCTGGTGGGCGAATCGCACTCACTGTGGCAGCACGCCGTAATTTACGCGACGATTCTGCTTACGTCGTTCATATCGTTCATGATCCTGTCGGGCGCCGACGGCGTGCGGAAATATCTTGGCGAGACCGGGATACGCATTCTGATGCGCCTGATGGGCCTGCTGCTGGTGGCGCTGGCGGTGCAGTTCGTGGTGAACGGCCTGACAGATTTCGGTCTGCTGAAGCCGCTGGCGACGCCGTACTAAACTGCGCAGTTGCTATTCCTCGTCCTCGATTTTCTTCAAGCGGGTCATTTTGAATGCGACGCGAAAATCGCGGGAGCGCGCTTCCGCGAGGATGGCGCGGCGCGTTTCGATGGGCAGCTCCGACGGGCCGAATACGCCGGCCATATCGCGCGGAAAATGCCGGATGAAGATGGCGGCGAGGTGCGCCGTGGCATAGGCGATGGGCGTCGAAATCAATCCGCGCTGGCGAATCTGAAACAAAGTAGGGAAGCTCGCGTCGTAGCGCAGCAGCAGCGGTTGATCGTCTTTCATTCCGCGCAGCAGCACAGCCGCGGCAAAGCGCGCATTTTCCAGCACGCCACGGCGAATCATTCCTGCCACACCTTTGGGCGTCAAAGTTTTCGGGAAGCGTTTGCGCACGATTCCCTGCGAGCGGTTCAGGCGTCCCTGCCGGTACCAACGGAATAAACGATCGAAATCGTTGCCGCCGATTTTTGCGTCCATATCGCGCATGGGAACCACGTACGGCAACATGCAGACTTCATCCTGCGCGGCCAGGTACACGGTGGTCTCGCCGATAGGCGACGGGAAGCGGAATTTTTCGCGGTCGGCGAACCGCTTGGCCAGCGAAAAGCGCCCGTGGCGATAGACGCGCGGGCTGGAAATCGCTTCGTCGTACATCACTTCCGGCGACCAGGTGGAAACCGGATCCTTGCTCTCGGTGCTTTCGTACAGGCGGATCTGCACGGATTCCACGCTGTCCAGCAATTCGGAGCCGCGCTTGGCGAGAAGATTAGTGAGCCCCGGCGCCGCACCAGTGCAGATCAACGCCGCGCGATTTTTCGCCTCGAAGCGCTTGCGAAATCGGAATTGTTCCGGCTTGAACGGATTGCGATTCAGATGCGAATTCAAATCCAGGTAATGCGCGCGCAGACGCAGTGCCGCGCGCAGAATAATTTCGTTGAACACAGCCGGCGAGGCGTTCACCAGCAGGTTGCAGCCGCGAGCCGCCCGCACAATGGACCACAGATTGCGCGCGTTCGCTTCCACCACTTCAATCACGCTCTTCTTGCCCAGAAATTTCCGCGCGCGGTCCGGGTCGCGATCGCCGCACCAGACCGTGTGTCCCTGGCGCGCGAGCAATTGAGCAAGCAAGGAGCCGGCGCCGCCCACTCCCAGTACGAAGATGCGCATCGGTCCGCAACTTTATCATATTCGCCGCAAGGCGAGGCTCGGCCATAGCCGGTACTTTCCGGCAATGCACCGGGCCGCTTAGGCCGCGACGAACTTTGCCGTTCGTACGGCTAGCCGGCGTGCCCCGATGGATTGCTCCACCCTACCCAGAGGCGTATCATCGGCTCTGATACCTCCGACCCACTCAGCCTAACGGAGAGACAACTCAAGGCGTGGAGGCGAGGCTCCTGGTGTTTTTAGGAGATCAGGGATCGGGCGGAAACGCCTGCTCCTCCCGGACATGGAAAGGAGCGCATCCAGCGAGCGCGGTCTGACAGCGCGCCGAGCCGCTGGCATCTTCGCCCAATTGCGAAAACGGATTGGGCTATTTTATTCTGGGCTGCATCAAAACAAAGAATGCCACTGACCGACAAATTCGGACGCCAGATCACCGACCTGAGAGTGTCGGTCACGGACCGCTGCAATTTTCGCTGCGTGTATTGCCGTTCGGCGGATCCCGAGAATCACATGGCGGAGCACGCGCTGCTGGAGTGGGATGAATACGAGCGGCTGGTGCGCATTCTGGTGGGGATGGGAATCCGCAAAGTGAGGGTGACGGGTGGCGAGCCGCTGGTGCGTCCGGGCGTGGAAGATTTTGTGGCGCGGCTGAAAGCCATTGGCGTGCAGGACCTTTCAATGACCACCAATGGCCACCTGCTCGCCGAACGCTGCGACCAACTGGTGGCGGCCGGCCTGAACCGCATCAACATCAGCCTGGATTCGCTGAATCGCGAAAAATTCGAGAAGGTGACGCGCACCAAGACGTTCGATCAAGTGCTGGCGGGAATCGAAGCTGCGCAGGCATCGCCGCTGCGCCCCGTGAAAGTGAATGCTGTGCTGGTGCGCAGTCTGAACGACGACGAAGTGGAAGCCTTCGCCGAATTCGCTCGCGAAAAAGACATCGTCATGCGCTTCATCGAATTCATGCCGCTGGACGCGGACCGCGCCTGGACGCGCGACATGGTGGTCCCCGCGGCGGAAGTGTATCGGCGCATCGCCGCGCGCTGGCCGCTGATCCCCGTGGTGCACGAACGCAGCGAGACTGCGCGCAAGTACCGCTTCGCGGACGGCGGCGGCGAAATCGGATTGATCGCGCCGGTGACGCAGCCTTTCTGCGGTCACTGCTCGCGCATCCGCCTCACAGCCGATGGAAAATTGCGCACCTGCCTCTTCAGCAAGGAAGATCACGATGTGAAAAGTTTGCTGCGCAGCGGCATGGGCGATCGCGAAATCGGCGACGCGATTGTAGCCATGGTGCAGACCAAGGAAAAAAGCCACCGCATCAACGAGCCGGATTTTGTGCCGCCCTCGCGCACGATGGTCTATATTGGCGGCTGATTGCACGTGAGTCTTGGGAGCAACATAGCATGGCGGATGAGGAGTCAAAATATTTCTCGCTGACGGAGGCGGAACGGCTGCGTTCGCAGCTCGAGCCTCTGCTGATCGAAGCGATGGAATCGCGCCGCAAGATGATGGACGTGGACGAGCAGATCAATTCGCTCGCCGAACGCATCCAGCGCTCCGGAGGCCTGGCCGTGGCTTACGAGAGCGCCGCCAAGACCCGCCTGGAACGCAACCGCCTGGAAGAATCGGTGCAGTCAGCGCTCGACCAGATTCAGGAAACCGGCTGCGTGGTGAAAGATCTGGAAGTGGGCCTGCTGGATTTTCCCGCCCGCATTGACGACGAGGAAGTCTATCTCTGCTGGAAGCTGGGCGAAGATCGCATCCGTTTTTACCACCGCCAGGACGAAGGTTTTTCCGGACGCAAACCGATCGACCCCCGCGACGCCGGCTACAACAATCCAGTTCAGTAACGCAGCGGCCGCCGTTGCTCGCGCGCGGAACGAATTTACGTTAATTCCAATTCCGAGTGCATCGCGGCAGTGAACTACCCGGGGCTAAACGTCTGCGGAGGTGTTTCGTGCGGCGGAGATCCTTCCTAAAAGGTACAGGAATCATAACCGTCGCCATCGTGGGCGGGGGCGTCTGGCGCGCCTGGGATCAAGGAGTTTTCAGCCTCGGTGAGGGGCCGGCCTACGAGCCGTGGAAAGACTGGCGCAGTGCCGGAAATAATGATCCACTCGCGCTGGTGCGCGCCGCGATACTGGCCGCCAGCCCCCATAACACGCAGCCTTGGCTTTTCAAGATCACCGATTCTGCAATCGAGCTGCACATTGACACCCAGAGAAACGTCGGCGCGCTCGATCCTTATTTGCGCGAAGAGCACATTGGCATGGGCTGCGCGCTGGAGAATCTGCTGCTGGCGGCGCCTGCCAACGGATACGCAGCCACGGCGGAGCTGCTTCCGGGAAAACTTGGCCCGATTCCCGCGGAACCCAAACCACGGCTGTTGGCCCGTGTGAATCTCGCATCCGGGAAACGCGAAGAGAACGAACTCTACAACGCCATCCCGCTGCGTCACACGAATCGTGGTCCTTACGATCCACACCAAGCGATCTCGCCTGATTTCCTGGACGCACTGCAGCATCTGCCGGGCGACTCCACAGATGTAAAGCTATTCCTTTTCACGGCCGAAGCCGAGCGAAAAAAGATTGCCGAAGTTAGTTCTGCCGCAAATACGGAAATCTATTCCGACCCGGATGTTCAGCAGGCCAGCGGACGTTGGATCCGCACGCAATGGAGTTCGGTCCAGAAATACCGCGATGGCCTCACGATTGATGCGTTTGGCCTGCCCCCTATAGCTACTGCGATTGCCAAGATGATGTCCGTGCGCATGCTTCGCTGGGCCGCGTCCCGCAGTACCGACAATGGCTATTTGAATCTGATGCTCAGCGCCCCGCTGATCGGATTCATCGCCGTGCGCGACCGATATGCGCAGGAGCAATGCTTGCAGGCAGGCCGAATCTGGCAGCGCGCGCATCTGTTCGCAACTGCCCACGGACTTGCCGCGCGCCCCTGTAACGAGGCCGTGGAAATGGTGGACCATGAGCGAGCGCTGGTCAAGCCGGCTTCTCGCGCCGCGCTGCTCAACGAAATTACGGCTGATTCCGCATGGCAGCCCACTTTTGTTTTCTATATGGGCCATCCAAAGCTGTCAGCCCACGCCAGCCCCCGCCGCCCTGTGCAAGCTGTAATCCTCTGATGGCCTTGAATCCCGCGCCAGCAGCGCTGGTTTCTACCGCGCTGTCATTTCAATCGGCCGCACTTCGCCTCAGCCGCCGTGCAAAGTGACCTACCCTGAGTTCCCGGTAGGTGTACCGGCGCGACGCGTGTGGTAGGGTGGAAAGTGCGGAGAGCGAGCTGTGACCGACACGACTGAAAACCGCCTGAAGGATTCCGCTAGCCCTTACTTGCGTTCTGCCGCACATCAGCCGGTCGACTGGCACGAATGGGGCGAGGAAGCTTTTGCCCACGCGCGCGCGGAAGGCAAACCGATTTTGCTGGATATCGGCGCAGTGTGGTGCCATTGGTGCCACGTGATTGACCGCGAGAGTTACGAAAATCCCGAGATCGCGGCGATGATCAATCAATTTTACGTGCCCGTAAAAGTGGATCGCGACGAGCGGCCCGACGTGGATTCGCGCTATCAATCCGCGATCAGCGCGATTTCCGGGCAGGGTGGCTGGCCGCTAACGGCATTCCTCACGCCCGACGGAAAGCCATTTTTCGGTGGTACGTATTTTCCACCGGAAGACGCGATGGGCCGGCCGGGACTCAAGCGCATCCTGCTGGGCATTGCAGAAGCGTTCAAGACGCGCCGCGCGGAAGTCGATAGTTCCGCGAAAGCGCTGGAAGAAGCTGTTGCGAAGGCTGAAGTGTTTCACACGGCGCGCGGTGAATTCGACGCGGGCGTGGTGGATTCCGTCCTGGAATCCGCGCTGCATCTGTTCGATGAAGCGCACGGTGGTTTCGGGGGCGCGCCGAAATTTCCGCACGCCAGTGCGATTGATCTGCTGCTCGAACGTTATCAATCGTCGCGCGACCCGCGATTGCTGGACGTCGTCGAGCGCTCGCTGACGGGTATGGCCGAGGGCGGCGTATACGATCAACTGGCCGGTGGATTCCACCGTTATTCCGTGGACGAGCGCTGGTGCGTCCCGCACTTCGAGAAAATGACTTACGACAATTCCGAGCTGCTGAAGAATTTTCTGCATGGTTATCAGGTCACGCGCCATCCGCTGTTCCGCGAAACAGCCGAAGGAATCATCGAGTGGGTTGGCGCAGTGCTTTCCGACCGCGAGCGCGGCGGCTTCTACGGCAGCCAGGACGCGGACCAAACGCTGGAAGACGACGGCGATTATTTTACCTGGACGCTCGCGGAAGTTCGCGCGGCGCTTACACCGCAGGAATCCCGCGTGATCGAGATGCGTTACGACGTCGGTCCGCGCGGAGAAATGCATCACAACCCGGCAAAGAATGTGTTGTGGATTGCGGCGAGCCAAGAAGAAATCGCGCAAGCGCTGAAGACCACGCCTGAAGATGTCTCGCTGCTTCTCGCACGCGCGAAAGGGAAGCTGCTGGCCGCACGCCTGCTGCGAGATCCCACGCCGGCCATAGACACGACGATTTATGTCGCCTGGAACGCGATGTTCGTCTCCGCTTATCTGGAAGCTGCGCGCGTGCTGGGCCGCGACGATTGCCGCAAATTCGCGCTGAAGACGCTGCAACGCATCCTCGCCGAAGCTTGGGATGACGCCAAGGGTTTCCGCCATCGCGTCGGCGGACCGCACCTGGAAGGCTCGCTCGACGATCAGATTTTCGCCTCCGCCGCGCTGCTCGATGCGTACGAAGCGACGCTCGACCGGCGCTACTTCGAGCTCGCGGAGCGCGCCGTCCGCCTGGCCGTGGAACGCTACGGCGATCCCGATGGCGGCGGATTTTTCGATCGCGCGAAAAATGCCGCACCGATGGGCGGCCTGGACGTTCGTCGCAAGCCGCTGCAAGATTCGCCGACGCCCGGCGCAAATTCCGTCGCAGCGATCGTGCTCGACCGTCTCTACGCCTTCACTGGCGAAAAGCTTTATCGCGAGTGGGCGGAAAAAACGCTCGAAGCTTTCGTCGGGCTCGTCCCGCAATATGGATTATTCGCCGCGACATACGGGCTGGCCGCGCTGTTGCACGCGCGCCATCCTTTACAAGTGGTAGTCTTGGGCGCGGCCGGCGACCCGCAAGCCGCCGCGCTCGAAAAATCCGCGAACCAAATTTATCGCTTCGGCAAAGCGGTTCTGCGCGTCACACCCGAAATACTCGCCGCAGCCTCGCTGGCGCCCGCGTTGCGCGAAACCCTGCCGCATCTTGATGCCGCGAAAGCGCAAGCGCTGGTCTGCGTCGAAACCACCTGCCACCCGCCAGTGTCCGATCCCGCGAAGCTCGAAGCATTGCTCGGCGCTGCCGCCGCTACCGCCGCCGCGCCCTGAACCGAGCGCCTTCGCACGCGTCCTTGGCAAGTTGCCGTGCATCCAACGCAGTGCAATAATGCTGCATTCGGCGGGAATGCCGTTTCAGAATTTTGTGTACACGGGGGCTTTATGGCGATGAGGGACGCATGGATCGAAAAGCGCGCTGCGGCGATGAATGGCGGCGTGCGCAACTTCTCGCAGATGCATTATGCGCGCATGGGCGTGATCACGGAA
>Ga0209420_1000135_pt1 | contig 45488 bp, 30 predicted proteins | sample BlaSpr_A8_OM1_O1_FD_187972 | JGI IMG/M metagenome (GOLD analysis project Ga0209420, IMG submission 187972) | Forest soil microbial communities from Thunder Bay, Ontario, Canada - Black Spruce, Ontario site 2_A8_OM1_O1 (SPAdes) (version 2) | ecosystem: Environmental > Terrestrial > Soil > Boreal...
AATTCGCGGGAATACTCTTGTTGGGGCACAAGCATTGTTCTCCTCCATTCAATGTAATTGGCCCCTTAATTTCGTGTCTCACTTTTGGGGTGCAGTCCACTTCCGCACCAGGTTCCCTCCGCTTCCTCGAACCTAAGTCCAGACACTCGAACCCAAGTCCAGACAGACAGTCCATTCATCTTCCCATCGAAGTTTGTGGAGCTTCCGCAGGAGCAAAACCCTATCCTGCCTGGTGATGCGGTCGGCGTCGGCCCGCGCGGATGCGGTCCATATCAGTTCAATGACAGATTACTGTCCCATTAGCGTCCTTTTCTCCACGTCTACATGCACCATCGTTACCTCCTTGTAGGCCTGCCCCTCGGCGTACTCTTTGACCACAATGGATTCCCCCCAACCCCCACAACGAAGCAGTATTCGCTACCAACTGCATCTGCCCGTCTCACTCAAGCTGGCCCACAAGGAACTGTACGCCCAGTCGGAGAACATCGGCCTCGCAAGTATTCTGCTCTCATGCGCTTTTCTGATTCCTGAGGGGTCCTCCGTACAACTGGCAGTTGGAATTGTACGTTCCCGACCCGGCACTTTCTTGAGCGGTCGGGGCAGGGTGGTTCGAGCCCATCCGAGAGAAACTGGAGATTTCGCCGTAGCAATCAAGTTGGACCGGGCTTTCGAGTTTGGCACCTACGGGGTGAACCCAAGCTCGAACTCCGAGGAGAAGAAACCTCGCTTTCCCCAGGAGAAGAACCGGTTCGTTGTCAGTGGAGGGCTGCACCTCGCCTCGGCTTGGTACACGGAGACCTAGTCGAGACCAAGCCCTCAACCTGGAAACCCATCATCAATCTTTCGCATAATCGCCTCAGCCCATCGGGCATGAGCTTCCCATGCGCATCCGCGATGACGGCGGCCGTCGGGTCCACGAATTGACTTTGGAAGCCTTGCGCGGCTATTCACGCTGAGTCCCGGTCACGTACACTAAAGACTGTACTGTCTTGGCGGGACCGAGGTCACATACTTCCCCCCTGAATTTCGATCGCAATCATCTCGATTCGAAAAACCTGTGATCAGATTCTCTGCAGGCGCTTTCGAGGTCTGAAAAGGACTTGTTGCCATGAAAATCCCTACCGAGCCCATTGGCAGCATTCCCCGACCTGTGCGCCTGATTGAAGCGATCGCCGAAGCCGGGGATTTTTCGGATCCCTCGTTGGATTCTCTTTACGAGGAAGCCATACGGGACACGATTCAAGAGTTTGAGGACACCGGCTCCCCGATCATCACCGATGGCGAACAGCGCAAGTATCACAACTTTTGGACCTATTCCGTGCACGGATTGGCCAACACCGCCCCCGATGGTTTCATGATTCCCTTTTCTGCCGGGCACATACGGCGGATGCCGCGGCTGACGGGTGGGCCGTTTCGCTACAAGGTTTACGCCGACCGTTATCTCGACATGGCCAAGCGGCACGCTCATGTCCCCTTGAAGCAGGCAGTCATTTCACCCTCCGCGCTCAGCCTCATGTATCCGCCGGAAGAGATTCCTAGCTACCCGCGGGCGCAATTCATCGACGACTTGCTGCGCGAGCACGAGATGGAGATTCGGCGATGTTTCGAAAAGGGCGCGGACAAAGTTCAAATTGATTTCACGGAAGCACGACTGGCGGTCAAGCTCGACCGAACGGGCGAGCTTCTAAACAGCTTCATCGGGCTGAACAATCTGGCGTTGTCGCGGTTTACCCCCGAGGAACGGCAACGCATCGGGATCCATACCTGCCCCGGCGGCGACCTCGACTCCACGCACAGTGCGGACGTCGATTACGCAGATTTATTGCCCAGTTTGTTCGAACTACGCGCCGGAAATTTCTATATTGCGCTCGCCGGCGAGAAAGATCGCGGGCGGGTGCTCAAGATGATTCGGCAATATCTGAAGCCCCATCAGAGAGCTTTTGTTGGAGTTGTTTCGTCCATCGATCCGCGAGTGGACACGCCGGAGGAAGTTCGCGATCGCGTACTCGAAGCTGCCGAATACATTCCACTTGAGCAGCTTGGCACCACCGACGATTGTGGCTTTGCGCCGTTCAGCGATGACACCTCCACAACGCGTAAAACCGCATTTGCGAAAATTCGCGCCCGAGTTCAGGGCACTCGGCTGGCCGAAGAAGCTCTCGGGAACCGCTAATGCCAGCAGACGAAAACGAGGAGATGCAACTGCGATCGGTGGCATGGCAAAATGCCCAGGCCGTTCTCCTCGCCCGGGAGCAGGCGGAGCGCGAACTTCGCGAGTCCAATGAGCGCATCACCAATATCCTCGAAAGTATTAGCGATGCGTTCGTGGTGTTCGACAAGGAATGGCGATTCACGTATGTGAATCCCCAAGCGGAACACGTGGTGCGTCCGCTAAAAAAGTCGCGGGCGGGACTTCTCGGCAAGAATTTCTGGGCAGAGTTTCCCGACCTGGTCGGCACTGTTTTGGAGACGAACCTGCACCGCTCCGTGGCCGATAAGGTAAAGGTGGATTTCGAGGTATTTTACCCTCCGCTGAACTCCTGGTTTCATGTTCGCGCCTACCCCGGGCGCGACGGTCTTTCCGTCTATTTTCTCGACATTACCACGCAGAAAAACGCAGCCGAGGCCCTGCGGGAGAGCTCGGAGCGCCTGCACGCCGTGTTCAATCAGGCTGCGGTCGGCATCTCCATCGCATCCCTTGAGGGCCGGTTCCTGGAGACCAACCAGAAGTTTTCCGACATTCTGGGACATTCGATGGAAGAGTTACGAGAATTAACGATATTCGGAGTGACTCACGCCGATGACCTGGAACGAACCCGCGCCAACCTCGGCGGACTGCTCACCGGCGAGATTCCCGACTTGGCTTACGAAAAGCGTTACGTGCGCAAGAATGGCAGCATAGTCTGGAGCCGCACGACCGTCACCTTGCTTAAGGACGCCGCGGGAAAGCCACACTTCGTTCTGGGGGTGATTGAAGACATCACGTCACGCAAGTTGGTCGAGATGGCATTGCGCCAGGCCCATGACCATCTTGAAAAACGGGTCGAGGAACGAACCGCCGAGCTTAAAGCGGCCAATGAAAGCTTGCGTGATCTTTCGGCGCGGCTTCTGAAAGTGCAGGATGATGAACGCCGGCGATTGGCTCGCGAATTGCACGACAGCGTAGGCCAGATCCTGGCGGCTCTCAGCATGAACATTAGCGTCGTCCAGTCGCAGGCCCATAAACTCGATCCGCTCGGAGCCAGAGCCATTTTGGAGAACGCCCAGTTGGTACAGCAGGCCTCCAGTGAGATTCGTACCCTCTCGCATCTACTTCATCCCCCGCTGCTGGAGATCGCAGGCCTGGCCTCTGCGCTACGCTGGTACGTGGATGGCTTTTCCGAGCGCAGCCAGATTAAAGTCGATCTGGAAATCCCTCGCGACTTTAGCCGGTTGCAAAACGACACCGAACTCGCCATCTTCCGCATCGTTCAGGAGTGTCTGACCAATATCCATCGCCATTCTGGCAGTTCCACGGCGACCATCTGTATTCAGCAGGAAGGGAGTCGTCTCAGGGTGCAAGTTCGAGATAACGGCAAGGGAATACCCTCGGCGAAGCAAAGCGAAATCGTTGACGCGAGCCGCGGCGGTGTCGGGTTAGGTGGGATACGAGAACGCCTGAGGCAACTCGGCGGCACGTTAGAGCTTCAATCCAATGGAACTGGAACCGTTGTGAACGCGACTCTCGATCTGGCATAGCGCGCCGTCGCCCTACCTGAACTTCCTACCCGTAGTACCTACACGCACTGGGTGCCCGCACGTTAGGTCTACCCTGGTAGTAACGTCGCCTTCTTCCTCCCGCGCCTGCATAATCCTGCGATGGGCTTAAGTGAACTTTTTCGCGGCTTTCTGCAGCCTGTGGCGCTCGGATCTGCCACGGTCTTCATCCTCCTATTCATCATTGGCCTCCGAACGCCCCGCCGCACACCCGCCCTGATCCCTCGCCGCAATCGCCGCTAAGCCGCTGCCATTTGCCTCCTCCACCGAGCGCGTGAGATAGTACTCTGCTCTTGGCGTTCGCCGCCGTCTTGACCCGCCATGAGCCGAAAGTAAACCGCCCAAAATGCGCCTCATCCCCCGCGACACCAAGTTTTTCGACCTTTTCGCTGAGCTTTCCAACAACCTGACCGAGGGCGCCAAACTGCTTCGCACGATCCTCGCAGACCCCCGAGACCTTGCTATGCGGGTGAGTCAGGTGCAGGCCATCGAGCATAAAGGCGACAAGGCTACCCACGCCATCATCACCAAACTCAACCAGACCTTCATCACGCCCTTCGATCGCGAGGACATCCACCGCCTGGCTTCCTCGCTCGACGATGTACTCGATTTTGTAAATTCCGCGGCCTTGCGCCTGGTAATGTACAAAATCTCCACGCCTCCGCCCGTCTCCGCCGAACTGGCTGGACTGATCGTTCTGCAATGCGAGGAACTGGCCAAGGGTGTCTCTCTCCTCGAGAAAAACGGCCACGTCATGGAGCATTGCGAGGAAGTCAACCGCCTCGAGGACATGGCCGATAATGTCAGCCGCCGAGCCATTGCCGATCTCTTCGAAAACGAAATGGATCCCATTCAGCTCATCAAATTGAAGGAACTGTACGAAGTGCTGGAATCCGCCACCGACAAAGCAGAAGACGCAGCCAACGTGCTCGAAGCGATCGTCGTTAAGAGTACTTAGTCGAGAGCACTTAGCAGATTCGCGAACCGATTTCACGAGCATTTCACGAAACCAGAGTTCGCGAGCACAAACCTGGAGAGACTCCCGTTGAACAGAGATGTGCTGCTGGTCCTGATCACCATCTTCGTCGCCTTAGTCTTCGATTTCCTGAATGGCTTTCACGACTCCGCCAACAGTATCGCGACTGTAGTTTCCACGCGCGTGCTGTCGCCCAAACTAGCCGTACTCTGGGCCGCCACGTTCAACTTTCTTGCCGCTTTTTTCCTCGGCACCGCGGTCGCCAACACCATTGGCAAAGGCATGATCCGCCTGGAAGATGTGGATCAATACGTCGTCATGGCGGCGCTGTTCGGCGCCATTGTTTGGGATGTTCTCACCTGGTGGTGGGGACTCCCAACGTCTTCTTCCCACGCCCTGATCGGGGGCTACGCCGGCGCCGCCGTGATGCATGCCGCCCTTCACACCGGCACCTCGACGATGTTTTCTGTCATCATTCCGGAGGGCTGGTACAAGACTCTGATCTTCATCGTGGTAGCCCCGGTCATGGGTATGGTTCTCGGTCTGAGCTTCATGGTCGCGGCTCACTGGATTCTGCAGAACAAGCCGCCGCAAATCGTGGACAAATGGTTTCGCAAGCTGCAACTCCTGTCCGCCGCGGCCTACAGTCTCGGCCACGGCGGCAACGACGCTCAGAAGACCATGGGCATTGTCGCGGGCGCGATCTACACCGCCGGATTCATGAGCAAATCTGACATGCTTGGGAACTGGGGACGGTACCGTTGGCCCATCATCCTGGCCGCGCACGCAGCCATTGCTGCCGGAACGTATTTCGGAGGATGGCGCATCGTCCACACCATGGGACAGAAGATCACCAAGCTCAAACCCTTGGGCGGGTTCTGCGCCGAAAGCGCCGGAGCCATCACTCTATTCGGCACCGCTCTGGCGGGCATCCCGGTCAGCACCACTCACACCATCACCGGCGCCATCGTCGGCGTGGGAGCGGTGCACCGCCTGTCTGCCGTGCGCTGGGGGGTCGCCGGAAGAATCGTCTGGGCATGGGTGCTTACGATCCCCGCATCTGCCATTGTGGCGGCCGGCACCTTCTTGCTCATCCATTCCATTCATCCCCAAGGCTGAAGCTAAGGCTAAGGCCGAGGCTCAGGCTAAGATGCGCAGGCACACTTTCGCAGAGCGTCGATTGCCGGTGGGGGAGATCGGAGAGAGAGGCTTCGCTCCGCCTGAAAACCAGCTGCGCTCGGAGGCGGTGACGACCAGGAGAGGGCGAACTGCAGAAGCTAAAACGCGGGAATTCTGGCGGCGCCGTACAGTCCGGCATCACTTCCTAGCAGGGCACGGGTAATCAACGTCGTCTTGCCCGTGTAGGCGGCGATTTGAGCCGAAGCACCTTGTTTCTTACCAAGCCAATCTTCGGGAGCGCTGGCGGCATAGACCAGCGAGCGCTCGCGCAATTCCGCGAACATCTGGGGGGCGAAAGCTTCCCACGCGCTAACCACTCCGCCGCCGATCACGAACATATCCAGGTCGAGAATGTTAACCAGGTCGGCCAGCAAAATTCCCAGCGCCTGGCCGAAGCGCTGAAAAATGCGCTGAGCGTCGGCGTTTCCCTGAATGGCCAAGTGGTAGATCGATCTGGCGCTGAACTCAGGATCGGAACTGGCGGCCTTGGCGAGCGCCGGCGCCGCGCCGGATTCGATCGCCTCGCGGGCCATGCGCAGTACCGCGGTGGCGGAGGCATAGCGTTCGGCGCACCCGCGGTTACCGCAGCCGCAGGGAACGCCGTTGGGTTCAATGGTGACATGTCCAAATTCGCCTGCCATACCGCTCATGCCATAGAAGATTTTTCCGTTCAGGATGATCGCACCGCCGATGCCGGTGCCGAGCGTGATCATCGCCATGTTGTCGGCATCGCGAGCCGCACCCAGCCATTTTTCCCCCAGAGCTGCGAAATTCGCGTCGTTGTCCAGGAAGACGCGAGCGCCCAGGCGTCGCTCGATTTCATCGCGCACGGGATAGTCGGACCAGCCGGGAAGGTTGGCGGACTTGCGCATCATTCCGGCTTCCCGGTCGATGATACCGGGGACTCCGATGCCCGCCCCGACAAACTTGCCGCCGGAGCGATATTGCTCGGAAAGGCGGCGAATCGCGTCACACATCTCGCCGATCACGTGGTCACGGCCGAGAGCAACCTTCACGCCCAGCGTGATTTTCTCCAGTAGCTGGCCTTCCGTGCTGATAGCGGCAATGCGCAGATTGGTGCCGCCGAGATCGACTCCGATGGAAAAATCAGGCATGCGCAGAAGGGTAGCAGAAATTCATTCGTGATTGATAATTGCTGATTGTGATTGAACCCCCGGGCTGAACCTTTCCCCGGTAATCAGCAATCAGAAATCATCAACCAACTACTTACTTTTGGCACCGGGGGCAGTAGTGGCTGCTGCGCCCTCCAATCACGATTCGCTTGATGGACGTCTGGCAGACCAGGCAGGCTTCGGCTTCGCGGCCATAGACGCGATGCTGGAGTTGGAAAAATCCTTCTTCGCCATCGGCATTCACGTAGTCCGAGACGGAGGAACCGCCCAGTGCAATTGCTTCTTTCAAGACGTCTTTCACGCCGATGAAAAGCTTGCGGAGTTGGTCGCGGGAGATACTGGCGGCGCGGCGCCGCGGCCGAATTCCAGCGCGGAATAGCGATTCGTCGGCATAGATGTTGCCGACGCCGCGAAGTAGTTTCTGATTGAGCAGTGCACTCTTGATCGGAGTCTTTCGTCCGCGGAATAACCCCAGGAAACGGTCGAGATCGACTTCCAGGGGCTCGATCCCTGCGGCATCGAAGTCTCCCGCCTTGGCCACGCTCAGCCGGCCGAAGCGGCGGGGATCGACGAAGCGCAGTTCCCTTCCCGAGGAAAGCTTGAGGATGGCATGCGTGTGCTTTACGACTTCTGACTGCGGCTCACAAACCTGCAGCCTCCCAGTCATGCCAAGGTGGACGATCCATTGCGCTGTAATAGGGTGGGGATCAGGAGTGGGGCGGACACTGCTTTCGGTTAAGGCCCGCTTTGTCGAGGAAAACTGCGTCTGCCTCAGTTTGGATCCTGGAGGCCGCGGCTTTGGCGGGCGTCCTCTGGCGGACAAAGCTTGCCCTGAGCTTGTCGAAGGGAGGGTCCGCCCCATGTCCTCTCTCTCCAGGTCGAAGACGATGTGCTTGCCCATGCGGCGGACCGCCGCGATGCGGCTGTGTTCGAGGGTCGCCGCAATGTCAGACGCGGAAGACTTTAGCGGCTCCTTTTTCTGGCCGAGCCAGACGGATTCCACGACATCCCCCGTCACTCGAGTGGCTAGGCCGCGCGCGATGGTTTCGACTTCGGGTAGTTCGGGCATGAGTGCGATTGGGTCTTGCCTGCTGGCGGTGAGCCCTTTTGTCGCGTGGGGATTGGATGCGCTGGGGGTGGACTAGGACGCACCCCAGACTCACGGCCGTTTGGGCTCTAGGGTGGAGGGTCGTGGGTCGTGGCGTGCCCGGCGCACAGATGAAGTAGCCAGGTCGATCCGTTCTAATCTTTTAGAGGAACGACTGCGCTACCGTCGCGGCAGAGCGTGGCGACTCTCTGCAGGTCGCCGTTGGCGCGTGGCAGGGTCATTACCGGGCCATAGCAATAGACGGCATGGCCGGAGGCAGCGAAGTACCAGCGCCCGTTGTTGGAACGTTGCGTGAGCTGAGTGGAAGGCTCGCGCACGGGCTTTTGCGGCGCCCATGGGGCGACGGGCAAACTGAACAACAAGGCTAGGGTCAGGGCCTTCATTTTCGCTTCCTGCTTCTCGCGTACCTGTTGCCACTGGCTACTACTTACTGCTTACTCACAGAATGAAAGAGTTCGAATGTTCAGGGTCGCGATCTTCATATCGTAATCAGAGTCCGGACATCGTCCACCAGATCTGAGGCTAGTTTGGAAGGCATCCGGAACTGCGGTTTCTGTTTGGCGGCCTGGTTCTGCGCACCATGATGCGGTCCTGCCTGGGAAGACGGGATCTGACGGTTTGGAGCCTGGGTTGACGGGGTCTGGGTCAATGGAATCTGGGTTGACGGAATCTCGATCGCCGGGGCCTGGGACTTAGCCGACGGCGACTGAGCTCGTTCCTGCTGGATCTTTACTTTTATGGAGGACAACTCCGTACTGTCGCGGAACAGGTCGCGGATCAGGGTGCGCTGCGACTCGATGGTTTGGCCCTGCTCCACAATCAGCATGGTCATCAGACCGTAGGAGATCAGAAACAGCAAGGTCAACAGCGGCAACCAGCCCTGCTTCTTGGGAGCCGCGGGATTGTCTGCCGCAGATACTGTGGATACGGCGCTGTTTCCGAATAAACTGGTCAAGTGGCACCCCGCTCCTTGCCCCGAGCTCGCAGGCACACTGAGCGAATTGCATCTTACGAGCCAACCATGGACCTTCAGCTAAACGGATGATATCAGGGCGTTTACCTGTATCTGAAGGGGAAGCCGGGGGCGGGCGATGTGCAACTCGATGCACATTATGAGTAAGCCCCATTGGCATCAGAGCCACACCGGCAGGGGATGAAACGGTAGGCCTTTGGCAAAGCATTTTTTGCGCGGCTACTTCCCCAACACCAGTTTGGCGATGGTCGCCAACTGCATGTTCGATGTCCCTTCGTAGATCTTACCAATCTTGGCGTCGCGCCAATATTTCTCGACGGGATAGTCTTTGGTGAATCCGTAGCCGCCGTAGATTTCAATGGCCAGCGAAGTTACGCGCTCGGCGACCTGGGAGGCGAACAGCTTGGTCATGGCGGCCTCTTTGACGAAGTTCACACCGGCGTCCTTCATGCGGGCACAGTTGTAGACCATGAGGCGCGCGGCCTCAATCTCGGTCGCCATCTGCGCGATCGGAAACTGGATGCCCTGAAACTCGGAGATTGCTTTGCCGAACTGCTTGCGTTCCACGGCGTACTTGCAGGCAAATTCCCAGGCCCCGCGGGCCAAGCCAATCATCTGCGCGCCAATCCCGATGCGGCCCTCATTCAACGTCTCGATGGCGATCTTGTAGCCCTTGCCAGGCTCGCCCAGCACATTCTGTTTGGGCACGCGGCAGTCTTCCAGAATCAATTCGCAAGTGGACGATGCCCGGATGCCCAACTTGTCTTCCTTCTTGCCGACCGTGAATCCCGGGAAATCTTTCTCGACCAACAAGGCCGTGATGCCTTTGTATCCGGCGCTGGGATCGAGCGTGGCAAACAGTACGAACAAGCCCGCCTCCTTGGCGTTGGTGATCCAAAGCTTGCGGCCGCTGACCACGTACTCCGTGCCTTTGAGCTGCGCACGGGTTTCGAGAGCGAAGGCGTCCGAGCCCGATCCTGCCTCGCTGAGGGCGTAGGCGCCGACCGTTTCGGTGGCCATCTTGGGCAGGTAGCGCGTCTTCTGCTCCTCGCTGCCCCAGCGTAGCAAAGCATTGTTGACCAGCGTGTTCTGCACGTCAACGATGACGCCGGATGAAGCGTCCACGCGTGACAATTCCTCGACAGCCAGAATCGCTTCGAAAAACTTGCCCCCGCTTCCGCCGTATTGCTCGGGAATCTCGATGCCCATCAGACCGAGCTGGAAAAAATCGTGGATGAGGGCTTTGTCGAAGACGCCCTTTTCGTCCATCTCTTTCACCCGAGGCCGAATTTTCTCGTCGGCGAATTGACGGATGTTGTCGCGGAACAGAGTTTCGTCTTCGCTAAGGCTGGTCAGTGGGGTGGGAGCAGCGGCTTGCAGGGTGGTTTCGGGCATGGGCACACCTTCAAAAAAGCTAAGATGGCAAACCCGTAATTTTAGCACTCGCCGGCGAGGACGGTGCGCAACCCGCGATCAGCCGATCAGCGCGATCAGCGCCACTCCCCTTTCCCAAGCGTCATTCCGAACCATGGTGTCTTTCAGACCAGGGAGGGTCAGGACAGGCTCTTCCCTCCGCCGGAAGAACAACTCCGTTCCGAAGGACGCCACTTGAAATATGGGAGCAACTAGCGAGGCCGCGAATGAACCAGCTTCAGGGTGTCGGCCTGCAGGATTCGCTTGATCTGGCTGCGGGCGTGTACCGACCAGGGCCCGGCGGTATCGAGCCGGGTATAAGCCTGCCAGTGTTTAAGCGCCTTTCGAGGTTCGCGGACCTTTTCGTAGGCCAGCGCCAGATTGTAATGGGCATCGGCGTAGGTGGGAGCCAGTTGCAGCGCGGTCTTGTAGGTGAGAATGGCTTCCTGCACGCGCCCCGTCTCGTCAAGCACGTTGCCTAGATCAAAATGGGCGAGCGAGTAGCGCGGATCGGCTTCAATGGCTTGGCGGTAGTGCTTTTCGGCCAAGGCAAAATCCTGGCGGTTGTAGTAGAGCGTGCCCAGGTTGATATGGGCGGCCGCGTGATCCGGTTCGATGGCAAGAACCTGATGATACGCGGAAATCGCGTCGGGTTGCGTGTTGGGATCTTCTTCCAAGGCGATGCCGCGCGCAAACCACACCGCAACCTCGTTCTCCCGCGGGCTGGGATCGGACTTTGGCACCGGCGTGCTGGTCAAGACTTTCTCCCGCTCGGAAAAGTCCATCAGGAATTGTCCCGCAATGGGCTCGAGCAGTTTGCCTTGGTGGCGGAAGGCTACGCGATGCTTCGCCGTCGACCACGCGCCGGCCTCGAGCAGCGGCTTCTCCACGCCCGAGGCCTGCTTGCGCATGGCGTCGAGCGACTGGCGAATGATCGCTGGCCGCACGCTCATGGCGCACAGATCGCGAACCTTTTTAACTTCCAGGAGATCGGAAAAAGAATAGGCCTCGGCGAACGCTACCAGACCTATACGCTCCCAATTGATTAACTGGCGCGGTGTGACATGAAGAATTCTGAGTAGATCAGCTCGACTGTACACAGGAATACTTTACGCTCTGCAACAACGCTCGCCAACATTATCCGCAACTTGAAGCCCGAAACGCAACTGCAAAGCCTGGGAAAAGCTGTGGAGAACCTGATTAATTTACATGCAGCGAAAATGGTGCAATGCTCTTCCCCGGCTTCGCGGCTTCGGAAACGCGATCGCCAGAGGGCTTAGGCCGTGACCACGGCCGCCTGGTAGTCCGCGTAGGTCCCCTTGAAGTCGGTAATCTTGTGGTCCCTCTCGAAGTGCCAGATGCGGGTCGCGACCTCGTCGATTAAATCGTGATCGTGGGTGACCAGAAAAACCGTTCCCGGGTAACGCTGCAAAGAAATATTCAGGGCGTTGATGGACTCAAGGTCCAAGTGATTCGTAGGTTCGTCGAGCACCAGAACGTTCGGCTTCTGCAGCATGAGTTTGCAGAACAGCAGCCGCGCTGCCTCGCCGCCGGAAAGCACGCTGGTCGATTTGGTGGCTTCTTCCCGGGCGAACAGCATCTGCCCCAGAATTCCGCGCAATTCCTCAGTGACCGCCGCGCCATCCCACTGATGCAGCCATTCGATGGCGGTCATGCCACCTTCGATGAGGCTGCGGTGATCCTGCGCGAAGTAGCCAATCGAGGCTTCATGTCCCCAGATGACTTTTCCGGCGTCGACGAACGGGCCGTCGTAACCGCTGGTCTTGCGCAGTTCGGCGTCGGGCGTCGTCGGAGAATTCGCCAGCAGCGCGTTCAAGAGCGTGGTCTTCCCGGCACCGTTTCGTCCCATGAGCGCGATGCGCTCGCCCCGCGTGATGCTGGCCGTGAAGTTCTTGATGACCTGCTGGTCGCCATAGGCTTTGCTCAGGTGCTCAACTTCCAGAATGTGCTTGCCCGAGGGCCGCTTCTGCTCAAACTTAATGAAGGGGCGCTGGATGTTCGACTTCGCCAGTTCGGTTACCTGCAGCCGTTCGACTTCTTTGCGGCGTGACTGCACCTGGCTCGACCGCGTGCCCGCCGCAAAACGGGCAATGAATTCGTTCAATTGCGAGATTTTCTTTTCGCGTTGCGCGTTTTGTGATTCGATCTGCGAGCGCACCTGCGTCTTGGCTACGACCATGTCGTCATAGCTGCCAGTGTAGGTGATGATGGTTTGGTAATCGATGTCGGCAATGTGGGTACAGATGCTGTTCAGGAAATGGCGGTCGTGCGAGATTGCGATCACCACGCCGTCGTAAACGTTGAGAAACCCTTGCAGCCAGTGAATCGAATCCAAGTCGAGGTGGTTGGTGGGCTCGTCCAGCAGCAGCGCCTGGGGGTGACCAAACAGGGCCTGCGCCAGCAGGATTCGTACTTTCTGTCCGCCCGGCAACTCGCCCATCTTGCGGGCGTGCACCTCGTCCGGAATATCGAGCCCCTGCAGCAGGATGGCGGCGTCACTCTCGGCGGTATAACCGTCTTCTTCGCCAACTATGCCTTCGAGTTCGCCCAGCTTCATGCCGTCGGCGTCGGTGATCTCCGCTTTCTCATAGATGGCATCGCGTTCCTGCATGGCCGCCCACAGCCGCTTGTTGCCCATGATGACGGTGTCGATTGCGGAGTAGGCATCGAAAGCAAACTGATCCTGGCTCAACACGCCCAGTTTCCGGGGACGGACCACCGTCCCTTTTTGCGGCTCCAATTCCCCGCTCAGCAGTTTCATGAACGTGGATTTGCCCGCGCCGTTGGGCCCGGTCAGGCCATAGCGCTTGCCCGGCGTGAACGCGGTCGAGACCTCGTCGAACAAAATTTTGGCGCCGTAGCGCATGGACACATTGCTGACAGAGATCATGTTTTCTTTGTAACTTCTTCAGGACCTGCGAGGAATTCCGCTTAAGACGGTGCGCAGCTGGAGTGAATAGAATATCATGCCACGCGGCACTCCTGTGGGAACAGCCGCCCCGACTTGCCCCGACTGCCCGTCGAGCGAAGCTCGACGGTTCGCCCGCGAACGAACCTCTTCCCCTCAATCATGAATCATGATCGACGTCAGTTGGGCTGGCCTGACCCGGCGCCGGCCTCCACCAACTCCCGCACCGGTGTAACCACCATCAGCAGCAGGTCGGCCTGACGCGTCCGGGCCTGATCGATGACTGCGATTTGCTCGTTCTTCCACGAATCCGGCGCCCTCTGGCCTTTGTCCAGATAATCCAGTGCCTGCAGGCCGGCCGCGCCCAACGCAGACAGATTCTGCGACAAGGGGACGACTTCCTGCAGCAAAAATGATTGCTCCAGCACAGGATGCAGCCGGACATCATTGTCCCGCCAGGTGGTTAGGTAACTCCGGATCTGCGCTTCCACTGTCTGGTCCCGGTAGCCGCTCTGCGCGAAGTTCTCGACCAGGTCGCTGAACTCGCGTGCGGTATCGCTCTCGGGACTGACCGCATCGATCATGCGGGTGAGCGGTGAGTGAAAGTCGATCGGGCCTTTGGCGTCGTCCCAACGGTTGTAGTCTTTCACCGGCTCAACGACATCGGCGAGAACGCGCAGCGCAGCCGTATCGAGGTTCCCCGCCATGCGTTCGAGCATCTCGGTACGCACGGAGTTGTGGGTCAGGCCCAGCCATTCCAGCTCATAACTCACGGCCTTCATCCGCTTGTACATGGAGGCGACATCCTTGACTTCCTGCGGGGACCACAAACGCTCGGCGATCGCCGCGTTGCGCGGCCAGATATGCGAGTCGATATTTTCCGGGGTGACCCACTCTGCCCACTGGCAGGACTCGCCGCCGAGAATCAGATTTTTCTCTTCCGCGGTGAGATTCGCGGCGGCATCAGTCGTGCTCATGGTCATCGGGTCGACGGCATAGTGCCGTGACGCCGGCCACATCAGGTCGAGATAGTATCCATACGAAAGCAGGCCCCGGTAGCCCTGTTTCGCGACCGCGGCCAGCGAAGCCTGCCCGCGCCAGGACTGCACGACAATCGTCTTGGGCAAATCAGGATGCAGGATTTCATCCCAGCCGACCATGGTCTTGTGATTCTTGGCCACAATCTTCTCCAAGCGCTGGTTGAAATAGGCCTGCAGATCCTGATTGTTCTTCATGCCGTGCGCTTTCATGAATTCCCGAATCTTCGGATTCGCGTCCCACTGCTTGCCGTCAACCTCGTCGCCGCCAATGTGGAAATAGCCATCGGGAAACAGTTTGGCCATTTCCCCAATGAACTTTTCCAGAAACTTGTAAGTCGACTCTCGCGTGGGATCCAGGATGGGATCGATCCCGCCGCCTTCCAGCGTGTACGGGCCGGAACCGGCGGAAAGTTCGGGATATCCCAGAAACCATGACCGGCTGTGCCCGGGAATGTCGAACTCGGGCATCACGCGGATACCGCGATCGTGCGCGTAAGCGATAAACGCCTGAATCTCCGCCTGCGTGTAAAACATGTGGTCAGAGCCCATCCCGGTCAGCTTGGGGAACTTCTTGCTCTCGGCGCGGAATCCCTGGTCGTCGGAAAGATGCCAGTGCAACACGTTCATCTTTACCGCCGCCATTCCGTCAATATTGCGTTGAAGAACGTCGATCGGAATAAAGTGGCGACTGACGTCGATCAGCATGCCGCGCCACGCAAAGCGAGGCTGGTCTTTGATGGTGACGGCGGGAGCCGCGAATCCCGCCGGAGTGATCTCGACCAGCTGAAGAAACGTCTGCAGCCCGCGCAGGATGCCAAGCGTGGTTGGCGCTGTCAGCTTCGCCCCCGCTTCCCCGACCCTCAGTTCGTAGGATTCGTCCTCGCCAAGTTTCTGCACCGCCTCACGGCCGTGATCAGCACGAATCTCCAGCGTCGGCGTCGAGCCAGGCTTGGGCCGGAATGGAATCCCGGTTTGGCGGGAAAGCTGCGTCAGGAACCGTTGAACTTCGCCGTCCAGCGAGCCGTCGTCGGCGCCAGTGTTCACTACCGAGAACGACTGAGGGATGACCAATTGCCCGCTGCCCAGCTCGACGCTGGCCGGCATGGGCATCAGGTTCAGTTGAGTTTGCGATTGAGCAGCGGCAAAAGATGCCAGGAAGAGGAGTAAACCAGCAATGCATATTAATGATGTTCGCATGGGAAGCAATTCCTTTCAGCCTACCTTCACCAGTTCGCTGGGCTGGATGGAGGGAAGCATTGGCAGAATTTCCCAGCTGTGAGGCGCCAGATCTGCCAGGCGACTTGATTTTAAACGGATCAAAATGACAGAAATGTTTCTTCGCTGCAGGCTCTGTTCGTATTCGAGACCAGGATCGACTCGTCGCAATCTTGGATCCCTCGGCATATTGGCCAGCTTCCGCCCCTAATGTCCAGCCAACTCCCGCACGATCCCGCCAACAAATTGCTTCGCATCCCCAAACAGCATCAGCGTCCGGTCGAGATAATACAGCGGGTTGTCGATGCCGGCGAAGCCGGGACTCATGCCGCGCTTGATGACCATGACGGTGTGGGCTTTGTCCACGTCGAGAATGGGCATGCCGAAGATGGGGCTCGACTGATCGGTGCGCGCCGCCGGATTGGTCACATCGTTGGCGCCAATGATCAGGGCGACATCGGTCTGCGGGAAATCGCCGTTGATCTCGTCCATTTCGATCAGGCGGTCGTAAGGAATGTCGGCTTCGGCGAGCAACACGTTCATGTGGCCGGGCATGCGTCCGGCGACCGGATGGATGGCGAAGCGCACCTCGACTCCCTTCTTGCTGAGCGCATCATAAAGCTCGCGAACTTTGTGCTGCGCCTGCGCGACAGCCATGCCATAGCCGGGAACGATGACCACCTTGTTGGCTGCCAGAAGGATCGCGGCAGCCTCTTCCGGGGTCGCACTGCGCACCGGCTTCGCTTCCTCTCCCCCGGCGGCAGATGCCTGCACCTGGCCGAAGGCTCCGAAGAGCACGTTGGCAAAGGAACGGTTCATCGCCTTCGACATGATGATTGAAAGAATGAGGCCCGAGGATCCATCGAGCGCGCCGGCGATGATCAGCAGTTTCGAGTCAAGCACGAATCCCATGGCCGCGGCCGAGAGTCCGGCGTAGGAGTTCAACAGTGAGATCACGGTCGGCATGTCGGCGCCGCCGATAGGAATCACCAGCAGCACTCCGAAGATCAGAGACACACCCACGATGATGGGGAAGAAGATTTTCGCACCGGGATGGAGCACGAGGTAGACGGCGCTTCCGACGGCCACTACGAACAGCAACAGGTTAACCAGATTCTGCCCTTTATATGTAATGGGACGCTGAGGCAGAATTTCCTGCAATTTTCCCGCGGCCATCAAGCTGCCCGTAAAAGTCAGACCTCCGAGAATCACTTCCATCGCCAGCACCGACATCATGAATTTCGGAACGTCGGGAGTGCGCAGATAAAATTCAGCCGTGCCCACCAGCGTGACGCACAAAGCTCCGAAAGCGTGGCTCAGGGCGGTCCGCTGCGGAACCGCCGTCATCTGCACCATGCCCAGCGGGATGCCGATGCCCGAGCCCAGCACCAGCGCAATGATGATCCACTTGTAGTCAACGATGCCGTGATGCAGCAGCGTGCCGGCGATGGCCAGCACCATACCGATTTCCCCTGCCAGAATGCCGTGGCGCGCGTTGGCCGGCGAGCTCATCCACTTCAGCGACAATATGAACAGCGCGCTGGCAATGAGGTAGATAATTTCGATGACGTACTGGCTTCCGGCAAACTCGGTCATAGATTATGGTTTGGTTGGTTGTGGCTTGGTTGGCCGGCTGGTTTTGAACATGCGCAACATGCGGTCGGTAATCAGGAATCCGCCCACTACATTGCTGGTGGCGGCCACAATGGCGATTACGCCCAGCACCAATGCGAATGTGCTTTTTTTCTCGCCCACCAAAACGATTGCGCCTACCACCGCGATGGCATCGAGTGCGTTGGTCAGCGACATCAGCGGCGTGTGCAACAACGGCGAGACGTGCCGGATGACTTCGAATCCGATGAAGGCCGCCAGCATGAAAACGAAAAGCGCATCGATCAGGTTGGTGCTCATCTGCTCCCTCAGGGGCCGAATCCCGCCCTCTTCTCAGGTATGGCGCGGCTCAAGTCGCGCCCTTTCAAAGCAAGATTCCGAAAGCCGACATCTCTACCCGCCCGCAGGCGCCAGCGCTGGCATCCTGAAGAACTCGCGCACGCGCGCGTTCACCACTTCGCCGCCGTGGGTAATCATGGTCTCGCGAATAATCTCATCCTGCAGGTTCAGTTGCAGTTTGCCCTCTTTTATCATGTAGAGAAGGAACGTGCTCACATTGCGGGCGTACATCTGGCTGGCATGGTAGGGCACGCTGGTGGCGAGGTTGATGGCGCCGATGATGGTGACGCCCGCTACCGTTACGGTCTCTCCGGTCCGCGTCAATTCGCAGTTGCCACCGCGCTCTGCGGCCAGATCGACGATCACAGAGCCCGGAGCCATTCCTTTCACCATGTCCGCGGTGATCAGGACCGGCGATTTCTTGCCAGGAATGACTGCCGCGGTAATGACCACATCACTTTCCGCGACCACACGGGTCAGCAATTCCCGCTGTCGCGCGTAAAAAGCTTCGTCCTGCGCGGTGCCATAGCCACGAGCGTCCTGCGCGTTCTGGGCCTCAATGGGCAGCTCGACGAAACGGCCGCCCAGGCTCTGCACCTGCTCTTTGGCGGCGGGACGCATGTCGTACGCAGAGGCCACTGCGCCCAGGCGACGAGCGGTCGAGATGGCTTGCAGTCCGGCCACGCCCGCGCCGATGACGAACACGCGAGCGGGCGTAATCGTACCTGCGGCCGTCGTCATCATGGGAAAAATTCGGGGCGAGGTTTCAGCGGCCAGCAATACTGCCTTGTAGCCACAGCAAGTGGCCATCGAGGAAAGGGCGTCCATGCTCTGCGCCCGCGTCGTGCGGGGCATGAGCTCCACGGAAAAGGCGGTCACGCCGGCCTGCGCGATCTCCTGAACAATCTCGGCAGAGCCGAGAGGCCGAAGAAATCCAATGAGCGCTTGACCGCGACGCATCCGACCCAGGTCCGCTTTGCCGGTTACGTCATTCGATCCGTAGCACAGCACCTGCACCACCATGTCGGCGGCGCCGAATACCGCGGCGCGATCGGGCACAATCTTTGCCCCCTTTTCGACATAGATTGCGTCGGGATAGCCGGCCTGTTCGCCCGCCGCGGCTTCGACGATGACCTCGAGTCCCGCTTTGACCAGGTTGGGAATCACTACAGGAACCAGCGCAACCCGGCGTTCTCCAGGATAGCTTTCTTTCGGAACTCCAACGATCACGCGGCTCTCGTCCTTTCCCTGCCGATCATCTTACTCGGGTTTGGTGCGGTGTTGTCCGGTTTGCCTCGGCGTGCCAGAGTGCCCGCCGATGAGCGTACATTGTTTCATGGTGCGGCTCTCGAGTTCTATGACCCGCCTCAACAGACTAAAGAAGTGGATGGAAAACAGTAACAGATCAGAGAAGGAACTGGAAGATGCGGAGGCATCGCCAGAGCAGCGCGGACTCTTGTCGGCCGTAGCGAGAGCCAGCCCTGAGTTTGGCGAAGAAACATCTCGCCCTCGGCGCGGCCCCACGCCTGCCGCGCAACCGCCGGGACGGCGGCGCTACTTGGCGAAGCGATAATGCCATACCCTCGCCGCCCCAATCAGGTTGGAGTCTTCCCCCAGAGAGGCGAGTGTGAGCTGCGTTTTCTCCGCCGGAACGAAACGGCAGCCGCCGCGAATTACCTCGCGCATGCGATCGAGAAAAAGAGCCGCGCTCTTCATGACGCTGCCGCCCAGCACGATGGCATCCGGGGTATAAAGGTTGATCAGATTGGCGAGGCCCAGGCCCAGGTAGTAGGCCTCATGCTCGACGGCCTCGAGCGCAACTTCATCTCCCCGCTGAGCCAGTTCGCAGATACGCTTCGCGGTGATGCCTTCGCGATGCGGATAACCCGCAGGCATGTGCCCGGCTAGCCACGCCACCATGGCTGGACCTGCGGCCAGCGATTCCCAGCAGCCGTAAAATCCGCACGAGCAACGCGGCCCCGCAGGATCGAGAACCTGATGTCCAACTTCGGGATGTGCGCCATCTACTCCACGGTAGAGTTTTCCATCGAGCACGATTCCGCCGCCAATCCCGGTGCCCACCGTCAGGTAGATCAGCCGTGTGCGATTCCGGCCCGCGCCCCAGCCGAATTCCGCCAGCGCGGCCGCGTCGCCGTCGTTCTCCAAGGCCACGCCCACGTTGAAAATCTGTGCCAGGTCCTGGACCGGACTTTTACCGCGCCAGTCCGGCAGAAAATCGACGTCGCCAAACTCTCCGCGCATTGGATCGACTGGCCCGGTTGATCCGATTCCAATGCCGGTACACTCGACTCCGGCTCTGTGCGCGGTCTTGCGCAGCATCTGCGCGATCCGTTCGAGCCCTTCGGAGTAGCGGTTCGGATCGGTCGGCGCTTCCATCCGGGAAACTACCCGTCCGCTGTCATCAACGATGCCGACCGCAATTTTCGTTCCTCCAATATCGACCGCACCGATCATGAGTACTCCGGCGTCATCCCCTTCGCTTCCTCCAGCGCGATCCGCCGCTTATTCCGGTACGACAAGTTCGACATGTGTACTGCGATGGCCGACCGGTAGCCGATCTCCGGCGGCGCGTTGGGCGTGCCGCGGCTGCGAACGCAGTCGATCCAATTTTGCATGTGCCGCTGATCATGGCTCTTGCCGCGCGTGGCCTCTCCGTCGGGACGGTTCGTTTTTTCCGGCCAATACTGCAGTGCCTCGTCGAAGTGGTGTTCGAAGGTTCCGTCGCTGCCGAGAATGCGGTCGCCCAGTTCATAGTGCTTGTTACTGAAACTGGATTGCCAAGTGACGACAATGTCCGTGGGGAATTCAAGAGTCACCGCGATGGTGTCGGGCACCTGGCGGCCATCTTTTTCCGAGAACACGCCGCCCGACATCGAGGCGGCGGAGGGCAGCGGTAAATCGAGAGCGCCCATGATCCACGCGATCTGGTGCACCATGTTTTCGGCGCAATTGCCTCCGGAAAATTCCCAGAACAAGCGCCAGTTGATGAACCGGTAGGGATCGAAGGAACGCTCAGGCCGGCCGTTGAGAAACGCCGACCAGTTGACGTTCTGTGCGGTGCAATCCGACGGAACCGGGCGCACCCACTGGCCCTTGCCATGAGGAGTATTGCGGCTCATCCAGGATTCGACTTGCGTGACTTTTCCCACCCACCCGTCTTTAATCCATTGTTTGGCGTCGACCAGAGCGCCGGAACTTTGATACTGCAATCCGATTTGAATCACGCGGTTCGATTCTTTCGCCGCCGCCAAGCACTGGTCGGCCTCCGGAATCGACCACGTCATCGTCTTCTCGGAATAAAGGTCTTTGCCGGCGGTCAGGGTGTCGAGAAAATGCCGCGCGTGGATGTGCAGGGGACTAGCCACGATTACGGCGTCGATATCCTTCATGTCGAGCAGGCGGCGGTGATCGTCGACGGTCTGAATGCCGGGCACTCTAGCTTTCGCCTGATCGCGGCGGCGGCTATACACATCCGCCATCGCCACCACTTCCACCCCGTGGACCGAGAGAATTTGCCCCAACAAATCATTCCCCCGATCCCCCACACCGATCATGCCGATGCGAATCCGCTCATTCGCCCCCAGCACGCGGGCCGTTGGATATGCCAGCAGGGCGGCCGTTCCCAGGGCCGCCTGCTGCAGAAACGTGCGTCTGGTTTGTTTGCTCATCGTTCCTCTTTCTCCTCGCGGATTACCCCGCGTTTTACAGTGCGTCGGCCTCTTGCAGAAGTTTCTTCATTCCCGCCCAACTCCGGCGCGACGATTCTTCCGCCGAGCCACCACCACTCCAGTGAGTCTCCAGACTCACGGCGTAGTGGAAGCCGTCGCGCACGAGCGCTTTGAACTGTGCCGCCCAATCAATGATTCCGCCACCCATCGGCGCCCAGTCGTATTTCTTCCCGTTCTTGACCGCATCTTTGCAGTGACAGTGACCAATGCGTTGCTTGGGCAACCGATCGTAGCCGTCCGGATATGGAGTTTCGCCGCTGGCGGCGGCGTTGCCAGGATCCCAGTTCAGCATGAACGAGCGGGACTGCACCTCGTGCAAAACTTTAGCGGCTTCGACCCCGGTCGCCGTGTTGCAGGCGGATTCATTTTCGAGCAATAGGATGATATCTTTTTTCTCCGCTTTGCCAGCGGCCTCCCGCAATTTGTCGTTGATGGCGGCGCGGTAGGGAGCCTGATCTTCCAGCCGCCAGAAATCGAAGCAGCGCACGCGGTCGGTCTGGAACGCCTTCGCCATCTCTATGGCCCGCTCCAGAACTTCGTCCTGCTGCTCCAGGGTGAAGTTTGCGCCGAAACTTTTGGCCTCGCTGAACTTTGATTTTGGCGCGCCCGGCCAGTCCACTTTAAACAGCGGGCTGGCAATGTCGGTCACTTTGAGTTGATATTTTTCCAAAATGCGCCGCGCCTCCGCCACTTCCTTTTCGTCGAGGTTGACAATGTTCTTCTTCCACATGCCGCGCAACTCGATCCAGCCCATGCCGAATTCCCGCGACGCAACCTCGCAGGCGTGCCCGAAGTCCTGTGAGATTTCATCGTTGATGACAGCAATGCGGAACGGCGACTTGGCATCGGAAGGCGAGACAAACCGAGACGTGGCCTTTGCCGCCGTGATGGCGACCATTCCTACAAGAAATTCGCGGCGTGCAAAGGGAACCGGCATGAGCTGCTCCTCGAACTGGGTTGGTCAGGATATAGGCGCAAATCAATCTACCACCATCGAAACGTGGGTGGGTAGCGCGGGGGTGGCTCGGGAACCGCGAAGAAGCCGTGAGCCCAGGCGCCGGTGAGCAGCGAGCCGAGGAATGAGGAGGAAGAAGAAGAAGAATTTCCGACCAAAAACAAAACGCCTCGGACTCGATTTGAGTCCCCGAGGCGTCTGTTGATCAGCCCTCCCCCAAGTGCTGCTCAAGGACACTCTAGCGCGGGGCCTATACTCGGTAAATGGCTCGCCAGTGCCATCTATGGCACGAACGTGGTGGGTACTTCACCCTAGACGTAAGTGGTTGAGACAAAACGAGTTCAGTGCGGATTCCCTGGCTGGAAATAAAATTGCCGGGCAAGAAGCGGCTTTCGCTATGCGCTTCCCGCCCGGCTTCCGGCAGCGAGATGCTTACATGCCGCCCTGTGCAAAGACTAACGCTGCTTTTTGATGCGCGAAATCGATTTCTTTGAGAGTTTTCGCGTTAGCGTTTGTTTCGTCCACTACCACGTCGTCGTGCGTCACCTGATTGTCGCTCTGCAACGTCGCTGGCGCACTCGCCACGGTGTTGCCGTGCTGCAGGAAGGTGACTTGTACCGCCGGGCCGGTGCCCTGCCATTCGACCTTGTAGTCGCCGGCTTTCAGTTGCGTACCGCCCACTTCGACCGAATCCTGAAAACTGACCGTGTGCGTGCTGTTATCCCGTGCCAACGCGCCTAAGGAAAATAGCAGGGCGAACGTCGAGAGAACTGCCAAGTATTTCACATGTTTCATTTTTACGATTCCTCCTGGAGAACGATGAAGTAGGGGCTCAACCGTCCGACCCCAACGAAGTTGCCTTACTCCAAAATGTCCTACCTTTTAAATAGATGCCAGGAAAAGATTCTCGCTGCAAAAACTATCGTAAAGCGATGTCAAGGGTTGGAACAAATCTTGACAAAGTAAATGGAGGTTGCCGTAACCAAAGCCGTCGAGCCTGTCTCCAACGAACTCCGCCGGAAAGGAATTCTCGCTAACATGATCGTTATGGCAAAGCGTCGTCCTGGAATGCTATGCTTCGCCTGCCATTTTTGCGCCAGGGTTTACATCGCATCTTCGTTCATGCTGTTCTAGTTCTAAGAGGAGGCTGCGTGTACCTTCGACAGGATCTCCTTCTTTTTATCTTGGTCGGTTTCGTTGCGTCGGTTGGCCGCTCTCAGGAAGCGAAGCCTGCCTATCGCAATCCGAGTCTTCCCGCCGCGCAACGCGCTGCGGACCTGGTAAAGCGCATGACGCTTGAGGAGAAAGTGGACCAGCTTGCCGGAGGCCGGCGGCGTGCAATGGCCACGGCCAGTCCTGAGGCGAAACAGATCTTTGAAGGATTGGGCAAGTTATATCGCGAGGATTCGCAGGTCAGCGCGCACGACGCCGCCGAGGCGCGTAACAAAGCGCAACATTTCCTGATGGAAAAAACCCGCTTGGGCATACCTGCAATTTTTCAGGGCGAGGCTCTGCATGGATTCATGGCTTATGGCAGCACCAGCTTTCCGCAAGTGCTGGGCCTGGCCAGCACATGGGATCCGGAACTGATAGGGCTGGCCTTCCAAGCTGCCGGGGACGAGATGGCATCCTCGGGAGTGAATCAGGCCTTCAGCCCGGTGCTGGATCTGTCGCGTGATCCACGTTGGGGACGCACCGAAGAAACCTATGGTGAAGACCCCTACCTCGTCGCCCACATGGGCGTGGCGGCCATCAACGGGTTGCAAGGCACTTCGTGGACGATTGACCGGCATCACGTGATGGCGACGGCCAAGCACTTCGCCGCCCATGGCCAACCGGAGAGCGGCACCAACACCGCACCCGCCAATTTTTCGGAGAGGGATCTGCGTGAGACCTTTCTTGTGCCTTTCCGCGCCGCCGTCGAAGAGGCACAGGTTGGCAGTGTGATGGCCTCTTACAACGAGATCGACGGCATCCCGAACCATATCAACCGCTGGCTGCTCGATCGTGTGCTGCGCCAGGAATGGGGTTTTCGAGGCTACGTGACCTCGGACGGAAATGGCCTGCAGATGCTGGTGGAGACTCACCACGTGGCTGCCGACTTCGCGCAAGCCGCGCGAGAGGCGCTGGCCGCGGGCGTGGACTACGACCTGTCCGATGGTTCGGTATACGCCACGCTTCTGGACCAAGTTCGCGAGGGCAGGGTGGCCGAAGCGGAACTGGATCAAGCCGTAAAACGCGTGCTGGAGGCGAAGTTCCGCCTCGGCCTGTTCGAAAATCCCTACGTCGATCCGGACTATGCCCAGAACATCACGAATAGCTCTGAGCATCAGCAACTGGCTCTGAAGGTGGCGCAGAAATCGATGGTGCTGCTCAAGAACGACAATAATCTCCTGCCGCTCGATCTGAAGAAGTTGAAAACCATCGCCGTAATCGGGCCCAATGCCGCCGATGTTCATCTTGGCGGTTATAGTCGTGACCCCGGTCCGGGAAACCAGATTAGCATCCTCGACGGCATTCGCAAGCGAGCCGGCGATGGCGTCAAGGTGCTCTATGCCGAAGGCTGCAAGATCACAACCGGGAAACAGGGCTGGTCGGCCTGGTACGAGAACAAAGTCACGCAGCCTGACCCTAAAATGGAAGTCGAAAGCATTCGTGCCGCAGCTGCTCTAGCCCGCCAATCTGATGTCGCCATCGTTGTGGTGGGAGAGAATGAAAGCACGAATCGCGAGGCCTGGTCTGAGCAACACTTGGGGGATCGCGATTCGCTGGACCTGCTTGGTTCGCAGGAGGCGCTGATTAGGGCTGTGGTTGAGACTGGCAAACCAACAGTCGCCCTGCTAATCAACGGGCGGCCTCTGTCGATCAACTATGTCAAGGAGCACGTTCCCGCAATTCTGGAAGGCTGGTATTTGGGCGAACAGGGCGGAACTGCCGCGGCCAACGTTTTGTTTGGCGACGCGAACCCCGGCGGCAAACTTCCCATCAGCTTCCCTCGTTCTGTGGGGCAGTTGCCTGATTTCTACGATCACAAGCCTTCGCGAAACCGCAGTTACTTGTTCGACGCCCGCGAACCCCTGTTTCCCTTCGGCTTCGGCCTGAGCTATACCCAATTCCATTTCGAAAATGTCCGGGTTGAGCCGAAGACAATTCGAACCGGCGGGAACGCCAAAGTCTCAGTCGAGATTACAAACACCGGCGATCGGGCAGGGGATGAAGTGGCTCAGTTATACATTCATCAGCGGGTGGCTTCGATTACGCGTCCGGTGAAAGCGTTGCGCGGCTTCAAACGCGTCAGCCTGGAGCCCGGTCAGAAAGTAACGGTCGACTTCGCGCTGACTCCGGAAGACCTCTCTTTAATCGACGTTAACATGAACCGTGTGGTCGAACCGGGCACGTTCGATCTCATGGTGGGAGCAAACTCGGCGGAAACCACGAGCACTCCGCTCGAAGTTGTCAACCCATAGCCATACCGGGAAGATCGGACGCAGGCCAGCACAGGTCACCCTTGAAGGCTCGAACCACTTATGCGCATGAACGATAGGAACTCACGATTCTTCATTTCATCTTTACTGGCAATAGGCTCTTTTCTGTTCTGCGCCACGGCCACGCATGCCCAGTGGAGCGCGATGAATCCCGTCCGGCAAGTTCAGCAGCAGTCGGACGGCGTTCTGTTTTCCATGGGAACTGGCAGCTTGAAAGTGCAAGTGTGTTCGGACTCGGTGATCCACGTCCTTTATTCGGCGACGGCCGCGTTTCCGAAGCGTGCGGACTATGTTGTCACCAAACAGACATGGCCGGCCGCGCCATGGACGTTCGAATCCGCCGACGATGCCGTCACCCTCTCGACTTCCCTGCTGAAAGTTAAGGTAACGAAGAAAGACGGAGCCATCGCCTACGCCGAGAAGAACGGCGCTCCCCTGGTGCAGGAAGCTTCCCGCAGCCTGACGCCGGAGAAAGTAAACGGCGAAGATACCTACCGTGCCGAATCCTTCGTCAACATCTACGGCTCTCCCGAAGGGCTCTATGGATTGGGCCAGCACCAGGCGGGCGTGTGGAATTATCGCGGGGAGTCAGTCGATATTTCCCAGGAGAATAGCAACATCTCCGTGCCTTTGATGCTATCGAGCAAGGGGTACGGAATCTTCTGGAACAACACTTCCCGAAGCCGCTTCAATAATCGTTTTGCCAATTACCTTTACATTAGTTCGGAAGTTGCCGATGTCATCGATTATTACTTTCTTTACGGGCCCGATTTCGACAAGATCATTGCCGGCTATCGAGATCTGACCGGGCAGGCGCCTATGTTCGGCAAGTGGGCCTACGGATTCTGGCAGTGCAAGAATCGCTACAAGTCGCAACAGGAAATCCTGGACGTGGCCCGCAAATATCGCGACCTGCACATCCCCGTCGACAACATCGTTCAGGACTGGTTCTGGTGGAATCGCAAAGGGGAATTCGTTTTCAACAAGAATTATCCCGATCCCAAAGCCATGATCGACGAGTTGCACGCCGAGAATTTCCACCTAATGATATCGATCTGGCCGTTCTTTGAGCCGGGCTCCCCGAATTACGACTACATGCAGAACAAAGGCTGGTTCGTCGATAAGTTCAAGTATGCGAAGCCCCCCTATCACGCCAATGCGATGGCAGTGTATGACGCCACCAACCCGGAGGCGCGCAAATATTATTGGGATCTGGTCAATCAAGGACTTTTCCGCATCGGTGCCGATGCCTGGTGGATGGATACGACCGAACCGGAGACCGAAGGCCAGGAAGAGAACATTCTGTTGGATCACAAACTCGCGGCAGGAAGCGGTAACCGCTATGTAAATGCTTATCCCCTGCTCGATACCCAGGCCGTTTATCAAGGCCAGCGCAGCGCATCCGACGGGAAGCGGGTGTTCATCCTGTCTCGTTCAGCCTTCGCCGGATCGCAACGAAATGCTGTTACGGCCTGGTCGGGCGACATCAATTCGGATTGGCTTAGTTTTCGGCGACAGGTTCCCGCCGGTTTGAATTTCGCACTCTCGGGAATTCCCTATTGGACAACCGACATTGGTGGATTCGTTTTCGGCAATCCCACCAATCCGGCTTTCCGCGAACTGTTTATTCGCTGGTTTCAGTACGGCACATTTAATCCCATCCTGCGCGTGCACGGTACGCGTCATCCGGATGAAAACGAATTGTGGTCCTATGGCCCCGATGCGCAGACGATTCTGGTGAACTTCGATCGCCTGCGCTATCGCATGCTGCCTTACATCTACTCGTTGGCGTGGAAGACCACCAGCGAAGCGTACACGCCAATGCGGCCGCTGGTAATGGACTTCCGCGCCGACCCTCGCGCCCAGAATGCGGGTGACCAGTTCATGTACGGTCCGGCATTTCTGGTGAATCCCGTGACCGATCCTGGGGCAACGATGCGGCAACTCTATCTGCCGGAAGCCAAATGGTACGACTTCTGGACGGGAATCGCAGGCGAAGGAGGACGAACGATCAACGCCATCGCCCCCTTGGATCGCTTGCCGTTATATGTTCGCGCCGGATCGATTCTTCCGCTCGGCCCGGACGAAGAATGGTCGACCGAAAAGCCTGCCGACCCGATCGAACTTCGCATCTACCGCGGCGCGAACGGTGATTTCACGCTCTACGAAGACGAAAATGACACCTACGATTACGAAAAGGGAGTCTACGCGATGATCCCATTCCACTGGGATGACGCGGCTCACACTTTGACCATCGGCGACCGCAAAGGCCAGTTTCCGGGCATGCTGGAAAACCGCGCATTCCGCGTGGTCTTGGTGAGCGAGAACCACGGAGTGGGAGTCCATCTCGCAGACGAGCCGGACAAAGTCGTCGAGTATTCGGGAAAGCAGATCACCCTGACTCCCTAAGCAACGGGGCGTTCCTTTACTTTTACTTTGCCGGTCCCTGCGCCTGCTGTTTTGCAGTGAGGCGATCGACAATTTGCCGCTCCTTTGCTCCCTCTTCAGGACGGTGGAGGCGATAGTACAAGGTAGCCAGTTCGATGTGTGGCTCGAGCCAATCGGGATCATCCTTGACCAACCGTTCCAACTCCCGGGCCGCAGTTTCGTAATCTCCCGAAGTGCTCTTCAGCATCGCCGATTCATAGCGAGCCATCGAGTCTAAAGGCTTCAGCAGGAGCGCACGATCGAGGTAGCCCTTTGCCTCGTCAATATCGCGGCGCTTATAAAGAATAGCTCCAAGATAAAGGTTGGCCTCAAAGTCGTCAGGGTTAACCTTGAGAGCTTCGCGAAATGCTGGTTCGGCTTCTTTTACGTCGCCGGTTTTGTCTCGGGCTGTTCCGACCAGCGTATAAAGGCCAGGAAGGGCTGGCTTCAGGCGAAGGGCCTGCTCGAGATCCTGGCGTGCCAGCTCGTATTCATTCAGTTGGAGCAGCGTTGCCCCGGCGATCATGTAGGCGTCGGCGCCGGAAACGGCTTTGGCAACTTTTTCCATGCGGGCCACGCCGTCACGTCTTCTGCCCTTGGTGCTGATCAGTGCGGATGCCAGCACGTATTCAAAGTCCATATTCTGCGAGTATTTGCTCTCGAGCGGTTCCAGCAGATTGAGAGCAGCGTCCGATCTCCCCGTACGCAGATCGCTATCGCCTAAAAGAATCACAACCTGCAAGGCATTGGGTTGCGCATCGCGCAGAATCTCGAACTGCTCGCGGGCGTGTTCGAAATCTCCCTTTTTGTAATAGGCAAGAGCAAGGTTCAGGAGAACCGGATCCTTGTCTTTTAACGAGGGGAGAGCGGAACGATCGAGGGCAATGGCCTCGTCGAACTGCCCTACATGTGCCAAAGCGGCGCCGAGATTAACCTTGGCCTCGACTTCGTTGGGGCGCAATTCGAGGACCTGGCGGTAGTCGCGGATCGCCCCAGAAAAATCGCCGTGCTGCTGCGCCTCAATGGCATGCTTGAGAAGCTGATCCACGTTGGCTTCCTGAGCCGCGACCACTGCCGGCGCGATCAACGCCGGAATGAGAATAAAAAATAGCGCCGCCCGCATCATCCATAGGATAGCTCAACCGCGCCTGCAGCCCGGCAAAATCCTGAGGCCTGTGAGCTTCAGTGGTTGGCTGAATGGGGTTACAATAGTGGGCAATAACGCTGATTTCAGTGAGGTTTACCATGAAAGCAAAGGTGATTCTGTTCGCGCTTTCATTTTGTTTTCTGCTGGTGTTCGCCGCCACGCAACTCCAGCCAGCCGAAGCTCAGACGCACGCTTCGACTGCCGCGCCTCCTTCCTCCATGCCTCGACCAGACTCGATACAGGCCAGTGGACTCTACGACTATTGGACAATGATGTCGGGTCAGGGGCGCGCCGGCGGAGTGCTTCTGGGCAAGCTCGCGATGGAGGGTGAACCCCTCCCCTGGCAGCCCATGCTGGTTTCCGTCGACTGCAAAGGCTCCATCGTAAATTCGACGCAGACCGACCTCCAGGGAAGGTTCGTCATCACCTTCGTTGAAACGCACGGCACCCCGGGCGCACCGTCCGATGCACAGCGACAGTTGGAAACCAAGTATGAGGGTTGCACCGTGCGAGGCTCGGTGGCTGGGTTCCGCTCCAACGTCGTCACCATTACCGCGCACAGTCTCCGCGATGACCCCAATCTTGGGACGATCACACTTTCGCCCGAGGGACGGGGCGGTGGAACCGAACTCAGCACCACCACTCAGGCGGCGCCTTCGAATGCCCTGAAAGCCTTTGAGAAAGCGAGGCAGGAATGGCTCGCCCAGAACGCCGACGGGGCGGAAAAGAATCTCAAGAAGGCAGTCCAGTTATATCCCGCATTCGCCCAGGCTTGGCTGCAGCTCGGCGAGCTGCAGGAAGCGTCGGATCCGCAGGCTGCGCGAGATTCTTTTTCCAAGGCCTTGGCGGCTGATCCGAAATTCGTCTTACCCTACGAACAACTGGCCGCGCTGGCAGCTCAGGGAGAAAAGTGGCAGGAGACGGCGGATAACACGAGCCATGCCCTGGAGCTTGATCCCGCCGGCACTCCGCAGCTCTGGTATTACGATGCCCTGGCAAAATTCCAGCTGGGTAAGACCGATGATGCCAGCGTTAGCGCTGCAAAGGCTCTGGCGATCGATCCGCGGCACAGTGTGCCGAACACGGAGCAACTATTGGCAGTGATCCTTGCCCGAAAGGCGGATTATGCGGGAGCCGTACAACATCTGAAGAATTCCCTGACCTACTTGCCTGCCGGTCCACAGGCCGATCTTGTAAAACAGCAGATCGCCCAGCTCGAAACCAAGGTGCCCGCTGGGAAGTGAGCTGATGTTTAGCGTGCAGGCTCGGTCACTTTCAACACCTGGTCCGCCGACACATTCTGCACAGTTTGAACGATTCCTGACGGCCAGTGAATTTCGATTAAGTCAGCCTGATTTTCGGCGCCCAGGCCGAAATGGACCGGGCCATCGCTTGACGACGCATAACCAACGCTGGTTGTCATGTGGTTGTATTGCGCGCCGTTCCTGGTAGTCAGCTTGATGCGAGCGCCGATGCCGTCGCGGTTGCTCTTGGTCCCGCGCAAAGCGATATCGAGCCAGTGGCCTGACTTCAGGCTGCGATTCATCCAGATTTCCGCATCTCGCCCGAGAGCAGTTACAACCACATCGACACGTCCGTCTCCGTCCAAATCACCAAAAGCGCAGCCGCGATGGCGCGATGGGGGGACCGATGTAAGGCCCGCTTCTTCAGTCAACGGTACCCATTTCCCGCTCGCTCCCTGATTGCGGAAGACGGTGTTCGGTTGATCGACGGGCTGGCCGGGTTGATTGAGCGATTCCACATGGCCCCGGCTGACGAACAGATCTTTCCAGCCATCATTATCGAAGTCGTATAAGGCAACGCCGAAGCCAGACATCTGGCGACTAGGATCTCTCATGCCGCTCTCGGTTGTGACTTCGCGGAAATCGCCTTTGCCCGTATTCTGGAAAAGAGGAAATGTCTGATTGTTCAACGCCACGAATACGATGTCGGGATAGCCGTCATTGTTGAAATCGCGAAAATCCAGCCCCATGCCCGAAATGAAGCTGCCATCTTCGGTGAGAGCAACGCCAGTATCGAAGGCTACTTCCTCGAACTTGTTCCCGACATTATGGAAAAGCGAGTTGTACGAAACGTCGTTGGTGACGAATAAGTCTTGACGGCCATCGAGATCATAATCCGCCATGCCGACACCCATGCCTTTGCCAACGTGTTCGCGGATTCCCCATTCTTTTGAAACATCCTGGAAGGTGCCGTCGCCTTTATTCAGAAATAACTGGTTCGGCTGGCCCTTGTAAAACTTCGGACTACAGTAGTCGGCGACGCCCTGAATCGCGCAAAGCGGCTTTTCCGAATAACTCCACTGCATGTAGTTGACCACGAAAAGATCGAGCAGGCCGTCGTTGTTCAGGTCGACCCAAACGGCTGTGATCGCCCACAGGGGACCATATTCGGGATCCGGACGATTCAAGCTCGCATCGAGCCCCGATTTCACGGTCACGTCGCTGAAGGTGCCATCTCCATTGTTGTGGTAGAGCGTGCTGTGGTGCAGCCCGGCGACGAACAAATCAGGATGGCCGTCGTTGTCGTAGTCCGCGACCGCGACGCCCATATCGTAGCCGAAGCCAGCCAGGCCAGCCGCGTCGGTCACGTCGGTGAAAATGCCGTTGCCGTCATTACGGAACAGGCGGTTACGATACTTCGGCGAATCTTTTTTAAGGGTGGAGATATTGGCGCCGTTAGTGAAAAAAATGTCGGGACGTCCGTCGCCGTTGTAATCGAAGACGGCCACTCCGCCGGGCATGGTTTCAGGCGCGTTCTTCGCGGGAGTTTCGCTATTCTCCAGGCGGAAAGGGATTTTCTTCAGTTCGAACCGGATGGGACTCGGCGCCTCGGCTCCATGCAGCAGAAGAAATGTGGCCGAAACAAACGGTACACTCCACACCGCCAGCCGGGCGAGTTTCAGCACAAACATATTCGTCACAAAAAGACAGGGTGGCCGAAGCCACCCTGTGGTTGATTGTAACCCGGGTTCGCTTAGAAGTAGTACTTCACTGCGAACAGCAGCTGCCGGCTGCCAGTCTTGAAGGCCGGTTTGCCCGTCAGGCTGGTGTTGGTGTTGGCCCCGGAAAGCGTGGTCGCCGTCGCGTTGCAGACTCCGTTTTGAATGGTCAAGCCCAAGAACGCGCACTCCGACCCGGCCGTTCCTCCAACCGACGCTGCCGAAGCACTGATCGGCACCGTGTAGGTTCGCGTAAAGCTGAGCGCTTCATCGCCAGTGCCCGCCAATCCGAATTGGCCCAACGGATGATTCAGCCAGTTCGTAGCCGAGAGCCGGAACTGAAGTTTCTGCCGTTCGCTAATCTGGAAATTCTTGAACAGCGCCAAGTCGCTGTCAAAATAGGCTGGGTTGCGAATGTAAGGCCAGATCAGCGTTCCTTGCGTCCCGAACGCGGGGGCCTGGAAGCAGCCGGGGTTGAAATACAATCCGGAGGCGTGTTTGCGCGGATCGCATACCAGTTGCGGCAGGAGCAGGCCACCGCCCGATCCGCCGTATGCGTTTGTGCCAAGCCAGGTGGATTCGTTCACTGAGGTTGACACCAACCCGTTCGGCAGACGCACGCTGTTGTTAGGAAGATCCGGTGCGCCCAGGCTTGGAACTGTGAGTCCGGGATATCCGGCATTCATGCTTCCACCCGTACTGGTCTGCAGTGGCGCGCCGCTCTGGTAGGTCGTGTAGGTTGACAATTGCCAGCCGTTCACCGCTCCGCCAGCAAAGTGATTGCCGTGAATCAGCTTGGGCAATTGCCACACCGCCGACGCGTTCACGATATTCGTATGGTCGTACTGTAGCGGACCGTAATTGTTTTTTAAGTTGTAGGGGTCGACCGTTGTACCGTTGCCAGTTCCGTTGTCGGTTTGGCCGTCGCGTATACCCAGTACTTTGCTGAATGTGTAATTAGTGAGGAACGTTATGTGGCCAGATTGCTTTTGCCACGATAGTTGCAGCGAGTTGTAGTTGGCGTAGCTGCCGTGGGTGATCAAGTTGACGTTGGTATAGTTCTTCAGCGGGCGGAAGTGGTTCTCGGAAAAGCCATTGCCGTTCGCCGTCTGCTCTTCGATCGCGTAATTCGGACTCGTAGCGCAGAGGGTCGAATTGTTGGCTGGTGTGCTGTTGGTACAGGTCGGAGGCGCCGTGGAAACGGTGACACCCAATACCGGGTCAGGGAGGAAGAAAGAACCCGGAACAAAGTTATTGAGGTTGTCAATACCGCCATTGCCTCCATTGATCAACTCGTTCTGGCTCTTGTTGCCCACGTAGGAAGCCTCGAACACGGAACGCCACGGAAGGGCCTGAGAGACGGTGATGTTCCAATCCATTACGTACGGGGTGCGATTGTCTCCCTCCGGAAATACCGAGATCGTAGCTCCACTGCCCGTCCCGCTGATATACGAGCTTAGGGATTGTTGACTGGGAGGTGTGTAAAAACCAGATTGATCGATTTGACCATATCCACCAGTCCCTGTACTGGCATTGTAGGGGCTGATGCCTGGGGTTTGCGCCGTGAACTGGCCGGCAGCTGCACCGGTCGGACCACCCACGTCGTTGACGGCAAGCTGATAGCGGAACCAGGCTACGCCGGCGCGCAGCACAGTCTTGCCGGTCCCGAAAATGTCGTAAGCCAAGCCTACTCGCGGTTCGTAGTAGAACAAGGGTGACTGCAGGCCGGAAAGCGGGATGCTGCTGTTGATGGAGTGAAAAAGCAAGCCCGTGTTCGCCGGCGCTGACGCCGTGTTGTTGTAAGACGCAGGATCCCAGACCGCCATTCCGTTAGGAGGTCCGTACCATTGGCCCATGTGATCGAAACGCAAGCCGTAGTTCAGAGTCAGTTGGCGATTTGCTTTGAACGAATCCTGCGCGTAAATCGACCACTGGTGGAACTGGATGTCGAAGGTCGGGATTATGTTTTGCTGCTGGTAGTTGCCATTGACCCCGAGTAGGAAGTCAGCAACCACGTTGCCGGTGTCGTTCGCTCCCCAGCCCACGTTGTAGTTGCCCTGGTTCCCCAGCTGTAACCCGGCGCTGGATTGGACATTCTGGCTGGTGTCCCAGTAAAAGCCGGCCTTCAGAGTGTGCGATCCGATGACTTTTGTAAAGTTGTCGTAGAGCGACGGGTCCTTCTTGATGGCGCCGAATCCATTGCCACCATTGAAGGCTCCATCGAAGGAAAATTCGTCGATGTTGGGGACCGCTCCACCCCATGGACCCTCGACGTTGGGGACTTGACTGGTGGTAACGCCGTAGAAACCGGTGGTCTTGAAGCCGAGCGTGCTTCGACTGGCCGCCGAGGCGTTGGTGAGGTTGCTGGGATTGATGTAGCGGGCATAAGTGAACACGAATTCGTTGGTGGTGGTGGGGCTGAAGACGTGGGTGTAGTTCGACATGAAGTCTTGCGAAGTCGTGGGCGCTTGTACGTTCGAGGGATACGGCAGAGTCCACGGCGGAGTCCACCATACGCCAATTGGGTGCACGTCGGTCTCGATCTGGCGAGTGTAGGAGACGGACAGTTTGTCATTGTCGCTGATCGCATAATCGACTTTGCCCGTAGCTTCCCAACGGTTTTGCGGCTCGCTCGGAGTGTATTGGTAATTGTTGTACCCATTGGAAGGGCCGGGGAGGATGTTTGAATTGGGGTAGTACTGCAGAAGGCCGTGCTTGCCGTCTGGAGTGCCGCCGGTGAGGTTTGGATCGAAGTCACTGGTGGGCATGATGTGGCCCACGGCGTTGCTGGGCAGGCCGTAGGGAATCATGTAAGCGTATCCATAATTCGGGTTCTGTTGCAGCGTGGTCAGAAGCGGCGTATTCGACCCATTCACAATGCCAGGCTGGCCATTGATTGTGTTTTCTGTGAAATCACCCGCTTTTTGTTCCACCGTCGGGACGTTGTAGTCGATGGGAGTGACGGCGGGTGTCTGTCTCATGTACTCATAACCAGCCCAGAAGAAGAGCTTCTTGCGGTTCCGGTTGAAATCAGTAAAGGGCAAAATGATGGGGCCGCCGATGTTGCCTCCCGGATAGTAGAAGTGCGCCGGCGGTTCGAGCGAATTGGCGAATTGGTTTTGCAGCGCGGGAAAGCTGGCGACGTCGCTCAAAAACTGGGTCTTGGTGTAGGCGTCCCAGGAGTTGAATATGCTGTTCCGGGCGTAGAAATAGCCTTCCCCGTGGAACTGGTTGCCTCCGCTCTTGCTGAATGCCTCGAAGATCACCGGGCCTTTGGCATATTCCGCGCTGTAGGAGGACATCAGCACTTTAACTTCGGAGACCATGTCCTGATTGATGTTCGCAATCTGGGTTCCGGCATTGCCCGGATCGACCAGGTTGGCGCCATCCAGCATGTAGGCCATCGCGCCATTGGGCTGCGTACCATTGGCCGAATAGGCGCCGACCGGGCCGTTGTTGGAGCCGACCGTGGTGGGGTTAAAGCTCGATCCCTGAGTACCCGAGTTGTTGAGAGCCATGCCGGGCATCAGCTTGAGCAGTTCGCCGGCGTCGCGGCCCACAATCGGGACATCTTCCACCAACTGCGTATTCAGAGTGGTGCTGACCTCGGCGGTGTCGGGGATGACCACGTCGGCTCCCGCCTTAATTTCGACGGTCTCGGTTACCTGACCCACATCGAGCTTGACGCTGGGCAATGTGCGGTTGTCGCCTTGGGCGAACACAATACCCGTCTGCTGCCATGTTTTGAAACCTGCGGCCTCGACGGTGACCGAGTAGCTTCCGGGCTGAACTGCGGTAACGGTAAAGTAGCCTGAGCCGTTCGACACCGTGGTGCGCACGTCACCGGACTGGTCGTTCTTCATGGTCACTTTTGCATTCGGCACGACCGCGCCGGCAGCATCCGTGATGGTGGCGCTCAACGTGCCGGTTAGCTGCTGCGCGAAACCGGTCGACGCCAGCAGGATGAAAACAAGCAGCAGCGCTACCGTACTCGCGGTCTTTTTCACTACCGAGACCTCAAAAGTGGAAATCATTGCCCCTCCCCCGGATTGCGTGGAACTAGGACAGACTCTGTGCAAATACCCGTCTCCTTTGAGACTTGGTGACGGCACGCCCGTAAGCGTTTACGTAGTGGATTCATACTATCCCGCAAGACGACGCAACTTAACCTTGATTCATGGGCACTGTCAAGAGAAAAATCGATTTTTTATGAAAAGCGTGCATCTTTTGACAATTCCGGTTAGACTGGCGGCGCCGGAATCGTGGAGAAACCCGCTTACAGGGAAGCGAAGCCGGGATTCGTAGAGGTGGGTGTTATGCCGGCACGCAGTCTTCTCGTAGTTGCCCTGAACTCCTTATTTGTTCTTCCCGCATTGCTCGGTCAAAGCAGTTCTCCTTCCGCCAGTTCTCCTCCCGCCAGTTCTCTTCCTGCGGAGGAGTCCAACCGGGCTGTGATTCATACCACCACGCGAGAAGTGCTCCTCGATCTGGTGGTCCGGGACAGGCATCACCACGCCGTCACCGATCTCCGGCCGGAGGAAGTGGAAGTCTACGAAGATGGCGTGCGTCAGAATATTCGTGTGTTTCGCAACATTCAAGGCAGCGAACAATTGCAGACCGAACGCAGCGCTGCCGGAGCGGCGAAGTCCGCACCGACGGCGAACAGCGGCGCAGATTCGCATCCCCTGAATTCCATGCGGCAAGTCAACTTTGTTTCCGTTGTGTTCGCCCAGATTGCTCCTCTGAATCTGGAATTCGCGCGGCGGGCAGTGTTGGAATTTCTCAAGAGCGATGATTTACCGAACACCTACGTAACCATCTACCGGCTGGATCGTAGTCTGGAACTGGTACAGCCCTACACCAGTGACAAAGATGCGCTGGCCAAGGCAGTCGACGCATCCACCAAAGGCTTGAAAGGAACGAGCGCACCGAATCTCTCGGCCTCGGTCATCAGCAGTGCCTTGGCCAGCTTGCAGGCATCAGCCGCGAACATTCTTGCCTCTCCTCTAACCGGAGCTGCTGAATCGCAGGCCGTGCAAAACTCCTTAACCAATCCGCTGCCGGCGATATCGCTCGATCCCCTGTGGGCAGCGAACGCGGCTTCCCAGGATGTTTCGATCGGCCTGAACAACGCTCTTCTCACGCAAGCCGCCTTAGTCAAAGGACTGCGCTTTGCCAGCAGCTTGTCAGACGGAATGGATGCGATGGACTCGCTGCATCAACTGGTTCGCAGTGAGGAGCGCCTGCCCGGCCGGAAAATTGTGCTTTACCTGGCGGACGGGCTCATGTTCCCCATCAACCGGCGCGACGCCGTGGACAACCTGATCAGCTATGCCAACCGTTCCGGCGTATCCTTTTATACCCTGGACACGCAGGGTTTGAATGTCGAAGACCCGATGATGCCGGCTCTGGCGGCGCAGCGCCGCACCGCCGCCGAAAGTTCGGCGCAAGCTGTCGACCCTCAAAACGGGCATTTGGAAGACGATGATGTCCAACTCACCGCCGTGGCCAGCGCCCAACTCGCGATGCGCGAGCTAGCCGAGTCGACGGGAGGCTTTTCGGTTACCAACACCAACGAAATCGCCCTTCCCATGCAGCACATGATGGAGGACATCCGCACGCACTATGAACTGGCATATTCTCCGGCGTCGACGAATTACGATGGACACTTCCGCAAAATCGAGGTGAAAATCAGCCGTCCCAAAGTTACACTTCAGACCCGAAAGGGCTACTATGCCGTGCCGGACCTGAATGGAGAGCCGCTCCAACCCTTCGAATTGCTGGCCCTGAATGCGGTGAATGCGCAGCCCGCCCCGCTGGAATTTCCCTATCAGGTGTCGGCCCTGAAGTTCCGGCCGCAGGAAAATGGAGTTGAGTATGTAATGACGTTTGAAATCCCATGGTCCGGAATCAAAGCGGTCCCCGACAAGAAGACCGGCGAACTCCGCGCTCGGGCAGCGTTGGTAGCATTCATCCACGATTCGACCGGAGCAATCGTAGGAAAGGTAAGCCGGGAACTGGTGCGCAAAATATCCAGCACTGACGCGGAACAACCGCAGAGCGATCGCATCCTCTACGCCGAGCCAATCCGATTGCCGCCCGGCCATTTTGTGATCGACACGGCCGTGGCGGACGAGCAGACGGGCAGGATATCCGCCAAACGCGTCTCGGTTTTCGTCGATCCCGGAAAGAATCTCTCCTTGAGTTCTGTGGGGTTGGTGCGGCGCTTCGAGCCGCTGACTGGGCCGCGCAATCCGCTCAGTCCCTTTGAACTGGAAAATGGCCGCATCACTCCAACCCTTGCCGATTCGGTGGCGCCGGGAAGCCCGCTAAGTCTTTACTTCGTGGTGTACCCCGCAAAGCCCACGGACGGTGCGGCGCCTAAGGGCACGTTGCAGCTGTTACGGGATGGAAGGGAGATCGCACGCAAGCCCCTGGACCTGACACACCAGGAGGCCGACGGCTCCATCCCCATGCTGGTGCAGGTTTCTCCTGGACCCGGACAGTGCGATGTTCTGGTAAAGGCGCAGCAGGGCACGTCAGTGGCAGAATCAAGCCTTTCTTTAAGAATCGAGTAACAGAGTCTTGACTAGTGACGGAGTCTTGAACTAAAGATTAAGGGACGAAGACGGCCATCCGTCCAGGGCTTGCAAATTGCAAGTCTTGACCTCGCGAGGCCGGCTCTGAGGTAGACTCACGCTCGACTGAAACCACGGGCCGGCAACCGGAGATGTTTTTCCAATGGAGGCTTCACTCTCGCTTCCAACCCGCGTTCTTTTGGCAGCCATTCTATGTGCAGGCACGGCGAGCGCGCAGAACGATTCCTCTTTACCTGCGCCTGCGAATCCCGATTCGCAAAAAGTCGAGGCCAGCGGTCTGGTTTTTCATCAAAATGTCCGGCGGGTGGTGGTCGATGTAGTGGTTTCCGATGCGAATGGAAAGTCCGTTTCCGGCCTCACTGCCAACGATTTTTCGATCTCTGAAGATGGACAGCCGCAGCGAATTCGGTCCTTCGATGTTCACGATTTTGATGCCATTTCAGATTCCCTTCCCAAACCTCCGCCATCCCTGCCGGCAAACACCTTCCTGAACGTCCCCTCCGGACCCGAGCGAGGTCCTCTCTACGTTCTGCTCCTGGATCTGCTCAACATCGCCGTCGACGACCAGCCGCGAGCTCGTGAGCAATTGCTGAAGTTCGTCCGCAGCAAGCCGCTCGGAACCCGATTCGCCATCTTTGTTTTGAGCGACGGCCTCTACTTGGTCCAAGGATTTACCGAGGATCGCAACCTGCTCGCTGACGCCCTGGACTACAAGAGACCCCGATCTCATATCCCAAGAATTTTTATGTATGCCGACAACTATCAGGCCTATTTTTCGACGGCTCGGGCTTTGGTCAGAATTGCGAAGTTTCTCGCCGAGCTTCCGGGCCATAAGAATGTGATCTGGCTCTCGTCATCGTTTCCCACGTCAATGATGCCGAATTCCGGTCCCGGGACCGAGGCGCTTAACAGCGACGAAGAAATCAAGGAAGCCACCGATACTCTGGCGCGGGGCCAAATCGCCGTCTATCCCGTCGACGTGCGCGGCGCAGTTGTCACCCACGTGATGTCTCGGCCCCAGGGCGGAGCGATGGTGACGACCAGCGACAGCGCTGCGCTCAATGCCAGCTACATGACTGAAGAGGAAATCGCGCACTCGACTGGAGGTCGCGCCTTCTACGGCACGAACGATTTGGCGACTGCGCTTACAGAGGCTACCGAAACCGGCAGCCGTTACTACACCCTGACTTATTCTCCCAGCAACCAGAACTACAACGGCCGACAGCGTCACATTAACGTTGAACTTTCCAAGCACGGCAGTCACTTGGCCTATCGTCGCTCCTATTACGGCGACCCCAGTTCGACTGGACCGAAGGAAACCCATTCCGCATCGGAACTGGAGCCGCTGCTGGTGAGCCGAGCGGCAGATTCGCTGTCTCCTAACATGCAGCACGGCGCTCCGCTGGCACACGCCTTATTATTTCGGGCCCACATTCATGCCCTGGGCCCGCCGGCGAAAGCTACCCCTGCGCAGATGGCGAGTCTGGCAGATCAGCCTGCTTACTTTCGCGAGCGCCGTAAGAACCATCCGGCCGAGCCGTTAAAGCCTATCCCACTGCAAACCTACAAGATTGATTACGCGATTGCCGCCCGCTATCCCGCCTTGGAAATAGCCGCTGCCGCTTTTGATGGCGACGGAATGATGGTCAACGCTACGGTGCAGAGGGTTTCAGAAGACAGTACGCAAGTTTCTGCCGGAGAAAGGCACGACCGCATCTATCGCGTTCAACAGCAATTCGACGTGCCGATGGGTGCTGTTTCCATACGAGTCGCGGTGCGCGACGTGGCGACGGACAACGTGGGCGCCTTAGAGATAAATCTTCCCCTTGCCGCTGAGGCACAGACCCACGCTTCCGTGATTCCAACCGATCCGGCTTCGTCCCCCGCAGATACACCAAACCCGCGGTAGTAGACTTCGAGTGCAGGAATCCGCCACGGGTTGCCCCCCCGGACATCGGCCGATGGCCGATCGCGCGCATGGTACGATGATTTTCGGAAGACAGTCCAGCCCGAAAAAGCGGTCTTGAAGTAATGGCATTGGCCAGTGTAGCCCACACAGAGATGGGAACAACTCATAGGTGGCGTGTTCGCAGGCGCAGAAAGTCGGATATCCGGCTAACGTTTACGATATTAATCTTCACGCTGTTATCTCGACTAGGAAACGCCCAGGCCAATCCTGCCAGTTTTTCTGATGTAGCCTCGAAGGCGATGGCTGCCCGCGAGGCGAACGATGTTCCCAGGGCGATCGAACTCTATCAGCAGGCGCTCCAGCTCGATTCGCAGTGGCCTGACGGATGGTGGTTTCTGGGCTCACTGCAATACGGAACCGGCGCCTATGCGGCGGCCGGCGACGCGCTCTCCCATTATCTCGACCTCACTCCCAACGCCGCGCCGGCTCTGGCCATGCGTGGTCTTTGCGAATTCGAGACCGCCGAATACCAGAAATCGCTCAACGATATTCAGCGCGCGCTGGCGCTCGGAGCGGCCAATCAGCCTCGCAATGAAAAAATTCTCCGCTACCATGAGGCTTTGCTGCTTACGCGCACGGGAAGGTTTGAAGACGCGCTCAGAAGCTATGCTTTTTTTGCTCGCGACGACGCCAACGACAGCAATCCCGAACTCCTCCTGGCGGTGGGTCTGGCTGGCCTGCGCACTCCGCTTCTTCCCCAAGAATTGAAAGCAGATCAAACAGAGTTATACATCGGTGTCGGCAAGGCGGCGTTCGACTTCATGAAGGGAGACAAAGAGATTGCGCGGGAACAATTTCAGCGCCTTTTTCAGCGGGTTCCAGCGCTGCTCAACGCGCACTATCTTTATGGATACTTGCTCTACGCCAGTGATCCCGATGAGGCGGTGGTTGAATTCAGGAACGAATTAGCCGCGAATCCTTCCAACACCGCAGCAGAGGTCATGTTGGCCTGGATTCCATTACTGCAGAATGATGGTTCCGAAGCACTCCCCTACGCCCGCAAGGCGGTGGCCGAGGACCCGGCGCTGCCCAGCGCCCAACTGGTTCTGGGTCGGGCGCTCAGCGAGACGGGCGACACCAAAGGGGGGCTCGAACACCTCGAAAAGACGGTGCAGCTCCAACCCGATAATCTTGAGGTCCACCTCGCTCTGGCTAAGGCCTACTCCAAGTCGGGACGCAAGGAAGACGCGCGACGAGAGCGTTTGCTGTGCCTCGAAATGACGAAGACAAAGAATGACACGGCGTCGGCTACACATCCTTAGTCCATTCGCGGGCCTTCTGATGTCGATCGCAGCTCTCGCTCCAGGCGCGGGTGCGCAAGGCAAAACCGAGGCCGCATGTGTGTCGTGCCACCGCTCCCAGTCTCAGTCCCAGCCGCGCACACCGATGGGACGGGCGCTCGAACTTCCGGGAGCAAATCCTACGCTAGGCGAAAATCCGAAGCTGACGGTTCGTAAAGGCGCGTACACCTATACCGTCGAAACCCATGGAGAAGAAAGCACGTATAACGTGAGCGACGGTGCGCGCACGATTTCCATTCCCATTCACTGGAATTTTGGCTTCGGGGCGCAGACCTGGGTTCTCGAGCGTAGTGGGCGCCGCTATGAGAGCGCCGTGAGTTACTATCCTTCCATTCCGGGTCTCGATTTCACCACCGGGGACGAGGACCTGAAACCTCGCAGTCTAGAAGAAGCAATCGGACGCGAGATCGAACTCCGCGAAACTAAAGTCTGCTTTGGTTGTCACGCCACTAGCGCGGTGACGAACGGAAAAATGACTTTCGAATCCCTGCGCCCCGGCGTGACCTGCGAGCATTGTCATGCCGGGACAACCACGCATCTCGCCGATTCTCTCAACGGCGACTTCGATTCCGCTCCGCCGGATCTCCGTAAGCGGACGTCGGAAGAGATCTCGAACTTCTGCGGCCAGTGTCACCGCTCCTGGGAAACGGTGGTGCGGAATCACTGGCGCGGCGAACTGACGATTCGCTTTCAGCCTTATCGTCTGGCCAACAGCAAATGCTTCGATGGCGCCGACCCGCGCATCAGTTGCATCGCTTGCCACGATCCTCACCAGGACATCGTCCGCCAGGATTCGTCCTACGATGGCAATTGCCTGGCATGTCATTCGTCTTCGACCGCCAGTCCTCAAGCATCCTCAATCGCTGCATCGACTGGATCTTTGATCCATGCAAGGATTTGTCCGACTGCCAAGTCGGAGTGCGTGAGCTGTCATATGCCCAAGGTAAAGTTGCCCAACGGACACCTGACCTTTACCGATCACCAGATCCGGATTGTAAAACCCGGGGAGCCTTTTCCTAATTGAACGGAGATGGACGAATCCGGGCAATCCGCTCTCACCAAATTCCCATCATGATCGCCTCGGAATGGATATAGAATGGCGGGGATTTGAGAGTTAGATTCGGCTCGACAGCGCAGTGTCTGAGCCGCCGACGCTTCTTCAACTCAATCAGGGATTCTTATGGATAAGACAGGAACGGTTGCGCTGCTTGCTCTCATTCTCCTGGTTCCTCAAGGTTACGCTCAAACCGCACCGTCATCCGTCCCAGGTACACCTACACCAGCTTCCGCTACCTCAAGTACCGTTGACGCAAGTCAGGGGACGCCGGCAACAAAAGCTGAAACCCCCACCATCATCACCAACGTCGAGGAAGTCACCCTTGACCTGGTAGTTCACAACACGAAAAACAAACCTATTCTCGATCTCAAGCCTGAAGATATCGCGGTCATGGACAATGGCTCTGCTGTAAGACTTTCCGATCTTCGGCTTGTGACCGGCGCATCCAGTGCAGAACACTCGGTTACCCTGGTTTTCGATCGTCTCGCACCTTCAGCCGCGAAAAACGCACATGATATCGCTACGAAAATCCTTAAGACGTCCCCCGCAAATGGGTTCTCGTTTTCCGTGCTCAAAGTCGGTCGACGTCTCAGGCTTTTTCAGGAATTTACTTCCGATCGCGTTGCAGTGGAAACGGCCATCGGCGTTGCGACCGAGAAGGACGACGGGAACAAGGAAGATGCTTCGGCACTGCCCGAACAAAGGCTGATTGCGATAGCCCAGACTGGAACAGATTCTTCCGGAGCGCGAATCAGCACGAAGGATCGTAATGCGGCCCGCATCATGCTGGCGTCACTCCAGGAATCGCAGCGCATCGTGCAGGACCAGCACTGCCAATCCTCCCTTGCAAGTTTGCTGGCGCTGGCACGCATCCAACGCCAGATCGCGGGCCGCAAAGTCGTGATCTTTTTCGCGCAAGGGCTGATGGCGGATTCGAACACCCGGGACATGCTGAAGTCCGTCATCGGAGCCGCCAATCGATCCGGCGTGAGCATTTACGCCATAGACACGAACGCAATTGACGAGCAAGCCGGTGAGGGACTGATCGCGAGCGCGGCCATCGCGACCGCTGCGCCCAGCATCAGTCGTGCTGCCTCTTCCCCCACCTCTTCTGGGTCTGGACCGGGAATGCAGTCACTGCCCCAGCTGCCTCCGGGGATGCAAGCGCAGATCAGTGACACGCTGAGCCAGATCGAATTCGAGGGCTTGTCGGGGTACAGGAATCCTCTGGCGGAACTGGCAGGCAGCACAGGCGGCGCTTATATTGTGCCGACCGACAATTTGAAAAAGCCTCTGCAACAGCTGTTCGAAGACATGACCACGTATTACGAAGCCTCCTATGTTCCGCCGATAAAAGAGTATGACGGCAAGTTTCGCCCGGTGGCTGTGAAGCCGGTACGGGGTGGGCTCAAGATACGCTCACGCGCGGGCTATTTCGCGCTGCCTCCCGGCCCCGGTTCGGGGATGAAGCCATTTGAAGCGCCGCTGATGAAGCTCTTGAGCGAATCGCAATTACCCTCCGATCTGAAGTTCCATTCCGCGGTATTGCGCCTGGGAGTTTTGCCCGACGGTAATGAAAATGTCCTGGTGATTGAAGTTCCTGTCACTGAACTGGAAACGCGAGATGATCCTAACTCCAACCTCTATTCTGTCCATCTATCCATCGTGGCCCAGATCAAGAATAAAGCGGGCGAGGTCATCGAACATTTCAGTGAGGACGTTCCCCGACACGCATCACTCGACTCCAAGGGGACTGCAGGCCCGGAACTGATCACCATGCAACGGCCTTTCCTCGCCGACCCGGGCGGATATGTCGTAGAGGCGGCAGTTCTTGACCGTAACAGCCAAAGAGCAGGCGCCCAGCGCCTGGAATTCGAAATTCCAAGCGAAGCATCCGGGCCATCCCTGAGCGATGTGACCATCGTCCAGCGTATCGAACCCTCGCCCGCAGAAATAGATTCAACGGAACCCATGCGCTACGGAACTGGCAAAGTAGTACCCAGCGTGTCCGGCAATGTGCCCCGTGGAGTAAAGGACATCTCCTTCTTTTTTGTGATCCATCCCGATCCCAACTCGGCCGAGCAGCCGAGGCTGGAAATGGAAGTCCTGAAAAGCAACGAGCAAATCGCACTCCTGCCCATGCAGCTTCGAAAAACGGCGGGCCC
>Ga0209420_1000136_pt1 | contig 45419 bp, 39 predicted proteins | sample BlaSpr_A8_OM1_O1_FD_187972 | JGI IMG/M metagenome (GOLD analysis project Ga0209420, IMG submission 187972) | Forest soil microbial communities from Thunder Bay, Ontario, Canada - Black Spruce, Ontario site 2_A8_OM1_O1 (SPAdes) (version 2) | ecosystem: Environmental > Terrestrial > Soil > Boreal...
GGCGTCTCGCCGCCACTCTGTAAGGGCGAGACGCCCTAGCGACAGCCGGCGAGACGCGGCGCTACCACTGAGAACTTCATGCAAAACCACATACTCTCGATCATCCTCTTCACGCCGCTGGTTGGCGCTCTCGTTCTCCTGTTTGTTCCCAAAGAGAACAAGGAAGCCATCCGCTGGATTGCGAACTTCTTCGCGCTCGGCGGCTTCTTGATCTCGTTGCCGCTCGTGCCCATGTTCTGGGCTCAGCGCTTCGACGCCACCCAACACTTCAAGTTCATCGAGGGCGTGCCCAACAACTGGATCCCTTCCATCGGCGCGGGCTATGTGATCGGCATCGACGGCATTTCCTTCCTGCTCATCATGCTCACCACGCTGCTCGGCTGGATCTCGATCCTCTCTTCCTGGACCGCGATCGAAAACCGCGTTAAAGAATATTACGTCTGGTTCCTGATCCTGCAGACCGGCATGCTCGGCGTCTTCATGGCGCTCGATTTCTTTCTCTTCTTCGTCTTCTGGGAGGCCATGCTCGTCCCGATGTATCTGCTGATCGGCATCTGGGGCGGCCCGCGCAAGCTTTACGCAGCCATCAAGTTTTTCCTTTACACCCTGGCTGGTTCGGTGCTGATGCTGCTTGGCATTTTGTTCCTCTATTTCCATCATCAGCACTTGACCGGCGTTTACACCTTCAGCCTGACAGCGCTCTACGACACGGCGCCGAAAATCTATTCAGACTCAGCCTACGGTCCCACCATCGCCACTCTGCTGTTCTTCGCCTTTTTCTTCGCCTTCGCGATCAAAGTCCCAATGTTCCCCTTCCATACCTGGCTGCCCGACGCTCACGTAGAAGCTCCGACGGCGGGATCGGTCATCCTGGCGGGCGTTCTGCTGAAGATGGGAACTTACGGCTTCATTCGCTTCTCCCTCCCGTTCTTCCCGAACGTGATGTGGAATCCCGCCACGTTCCTGCACCTGACAGTCCGCGGCTGGATGATCACTCTCTCCATCATCGCCATCATCTACGGTGCGCTCGTCTCGCTCATGCAAAAGGACATGAAGAAGCTGGTGGCGTATTCTTCGGTGAGCCATCTCGGCTTCTGCACACTTGGCATCTTCGCTCTGAACTCCGCTGGCATAAGCGGATCGGTCTTGCAGCAGATCAATCACGGCATCTCGACCGGCGCTCTGTTCCTGATCGTCGGCATCCTCTACGAGCGCCGCCACACCCGCGAGATCGCCGAATACGGCGGCATCTCGAACGTAATGCCGGTCTACGCCACCATCACCATGATCATGTTCCTCTCCTCGATGGGACTGCCGCTGCTCAACGGTTTCGTCGGCGAGTTCACCATCCTGCAGGGCACGTTCATGGAGAACTGGCGGTGGGGCGCGTGGGCTGTCCCCGGCGTAGTTCTAGCTGCGGCATATCTGCTGTGGCTCTACCAGCGGGTTTTCTTCGGCACAGTGACCAACCCGAAAAACGAAAAGCTGCACGACCTAACTCCGCGCGAAGTGCTCACGTTCGTTCCGCTCCTCATCATGGCTTTCTGGATCGGCCTCTATCCCAAGCCGTTTTTTCAGATTCTTGAGCAGCCCGTGAATCAGATCGTACAAAACGTGCGCGCCCCGCAGGCTGGAGGCCCAGTCAATGCTGCAGTTCAGCCGGCGCTAGAACCGGTGACAACAGCGCCCGTCGCGACCACAGCCTCTGCGGCCACTCCACGAGTCGCTGCGCAATCGATCAAGGGGAAGAACTAGTGGGTCTCGCTCCCCAATTCGGTTTGAACGACTATCTGCTCGCCCTCCCTATCACTCTGGTCACCCTTTTTGCGCTCGGCATCCTGCTCATCGATCTAATGCTTCCGGCCGAGGAAAAATGGGTCAACGGGGCCACGGCTTTGGTCGGAGTGCTATTTGCCACTAAGGCGGTGTATAACGTCCAGGCCTGGATGCAGAGCAGCGGCGTTCCTCGCGCTTCAGGTTTCATGGGCACCGTGCTGGTTGACCGCTTTTCGATCTATTTCTTCTATCTGTTTCTTGCGGGCACTGCTATCTCGATCCTCATGTCAATGCGCTACATGAAGACCGAGCATGAAAACCACGGCGAATATTACACCCTGATGTTGCTCTCCGTCGTCGGTATGATGTGCATGGCCGCCGGCTTCGATATCGTACTGATCTTCATCGGCCTGGAGCTGATGGCGATTTCGACTTACGTTCTGGTGGGATTTTTGCGTCGCAACCGCCGCTCCAACGAAGCAGCGCTGAAGTATTTGCTGCTGGGCGCGTTCTCGTCCGGCATCTTTGCCTACGGGCTGTCGCTGCTATACGGACTTACCGGCAGCACGAATGTGGGCGAGATCGGCCGGCGCCTGACGCAGCTTCTTGCCAAAGACCCTCACAATCCGGTCGCAATCATTGCCTTGCTGACCACGATGACGGGACTTTTGTTCAAGATTGCCGCCATCCCTTTCCACCAGTGGGCGCCGGACGCCTATGAAGGCGCGCCTACCTGCATCACCGGATTCATGTCCGTAGCGGTCAAGGCCGCAGGATGGGCGATGCTGCTGCGCATCCTGATCGGCAGCCCGTTCCAACTCGGCGGACTAATCGCCATGCGCCCCACCTGGGTTCCGGTGCTGGTCTTCGTTTCCATCGCGACCATGACCGGCGCAAACTTCGCCGCCCTCACCCAGACCAACACCAAGCGCCTGCTCGCCTACTCTTCCATCGCGCACGTCGGCTACATGCTGCTCGGCTTGATCGCCGGAAGTCCCACTCAGCTTCCCAACGCCGATGGCATCAAAGGCATTCTCATCTACCTGCTGGTCTACACCTTCATGAACCTTGGCGCTTTCGGCGTGATCACTTCGCTGCGCCATCGCAATGTGATCGGCGACGAACTCGACGATCTCAACGGCCTCTACTCGCGCGCTCCGGTCGAAGCCGTACTTATGCTGATCTTTCTGCTCTCGCTCGCCGGCATTCCGCCGCTGGCGGGTTTCTACGGCAAATACTTCATCTTCCTCAGCCTGATCGAAACCGGACACTACGCGCTGGCATCGCTGGGCGTGCTCTATTCCGTCTTCGGCCTCTACTACTATCTGAAGATGGCCAACGCCATGTTCATGGGCCAGCCCGAAGAACGTGGCCTGCTGCCCGTGAGTTGGACCATGCGGGCCGCGCTCGCCATAACCGCTTTCGCGACGCTCTATATCGGAATCATGCCCGAGCGCTTCATCCATCTGGTGAACTGGTCGATCGGGATAGCGCAGAATCCCACGATAGCGAAGCTGATGCATTAGCCTGAAAAGCCATAACGTCTCGTGGGGAGACGGGCGCATTCGTCCGTCCCGCCCTGAGCGAAGCTCGGCCGGAATCCAGCACCGCCGCCGATGAGCGTAGAATCCACCGTGCAGGCCCGATGACTCCATCCGACCCAACTCCCGACCGCGAAGATTCAGAAGGCCAGAATTCCGGTCGCAAAGAGAAAGAGAACTTTTGGGTTCAGGCAGCCCGGTACAGCCAACTGGCATTCATCTTCCCCGCAGCCCTCGTCGTGGGATGGCTCGCCGGCGCGGGTCTCGACCGCTGGTTGCACACCACTTGGCTTTACCTGGCCGGCATCCTCTTGGGCATAGGGGCTGGTTTTTTCGAACTGATACGCACCGTTCTGCGCGACACAAAGTGATCGCCGGTGGAATAGCTCCGATGCCCGACGAACTACAAATCGAACCCGGCCCGGCGCCCGCCGCTGCCTCAGAATATTTCTATTCCGGCGCTCTTCACCGCATCCGCCGCTGCATGATCGTGCTCGCCCCGTTGCTGGTGGGGGCTGCGTGGTGGAAGTTTGGGCAGCGTCCCGCGGCCGGTTTCGCTTTCGGTTGTCTCATCGCCTATATCAATTTCCACTGGCTGAAGCGCGCAATCGCGGGCTTTGTCGATCGCGCCACTGGAACCGCCGCGTCGCAGTCAGGGCAGGGAATCGTCTTTCGCTTCCTGCTGCGCTACTTTTTGATGGCTCTCGGCGCCTATGTTATATTGGCTGTTTCACCCGCAAGCCTGAACGGGCTTCTTGCGGGCTTATTTTTGCCGGTCGCCGCCATCGGATGCGAGGCAGTCTACGAACTGTACGCAGCGCTGGCTCGAGGGGTTTAGCGGGAAGCCGGCTTGCTTATGAAAGAGCTAGCAGCTAGAAGCTTTTATGCCTGAACAACTCTGGTTCACCGAAATCCTGAATCATCTGTTCGCAGGCCCCGTCACGTCGTTGCTGCTGGCATTGCACATCAAGCCCAGGTACCCGACGGCCCCCATTCCCAACTCGTTCGCCATGGAGCTTCTCGTTTTCGCGTTCCTCCTGATTCTATTCTTTCTCGTCCGGTCGCGGCTTTCGGTGGACCGTCCCGGAGCCCTGCAGCACACGTTCGAAGGGGTTGAGGGATTCATTCAAGGCCAGAGCGACGAGATCATCGGCCACCACAGCGAAGGCTACACAGCATTCCTGGCGGTGCTGGCCCTCTTCATTCTTTTCTGCAACCTCATCGGCGTGATCCCCGGCTTCGAATCACCGACAGCCGTAGCCGTCGTTCCCTTGGGCTGCGCTCTTTGCGCCTTCGTGTACTACAACGCGCAGGGATTCAAGCACGCTGGAGTGGGCTATCTAAAACATTTTGCCGGGCCTGTGCTCCCCTTGTCGCCGCTGATGATTCCAATCGAAATCATCAGCCATCTGGCTCGCATACTCTCGCTGACCATCCGTCTCACCGCAAATATGCTGGCTGGCGATCTGGTCACATTGGTTTTCATTTCGCTTGTACCCATCGGTGTCCCCATCATATTCATGGGATTGCACATCGGCGTGTCGCTGTTGCAGACCTACATTTTTATCTTGCTGACCACTGTTTATCTGCAGGGCGCGGTTTCAGAAGAGCATTAAAGGCAGTGGCCAGTGGCCAGTGATCAGTGGTCAGTAAGAGCCGGCTTGATGAAATAATGCTGGAGATTTAGGTTTCTACTGGCCACTGGCAACTGACCACTGGCCACTGGTTTTAAGCCGCAAGCGTGAGGGCGTCTGCAAGGTATGGCGTCAACCACCCACTGGCGGTATTTCATGCGAGGGAAAAACACAATGCGTAAATTAAGCAAGTTGTTTATGGTACTGTCCGTGCTGTCATTTGCCGTCCCGGCCTTTGCGCAGGGCGAAGCCGCAACAAGTGGAGTCAACTGGGTCGCGATCGCCGCTGGATTCTCCATGGCATTTGCCTCCGGCATCTGCGCTCTGGCGCAGGGCAAAGCAACCGCTTCTGCCGCTGAGAGTCTGGCCCGCAATCCAGCCGCTCGTCCCGGAATTCAGCTGGCTCTGATCCTGGGCTTGGCTCTCATCGAGTCGCTCGCGCTTTACACCCTGGTGATCATCTTCGTGAAGGTGAAGTAAGCGAGATTTCGCGGAAGCAAAAAGCCTCTGCCGATAAGCAGAGGCTTTTGTTTTGCTTTATGCGGGGACAGCCGCCTTAGCCTGCCCTGAGCGAAGCCGAAGGGGCTGTCCGCGGAGCGCAGCTCCGCGCTGTCGGGATACTAGACCTTCCGCTCGCCGCTCCACTGCTGATCCTTATTCTGCGCCGCGCGGCTTATCGCCTCGACCAGTATCCGGCGCAGGCGGTATCGGCTCTCCAGATCAGTATTAACGATCTCGAATCCCACCTCATTCACCCGGGCCCGGCGCAGCAGCACGTGCGCCCGAATCTTCGACCGCATGCCCAGCGAAATCTCCAGATCCGCCTCGCTGCCGATGCGCAGATTATCTTCTTTTGTGCCCATCCCGCCGCCCAGGCTCAGCTCGCGGATCAGGATCCTTGATTTTCCCCATGAACTGCCAATTGTTGCGCTAATCGTGCGAGCCAGCACCATCCGTTCGTAGCGCCGCTGCCGCACCCACGGGCATGCCGGAGCCGTATCCAGCGGCGCGATCGCCAGTTCTGCCGCCTCGATGCCGCTATCGGAAAGAATCTGGCTGCTGTAGCGCGGATCTGTTTTTGAGAGTGACTGTGCCGCGGCAATCCGCAGCTCACGGTGATGAACCCAGCCAAAAGTCTTCTTGGTCTCCACAATTTCGCGAAGCAGCGACACTGCTTCCGGATCGCGCAGCCGCCCGAGCGACTCTACCGCCTTCAATTGCACGAACGGAGAACGCGAAGCTGCTTCGCCCGGCTTGGCCATGGCCACCAGCGGTGGCGCCGCCGTCAGATCGCCGCTCATTCCGATTTCGTCGATGGTTTCCGGAAGCACTACCGCATCCAAGACTTCCGCGAGCTCGAGCAGGGTTCGCCCGCGATCCGGAGCCGCTCCGTACGCAATCTGGCGAACCACGATGTCGTGGTAGAAACGGTTCCATTCCGGCAACCGCCCAGGCAAAAGCTCCAGCAATGTCCCCACATCCAGACGGCTCAACAGCCCCACTACCGCCGAAGCTTGCCGCGCCTGTCCAGTGCGCAGAATCTCCCGCAATTGCGTCAAAGCTGGACTGCCCATTTCCTTGACCAGTTCGACCATCCGGTCGCACTCATCCCGCCGCATGCAACGGAAGAACCGGTCGGCCAGATGTTCGGCGCCCGACTGGCAGGTGCGACGCAAAACTAGCAGCAAGTCCGCGGGTACGGGCTCATAGAGCAACGCTTCTTCAATGTACTCCGGAATCCGGTTCTCCACGCCCACCCGCGGGCGCAAGTCGTTCACCATCACCGGGCGCTGCTGTTGCAGCATCTCCATTCCGGCGCACACTTCGTTCACCGCTTGGAAATTCTTGGCCTCGCTGGCCTCCTGGCTCAGTCGCACAAACGCCGCGCTCAACAGGCTCTGCAGTTCAGGATCTTTCTCTACACACAACTGCTCGCTTACCTGGTGGATGGCCTTGCCCATGGCTTCGCCACCCAGTCGCGCATAAAGGTCGGCCAGCTGGCTTAACCCGATCGCCGTCTTGCGCCGCGGTTCCTGCTCCTTACTCACGATGCAAGCAGAATAGTTGTTCAGAATTTCGGCTGACGTCTGCTTGTCGTCGCGGTCGAGCAACACTTCCACAAACTGGCGCAGGTTGCGCGGCGGCACGCACGGAGCTTCATTCGAGAGCAGCACCGTCTTTTTCCCCGACTCCGGCACTTCCGCCCAGAACATCCGGTCCAGGATGTCGGCGTGCGACTCCACCAGGATGCCCGCCTTGTTCATCTTCTCTTCTTGCAGCTTCAGAATCTGGCGCAACGAGTCCATCTGCCGGCTCATGTGCTCCATCATCTGGTGCACGGCATTGACCTTCACTTCGCCCTTCGAATAACGCTCGAGCGCGAAGCGGATCGCCATATGCTCGGCAGCCTTCATCAGCAGCGGTGTGTCCTCTTCCTGCTGCGTCGTCGCTTTAGCAGCTAGGCTTCCCAGCAGCTGTTGCAGGTTCAACCGAGTGTTCGGATCGGTTTCGGTAAGCTCCTTCTGCAGAACCTCCGGCCCTGCACTAGGATCGCCCTGCACCTGGCCGAATCGTGTCAGCAGGCGAATGGCCTGAATTACTTCAGCCTCCTGCAGCGGTACCACTCCGCCTTCCCACGCCGGAGCAGTCCCTGTTCCACTTCCGGTTGGAGTGGCCCCGGTTGCCGGTCCCGGCCCCGCAACCCAATGCCCGGAAGCGTTAGGAACGCTTCCAAACGGAACCACCGTGCCGCCAGCCTGGCCTCCGCCGCCCCCTGAGTTCGCGCCCTCCGCCGCCGCGATTAGCTGCAGCAGCTTCTGCGGATCGTTTAGCCATTGCTTGAATTCCGGCCCCAGCGTCTGCGCTGCGATCTGCGCCGCCACGCTGATATCGCCGGTCAGCGGGTCAGCCGCCACAAATTTCACTTCATTGATCTTGATCGTGCTCTGCTTGCCTGCGCTGCTGAGAGCTTCTTTGATCTGCTTCGCCACATCCTGTGCCTTGGAGCCGGCCAGGGTGAAGGCCCGCACCAGCCGCGCAAAGTCTTCGATAGTTACGTCTTTGGAGAAGTGCAGGCTGGCCAGTCCGGCCGTGCTCAGCAGCTGACCAAAGCTGCGTTCCGTCTGTCCCGCTTCCAGAGGAACTCCGTCCAGCAGCAACTTGTTGTCGGAAACTCCCAGTAAGAAGCCGCCATCTCCCGCTGCAGGCAGACCATGCTGCAATTCATTCCAGGCAGTCTCGAACTGGGCTTCCGTGCGTTTGTGATCAGGCCCGTACATGCGCGCGTACTTGATCAGAATGTTCAGGCTGTGCACAAAAGCGCGCGCGGAGGCCGCCCGGTTTGCGTGAAATGTGGTAGCGTCGCTGATAAAACACCCCTCAACCCGCAGGTCTGGCTCTAGGTAGCTATAGGCAATAAAAGGTTAAATCCAACAGGTAAGGGGTTGCACGTTACGGAGGTAACGGTCAGAATTGGCAAGAGATCACGACACGCCCACTGCTTCCCGGAAACTTAGTGCTTTCCTCAACCACTCACACCTCGCGTGTCAAGAAAACCACCGGCCTGCGCTATTGGATGTTGCGTGTATTAGAGGAGTGCGAGCGCGTGGCCGCCGATTTCAGTCCCGATCCGGTTCACGATCTCCGCGTTGCCCTGCGCCGCTGCCGCTCCCTGGCCGATGGTCTGCACGCACTCGATCCCGATCCCAGCTGGAAGGCCATGAGAAAGGCGGGCAAGCGCCTGTTTCAGCGTCTCGGCGCCTTGCGCGACATCCAGATCATGATGGACTGGATCGAAAAGCTGGAGCCAGTCCAATCCCGTGTGGAGCGGGCGCCCACGCCCGCTACGCTCACATCTGAACAGAATCTGAATTCTATTCTAGACTTAGATCGGCAAGCGGGCGGCGATCCGGCAGCCCATGCCCTGCTCTTAATCCTCGCCGCACGCGAAGAACAACAGAAGCTCGAAGCCCATGCCGCTCTCGAAGAATTCGACCGCAAGCAATGGCGCCAGTGGGCGCGAATTCTTCCGGCTCGTGCCGCCAGCATTCGTCTCGGCAGCGCGCTCTTCAAGCATCTGGCTCTCGAACGCTGGACCGAAGCGCGCCAACTCCACAACCGCGCTTTGCGTAACCGCTCCCAGACCGCCTTTCACAGTCTCCGCATCGGCATCAAGCGCTTCCGCTACATCGTTGAGAATTTCCTGCCCGCGGAACACAAGGCCTGGAGCAACGACCTCAAAGAAATGCAGGACTTGCTGGGCGAGGTCCACGACCTCGACGTACTCTGGGCCACGGCCGTCTGCTGCCACACCTTTCCTAACGACGACTCCCGCCGCCGATGGCACGAAAGAATTCTCTCCGAGCGCACCAGGCGCATCGAGCGCTACCGCAAGAAGATGATAGGCAACGATTCTCTCTGGCAGTTCTGGCGCGCCGGGCTCCCGCAAGGCAAACAGATTCAAGTCCTCGCTATTCGCCGCATGAAGGTCTGGGCGAATGGCCTCGATCCTGATTTTGCCCATTCCGAGCGCGTAGCCAGCCTCGCTCTTCAACTCTACGACGGCCTTCTCGCATCCGGATGGCAGCCCTCCGCCGACGCCGTCTCAGCCCGCTCCAGTCTCCTGGCCGCCGCTCTTCTTCACGATGTTGGCAAGTCCGAAGGCGAGAAGGGACATCACAAAACTTCCTTCGACATGATTCGCGCCCACGGCAATCCTTTAGGCTGGAAAGCCGGAGACTTGCAACGCGCCGCCGTCGTCGCCCGTTTTCATCGCGGACCTTTGCCCACCAGGAAGCACAGCGCTCTGCGCGATCTTCTCCCCGACGAACAGAAGGCAACCATCCAGCTGACCGCCATCCTGCGCCTCGCCAACGCCTTCGACGCCGCCCACGATGGCCACATCCGCCGCGTTCAAATCGAAAATCGTGAGATCAGAACTAAAGAGAACGAAGCCGTGCTTATCGCCGCCGAAGGCTATTCTCCGCTGAGCGCTTCCGCCCAAACCATCGCGGCCGGGCGTCATCTCCTGGAAACTGTCCTGCACCGACCAGTAATCGTCAAGCCCATGAAGATCGTAACGCGAAGCCAGTCCCAGCCTGCGCGGCCGCTCTACCGCCCCGGAAAGCGGTAAACTTCCTGTAGAGGTGCAGTTTGATTGTCATCCTGAGCAAGCGTTCTTTGCGCATCGAAGGATCTGGGCGAGCCGCGCGACGCCACGGAGCCTGCCCTGAGAGAGCGACAAGCGACCGAAGGGCGCGTTTGGCTCTCCTTACCAAACTCCACCACCACTGAACTTCCCATCAAGATCGCGGGAGCAACCTACAATGAAAACTGCCAACCTAGCCAAATCCTACCGTATCGACGATGGTAAGCATTTCCGCCTGAAAGATTTCGATCCTGCCGACACCGGTCATTGGCGCTCCGTCGATCATGCCCAGGCAGACTTGCAGAAGGAAATCGCCCGCATGACCGACTTGCAATCCAAACTTTATGCCCAGGACTGCTGGTCTGTACTGCTGATCTTCCAGGCCATGGACGCCGCCGGCAAAGACGGCACCATCAAACACGTCATGTCCGGAGTGAACCCTGAAGGCTGTCAAGTCACCTCGTTCAAGGTGCCGTCGCAGACCGAACTGCAACACGATTTCCTATGGCGCACCACCGAACATCTACCAGAGCGCGGCCATATCGGTATCTTCAACCGCTCTTATTACGAAGAGGTGCTGGTGGTGCGCGTGCATCCCAAAGTGCTTGAGGACGAAAAACTTCCACCTTCCCTGGTGACGAAGAATATCTGGGAGGAACGCTTCGAAGACATTCGCAGCTTTGAGCGCCACATGGCGCGCAACGGCACAGTGATCCGCAAATTTTTTCTGCACCTGTCAAAGAAGGAGCAGAAGCGCCGGTTCCTTTCACGGCTCGAGGAACCAGGGAAGAACTGGAAGTTCTCCGCGGCAGACATTCACGAACGCAAATATTGGGACGACTATCAGAAAGCCTACGAGGACATGATCCGCAACACCGCTACCGGGCACGCCCCCTGGTACGTCATCCCCGCGGACAATAAATGGTTCACGCACCTGGCAGTTTCAGCAGCCATCGTGGAAACACTGGAGCAACTCGGCCTCGCCTATCCAAAGGTGGACGCTGCGCAACGCAAAGAACTCCAGGCCGCTCGCCAACTTCTCCTGAAGAAATGAACGCTTCGCGCAGTTTGGTTGTCATCCTGAGCAAGCGTTCTTTGCGCGGCGAAGAGCCTGCCCCGAGCTTGTCGAGGGGATCTGGGCGAGCCGCGCGACGCCGCGGAGCCTGCCCTGAGAGAGCGACAGCGACTGAAGGGCGCGTTTGGCTCGCTTCCTTATCAACTGCACCACTACCCTCGCGTAATGTAACTTGCGGTGCCACGTCCTATTACTTCCGTGCCACTCAGATGGCACGGTTGGGCCTTGTCCAGCCTCCGCTCCACTGCTACTTTGCCGATAGTGATGCTGATCCTCCCCTGAGGTGATGGCCGAATAGGATTTTGGGGGTTTCTATGAGGTTCATGCATCTGTGTTACGCAGCTCTGGGCTTTGCGGTGGCCCGTTGGGTATTCCGGCGGCAGCCAGTTGCTGATCCAGTCTCACGGTTGCGGTCTTCGGGTCTTCTTTAAGTTTAAGAAGGCTTGGGCACTAAGGTTTGGGCGTGCGCCCCGTTGCGCTTCCATTTCGTCAGCGCGCGCCCATTCTTTCCCTTCTGCGAAGTCCTGGTCTGCAAAGCCCTGCTCTGCAAAGTTCTGTTCTGCAGAGACCCACTCACTAAGGTATTACTAAAGTTCCGGGGTAACCTCCGCTTCACCGCTCACTCTCACTACAATCTGTTTAGGACCACTGCCGGTCCCTGAATTCCTGTGCAACGGCCTACGCCAATTCGCCTGAAGGTCGCGTTGCTGTTTTTCGGAATCCTCCTGCTAGCCCTGCCTCCTTGGGCGAGCGCTCAGGAAGACCCCGGCGATATTCCCTTGGGAGATGTCGCCCGCAGCTTTCGAAAGAATGCCGCCTCGCCCGAGACAACTCCTCAGACGGTCCCCAAGACAGTGATCGACAACGACAATTTTGGCCAAGTGATGGACGATGCGGAAAGCCGCCACGCGGCCGGTTCCTCGCTGGTGTTCTCGCTCGATCCCGGAGCGAGAAGTCTTCACATCTCCTCGCCCGACGTGAGCTGCAGTTTGTCGTTTACCTCCAAGACCACATCGCTGCTCTCCGACCCGCTTTTGCTGGACGAACTGCCGCGCAGCGAACTGGCCAAGCTCGACGGCCCAGCGACGATCGACGGAGATTCGCTGCAGGTTTCTATCCACAACGGAACGTCCTGGGAACTGCGCGAGGTGATGATCGGCCTGACCATCGTGAGGCGGCCCGAGCCCGGCGACTCGGTCTCGTACGTCAGCCCGTCCGGAGTTGTTCCATCGTTAGTGGGCAACGCATCGCCACCAGTGCAGGAATCGTTCCAGAAGCAGCCGGATGTAACCCTGCTTCTGCGCGTGAAGGGATCAGCGGCCCCATCCACCACCGCCGTTTTTCGAACGTCTCTGAATTTTGCCCTCTTTCCCGACCAGGAATGGCACTGGGCGATCGTGAAAGCCAAAGGGATTCCGCCGCAAGCATCGCCCGAACTGACGACGATCATGCAAAGTGAAGCCACAGGCCGGCCCGCGGCAGAACCCGACGCGACCACGAAGACCGCAGCACCGGTTCAGTCTCCGCCGAAAGAATTCCAGTAGCTCCGGATGCGCAAAGCTCTTTGTCATTCTGAGCACGCCGAAGGCGAGCGAGGAACCTGCTGTCTGCCTGCAGCGCCCCAACTCATGTGGAGACGGCCGCCTCGGCCGTCAGCGGAGCAAAGCGACGCTTGTGTAGAACGGACGCTCCCTTTCACAACCCTGTCATCCTGGGCGAAGCGAGCCATTGGCGACGCCAATGACCCGCGCAGTCGAAGGACCCCGTACCCAGTTGCACAACCGCCGGCCTAGCAAGGAGTTTCCAGCACAACTCAGCGAATCTCCCCGCGATGATGATCCGCCGTTGGGGCAACCGGATCAACGCCGTTTGGCCAGAAAGATTTTCACATCCTTCCACAGCCCAACCCTGTGACATCTGACCTTGCGCACGGCCCACAATTCGTCGCATCATTGCCCAAGCAGGGGCAGTAGAGCCAGTTGGGGAACACGAGTAAAAATCAAGACGCAACTCCTTTGTTCTCCAGATTCTGACCTCTAACTCCTTTGCCTAGCGGATTTTGCAGGCCCAAACATGCTTCAGTTGATGATTCCATTATCCCCCAGGGGGGAGGGTACCCCGTGCCAAAAAGGTAAACAAGTTCCGCAGCTGAATCCGCCGGTTGAATTTATTTTGCGGCTTCGTCCGGTCGACAGCAGCCCCTTTTTGTTTTTCTCTGTGCCTCTGTGTCGGAGCCTGCCCTGAGCGAAGCCGAAGGGTGGTGAAAAGCCCTTGGGAACTGCCGTGCTAAACTGACCTCAAATCCCACATCAAGGACAGGCGACAGCCGATGAAATTCGGAGTCATCATCTTTCCCGGCTCTAACTGCGATCACGACGCGCACTGGACCATCCAACACGTCGCCAAACAGCCGGTAACCTTTCTCTGGCACGAATCGCACGATCTGGAAAACTGCGATGCCATCATCGTCCCCGGAGGCTTTGCGTATGGCGACTATCTCCGGACCGGCGCGATCGCAAAATTCTCACCCGTGATGGAATCAGTGCGCCGCTTCGCCGATGGCGGAGGCCTGGTGTTGGGAATCTGCAACGGCTTTCAGATCCTGTGCGAGTCGGGACTTTTGCCGGGAGCTCTCATGCGTAACACAGGGCTGAAATATGTCTGCAAGCCCGTGCAGGTGCGAGTGGAGAACTCCGCGACTCCTTTCACCAATGCCTGTTCTCAAGGAGAAGTATTGACCATCCCGATCGGCCACATGGAGGGCAATTATTTCTGCGATCAGGCGACCTTGGACGAGTTGCATCGCGACGACCGCATCGTGTTTCGATATGTAACTCCGTCGGGTGAGATTTCGCCCTCCGCCAATCCCAACGGCTCTCTGGACAATATTGCCGGCATCTGCAGCGCAGGCGGCAACGTGGTCGGCATGATGCCTCACCCCGAGCGCTCTGCAGAACCCGAACTCGGCGGTACAGACGGAATGAAGATTTTCCACTCCATTGTGGGCGCCATGGCGAGCCGGTAAGGTTTCTTCGTGAGAGCCGTATTGCCACTCGGAGCCGCCGGAATCCTGTGAATAATTTTTAGTTTGATAATTGACTGCTTCCGGTGATACTGTCTCCGCGAAAGCTGCTTCCCCGTTCGCCTAACTGGAACTAAAACGTCCCAACAAATCCAGGGAGGAGTGTGCCTGATGACGGCGAAGCAGATTCTCGATTCCTTTTCCGAAACGTTAATGCGGGATGAACGTATTCTCTGCCCGCAAGAGCGGGAGTTGCTGATGAGCCTCCTGCAAAACTCCAGGGCAGTTTCCAGCAGTGACCCGCAGACTCAATCGGCTGTAACCGCGGCGATCGCGCGGTCGGTGGGTGAAACGGTAGCACAGCGCGCCTTTGCGCTGTTGGGTGGAAGCATTGTGGAGCAAATCCTGGCGCGCTCGGGAATGCCCGCGGGAATTGAAGAGACAATGCTTGCCGCTACGGCACAGTCACACGCCCCGCAGCCGCCGAACCCTATATCACCCCCGTCAGGCCCAACGGCACCGCAACCGCCAAACCCAGCGTCAATCCCGCCAACTCCGAGGGCGCCGCAGCCGCCGAATCCGGCATCGCCCCCGTCAGGCCCGACGGCGCCGCAACCGCCGAACGCACTGCATCCCCAACATGACCGGCCATTGAGCGTGCCTGTGCAGCGAGTTGGAGAACAGAGCCAACTTAATTCGGGCAGCAGCGTGGGTGTTTTGGATTCGCCGGAAATCGTTCGTGCACAGTGCGTCGTGCTGGATGAGTTTCTGGCTCCACAGGAGCTCGAGGAACTTGTTTCCTATACCTTGCAGCGCGAGGCGCAGTTCCACAGCAGCGAGCTAGTATCGCCCAGCGGAGAGCCCGGAGTAGTCGATTACGACCATCGTCGTTCGCGGGTGCTCATGGATTTGGGAAAGCATGAGGAAGTTATCCTCGACAGAATCCGCGGCGTATTGCCAAGAGTGCTGGATCAACTTGGGATCGAGCAGTTTCCAGTCACTGACGTGGAAACTCAGATCACAGCCAGCAATGACGGTGACTTTTTCCGCGCGCATTGCGATGACTCCGAAGAAATCATCGCGTCTCGGCTGGTCACGTTCGTTTATTTTTTCCACAACGAACCGCGGCAGTTCGAGGGCGGCGAGTTGCGTCTCCACGATTCGCACGGGAAAGGGCAGCGGCAAGTCAGCACCGGCAGCTATCAGGCTATCGCGCCGCGGCAGAACCAGATCGTGTTCTTTCCCTGCGCGCTATTGCACGAGATCACTCCCGTCGCGTGCCACTCAAAAGCGTTCGCGGATAGCCGCTTCACACTAAACGGATGGCTTCACAAGTAAGAGATACGGCGTGGCTGGAATGGATTGCAGGCCTGATGGGGGTGGGGTCGCGGCAAACTCATAGCGCGACACTGCCCCCCGGCCAGTTCTATTGCCTGCTCGACGAGTTGCCGCTGCACTTGATTCCGCAGCGTCAACTCGAGTCTGCAGACTGGCAGAAGCCGCCTCGGCAGCCGCTATTCCTCAACGCACAATGTTCGGTTCTGCCCGCTGGGCAGGTGCCGACCGAACTCGAATCGCATCGGCATTTGCTGAAGGATTTCTGTCTGCAAGGAACAATGGCCTGGGTGCGTGACCCGGCCACCGCTTCTTTGCATCCGTTTTGGCTCGGTCCGCGGCTGGAAGCGGTGGTTACAAGTCTTCGAGCTGGAACACCGGTTCCGGCCTCGATTCCCAGAGACGTGCTCTTCCTGTTGGCTGGCGCCGGCATTGTAGCCACCGAGGAACAAGCCGAGCGCCGTGCTGCGGAGCGGGCTGAAGTCGTCAGGAAAGCAGCTCAACGGTTTCGAGACAGAGGATATGCGCCTTTGGGCAATTTGACTCACCCTTTCAACCTGGCCGCGCTGCGCCGTTACTACCGGCATGCGATCCGGTGCGGAGCCATACCACTCGGCGATGTGCAGAGCCCGCGGCGCTACGCAATCCACAACGAGAGTGTTGCGACCTTCTTCCATCACCAGATTGCGAGCGCAGTGAGCGCAGTCGTAGGCGAAGCGATCAAGCCTTCCTATGTTTATCTGGCATCTTATTTGAGCCGCGCCGAATTGAAGAAGCACATCGACCGCGAGCAGTGCGAGTTCAGCGTAACCCTATGCCTCGATTTTTCTCCCGAGCCAGAGCTGGCAACCTCGTGGCCTATACGCCTGGATACTCCTGAAGGAACCGTCAGGGTCTACCAGGCGTTGGGCGACGGTTTGGTTTACCGGGGAACGAAGGTGCCTCACTACCGCCATGTCCTGGCCGAAGGCCATACATCGACTTCCATCTTCTTCCATTACGTACCTGCAAATTTTTCCGGGCCACTGGACTAAGCAACCCCCATGTGCGCTGGCTCAGTTACTACCGTAAGCCTGAAATAAGATAAAGCACGGAGGAGACCTGGTAGTAGCTGTAGGCGAAGCGCGAGCCATCGCGGGTCATGACTACAGGAGCTATATGCACGACGCCCGCATTTGTCGGAGGCTGCAATTCCTGGATGAGAGCCTTTTTGCCCGTCGCCAAGTCGACCTTGTATAACTTCGCCGGAACCTGGCCGAGAAGAAACCCATAAACTGAAGAGTTGTCGTCGGACCACAGTGCCGGAGTAAAAGTCGGTTCGAGATCGGGGATGGTGCGGGGCGTCCCTCCGGCGGTAGCGTACACGGCGACTCCCCCGGCACCGTTGACTCGAAAAATGTACTGGCCGTCCGATGAAACCAAGCCGCCGGTAATCCCTTCCGGCGTAACTGGGATTGGCTTTCCCTCATCCAGATTTACCAGATAGGAGCGCACCGCGTGACCAGGTTCGCTGGCATTGAGGGTGAAGCGTTTTCCGTCCGCCAGAAAACGAGCGGGGCCGTTTTGAATGTCGAGCCCGGCCACGGCAATCGCACGGGATTCACCGGCGCCGATGGGGACGAGCTTCACCACTCCGGGGCTGCCGGGGAAAATAGAAATCGCCCATTTGCCATCCGGGGAGAGTCCGCCTGCGCTGCCTTCGCCCAGTTGAGCAGGTGGAGACCCGTCGATGTTGCGAAGGGCAAGCGAATAGTGAGAGCCTGCGGCCTCACTGGAATCTTCGAACAAGACCCACTGCCCGTCGCGCGAAATGTCTTTGGCGACGTCCCAATCGTGCCAGGAAAGATCCACGCTCTTGCCGTTCCTTGCGGCGGTGGCCATCGCAAGACGCTCATTGTCGAGGCTCACCAGGGCTCGGCCGTCCGGCGCCACGTCCTCCAAGGTCATGCCTTCGGGGAGATCCAGGATTTTTCTAACTCGTCCAGACAGATTCACGGCGTGCAGGTCGCGATTGAGGCCCTTTTCGACGGCCGTAAACCAGACCTCTTTCCCGTCAGGACCCCACGCCAGCCCGTCCTCAGATTTCCACTCGGGCGTGAGGACGGTCGCATGGCCTGCAGCGTCGATCAGGCAAACCGACCCGCTGTCATCCCACAAATCAGGGTGATCCATAAATGCGATTTTGTCGGCTTGCGGGGAAAAACGAAGGTGGCTGATCCATCCCTTGCTTTGGTATAGAACATGACCGATCGGGTACTCGATTTGATCACGGTCCTTGGCATGGTGGACCACAGCCAGGTCACCGTTTGCATCCCAGTCTGCCCACGGAACATCTTCGAGCACTTCCCGGGGAGAACCCCCGGCAAAGGGCGTGCGAGCGAGCGTGCCACCGACCGTCTCCAGGTGCGCCATGTGAGCTCCGTGGAGTGTCACAGCCAGTTCACCGGTGCGCGAGATCGCGAGCAAGTTTGCGTCCGCCAGGTTGAGCGGTTGGCTCAGCAGGGAATCCCCGACCGTGGAGAAAATCTGTAGCGGCTTTCCGTTCCAGGCCGCCCCATACACAATCGCCCGAAAATCCGGCGCGAAGCGCGCCGAGTACACCGTGCCCTGTTCGAAGGTTAGACGCCGATAAGTGGGAGAAACCGCTTTCTCGCGCCACCGATTTGCCAGAAGCAATAGCGTTGCAGCCAGAAGCACTCCCGCCATCGCCCATGGGACGATGCTCGCTTGGCGCCGCGAACCCCCGAGTCGCTTTGTTCTTCCACCGGATCCACTTGAAAGAGTGTCCAGAGCAAAAGCCAAGTCGCGGGCCGATTGAAAGCGGTTCTCCGGCTCCTTCTCCAGGCAGTGATGCACGATTTGCAGGACTGATTCGGGGACGCGCACTCGTTCCAAGTCGATTTCGGGAGGGTTCCCCAGGAGCACCGCAGTGATCGTGTCGACCTCGGTCTCACCGCGGAACGCTCGGCGCCCGGCCAACATTTCGTAAAGGATGGCCCCGACGCTGAAAATGTCGCTGCGGTGGTCCACGGGCTGGCTCCGCAGTTGCTCTGGTGACATGTAGGCGACCGTACCGATTACCGCGCCGCTCCTGGTTACCGTCGTCAATTCCTCGACGGAGCGCTCGGAGTCTTCCGGCGCGGATTGCAGTTTTGCCACTCCGAAGTCGAGGATCTTTACCCGGCCGTCGGTGGTCACGAACAGGTTTTCCGGCTTCAAGTCACGATGGACGATGTGGCGGTCGTGCGCCGCGATCAGTCCCTGCACGATTTGCAGCGCATAGTCCAGGGCTAAAGGAGCCGGCAATGCTCCTTCCGCCAGCCGTTTGCGCAGCGTCTTGCCTTCCAGCAATTCACAAACGATGTAAGGAGCGCCATCGTTGAAACCAACGTCATAAATGGCGACGATGCTGGGATGATTCAGCGCCGCTGCCGCGCGGGCCTCTAATTCGAAACGGCGGAGATGATCAGGATTGTCACTGGAGGCCGGGCGGATCAACTTAAGGGCGACGTCGCGCCCCAGCCTTTCATCCCGCGCCCGAAAAACCTCGCCCATGGCTCCGGAGCCAATCTTCTCGAGCACTCGGTAGTGACCTATGACTTGGCCAGTCATGGCTGGGGTGGCCTCGCTGGCATGTTAGGGGCGCATGTCCCTCGGCGTCAATCACCCGGTCAGGCCACTGCGGTCCCGGGGAAGGCTGTTCCGGACCGTTCGGCTGCTTGTCTTACTGAAGAGCTTTCCAGAGAAAGTCTTCCAGAGAAGTCTTCCGCGGCTCGCGGAATCGCGTCGTGCTATAATTTCCCCTCGCCTGCAAACTTTCGAGGCAGCCTGTGATCTTTCTACGGGCGAATCCCGCGTCAACCAGGTTCGATAAACACGAGGTCTAGCCATGTCCGGCCATTCAAAATGGGCCACAATCAAGCACAAGAAGGGCGCGCTGGACGCCAAGCGCGGCAAGATTTTCACCCGTCTCATCAAGGAAATCAGCATCGCCGCGAAGAACGGCGGCGGCGATCCTGATTCGAACCCGCGGCTGCGCGGAGCCATCGTCGCTGCCAAGGCCGAGAACATGCCTGCCGATAACATCAAGCGGGCCATTCAGCGTGGCACGGGAGAATTGCCCGGAGCTACCTACGAGGAGTTCTCTCTCGAAGGCTACGGGCCGGGAGGCGTCGCTGTGTTGCTCGATATCAACACCGACAACCGAAACCGCACCGTCAGCGAGATCCGCCACTGTTTCGGCAAGAACGGCGGCAACATGGCCGAAGCCGGCGCCGTCTCGTGGATGTTCCACAAGAAGGGCGACATCATCATTCCAAAGAGCGTCGCAAAAGAGGACGACCTGATGAACATCGTTCTCGAAGCTGGCGGCGAAGATCTCAACGACGATGGTGAGAACTGGGAGATCCTGACCGAACCCTCTGCGTTCGAGACCGTGCTTGAAGCCGTAAAGAAAGCTGGGATCGAGCCCGCGTCGTCGAGTGTCGCGATGATTCCTCAGAACTACATCAAGCTGGAAGGTCAGGCCGCGAACACGATGATCCGGCTCATGGAAGCGCTTGAAGATCAGGACGACGTGCAGAACGTGCACTCCAACTTCGATATCGACCAGAAGCTGCTGGAAGAAGTGGCCGGCTAACTGCGCATTCGAGGATTTGCCGAAGAGCCGCCCTTTCCGGGCGGCTCTTCTTCTTGCAAGAAGGTAAGCGAAAAGTTTTCAACACAACCGTGGAAAATTCTGTGGAAAAGCGCGACCGTATCTTTGTAAGTGATTCAGGGGGAGATGGTTCTGCATTTTGCACTGGAGCGGGTGCTGGCACTTTCGTGTTGCTCCGGGCGGTGGCGTTGCAGGCCTACTCCCCTTACTTCGAAAATTCTCCAATCCCGAGCCGACTTTGAAACTCAGACTCGACAAACTTCTCGTCGACCGCGGACTGGCTGCCTCACGGGAGCGCGCCCAGGCGCTCATTCTCGCCGGCAAAGTGCTGATCGATGATCAGAAAGTCGAAAAGGCCGGCGCACAAGTCACACCGGACGCGGCGGTGCGCCTGCTTGGCGAGGATCTGAAGTACGTCGGCCGCGGTGGACTCAAACTTGAGCGCGCTCTCGAACACTGGCAAATCGACGTCACCGGCGAGGTGTGTCTCGATATCGGCGCTTCGACCGGCGGATTCACCGACTGTCTGTTACAGCACGGTGCAGCTCGCGTGATCGCGATCGACGCGGGGTACGGGCAAATGGATTTCAGACTTCGCCAGGATACCCGCGTGCGACTCCGCGAAAAAACGAATGCCCGTTACCTGACCGATGACGTCATCGGTGAAAAAGTAGACCTCATCGCAATCGACGTGGCATTCATCTCCGCGACCTTGGTTCTACCTCCGGTGGTAAACGCCGCCTTCCCGCGGTCCGCAGACGAGCGCTGTGGCCGGCAGGTAATCGTGCTGGTGAAGCCTCAATTCGAGGCGGGACGGGAGTTCGTGAGTAAGGGGGGCATTGTGCGCGATGAAGCTGCTCAGCTGGCGTCGGTCGAGAAGGTGCGGAGAACCTTGCTGGACTTGGCTTGCCTTAGCACCGACGTGATCGAGTCGCCCATCCTCGGCGCACAAGGCAACCGCGAGTTCCTTCTCCGAGCCATTTTCTAGTCCGTGTGCGCTCAGTGGCTCAGTGGTTAAGGTTTTCGCCTCGAATTCTGTACAATCTTTCTTTCGCTCATCCAACATGGAAAGATCATCCTCATCTTCAGGAGAGAAAGTTGCGGCCATCATCTCGCGTCCGGCGCGGCCGGAGGTGGCGCGTACTATTCCTGAACTGCTGACGTGGCTTCAGGCTCACGGATATCGGGTCATCGTCGATCCGGAGACCGCCAAACATTCCAATGGTCAGGAGGAGGTGCAGCGCTCGCAAATGTCCTCACGACATTTGGATTTGATAATCGTGTTGGGCGGCGACGGAACGCTGCTCTCGGCGGTTCGGGCCACGGCTGCAACTGATGCCCCTCTGCTCGGCGTTAACCTGGGTTCGCTCGGCTTTCTCACCGACGTTCCGCTTTCTTCGCTCTTCACCATGCTTGATTCGATCGCGCTGGGCCGCGCCGCAGTGGAGCAGCGTTCTCTCATTCAATGCGACATGCTCCGCGGCGAAGAGATCCTCGGAAGCTATAAGGCTTTCAACGACGTCGTGGTTAATAAGACTGCCCTGGCCCGCCTTAATCACTACGACCTTTTCGTGGACAAAGCCTTCGTGTCGAGCTACCGGGCGGATGGAATGATCGTAGCCACGCCTACGGGTTCGACGGCTTACTCTCTTTCGGCGGGCGGTCCGGTAATGATGACGACAGTGAATGCTTTTGTGATTACGCCAGTGGCGCCGCACTCGCTCACGCACCGCCCGCTGGTGGTGCCTGATTCGGCCGTGGTGGAAATTCTGCTGCGCAGCGATGAAGAAGTTGCGTATCTCAGTCTGGACGGCCAGCCCGGCCTCGATCTGCGCGACGGAGACCGCGTCCGCTGCCGTAGGTCTGAGCACAAAGTCAGCCTGTTCCGCACCGACACGGATTTCTTCCACGTCCTTCGCACGAAACTGAAGTGGGGCGAGAGGTAAGCCCGTTTCGCCGGAACAGCTGACTCGCTCACAGCTCCGCGGAATACAGCTCTCGAACTTTTTCCCGCCGCCGGATGACCTTCACTGACTTACCACTCACCAACACTTCCGCCGGCCGCGGACGCGTGTTGTAGTTCGAAGCCAGCACCATCCCGTAAGCCCCGGCGTCAAGAATCGCAAGCAGGTCATCTTCTTGTGCGCTAGACAACTCCCGACCGCGTGCGAAGAAGTCGCCGGACTCGCACACCGGACCTACCACATCGACAATCTCTTTCTTCGCTGACAACTCCTTGGACTGCACGACGGGAACGATCTCATGGTAAGCGCCGTAAAGCGCCGGCCGGATCAGATCGTTCATGGCCGCATCCACCACTAGAAAGCGCTTGCCATCGTTTTCTTTTCTGTAGAGGACGGACGTGATCAGTGCGCCGGCAGGCCCGACAATCGACCGTCCAGGCTCAAGCAGCAAATGCACGTTCAGACCCCGCAAGGGCCTGGTCACAACCTGCGCGTACTCTGCGACATGATCGGCGAAAACGTGATCAGCGAAAACGTGGTCGGCAGAAACATGATCGGCCAACCTTAAATCCGGTCCCTGATAGGCGATCCCCAGTCCACCCCCGGTGTCGACGTAATCTACGCTGTGCCCGTCGGCGCGCAACTCGCGAACCAGGGCGGCAACGCGCTCCACAGCTTCCGCGAAGGGTGCAACATCGGTGATCTGTGAACCGATATGAACGCTGACGCCCGTAACTTTTAGATACGGTGCCTTGGCTGCTTGAGCGTAAAGAGCACGCGCACTGGCGATGGGCACTCCGAACTTATGTTTACGCAAACCAGTAGAGATGTAGGGATGGGTATCGGCCGCCACGTCTGGATTCACACGAAGCGCGACCCGGGCAATCTTACGCAACTGCGCCGCGGACTCTGCCAACGCGGCGAGTTCAGATTCGCTCTCCACGTTGAACAGCAGAATTCCGGCCTTTAACGCCGTCGTCATCTCGTCGCGCGATTTTCCGACGCCGGAGAAGACGACCTTTTTGGCCGCACGGCGGTCGGCGGCCAGCACCCGCTCCAGTTCTCCGCCCGAAACTACGTCGAAGGCGCATCCCTGGCGCGCCAAAAGGCGCAGAATGCTCAGATTGGAGTTTGCTTTGACGGAATAGCAGATGGTATGGGGAACGCCGTGAAACGCCTTCTCAAAGGCGGCTAATCGCTCGCGGATGGTGGTTGCCGAATAGACATAGAGCGGCGTGCCGTAGCGCTCTGCCAGCTTGGTCAAGGGAACGCGGTCGCAGAACAATTCAAAGTCGCTTCTATCGCGCGACAGCCGTTTCTGCCGCTCGCGAAAAATAAATCCCGGCGGCCGCTCAAAATAATCGTAGGGGGATCTTGTGAGTTCGCTACGCCGTATCATTTTCGCTTGGAAGAACTGTGCGCGGCGCTTTCCTTGACCTTGATTGCGACCACAGTCTGGTCGTCGAAGGTTTCAACGCCCGCAGAATGTTCGGCCGCGGCCATGAAGAGACTGTCTACCACGCAGTCGGCGGATTGGCCGCCGCATTCCGCGATGATTTTCTCCACCCGTCCCCGGCCAAACATCTCGCCGCTGCGATCGCGCGCGTCCAGAATGCCGTCGCTGAAGAACACGAACATGTCTCCAGGCTTCATTTTGAATCGGAACTCGTCATATTCCGCTTCGTCGAAAAGTCCGAGCGGCAGACCAGTCGCCTCGATCACCTGGTTCTTTCCATCGTGCACGTAAACCGGACGAGGCAAGCCCGAGTTGGCCACAAGAAGTGTGCGGTTCTCGTCATCCCAAACCGCGTAGATCAGCGACACAAATTGGGCCTCGATGCGCCGCTCCGCAAGCGACAAATTCACTGCCGAGAGCATCTCTGCGGGCCCCGGCTCAATCGGAGCGTGCGAACGCAAGATTCCGCTCACCAGTGCTGCATAAATGGCGGCAGGAGCTCCCTTCCCGCTGACGTCGCCAATTGCGATTCCCAGGCGCGAAAGCGAGTAGGGAATGAAATCGTAAAGATCCCCGCCAATAGCTCGAGCCGGACTAAATTTCGCCGCTAGTTCCAGGTGCGCCACCTTCGGCAAAGTCTGGGGAAGCAGGCGCATTTGCAATTCCCGAGCCAGGGCCAGGTCCCGCTCCAGTCGCCGTTCCTGCCGGGCAATCTCCTCATACAGGCGGGCGTTCTCGATGGCAATCGCCACCTGCGCGGCCAGCGTCATCATGGTGCGCCGGTGGTCGTCGGTAAAAAATCCGCGCCGCGTGTGTTCAAGATCGAGCACTCCGATCACCTTATCTTTGTAAACCAGGGGTACGATCAATTCCGACCGCGTTTCCGGATTGCTCTCGATATAGCGGGGATCTTTGCTTACGTCGGGCACAACGATCGCCTGCTTGGTCTCCGCCGCCTGTCCAACCAAACCCCGCCCCAGCGGGATCACCTGTTTCACGTGGACATTCTCGTTGAAACGCAAAGAGAAACGATGCTGCAGGTTCTCACCGGAAGAATCCAGCAGTAGGATGCTGAACATCTGAAAATCAATTAATGGCCGCAAAAGCTCGGCGATTCGCCCAAGTAGTTCGTCGAGGTTCAGGATCGAGGTCAACTCGCGCGCGATCTCGTTCAGCAGCACGAGAATTCGGGCCTGCTTAGTGGTGCGAGTGTAGAGTTGCGCGTTTTCGATGCCAGCCGCCATGCGAGACGCGATCAGACTCAACAGGCGGCTGTGCTCTTCGGTAAAATAGCCGGGATCCCGCGCCTCCAGGTCGATCACTCCAATGACGCGGTTCTTGGTGGTGAGAGGGACAGCCAATTCCGAGCGCACGTTGGGCAGGGCAGCGACGTATCTGGGATCCTGCGTCACATCATCGATCAGAATCGTCTGCCGGAGCTGGGCCGCCAGTCCCGTGACGCCTACGCCGACCTTGATCCGCGCGCGCTCGGCGAACTCCGGAGGATACCCTACCTGAAAGCGAAAGCGCAGTTCCTGGGTTTTCTCATTCAGAAGGAGGATAGCGAAGATCTCATAATCGATGACTTTGCGCACGACCTCAGCGACCCGGCGAAGAGTCGTATCCAGGTCGAGCGACGTCGCCATGACGTCGGAGACTTCCAGCAACAGCGGATCGATTTGCAAATGTTTTTCGTGCTTGCTCAGAACGGACCCCATGGGTTTGTCTATGATAGCAGCCGTGCTTTGAGTACCCAGTGCCTAGTACCTAGCAAAACGCCGCGAGCTCAAAATGCTGATGCACTCTGGGTACTGGGTACTCGGTACTGGGTTTTACTCGCGGGGCACAATGCAAACGTCGGCCAGGTTGCGGTAGCGTTCGGCATAGTCGAGGCCGTAGCCGACGACGAATTCATCAGGAATCGTGAAGCCGACATAGTCGCCTTGTAGAGGCAGTTTGCGCCGCGAGGGCTTGTCGAGGAGAGCGGCGATCTTCAGTGATCGAGGCTGATGCGCCAGCAACAGCTTCTTCAGGACGGTTAGCGTCAATCCCGTATCCAGAATGTCTTCGACAACAATTACGTTCTTATCTTTCATGGACTGATCGACGTCCTTCGTCAGTTTCACTTCGCCGGTGGAATCCCATCCGCTTTTGAGTTCTTGCGTGGGGCTGGGGCGGTTTCCGTAGCTGGAGACTCCGATGAAGTCGAAGGTTGCGTCCAGCTTGACCTGGCGGGCCAGGTCCGCGAGAAAAATCGCCGAACCCTTCAACACGCCGACCAGGATTACGGGTTGGCCCACGAAGTCACGCGTGATCTCGGCGCCCATCTCGGCGACTCGTTTCGCAATCTCTTCGTGAGAAATCAACACCTTCAGTTCCGTCATGGCGTTTCATATTAAACTAAAGCCTCTGCTCGTGTTAGGAGTCTTATTGCGGAGCAAAAGCAAACGGAGCTCTCATTCATGAATCTCAAAGGCATTCAACTTACATGGCTGGGCCATGCGACTTTTCGTATCGTAACTCCGGGCGGCCAGACCGTTATCATCGATCCCTGGATCATGAACAACCCGATGTGTCCCGCTTCTGAGAAGAAGGTGAAGAAGGTTGACATTCTTCTGTACACCCACGGCCACAGCGATCACATAGGAGACGCCGTCGAAGTCATCAAGCAGCACAATCCGCAAGTCGTCGGCATCGTCGAACTGTGTGGATGGCTGGAGAAAAAAGGCGCCAGGAAAATCGCCATGATGAACAAGGGTGGTACGCAGAAGGTCGGCGACATTAAAGTCACCATGGTGCACGCCGACCATTCCTGCGGCATCCAGGACGGCGACCACTTCACCATGGGGCCGCGCGAGGCGGCATGTGCCTGCAATCTGCTGAAGCCGAAAGCAGTCATCCCCATGCATTTCGGTACGTTCCCGGTGTTAAGCGGGACGCCAGACGAATTGCAAAAGCTGGTGCCGGGCGTCGAGATCGTCGCCATGAAGCCCGGCGTGACCGTTGGCAATTGAGCTGCAATCGAACCGTTAACCAGGCAGAACTTCCGAGGGAAGCAAGTGGCTCAGAACAAGCTGAAGAAAGTAGGCAAGCCGAGTTGGCGACACTATAACCTCACAACCGCCGGTCCCGTCGACGACTATTTGTACTCCATGCTCCCCAAGCGCGATGAAGTGCTGGCGGAGATGGAAGGCTACGCTGCCGAACACAACATCCCCATCGTGGGCCCCGCCGTGGCCCGAGTGCTTCAGCAACTCGCGCTGACCATTAGTGCCCGGACGGTTTTCGAGCTCGGCTCCGCCATCGGATATTCGACTATCTGGTGGGCGCAAGCGGTCGGCGAAAAAGGCCGGGTCATTTATACGGATGGCGATCCGACAAATGCCAAGCGCGCCCGCAGTTACTTCGATCGAGCTGGCGTTTCCGACCGCATCACGCTCCACACCGGCGATGCTCTTGAAGTTCTCTCAGAGCAGAAAGAGCAGTATGACATCATCTTCAACGATGTCGACAAAGAAGACTACCCACGCGTGCTGCGCCTGGTATCGCCGCGCCTGCGAAAAGGAGGCCTATTCATCACCGACAATGTTTTGTGGAGCGGCCGGGTCGCGGAGAAAAATCCCAAGGAAGCAAGCACCAAAGCGATCCTCGAGTTCAACCGCTTGCTCTACAATTCGCCGGATTTCTACACGACGATCCTGCCGATTCGCGACGGTTTGGCAGTAGCGTTGAAGAAATAAGTTGAAGGACTAGATCGACTTCACGGGAATTGCCAGCAGGTCTTCCACCAGCCCGACTTCCTTTTGCAGAAACGGCTCGGCGTAGGTCACACCGCCAAGCACGCCGTAATAGCGCGCCATCGCGTCGACGCGCGCGCGAATCTCGTTGTGGGCAGGGAAGAGATCCTTGCCTGCTTCCTGATCGCTGAACTGCGATTTGTAGGCCAGGATGGAAGCGAATTTCTGCTCGAACTGCGGGCCGATATCCACCACAAACGTGGGGCGCACATCGTAGTAAAGCGTGGCGTAGATAATTTTGAACGGACGATGAGGAGCCAGCGGCCCATCCTTACTGCCGCCAGAACTGGCATCGTTGAGAACTGAGAACTGAGAACTGAGAACTAATTTAGCGAGTCCTGCCAGAAAGCAAGCTTCGTACCCCAGCACGGAACACGTGTAGTGATCGGGATGCCGTCCCTTCCAGTAAGGGAGAATCACCACGCGCGGACGCGTCTCGCGAATCACGCTTGCCACTTTAAGCCGGTTCTCCCAAGTGTTTTCGACGCGGCCGTCGGGAATATCGAGCGCCCGCCGCCAGCCGATGCCGAGAATTCTTGCCGCTTCGTTCGCTTCGCGCTCCCGATCTTCGGCGCTGCCGCGCGTCCCCATTTCGCCCTGCGTCAAGTCGAGGACGGCGGTTCGCTGCCCGCGCTGTGCCATTTTCAGCAGCGTGCCGCCGCAAGTCTGTTCAACGTCGTCGCGGTGCGCCGCGATGGCAAGAATGTCGAGGCTCATTTGCGAATAAGTGTACAGGGGCCGCCGTCAAAGGAGAACGGACGCCGTAATTAGGCTAGCGCGCGTATCAGAAGAATGGATTGATCATCCGCGCGGTTGCCGAAGCTTGCCAGTTGGCTCGTAAGCCGGTTCATGATTTCTTTCAGCGGGTCCGCGCCATGCTGAACTATAGTCCGCTCGACCCCCTCGAAGCCGAATTCCAGACCATGCGCGTTTTCGGTTTCAATTACGCCGTCGCTCAGCAGCACGAACAGGTCGCCCGGATCGTACGATGTAGTGGCAGACTCATAAGCACAGTCGCCAGTCAGACCCAGCGGAAATTGCTCCATGCCACGGCGTTCCGCTCTACGATCCGCGGCGTGGTAGTGAAGAATGGCGGGATGTCCCGCAATCAAGTACTCGACCCGGCCTTCGCCCGCGAAACGCAGTCCCGCGAACGTAGCAAACATCTCTGCCGGCTTTACCTCAGGCAAGACCCTGCCTACGGCTGCGATCACGCGGGAAAGAGACTGGCCTTGCGCAAAACCATAACGCAAAGCGGTTTTCAGATTTCCCATCAAAAGGCTGGCCTGTATACCATGACCCGACACGTCGGCCAGGCAAGCGATCCAGCCGGACTCCGTCGGAATCAGGTCGACCAGGTCGCCGCCGACTTCTTCGCTGGGAAAGCTGAGTCCGTATACCTCGAAACACTCCGTGCGATATGTAATCGGGGGCACCAGCATCTGTTGCATGCCGTAAGCAAGATCCAACTCGGCCCGCGTTCGCACTTGTTCCAAGCCTTGGGTATTGATGAATAGAAGGAACAGCCGGTAGCCCAGCAATGTGGATGCCATGATGCAGATAGCATCCAGTGCTATACGCGCACGGGCGGGGTCAGAAACCGGGATGTGCGGACCATGAGGCAGCCATCGAGGAACATACACAATGGCGGTTACCAGAATAACGAACAGAGGAATCAGTTTGACCGCGCGACGGCGGATCATTATAAAGAACACAACACCGGCCGTACCGAACAACGAGCTACAGATCAGGAGCGCCCACAGGGGCAACCTTTTCCATTCCGTCAGGTCTAGAAAAAATCCCCATGCGCCCACGACGAGGAACAGTGCGGCCAGGGGCGCCGCCATGCGGCGGAGAGGCAGGGCTTGCCAATAACGGGCCTGTTTCTTATCAAGGATGCCCGCGCTCATTGGCATCAGGACTAGCATTATGGAAAGAGCTATCCGCGCAATTCTGTGCCAGACCGGTTGGCGCGAATTCGGTGTATTCATAGCCTGCCTCAAACCGCCGAATGCTTACGTCCTCCGCTCACTTCTTCCGCTCCACCAAATAGCGCGCCAACTCCTTCAGCGTATCGGCGCGCTCACCGAAGCTTTCCAGCTCCGAAAATGCCGAGCTCACCAGCGAATCCGCCTTGCGTTCGGACTCTTCAATTCCAAACAGGGCCGGGTACGTGACTTTCTGTGCGGCGGTATCTTTGCCGGCTGTTTTGCCCAGTTGCTCGGAGGTCTGCGTGACATCGAGCACATCATCTACAATCTGAAACGCCAGTCCAACCGACTGCCCGAACGCCCGCAGCTTCTTGACTTCGCTGTCCTTGGCTCCGGCATAAAGCCCTCCACTCACCAGGCTCGCCGTGATCAACGCCGCGGTCTTCGCACGGTGGATATATTCCAGCATCTCCACCGTGGGATCAGTGTGCTCGGCTTCCAGATCCACGACTTGTCCGCCGATCATGCCATCCCGAGTGCCGGTGCCGCGAGCAATCTCTTCTATAATGTGCACCCGCGCCTCCGCCGGGCATTCCAGGCGGGCCAGCACTTCGTAGGCCTGGGTCTGCAGCGCATCTCCCGCCAGAATCGCGAGAGCCTCCCCAAACACCTTGTGGCAAGTCGGACGCCCGCGACGCAGGTCGTCGTTATCCAGCGCCGGAAGGTCGTCGTGGATCAGCGAGTAGGTGTGCAGCATTTCCAGCGCCGCACCCAGTTCCTCAATCTTCCTGGGCAAAGATCCCGCTATCATGCGGCCCGCCTCGATGCATAACACTGGCCGCAGCCGTTTGCCACCGGCGAACACGCTATGCCGCATGGCCTTGTGAATGGACTCTGGATGCTGGGTTTCCAGCGGAATCAGCCGGTCCAAAGCTGCGTCAGTCAACACCTGCCCCTGCTCGAGAGTTTCTTGCAGCATTGAGGAGTGAGTATAACAAGGTGTCTGCTGAAGATGAAAAAGCGAGGACGCCGGGGGCGTCCTCGCCGGTTGTAGAGGTCGAATGATTTAGGCGGCGAAGCGCTGTGCCATGGCGACGTTCCGTAAGACGGAGCTTAAGACATTCGGCGCGTCATCGGCAGGGCACACATCGCTGGCGCCGGCTTCCAGGGCGGCGATCCACAACTCATCATCCGGCACGCGATGAGTGCAGACGATCGGCAGAGTGGGGAAATCGCGGCGCAGGTTTCGCACATCGGTCAGACGAGAGGACTCCATATCCAGAATTACGGCCTCTGGACGGTTCCTGGCGATTCGCTCGCGGAGTTCGCCTTGGGACTGAGTGACCTGCACGGATTTGAAGTGAGAAGAAAGCTCGCCCGCCAGCGACTGAGCGAGCTTGGGATCGCTTTCAAGAACGACCACACTGAAGCCCATAGATCCTCCTGACTTATAACCGTCAGCAACGGCGGACTAGGGCTGCGGGGAAGAGGTTCGGAAACCACAACTCCACAGACATTACAACTCAACGGGGCGGCAGCCTACCTGCGGGCAGGCGCTTTTTCCGTCGACGACTCAAACGGCTCAGCTTGGAGCTTCCCGTTCTTCTTCAGCAGAATCTCCACCTTGCCTTCGGCCTGTTCCAACTCCTTCCGGCAAGTGGACGAGAGATGCATGCCTTCTTCAAACAGGGTGAGAGACTTCTCCAGAGGTACGTCTCCCCTTTCCAGTTCCTGGACTATCTTTTCCAGTCGCTGAAGGCATTCTTCAAACTTAGCCAACGGGTTTCGCTCCTGTCCTTATTGATGCTCCTAATTGCGAGGAGTGTCCAGTGTTTTTTGGTAAAACGCTGTCGAAATCAATCTCTTCTTCTCCACAAAGGGAATTCTATACAGTAGCGGGACTTTTAGTTCCCAGCGCCTCGAGGACATCCACCGCCGAGCTATAACGCCCCTGTGGTGCGCTGATTTGCGCGCCCTGCACTGTCTGCCGAACTGCGACCAGCATCTCGCGGGCAATGGCCACGCCCTCAGCCCTGGCCGCTTCCGGCGTCTGCGCCTTTGCCATGCGTTCCAGAATCGAGTCCGGCACTGAAACCCGGAGCTCATTTTTCATGAACTCGGCATTGCGCACGCTGACCAGCGGCCAGATTCCGGCCACCACGGGGATGCGGCAATGTTCGATCCTGCGCAGAAAATTCTCCAGCAGGCGCAGGTCAAAAACCGGTTGCGTCACCGCATACTCAGCTCCGGCCTGTACCTTGAACTCAAACCGCCTGACCTCTTCATCCAGGTCAGTAAGACCGGGATTCGCTCCCACCCCGATGACAAAGCCGGTACCCGCACCGATCGGGTTTCCGCCAAGATCCAGCCCCCGGTTCAAGTTGTGGACGATATTGACCAAGCCGATGGCATCCACATCAAAGACCGCAGTGGCATCTGGATAATTGCCCATCTTGGGGGGGTCGCCGGTAATGCAGATCAGGTTTCTGATCCCCACCGCAGCTGCTCCAAGAAGGTCACTCTGGATGCACAACACGTTGCGATCGCGGCAGGTGTAGTGAAGAATCGCTTCGATACCCGCTTCCCTCTGCACCAGCAGAGAAAGCGCCTGATTACTCATGCGCGCCGAAGCTCGCGGGCTATCGGGAATGTTGACCGCATCCACTCCTACTGATTTCAGAAATCGTGTGCCGTCCAGCTCCTTGCCAATGTCGGTTCCCTTGGGAGGAACTACCTCGACCATCGTGACGAACTCTCCGCGGGCCAGCTTTGACCCCAGAAGCGATCGTTCCGCTAAAGGCCGCGTGGGCGCAGCCAATGGTGTGGCCGTGCTCGCAACCTGGGCCGAGGCCGCCTTGCCTCTGGCCTCTCCAACTCGCAAGGCGGATTTCATCACGCGAATGTGGTCGGGAGTAGTTCCACAGCATCCCCCTACGATCCGCGCCCCAGCCGCGATGAACTTCCGCGCATAGCTCGCCATGTACTCGGGGGAGCACAAATAGATGTTTCTGCCTTCCACCGACCGCGGAATGCCTGCGTTCGGCTGCGCCGAGAGCGGCAGGGAAGTGACGGCACGCACCCGCTCGATGGCGTCCAGCATGGCCACAGGACCTACGCTGCAGTTGCAACCAATGACGTCCGCGCCCCACTCTTCGAGTCGAGGCGCAAAGGTCTCCGGGTTCGAACCATCCAGGCAGTTGCCGTCTTCGTCGATCGTGACCTGCACGACCAGAGGCAATTTTGCCCCGACGTCCTTGGCCGCCAGCATGGCCTGATGGACTTCCTCCAGGTACCCGAAGGTTTCCAGCATAAGCAGATCGACGCCGCCTTCGGCCAGCGCCGCAATCTGTTCGCGAAATGCCTGACGGGCCTCCTCGAAAGAGGTTTTGCCCAAGGGCTCAATTCTGGTTCCCAGCGGGCCAACCGATCCCGCCACCCAGACATCGAAGCTTTTGGCGGCTTCGCGGGCGAGCCGCGCTCCCGAATGGTTAATGTCATGCACCTTGTCGGCCATACTGTGCCGGGCGAGGCGGAAAGCATTCGCTCCGAAAGTATTGGTTTCAATGATCTCCGCCCCAGCCTGGAGGTAGTTGTGATGAATGCCACGAATCAGCTCGGGCTGGGAAAGATTCAGTTCGTCGTAGCAGCGGTTAATAAACACCCCGTTTGCGTAGAGCAGCGTCCCCATGGCTCCGTCACATAGAGCGGGGAACTGCTTGATCCGGGTAAGAAGGTCAGACGCCATATACTTAGTCAGAATACAGGATGAGCGCCGCTTCTTGCATGCGGCACGGAGAGGCGAGACGTTTCTTCGGCCCGAGCGCAGGGGAGTTCCGCCGCTCTGCTATAATCCCGTATTTCGCACTTAAATCTCTGGTTTTCCTGTAGTTAGGAGCCTCACGTTTGAAGAAATCCGCTCTCTTACCGGTTGTGCTCGCGGTCGCCAGTTTCAGCTTTGTGTCCTGCGGATCGTCTCCGAATGCGCTGACGACCCGCGTTCTCGCTTCGCAAAGCGTGTTGAGCGCAACAGCGTCTCCCGGGCTGGACCTCATCAATGGGGAAGACGACACGCTGTTGAGGGGGAGTGGAATCAGTGCCGGCGGATCCCCTGGCCTCATGGCGCTTACGCCTGATCGAACCATCGTGCTGGCCTTTGATTCCTCGAGCAACAATGTGGAAGTCATCAACTCCTCGAGGCAGAGTCAGGAGGGGAACATCCAACTACCAGGATCCACCACTAGCATGGTCGCCCTGGCGACCGGCAATGCTTATGCGGCGGTGCCCACCGCGCCTATGAACAACGGACCCTCGCCGGGAGCGGTTGAAGTGATGAATATTGTCTCCGGCGGCATCGCGGCTACGCTTAGCGTTCCCGGCGCTCAAACCGTGGTGTCAAGTCCCGATGGCACCCACCTTCTGGCTTTCAGTAACGACTCCAATGTTGTGACCGTCATCTATCCGCTGCTGGTGAACTTAAGCAGTCCGGTAATGGCCACGGTGCCTGGCTTCGATCGCCCGGTAAACGCCGTCTTCAGCGCCGATGGCAGCACTGCCTACGTCTTGAACTGCGGTCCAGAGTGCGGAAGCGGCAGCGCCAGCGCCAGCGTACAAACTCTGGACATAGCAACCTTAACGGTTGGAACTCCGGTTGCCGTGGATGGTGCAACGATCGGCTGGCTGAGCGGTTCAACCCTGTACGTCGCGGGCACTCCAACGGCATCGGTTAGCAATCCAGCGCCCAACAATTCGTGCGCCGGCCAGACCACGGCGGCCACAGTTTGCGGACGTCTTGACCTCGTCAACGTGGGTTCGATGATCGTTACCAGCAGCGCCGTGATCACCAACGGCTATCACGACCGCATCGACATGAGCATCAACGGCCAGCTCTTCATCGGCTCCTACACCTGCGCCAACATTGGCAATGTCGACAACCCTCAAGGAGAAGTGCGGGGTTGTCTTTCGATTTACAACACCACCAACGGGGCTATCGTGATTCCTCCCGACAACGGAGACGTCACCGGATTTCAGAGCTTCACCACTCGCGATGTGGAGTACGTCGCCGAAGGCGGCAACTTGCGGGTCTACGACACGCTTATCGACAGTTTGCTGCTGGATAACACCAACAACCCGAACCTCCCTGAAACCGGAACCATCGAAATCACCGGCTACATCATCGACGTGAAAGCCATCGACTTCTTCTGAGACGGTTTTTCTGACCTGGATTTTCTGACGCCGCTGATGGGACCGGACTATCTTGCAGGTTCCAGCACCAGACGATGCGCTCCGGTCGCCTCCACAGCATGAGGCGTGAAGGGCAACGTGAAAGTCGAGCCTTCGTACCAGGCCTTCCACTGATCCATGTAGTAAGGGCTCAGGAAGTTTCCGCCTTGCCCGGTCACGGTGTTTAAGGTGGATTGGTCGAGGTCCGCAAGATTTGCGGTGAATCGTTCCGAAGGCCCGTGATGGCCTGTCACAGCTTTTACGGTATAGGCGCTACCGGACTGTTCCCTGATTCCGGGCGCAGCCCAGCGCCGAATCAGAGGAATTTTTCCCAGCACGGGGTGATCGATCTCCACGGCATTCACGCTGCCCCAATGCCACGAAGCCAGATCTGCAGGTGCTGCCGGTTCGTTCACCGCGGCTTCGACAGCGGCGGTCAGCAGCTCATCGTAGTTGGGATATTTTTCCGGCAGCCAGCGCTTGGACTGATGCAGCAGAACGTTCTGCAGCCACACCGTTCGCATCTCCCAGTGGTAGGTCTTCCAGCTCAACGATTGCTCTTGCTGGTTCGAATCTTCCGGCGCAGTTCCCAGACGCGGTTCGAGCAGCAGCCGGGTCAGCTCCCCGGCGGAGCGCACGGCAATCGTGGGTGCTGCCAACGATCCCAGCATGCGCCCATCCCAGTTGCGCATGAGATCGGCAGCTTGCTTTGCCCGTGCCGAAGGTTTCGAGGCGTGGTCGACGGCGTAGACAAAACGCTCGGCTTCGAAGAGATCATTTTCGGAGTGAATGTCGTTTTCCAGTGCGAGCATGTCCGCGGCCGCAAACTTCCGTCCCGATTCCAATACGTGATAAATGCGCTCGGTGCGCCACGGCGCTTCCCACTCGGCGCTGATCGAATTGGGATAACCATCAGGCGTGATGCGACCGTTCGCCGTCGCAATCACTCCTGAAGCAGGGTTGTAGATACTGGGCAGTTTGTCGAAAGCAATGTAGCCCGTCCACTCGTGAGCGTTATCAGCGCCACTGACTGGCAGACTGCCGTCGCCTGCAGCACGAATTGGAACTCGCCCCGTGGTTTGGTAACCGATGTTGCCGTCGACGTCGGCATAAACCACATTCTGCCCCGGTGCATCCAGTTGCGAGAACGCCTTGCGAAACTCCTCCCAGTTCTGCGCCGTATCGACGTCGAAGAACGGCATGCGCAGGCCGTCGTAGAGCGTCCAGCGTAGAGCAATCGGCCGCGTTTCACCCGGCAAGAGATCAGTAACAATCGGGCCGTGCCGTGTGATCTTCACATCCAGCGTTATATCCGGCTTATCCTTGATGCGGATCACCTCGTTGCGGTGCTCGGGCTGCTGCCACCCCTGGGGCGTCTGGTAGGCGCCTTGCGCATCGAAGGTCTCGATGAAGGCATCTGCCACCGTTGGCCCCACATTCGTAAATCCCCAGGCAATGCGTTGATTGTGTCCAACTATCACGTAGGGCATTCCGGGCAGTGTCACTCCCGCCACATCTAAACTCCCAGACTTCAGATGTGCTTCGTACCACAGGTTCGGCATCTGATGCCCGAGATGCATATCGTTCGACAGCAGCGGCTTGCCGGTGACCGTGTGCGCTCCGGAGACCACCCAGTCATTCGATCCGTTCACTGCTTCCGGAGCGTGTTGCGCCCAGATTTCCGCCGCTGCACTCCGATGCTGCGTCACCGAGGTGTCAGGTCCAGCATCATCGTCGTCGTCATCATCCGAATCGCCCTGATTCTCTTGATCGTTGAGGTCTCCCCGCATCACGGTGGGCGGGCGATCGTGCCAGGAGCGGTTCACGTATAAATCGGCCGTCAACTCCGGCCCAAGCTTGGCCAGAATCTTCTCGCGGGCGAGCGTGTCTCCAAAGCTGTAGTAGTTGAGATCCTTCACCATCTGGTTCGCGATGACGATGGAGTCCTCCGCCTGCCAAGGCTTTGGCCGATACTTCAGAATGCGGAACTCAATCGGAAGACTGCCGCCATGGCTTTCGATGAAGGCATTCACCCCCCGCGCGTACGCATCAAAATAAGCGTGGTCCCTGGCACTCGCCGCCTGAAGCGATTTCCTTGCCGCCGCCCGCAGTCCCAGGATGCGCTGCTCGCGGTCGACCTTGAGCGTGTCTTCGCCGAGGATCTCGGATAATTCCCCGGCGGCGAAGCGCCGCATGATGTCCATCTGCCAGAGCCGGTCTTGCGCCGTGACGTAGCCTTGCGCCAGAAACAAATCTTCCAGAGTCGCGGCCTCGATCGCCGGCACGCCGTGGCTGTCGCGCGTTACCTTCACGGGCGCCGATAGACCTTTCAGGGCGAAGTTTCCGTCAAGCTGGGGCAGGGCAGAGCGGGCGATGAAATAGGCAAAAGCGATCACCGCCGCAACCAGCAGGGCAAGCACCAATAGCAACCACAGCAGAATGCGTATTCCGGTGGAACGCCGGGAAGCAGGAGAGCTGGTTACAGTAAGAGTGCTCATGAGCAAAGTTGATTCTAGCAGCCGTTTTGAAAGAGCGTGGCTTCCAGACTCGCGGCAGAGCCGGCCCAAATCAACTGAAAATGAATTTCATTTTCAAGATGCCCGATGCTATCCTGACCGTTCATGTTGCAGAAGCGCATCGATGACCAGCCCTCCATCTCGCGCGAGATGGTGCGCGAGGCTCAGGACATCCTTCACCGCCACCTCAAGCGAGTCGGCCTGAAGCAGACAGGCCAGCGCGACACGATTTTGCGTACATTCCTGGAAACCCGCGACCACCTCTCCACCGATGAGCTGCACCGCCTGGTACAGAAGAAAGACGCAGGCATCGGCTACACCACCGTCTACCGCACTCTGAAACTGCTGGCTGAGTGCGGACTAGCCAGCGAAGTCGCTTTCCATGATGGCATTGCCCGTTATGAGCACCAATATAACCGGCGCAGCCATCATCACATGGTTTGCACCGAGTGCGGCAGTTCGGTGGAGTTCTTCTCTCACGAAGTCGACCAGTTGGAGCAGGAAATCGGGCGCAGGCACCACTACGCCACAACGCGTCACACCTTCCAGATTTACGGTGTGTGTGAGGACTGCCGCAAGAAGACGGCGCGCCCGGTCTGAGGAGATTGGTCTGAATTAAGGATTGGTCTGAAAGAATTAATGCCCATCTCGTGTCCCCAATGCGCCGCTGAGATGCCCGACGCTGCTGCTTACTGCCCGGGTTGCGGCCGCGCCATGCAGCCTGTCGAGCGTGCGCACGGGATGGTGGGCATGCTTCCCGAGACACTGGCGGGCGCCCTGGCTTATTTCTTTCTGCCGGCGGTTGTATTCCTTCTCGTCGAGCCCTACAACAAGAATCGCTTCGTGCGCTTCCATTCCTTTCAGTGTCTGGGATTATTTCTGGTTGGCGTGGTACTTGGGGCGACGCTCAGGGTTCTGGGATTCATGTTGTTTTTCGTCCCCCTGATTGGCCACGCTCTGGTGTGGCTGGTTTCGATGGTGGTCGCTCTCGCGTTTTTCATGGTCTGGGTAGTGCTCATTGTAAAAGCGCTCCAAGGTGAGACGTTCAAGCTCCCGGTGGTAGGCGACTTCGCAGAACAGCAAACTCCTGCGGAATGAGCTCGTGCCCGTCGGCTCAGGTAGTTGATTGCTTCCAGTGGGCTTTTCTGGTATTTTGCCGCAACATCGCTCGAGGCCGAGCGCGCGTGCTCTAAGAAGAAACTGAGGGGACCCAATGGCATTTTGCAATATGTGTGGTGCACAAATTGCCGATGGCACGACGGTGTGCGCGGCATGCAGCGGCCGGGCTGCAGTTGCGCCGGCCGCCTCCGCACCGGGTCTCGCTGACAACGTTGCGGGAATGCTGGCTTATTTCACCATCATCCCTGCGATCATCTTTCTCGTGCTGGAGCCTTACAACAAAAGCCGCTTCGTCCGCTTCCACGCCTGGCAGTGCGTGTTCTTCAACGTGGCGTGGTGGATTCTGTGGATCGGACTGCGCATCGTAGTTCATATCCCGCTGCTGGGTTTTCTCACGCTGCTGGTTTGGCCGCTGGTCGGGCTGGGCGGTTTCATCGTCTGGATCATCCTGGTGGTGAAAGCCAACCAGGGACAAAAGTTCAAGCTGCCCGTGATCGGCGACTTGGCGGAGAAACAGGCTGGCTAGGCGCAAGATGTTTGGACCTCGTGCCCTTGACTTTCTCCGGCTAAGCTGTCATTCCTATTAGCTTTTACCCCGCCCGCCGAAATGCTCGGGATGCAGCCCTGCGGGCAACGGGAATTCTTGTACAACTGGGGACATGGATTGAAAGTCAGAGTCTTTTACCACGACAAGTGTTTCGACGGAGCCTGCTCCGCTGCGCTCTTCTCCCGCTTTTATCGCGAGCGCATTCGCGAAGACGCCGAGTTCGTCTTCTCGGGCCTGCTGCATCGTGCCGGAGCGCTCTTTGACGAATCCCATTTCGACGGCGACGAAAATGCCATCGTCGACTTCAAGTACTCCAGTTCGCCCAAGATCACATGGTGGTTCGACCATCACGAGAGCGCGTTTCTCTCCCCGGCCGACGCCGCTCACTTCGAGCGCGACGAGAGCAATCGTAAATTTTACGATCCCGATTTCAAATCCTGCACCAGCTTTATCGCAATGATCGGGCAACAGCGTTTTGGATTTGACCCCGCCCCCGTGGCCGATCTCGTGCACTGGACCGACGTTATTGACGGCGCTCTCTATCCCGACGCCAGGACGGCAGTTGAGATGCAAGCCCCTGCCATGAAGCTGACCATGGTCATCGAGTCCGCCCCGGATCAGTTCGTTCCGAACCTGATTCCGCTTCTTGCCACCAAGTCCCTCGCCGCCATTCTGGAAGAGCCGTTCGTCGCTCCACTCCTGCCCCCACTGCTCCGGCGTCACGAAATCTCGATGGAAATCCTTAAGCAGCGCACCGAATGCATCGACGGAACCATTTTCTTCGACGTCACCGATCAAGATCTCGAGGGTTACAACAAGTTCGTTCCCTACTACCTGCATCGGGAATCCATCTATAGCGTGGGACTCAGCAAAAGCAGCTTCCGTGTAAAAGTTTCAGTCGGATCGAACCCCTGGGCTCCCGAAGAACCTGTCGTCAACCTGGCCAAGATTTGCGAGCGTTACGGAGGAGGCGGTCACGCTCGCGTAGGCGCGATCTCCTTCAACGTGAACCAGCACGCCGCCGCGATCAAGGCCTCCCGGGAGATCGTGAACGAGCTTCGCGCTGCCGTTCGCAGCGGAAAAAGCTGAAACTATTTACGGATATCCTTTCCGCCGCGGGCTCCGCCAAGCCCAGAACGGTTCAGGTAGTCGTGGTACCCTGAGATTGCTTGCGCCGCATGCTATTGCCGGCAACGAAAATCGATTTGCACCGCGCCCAGAAAAATCTGCTGCGCGTAGTTGCTTCCTTCGAGTTCACCAAGGGCGTCTTCGTCCTGTTGATCGGGCTGAGCGCCATCCTGCTCGTACACAAAGATGCCTGGTTGATTGCCGAGAGCCTGCTGGCACTGTTCCACGTCAACACCGACCGGCGAATTGCGGAAGACTTCCTCGATTTTGCCGACCGGCTCACCGACGCCCGTTTGTGGGCGGCGGCGCAATTCGCGTTCGCTTACTCTGCCTTGCGTTTTGCCGAGGCCTACGGCCTCTGGAAAGAGCGCACCTGGGCCGAGTGGCTCGCCTTCGTCTCGGGAACTCTGTTTCTTCCTATCGAGATCCGCGGGCTCATGCGGGGCATTACGATCCTCCGTTCGACGGTCTTCGTAGCCAACATTGGGATTGTCCTGTACATGCTTTTCTTGCTGCAGTCGCAACGCAAACGCCGGCGGGCATGCCAACCCATTGCGCCCGAAAGCCTTGACCAGAGCGGCAACCAGGGCGGCGAGTAGGGTCTAACGACTCTGGCCGCGGCACCGCATTTGCCTCATAATTAAGACGACTGCTGCTACGCCGCGGAGGCCCCATGCGCATCTCTTTCTACTATGTGTTTTGCTGCACCCTGTTCGTACTGTTGACCCAAGGACTAGCCCTTAGCCAGGATACGAACTTCGCTACGGGTCCGCAGTATCTGATGAACTATGGATCTCCCCTGCTCGCGCATTCTATTTCCACGCCATCAATGTCTCTGGCGGGTCCGCCTCCTGAGGTTGGTGCCAGCGATGCCACCGGCGTCCTGGTCGCGGGCGCCGCCGATCAGAACGTCGAATCGCCAAGTCCAGACGCCCTGCCCAAGATAAATTTATTTCCCATTTTTTACGGTGGACCTCCGGTCAGCGAAGATAGCCAGATCAGTTTTTCCTATCCAGCGGAACCATCCTCGTTGCCGGCCGAAATCCCGCCCAGCATCTCGGATAACGGAGTCTCGCAGATGACCACCGCTCAGGAATTACGCGAGCGTGGCTATGGAATTACCCTGGCCGAGGCGGCCGCGGTCGGCAAGACTCAAGCCAAGCCCGCCAATCACATCTATTCGAATGACGACATTACCCGGTTGCACGGCGGCAACTAGCGAAACGCAACACGCTAACGGAACCCTACGGTCCGTCAGGGCTCATGCGATGCTGCCGGCATAAAGCCCAGCAAGTGACTCCAACGACCACGGCACTCCCGATTCCTATAGCCCAAGGAGCATTCAGCCACGCCGGGTTGGCGTTGAGGGGGGCAGTCTTGGGTGCTTCCCCTCATCGGTCCTCATGACTCGCCTGCCCGCCTTTGATATACCGTCACATCCGCTAATTCGACATGCTTTGACCGCCAGGTAGCCGGACCGCTGTAGTGGATCTTGACATCGTTCTGGTGCGCTAATACCAACACTGTTCCGTCCACGTCCGTGACGTCGTAGCGCGCCCACTCTTGCGCCGGTGGACTTACGGTCACACAATTTACCCGCACCCTCATTCCTGGCCAGGTGTTCACTTGCAGGCTGCCATGCTCGAGGATGAGTAGATCTCCTTCGAATTGCACAATGGTCTCCGGCGCAACCGTCACGGTGGATCCATCCGCGTCGATTCTCGCCTTATTTTCCTTCTCGGTCTGCACGGAGTCGTGCATGCAAATTGTTAAGGACTTAGGCGCAGGATTGCCATTCACCCAGGCTCCTTCCTTATTGCGAAGCATCGCCCGAGCTGAGTCTTGGGCCATCAGCGACATGGGCAGCACCACTACCATCACGCCGCAAACGAGTTTGGGCCATTCCAGCAAGACAGACTCCTGCCTTCTCTGTACTAAGTTCTTTCGCCAGAATAGCTTGCAGGATAGTTGTCCGGCTATTGCCTTCCGGCGCGGAAAGGATGGCGGGCTGAGGGGTGGGTTCTAGACGCGGGCGAAGTCGATAAAGCCGTGCTGCACGTCGGTACGAATCAGTTTGACCTTGAACTTGTCTCCTACGTCGACTCCCTGCTGACCTTGCGCTAGCAATCCGTCGACGCGAGGTTGCAGAGCGCGGACAAAAGTTCCCTTGGGAGTTACGCCGGTGACGATGGCATCGAAGACGGCGCCAATGCGATGCTGCAACGCGACCGCGGCCAGCCGCTTAGCCATTTCGCGCTCAACTTTTCGCGCAGCGTCTCCCTTTGCAGTGCAGTTGGCGGCGATCGCGGAAAGTTCGTCATCCGAGTACGGATTGGGCTGTCCTGCAAGCACGGACTTTACGAGTCGTTGTGTCACAATGTCAGGGAAACGGCGGTTGGGCGCGGTCGAGTGCGTATAATCCTGCACCGCCAGGCCGAAATGTCCCGGCGCGGTTTCGCCCGGTCGCTCGAGGACGTATTCTCCCGGCCCAATCAACTTGATCACGGCCAGCGAAAGATCGGCAAAATGATCCGGATCAGCCGCCTTGCGCTTGATCAGGAAATCGTTCAGCGCTTTGGAATCGGGATCGCCTGGAAGCTTCTCGCCGTGGCTCGCCGCCAGTTGCACAATGCGATCCCAGCGCTGCGGCTGCTTCACAATCCGCCGCAGCGATGAGATTTTCTCCAGCATCCGCGCCACCACCCCGTTCGCCGCGATCATGAAGTCTTCAATCAGCTGAGTGGCGTGGTTTCTCTGCTCGTTCACGACATCAACCACCTCGGTATCCAGCACTAGAGGATGCAGTTCGTCGGTCTGGAGATCGAGTGCACCATTTTCATAACGCCGTTTCCTGAGCTTCTGCACCACTTCATCCTGCAACCGCAATTGAGCCTGCAGATCGCTCGAAGCAGCCACTTTCGGCGGCGCCGCTGCCGTGTTGTCCAGCCACGCTCCCGCCGAATTATATTGCAGTTGCGCCTGGTTGCGAACGACCGCGCGATACACGTCGCTGGAGGCTACGTGGCCGTCTCCATCTACCACGAATTCGACAACCACGCTCAAACGGTCCTGATTTTCCAGCAGGGAAGTCTTGCCCGTGGAAAGCTCCTCCGGCAGCATAGGAAAGTTTCGGATTCCGGTATACACGGTCGTGGTTTCCCTCGCGGCGTGCTGATCAATCGCACTCTGCTTGGGTATAAAAGCGTCCACATCGGCAACGCCGACCAAAACCTTTACATCGCCGTTCGGCAACCGTTCCGCAACCTCGATTTGATCCAGATCTCGCGACGTGTCGTTGTCAATCGACGACCAGAGTTGATTTCGCAGATCGCGTACACTTCCTCCCGCAGCGATCGCCGGAGGATGGGCGCGCAAGTCCATCAGTTGCTGCTGCACGGCGGGAGGGAAATCTGGATTAAAGCCATGCTGTCGCACGACGTCATTCGCAACGGCCTGCAAGTCGATGTGAGGGGAGCTGTTATTAGACATGAAGTTTTTTCAGGATTAAAAGAACCAACGAGAGCGTTTCATCACGGAGGCACAGACGCGCTGGTGAGATCCGAAACGTATTTGCCGTTTCTGTGCCCCTGTGGGTGAAGAACTTGCGGCGGCGGTACTACTCGGTGACCACCGCCTTTACCAGATTCCGCGGATGGTCCACGTTGTATCCTTTTTTCGTCGCCACATGATAAGCAAACAGTTGCAGAGGAATCACCTCAACGATGGGCAGCAGCAATTCAGGCGCTGGCGGAACAAAAAACACATCGTCCGCGACTTCGGCAACCTCGTGGTCGCCCTCGGTCGCTACCGCCACCAGTTGCCCGCGCCGTGACCTGACTTCCTTCATCACATCGAGAGTCCGCTGGTAGCGCAATACTGAATCCGGATCATGCTTGTCGTAGGTTGCCAGTACCACGACCGGAAGGAGTTCGTCGACCAGCGCGTTCGGCCCGTGTTTGAGTTCTCCCGCCGGATAGCCTTCCGCGTGCGCATACGAGGTTTCCTTGAGCTTGAGTGCTCCTTCGCGCGCAATGGCGTAATGCACGCCTCGACCGAGGTACAAGAACTTTTCTGCCTGAAAGTGCTTTTGCCCGAATTGTTCAGCCAGATCGTCCCACAAGCGAAGATTGCTCTCGATCGCGTCCGGCAGCCGCTGCAGTCGCTGCAGATAAGAACGCGTGACCTCCGACGTCATCCGCCCTCGCTTTCGCGCCAGGAACAACGCCATCAAATAGAGAACGGCAACCTGCGTGGTGAAACTCTTGGTTGCCGGCACGGCCAGCTCCGGCCCTGCTCCGGTAATCAACGCCGCGCTGGCTTCTCGGGGAATCGTCGCTTCCGCCACGTTGGAAACTGCAATGGTCTTCACCCCGCGGGTCAGGGCCTCGCGCTGCGCCGCAATCGTGTCGGCAGTTTCACCGGATTGCGTCACTACCATCACGATCGGATCGACCGCCGCGTGCGTCGAGCGGTAACAGTACTCACTCGCGTATTCCACGTCCACGGCAACACCCGAAAGGTCTTCGATCATGATTTCGCCCGCCAGCCCGGCATGGCGGCTAGATCCGCTGGCAGCGATGATCAGCTTCTCGAAGGTTAGCAGCGCACTCTCAATCGCATGCAGCTCTCCGGGAAAAAGAATGTCATCTTTCAAATGCTGCTCAATAGTTTTCGCGATGGCCTGGGGCTGCTGGTAGATTTCCCGGCGCATCGCATGCGAAAACCCATCGGTCGCGGCGTTGAATCTGGCGTTGTCTGGATTCATGATTGACTGCGGCGAGAGTAAATCATTTGCCGCGCCCGGAGCAAACCTGTGCAAGAGGGCCTGGGAGCATTCAGAGCCCTTTCCACGCTCCACATTCGAAACAACTTTTACCCGGGCATCTGCTACTAAGGTCCAGTGCTCAGGCCTGAAGAACGGAATCGAGCGACTCCGGCTTCCGAAGAGGCGGGTTTCGGAATCGGAATGTCAGAACGGATCTGGCCGAAGCCTTCTGCAACGGGAGCTTTGGCCGATCATGGTGCGCTGATCATGGTTCGACGATCTTCATGGTTTCGAACGATCATGGTTCGACGTTTCGCCCGGCCGTGGCGCTGCACACTTTCCAGGCAAGCGCGGCGGTCCAAAGGAAAACACGATGAAAACTCACCCTGTAGTTCGCCTTCTGGTATTCGGTCTTCTGCTGGTGGTGATTCCGGCAGCTCTCTTTTCCACATCTTCCGCGCAGATCGGGATCGGAATCGGTGTCTCGGTTCGCGTTGGTCCGCCTGCGCTTCCGGTTTATGAGCAGCCTATCTGTCCCAGCGCTGGCTATCTGTGGACACCCGGTTACTGGGCTTGGAACGATGACGCCGGCTACTACTGGGTACCGGGCACATGGGTCCAGCCTCCCACCGTCGGCCTGCTTTGGACCCCGGGCTACTGGGGATGGAACGACGGTGTCTACGCCTGGAATGCCGGCTATTGGGGACCGCAAATCGGCTTCTACGGTGGCATTAATTACGGCTTCGGATACGGCGGCGTCGGTTTCGGCGGCGGCGAATGGCGCGGCGGC
>Ga0209420_1000137_pt1 | contig 45318 bp, 41 predicted proteins | sample BlaSpr_A8_OM1_O1_FD_187972 | JGI IMG/M metagenome (GOLD analysis project Ga0209420, IMG submission 187972) | Forest soil microbial communities from Thunder Bay, Ontario, Canada - Black Spruce, Ontario site 2_A8_OM1_O1 (SPAdes) (version 2) | ecosystem: Environmental > Terrestrial > Soil > Boreal...
AGCTCGGCCAGCAGCAGCTTGGAGTGCATCGCGCCGAGCAGCTCGCGCAGCGGCTCCACGCCGGCGGCCACGATCTCCATCGCCCGCTCGACCTCCACCTCGCCCGCCAGGCGGTCCAGCAGCGCGCGCACCTCCTCGCGCACCAGCGGCGCCAGCGCGTCGCGGTAGCGCAGCGTGTCATACACGGTGAAGCCGAGCGCCTCGTCATAGCCGCCCGCGCGAAAGCTCGCGATCGCCTCGATGATCTTGACGTCGTCGCGGTCATAGCCGCGCTGGCTGGGCGTGAGCACCCCTATGTCTGCCAGGCGCGCGAGCACGTTGCGCGGCACGCCGTAGCGCTCCTGCACAGCCTTCCTGGAGACGCGGCTGCGGTCCTGCGCGCTGCCAAGCGCCGACTCCAGGATGCGATCCTCGAGCTCGATCAGCGCGCGCACTCGCTCGGGGTCCTCGCGCAGCGCGCGCTTGATCACGCGCAGCGGCATGAAGCGCTCCTCCTGCAGGCGCTTGATCAGCTCGATCCGCTGCACGTACTCGGGCGGGTAATAGGCCATGTTGCGGCTCGTTCTGACGATGTCCTGGCCGGCGCCCAAGAGCCCCTCGCGCAGGTAGTAGCGGATCGTGCCCGGGCTCACGCCCGAGCGCTCGGCCAGCTCGCTCATCTTCAGCAAGCGGCCATCGGCGCCCTGCTCGCCGGCCTTGGCGACTATTGCCACGACCCGCTCATCCGCTCAGGCTCTGAACGTCGCGCCCGCGGGTGCGCCCGCGGGCCCCGCCGCCGCGCCCGACGCCAGCAGCTCGTCAACCTGCTCCTGGAAGTAGCCCGCCGCCAGCAGCGCCTGCTCGGTGTGCTCGCCCAGCGCCGGGCCCGGCAGACGCGCGTGCTCTCCCGGCGTGCGCGACAGCTTGACCGGGATGCCCAGCTGACGCACGCCGCCGTCGACGCCCGGCTGGGAGAGCTCCACGACCATCTCGCGCTCACGCACCAGATCGGACGCCAGGGCCTCGTCGAGCTCCAGCACCGGCTCCAGGCAACAGTCGTGCTTGCGCGCGAACGCCTCCCACTCGGCGCGCGTGCGGCCTTTGAAGATCTCGCACACCTGCTCGTGCGCCTCGCTGCCCGGGCGCTCGAACTGCTTGGCGATCAGCTCCTCGCGGCCCACGCCGCGACACCATGCCTGCCAGAACTTCGGCTCCAGCGCGCCCAGGCTCACCCAGCCGTCCGCGCACTCATACGGGCGGTAGCAGACCAGCGAGCCCGCCAGCGGCAGCTCACCGCGGCGCGGGACATTCCCGTCGGCGAAGTACGCGCCCGCCACCATCGCAAGCCACGACAGCGCACCGTCGGCCATCGACACGTCCACGAGCTGGCCCTCGCCCGAGCCGGAATGCATAGCCGAGCCGTCGCGCTCGCGCAGCGCCGCCATGATCCCGAACGCCGCCATCAGCGCGCCGCCGCCAAGGTCTGCGATCTGGCCGGCTGATTGAATGGGACCCCCGCCCACCCCTCCCCCGCGCGGGGAGGGTGGGGCTCCCGTCAATCCCAGCAGACCCACCAGCCCCAGGTAGTTCATGTCGTGCCCCGACGCGTCGCGCTTGGGGCCGTCCTGTCCGTAGCCCGAGATCGCGCAGTACACGATCCCCGGGTTGACCTCGCGCATGCGCTCATAGCCCACCCCGAGACGATCGAGCACGCCCGGGCGAAACGACTCCAGCACGACGTCGTATTCGCGCACCAGCGCCAGCAGCGCCTCGCGGCCGCCCTCGCTCTTGAGGTCCAGGCGGATCGAGCGCTTGTTGCGATTCAGCGCCAAAAACAGCGCCGACTTGGCGCTGTCGTGCGCGCCCTCGTAATACGGAGGCGACCAGCGGATGTAGTCGCCCATGCCCGTGTCCTCCACCTTCAGCACGTCAGCGCCGAAGTCCGCCAGCAGCAGCGAGCAGAAGCCGCCCGGCAGCAGGCGCGAGAGGTCCAGCACGCGGATGTCCTGCAGTGGCAGGCTCATATGGCAACCTCTGGTTGCTGGGTCGTAAGGCTCACGCCGCACTCCGCTCGCGCTGGGGGATCGCCAGCATCGCGCGGGCCTCCTGCACGGTCGCCGGGCGACGGCCCATGTCCTGCGTCATCTGCCTGGCCTTCGCGATCAGCTCGCCGTTGGAGCGCGCCATCTCGCCGTTGGGCAGGTACAGGTTGTCCTCCAGGCCCACCCTGATCGAGCCGCCCAGCGTGAGCGCAGCCGACACCAGCATCCACTGGTCGCGTGAGATGCCGATCACGCCCCAGTGCGACCCGGTGCTCGCGCCGTCGGGGTCGGCCGGGATGTTCTCGACCATCGCCGCCAGGTTGCGCGCCGTCGGCGGGATGCCGCCCACGACGCCCATCACGCAGTCCACGTGCAGCGGCTGCTTCAGCACGCCCATGTCGATCAGTGGCGCCAAGCTGCCCACGTGGCCGATGTCAAAGCACTCGTGCTCGGGTTTTATACCCAGCTCGTTCATCGCCTCCAACAACTCAACGATCTCATCAAAGGGGTTTTGAAAGACCATCTTGAACACGAACTGTTTGCGTGACTTCGAGTACTTGGCGTAGTTCATCGAGCCCATGTTCAGCGCCGCCACCTCAGGCCTGCACGCGCGCAGATACTCGATGCGCTTCTCTACCGGCACTCCGATCGTGCCCGTCGAGAAGTTCACGATCACCGCCTCGCCCACCTCCGCGCGGATCGCGTCGGTGATCGCCTGGAAGTCCTCCACCTCATAGCTCGGCGTGCCGTCCGGTTTGCGCGCGTGGATGTGGATCATCACGCCGCCCTCGTCCACGATCCGCCGCGCCTCCGCCGCGTACTCGGACGGCGTGTAGGGGATCGCCGGGCACTGCTCTCGGTTGGCGATCGCGCCAGAGATCGAGCACGTGATCACGACCGGGTGATCGAGGCTCATACGGGGACGACTCCGTGTCGCTTCCAAGGGCGCTCGATCTTCTTTCCGGCCGACATCTCCAGCGCCCGGCAGATCGTCTCGCGCGTCTCGCGCGGGTCGATCACGTCGTCGATCAGGTCGTTGCCCGCCGCTATGTATACGTCGAAGATCTTGCGAAAGCCCTCAATCAGCTCCGCCTTCTTCGCCGCCGGGTCCTCCGCCGCGTCGACCTGTTTGCGAAACGCGATCTCCACCACGCCCTCCGCGCCCATCACGCTGATCTCCGCGCTCGGCCACGCCACGATCAGGTCCGGCTCATACGCGCGCCCATTCATCACGTAGTAGCCCGCGCCGTAGGCCTTGCGCGTGATCACCGTGATCTTCGGCACCGTCGCGTTGGCCACCGCGTAGAGCATCTTGGCGCCGTGGCGGATGATGCCCTCCGCCTCCACCTTCGTGCCCACCATGAAGCCCGGCACGTCCTGGATGAACACCAGCGGGATCGCAAACGCGTTGCACAGGTTCACGAAACGCGCCGCCTTGTCGGCCGAGTCGTTGTCGAGGATGCCGCCCAGCTGCTTGGGCTGGTTGGCCACGATCCCCGCGGGCCGACCGCCAAAGCGCGCGAAGCACGTGATGATCGTCTTGGCCCACTGGCCCTTGATGTCCAGGTAGTCGCCGTCGTCGACGATCCGGCGGATCACCTCGTACATGTCATACGGCTTGCGGTTGGACTCCGGCAGCACGTCCAGCAGCTCCTCGTCGCGCCGGTCGATTGGGTCGGCCGCTGGCACGATCGGCGGTCGCTCTTCGCAGTTCTGGGGCATGTAGGAGAGGTATTGCTTGATCCGCTCGATGCACTCCTGATCGTCGGCCACTTCCATGTCGCCCACGCCCGACTTGCGGCAGTGCACCCGCGAGCCGCCCAGTTCCTCCTGGGTGACGTCCTCACCCACCGCCGCGCGCACCAGGTGCGGGCCCGCCAGCGCCATCGAGCCGCGGCCCTTGACCATCGGCACGAAGTCGGCCAGGCCGGGGATGTAGGCGGTACCTGCCGCGCACGGGCCCATCAGGGCGGCCACCTGCGGGATCACGCCGCTCATCACCACCTCCTCGCGGAACAGGTGCCCCGAGCCTGCGAACATCGCGCCGGCCGCCTCCTGCACGCGCGCGCCCGCCGAGTCCAGCAGCCATACGAACGGGATGCGCTTGGTCAGCGCCAGCTCGCGCAGGCGCGTGACCTTGAACTCGCCCGTCATGCCCATCGAGCCGGCCATCACAGTGAAGTCGTACGCGCACACCGCCGTCAGGCGTCCCGCCACCTTGCCGTAGCCGGTGATCACGCCGTCCGCCGGCGCGTCCACGCCGTCCATCGCCCGCTGGGAGGAGTGCGGCGTGGCGTTGATGCCCATCTCCACGAACGTCCCCTCGTCGATCAGCAGCGCGATGCGCTCGCGCGCCGTCAGCTTCTCGCGGGCGTGCTGGGCGTCGATCTTCTCCTGTCCGCCGCCCAGGCGGATGCGCGCGCGGCGGGCCTCGAGGTCCTCCACCAGCGGGCGCAGGAGCGACGGGGCGGCCGGCTTCGCCGGGTCCGGCTTGGCGCCGGTCGTCTTCGCGGGACTCTTCTCGGTGGGCGTCGCCTTCGCGGGCGTCGTCTTGCCGGCAGCCATCAGCGGCCCTTCCACTGCGGCTCGCGCTTCTCGAAGAACGCTGTCACGCCCTCCACTATGTCCTCGGTGGACAGCGCCAGGCTGAGCTGCGCGCGCAAATAATCAAGGGCGTCGTCCAGCGGCATGTCCAGCTGGCGGCGCATCGCCTCCTTGCCCAGGCGCATGATCACCGGGGACCGGCCCGCGAGCTTGCCGGCCCACTCGGCGACGAGCGCATCAAGCTCGCCGTCAGGCACGACGCGGTTGACGATGCCCGCCGCGAGCGCCTCCTGCGCGTCCCAGCGCTCGCCCAGCAGCAGCAGCTCGTTGGCCTTCTTGCGCGGCACGTTGCGGTAGATCAGCGCCATGATCATGAACGGGAACGTGCCGACGTTGATCTCGGGCGTGCCGAACGTGGCCTCCTCGGAAGCGAGGATCAGGTCGCACGCGAGCGCGATCCCGAGCGCGCCCGCGAGCACGTGCCCGCGCGCCGCGCACACCGTCGGCTTGCCGAGCGCGCCGATCAGCTTGAACAGGCCGACGAAGCGCTCGGAGCCGAAATGCTTGTCGACGAGCGGCGCATCGGCGCCGAAGCCGCCGAGGCTAGCGCCCGACGAGAACGTCTTGGCGTGCGAGGACGCGAGCACGACACAGTGCACGTCTTCGTCCTCGCGCGCGCGCTCGAACGCCGCGACCAGGCCGCCGAGCAGCTCCGGCGAGAGCGCGTTGCGCGTGTCCGGATCGTTGAGCGTGATCGTCGCGACGCCATCCGCGAGGCCGTAGAGCACCTTGTCGGTAGTCGCTGTCTCGCTGGGCACGGGCGCATCCTACCCCGATCGCGCCCAGGTGGGAAGTAGGGAGCGCTACTGTTTACTTCGCGAATCGCTCAATTGCACACGTGGCAGCGTCCATCGGGACAACTGCACACGGGCGGTACGGCGCCGGCAGCTCGCGGGCCCCAACGGCGCACCCACTCGAGCGCCCCCGCCTCTGTCCGGTCTCCGGTGCCGCCGGGCCAGCAGCAGCGGACCATGGTGGAAATCAGCAGGTCGGTATCAGACGTGGCTCGGGCGCAAACCGACTCGATGTGCGCCGCGATGCCCTGATCGCCCGGATGGGTGCCCATGTCAGGTGCATCGACATGCAGGCGCCCAGACCTGAGAAAAGCCCGCGGCGCCTCGCCGATAGGGCAAGGCGCCCGGGAGGACTACTGGTCAGACGTCATGCGGTCTGCGGGACCTGCGCGATGCTTTCCTGGTAGAGCGCCATCTCCTGTGCGATCGCAGCGCCGGTGAAGCCGTCTATCTGGCGCAGGTCGTCCACCACGAGGCTCGCGTCGACGAGGGTGCGACGATAGTCCTCGCTCTCGCGTACGGCCGCGAGCTGCTCGGCGGAGCCGTACAGCTCGATGTAGCCGCTGAGTCCCGCGTTGGGACCGAGCAGGACCACATCGAACTTCTCGATGCGACCCTCCTGCTGCATGCGCCCGTACAGCCCGATCGCCTCATTGAACACCTCCAGCCCGTGCTCCTCGCGTCCACGCACCGGCGTTCCCCAGCTGACGAACAGCATTCGGTCGGCCATTTCCGAACCCCTTCCCCTAACGGCCCGGCCCGTCGCCGGGCCTGTCGGGAGTGCAAGCTAGCAATTGCGCGGGGAAACCTGGTGGACAACGCAAGAACACGAACGACGCGCGAAGGCACACGTCTGGCTTGCTCCTGTAGACGTGCGTGCCCGCTGTTCAAAGTAAACAGCTCTACTGTTTACTTTTCCGAGACGCTGCGTTAGCGTCCAGTGTCCGCCCCTGCCGGCCGGCGCGAGTGACCGGCCAGACATCCGAGCAAGGAGACCAACCACCCATGGCCGCCACCGCCGAGAGCGTCGTCAAGCCCGACTTCAAAGCCCAGCGCAAGCACTTCATCTTCACCGACGAGCACGAACAGCTGCGCGAGTCGATCACCAAGTTCGCCAGCAAAGAGCTCGCCCCCCACGCCGACGAGTGGGAGGAGACCACGTTCCCCGACTGGGTGTTCACGCGCATGGGCGAGCTGGGCTTCCTCGGCCTGGACAAGCCTGAGCAGTACGGCGGGCAGGGCGGCGACTACTTCTCGGCGATGGTGCTCGGCGAGGCAATCGCGCACGCCAACTGCGGCGGCCTGGCGATGGGCGTGGCGGTGCAGACCGATATGGCGATGCCGCCGATCCTCGCCTTTGGCACCGAGGAGCAAAAGCAGGAATGGGCCGTCCCGGCGATCAAGGGCGAGAAGATCCTGTGCCTGGGGATCACCGAGCCAGACGCCGGCTCAGACGTCAAAGGGATCAAGACGCGCGCCGTGCGCGACGGCGACGACTTCGTGATCAACGGCTCCAAGACCTACATCACCAACGGCCACCGTGCCCACGTGATCGTGCTTGTCACCAAGACCGACCCCGACGCCGGCTACGACGGCTTCAGCCTGTTTCTCGTGCCGATGGACGCGCCCGGCGTGATCCGCGAGAAGAAGCTCCAGAAGCTGGGCATGCACGCTTCGGACACCGCGCTGCTGGCCTTCCAGGACGTGCGCGTGCCCGCCTCGGCGATGCTCGGCCAGGAGGGCAAGGGCTTCTACCACATCATGTGGGAGCTGCAGGGCGAGCGCATGATCGGCTCCGCCGGCAGCCTCGCGGGAGCGCAGCGCTGCTTCGAGCGCACGCTCGAGTACGCCAAAGAGCGCGAAGCGTTTGGCAAATCGATCGGCCACTTCCAGGTCATCCGCCACAAGTTCGCCGAGATGGCAACCAAAATCGAGGCCGCCCGCCAGCTCGTCTACGTGACCGCCTGGCGCTTTGCCAACGGCGAGTACCCTGTGCGCGAGATCTCCATGGCCAAGCTGTTCGCCTCGCGCGTGGCCGTCGAAGTGGCCGACGAGTGCATCCAGATCCACGGCGGCGCCGGCTACATGAAGGAGTACCACGTCGAGCGCGCATGGCGCGACGCGCGCCTGAACCGGATAGGCGCCGGCACCGACGAGATCATGCTCGAGGTGATCGGGCGCTCGTACGGGCTGTGATCAGTCGATCGACCCGCGCGGCACGACCCACTCGGTGGGCTGCCCGGTGACCGTCGCGATCAGCTCGAAGTCGGCGTCGTAGTGCAGGACCGTGAGCTGCTTGTGCTCGGCGGCGGCCGCAACAACGAGGTCAGGGATACTCGCCGCGCGATGCTGAGTCTTGTCTGCGAGCAGCCCTTGGACTTCAACGGCACGGTCGAGCGTCACCTGGTCGATCGGAACGCGCACGTAGCGCAGTTCGATATCGCCGCGTCGCGCGCGATGCTCATCGACGTTGCGCACGCTGAACAGCTGCTCGAGGTCGGTGATCGAGCAGCTCGCGACGAGACCGCCGTGCACTTTTGGCTCGAACGCGGCGGCGACGGACGGCTTGTGCGCCCGCGCGATGACGCTGTTGTCTACGAGATGGGTGGGCGCGGCCACGCGCGTTCCATGATCTCGGGGTTGTGCAGATCCTCGTTTTCCTTGTACCACGCGATCAGCCGCTTGCCCGCCTCGCCGCGGACCACCTCCCGCAGCGCCTCGTCCACCGTGTCCTTCACGCCACGCGTCCCCAGTATCTCCCTGGCTTTCGCGAGCATATCCTCGTCGATATCCAATGTTGTCCTGCGCACGCAATCAATATAGCCTGGCGCGGCAAGATCAGGCATACAATCTCCTTCCTCGACGCCGATGACGACATCCTCTCCCCCCTTTTCCGACGAGCACGAACAACTGCGACAGTCGATCCGCGGCTTCATCGACCGCGAGCTCGCGCCGCACGCGCAGCAGTGGGAGGATGAGCGCTGGTTCCCAGACGAGGTCTTCCCCAAGCTCGCCGCCCAGGGCCTGCTCGGCCTGAAGTACCCGGAGCAGTACGGCGGTCAGGGCGGCGACTACCTGCACGAGGCGGTGCTGTGCGAGGAGCTCGCGCGCGTCGGCTCGGGCGGCACCGCCGCGGGCATCGGCGCCCACACCAACATCGCCACGCCGCCGATCTGGAAGTTCGGCTCAGAGGAGCAAAAGCAGCGCTACCTGGTGCCCGCCATCCGCGGCGAGCGGATCGGCGCACTGGGCATCACCGAGCCGGGCGCGGGCTCGGACGTGGCAGCGCTCAGCACCCGCGCCGAGCGTGTGGACGGCGGCTGGGTGGTCAATGGCGAGAAGACCTACATCACCAACGGCGTGCGTGCGCACTTCATCGTCACGGCTGTCAAGACTACGAACACGACCCCGCCCGCCCGCCATCACGACATCTCCTTCCTGATCGTCGACCGCGGTGAGGGCGTGTCCTCATCCAAGCTCGACAAGCTCGGCTGGCATGCGTCAGACACCGCCACGATCAGCTTCCAGGACGTGTTCGTGGCGCAGGACAACCTGCTGGGCGAGCTCAACGAGGGCTTCAAGCTGATCATGGCCAACTTCCAGTGGGAGCGCCTGGCGATGGCGCTGGGCGCGGTCGGCGCGATGGCGCTGGCGTGGGAGCGCACGGCGCAGTTCGCCCGGGAGCGCCAAGCGTTCGGGCGCCCGCTGTCCGGCCACCAGGCCATCCGCCACAAGCTCGCCGACCTGGCCACCTCGGTCTACACCTGCCGCTGCGCCACCTACGACGCGCTGCGCCGCTTCGTCGCCGGCCAGGATGCGCTCAAAGAGGTGACCATGGCCAAGCTGCTCACCCAGCGAGCGTCGTTTGAGCTGATGGACACGTGCCTGCAGATCCACGGCGGCGCAGGCTACATGCGTGAGTATTGGGTCGAGCGCGCCGCCCGCGACGCGCGCCTGGGGCCGATCGGCGGCGGCAGCGACGAGATCATGCGCGAGATCCTCGGGCGCATGCTCGACGCCCCGCCCGCGTCCTGACGACGCGCCGTGGCAGCCGAGATTGCAAACTCTGTCCAAACCTGCATTTCACTTCTCAAGCATGCGTGCTGAGCTGTCGATGCGGCCGTCGTGGCTGCACCTCGATCCGCTCGGCTCGCCGTCGCGCTCATCGCGGCCCTAGCCCTCTGCGCAGGCTGCTCGACCGCGCTGGGCGCGCCGCTGCACCGCCACCGCCACCGCCAGCCCCACGCCGCCCGCCGCCATGGCTGCGCAAATGCCGGGCTGCGCCCCACCAGGCATGACCTCAGGCTCATTCGCGCCGCGACGCTGTGCCTGGTCAATCGCGAACGCGTCGCCCATGGCGAGGCCCGCCTGCGACCCAACAGGCGACTTCGACAGGCCGCCCAGAGGCATTCCCACAGCATGGCCGTCGACGACTATTTCGAACACTTCGGGGGCGGCGGGCCCGGTGGAGGGACGCCACTGTCGCGCATACGCGCGGCTGGCTACATCTCAAGCTCGCGCGTCGGCTTTGAAGTCGGCGAGAACATCGCCTGGGGAACCGGCCGGCTGGCCACGCCGCGCGCGATCGTGGCCGCATGGATGGCCTCGCCGCGCCACCGGGCGAACATCCTCGACGCCCACTACCGGGAAACGGGCATCGGCGTGTCCGCACACCCCCCTGCCTCGCTCGCACATGGACAGTCCGGCGCCATCTACACGCAGGACTTCGGCGTGATCATCGGCCGCTGAGCCGACCGGGCGCCCGCGCGCGCCCGATATAACTTCGCCTCCCCGACCAATTACAAGGAGAAGCGAAAGCTATGGGAGTACTCGACGGCAAAGCTGCGATCGTCACGGGCTCGGCGCGCGGGATCGGACGCGCCACCGCGGAGATGCTCGTGGAGCACGGCGCCCAGGTCCTCATCAACGACCTCGACGGAGACGTCGCCGAGCAGGCCTCTGCCGAGATCAACGGCGAGACCGCGGTATTCGCAGGCGACCTGACCAAGTCCGGGATGTGCGACCAGCTCGTCCAGAAGGCGATCGACTCTTTCGGCAGGATCGACATCATCGTCAACAACGCCGGCTACACGATCGACGCGCCCGTGCACAAGATGTCCGACGAGCATTTCCAGGCGATGCTCGACATCCACACGGTCGTCCCCTTCCGCGTCATCCGCGCCGCCGCCCCTCACCTGCGCGAGCCCGCCAAGAAGGAGCGCGAAGAAGGCAAGGAGGTGTTCCGCAAGATCGTCAACGTGTCCTCCACGTCCGGCACCTTCGGCAACGCCGGCCAGGCCAACTACTCCTCCGGCAAGGCCGGAGTGGTCGGCCTGACCAAAACGGTCGCCAAGGAGTGGGGCCAGTTCAAAGTGAACGTCAACGCGGTCGCCTTCGGCTTCATCGACACGCGCCTGACGCAGGCCAAGGTGGACGAGAACACGATGCAGAAGGACGGCGAGCAGATCCAGCTCGGCATCCCCGAGCAGATGCGTCAAATGGCCTCGGCGATCATCCCGCTCGGGCGCCCCGCCACGCCCGAGGAGGCCGCGGGCGGCGTGTTCTTCCTGTGCTCGCCGTGGTCCAACTACGTCCACGGTCAGACGCTGCACATCACCGGCGGGATCTTCGGCGGGATGACCGGCTGAGCTAGGAGGCGGTGCTGGGCCCTCTGAGGTCCAACATGCAGCCGGAGAAGTAAGCGCCCGCCGGCGAGGCGAGGTAGGCCGTCAGGGCGGCCACCTCGCCGGCGCGCGCGAACGGGTCGGCCCCGTCGGCGCCAGGCGATATCGCCACGGCTGTGATCCCGTGGCGCGCCCACTCGATCGACAGCGTGCGCGCGAGGTTCTCCAGCCCCGCGCGCGAAGCATCGACATGCTCGACGACCGCCGATCGCTTGGCGCCCGCGGATGGGGTCACATAGACGATGCGCCCGCCACGCCCGCTGGTCAGGAATGCGTGCTCGGCCACCGCCCGCGTGATCTGCCAGCTCGCCGCAAGGCACACGCGAAGCGCCCGTCGTGCATCCCCGTCTTCCCCAGCCCGGGCGAAGAGGGCGGCCCCGTCGACCACCAGCAGCTCGACCCCAGCGGAGTCGACGAGCAGGCGTTCGACGGACGCGCCCGCCTCGTCGGCGTCGCCGTCGGCATTCACCTCGCACTTAAGCACACGTGCACCAAGAGTCGTGCACAGCTCGCAGATGGCCTCTCCCGGCCACGAACGGTCGCCGAGCTCGGCAGGCTGGCACGCGCTCGCAAGCACGATCGAAACCCCCTTCAGAAGACCGGGCGCCAGCAACCGGGAAGCATCGATCGTTGACAATGTGGGCCGTCGCGCTACGTCTGCGTCGCGTCCACCGAGGCGCCGCGCAGCTCGAAGTAGAGGACGGCCGCGGCCAGGGCAGAGATCGGCGTGGTGAGCACGCCGACGATCACCCGCACGACGATGCCCACGCCCGTGCCGGCCGATTCGGCCGCCACCACCAACACGTCCGCGAGGACCACCACGAGCACGAACAGCACGAGGATCACCGCGAACACCTGCCAGCCGTTGCCGCGGACGAGCTCGCGGCTGCGCGACAGCGCCGCCAGACCCGGCGGGCGCTCGAGCACGATCACCGGCGCGAAGACCGACCAGATGGTCAACAGGATCAGGCCGGGCACGATGAACACGATCAAGCCGACCACGACCGCGATGCCAACCACGATGCCGACCAGGATGAGCTGTCCCAGCACCGGCGTGACCGCCCGCAGCAGCTGTCTGGCGCTGGAGTCGCGCCGGCCGTCTTGCACGTCGGCGACCAGCTCGACGACCATACCCGTGAACAGGGTCTCGGCCACCAGGCTGACGACGAGGGCCAGTAGCAAAGCCGACAGCGAGCCGGTCGACTCGAGCACGGCCGAAAGCAGGCCGCTGATCACGAACACGACCGCCGCGGCCGGCATCAGAACGGGCGCCTGGTCGACGTAGATGTGGCTCACGCGACGGATCACGCCGCCGACGTCAAGTCGAGCTTGCATCAGGCGACGGCCGCACCCTCGGGCGCCCGGCGCTCGGCGCGGCGCTGCTCGCGAACGCGCTTGAGGACCCCCTTGCGCCCGTGCTCCTCCAGCCCCGCATACAGGCGGCGGATCTCGACCAGCACGGCGTCCGCCACCGCCTGCTGCTGCTCGGGCGTGGGGTCCTCGACCTGCTCCCAGCACATCGCCTCGCCGTACTGGATCGTCACCTGGGGGAAGCGCAGCCGCTTCCAATTGCGGATGCGTGAGGAGCCGAAGATGGCGATCGGCACGATCGGCGCGCCCGTCTCCAGGGCCAGGCGCCCGATCCCTCGCTTGGCCTGCTCTGCCATTTTGCCCGTGCGCGAGCGCCCGCCCTCGCAGTACATCGTGATTGCCGCGCCGCGCGCGAGGATCGTCCGGGCGGTGATGAACGTCTCCTCGTCGCGTGCGCCGCGGCGCACGGGAAAGACGCCGCCATGGGTGTAGATGAACTGCATCGGCCGTTTGAACAGCTGCGACTTGGCCATGAAGCGCACCTTGCGCCGGATGTAGCAGCCCATCAGGAAGTGATCCATGAACGAGAAGTGGTTGGGCGCCAAGATGACCGCGCCACTGCCCGGCACGTTGTCGGTGGAGATCGCGCGAGCGCGCAGGAACGTGTAGCCGTACAGCGAGGTCAGGATGCGCGTGAGCTCGTACGCCCAGTCGGGTTCACGCGTGCGCGAGCGCGTGTGGAAGCGGTCGAAGTGCTCCTTCGGCCGCGGGTCCTTGTAGACCTGCTCGCGCATCGGTGCCAGATCGCTCATCTGAGCGCTTTACGTCCGCGGGGCGCCATGGTTACGCGCGCCGCGCCCGGTAGACGCGCACGAAGTCGACGAGCTGGCGCGCACGATGGGCGAACCCCGCGAGCGTGCGGCCGCTGGCGCGATGAGCCAGGTCGAGCTCTATCTCGGTGACTCGGTGCTCGGCGCGCACGGCGTCGATGGTCATCCCGATCTCCATGCCAAAGCCGGGCGCGAACGGCAGCACGTCTTCGAGCACGCTCGCGGGCAGCGCGCGCTGCCCGGAGATGGGCGCGGTCGTCGCCAGGCCGCAGCGCCTGCGGATGGCCCAGCGGGCGAACGCCAGGGCGAGCCCGACTCCTCCCCCGACGCGCTTTGCGAACGCGGCCACCGCGAGGTCGGCCCCGCCCTCTGCGACGGCGTCCGCGAGCGCGCACAGCTCGCCGGCGGACTGGCCGAGGTCGCCGTCGCACAGTACGAAGATCGGCTCGGGCACGTGCGCGTCCGCGGCATCGAGCTGCGCCTGGCGTAGGGCCTCGCGCGCGGCCAGCGTGACGGCCCCACCCTTGCCGATCATCCGCTCGCTGCGCACCACCCGCACGCCCGCGCGGCGCGCGATCTCGGGCGTGTCGTCCGTCGAGCCGTCGTCTGCCACCCACACCGGCGCGCCGGGGAAGGCGCGCACGAGCGCTGCCAACGTGGCGCCGATCCGCTGCGCCTCGTTGTAGGCGGCCACGACCACCACGCAGCGCCCGTCCGCGGGTCGATCGGCCGCGGTGTCTATTGTCCTTGCATCAGCGGTCGCGATTGGCGTTTGGAGGCTCAGATGACTGATGTTGAGGCCCATATCACGGGCACGGTATGGAAAATCGAGTGCGCGGTCGGTGATGCGATCGAGGAGGGCGACACGGTGGCGATCCTCGAGTCGATGAAGATGGAGATGCCGGTGGAGGCCGAGGACGCGGGCACCGTCGTTGAGATCCGCTGCGAGGAGGGCCAGGCGGTCAACGAGGGCGACACGCTCGTCGTGCTCGACTAGGCGCTGCGGATGAGCCGTAGGCGAGATCCTGCTCGGTCGATCTCCGGTTCCCTGGCTGCTTGCGCGATCGCCCTGATCTGCGCCGCCGCGCCCGCGCACGCCGCCGGCGGCTTCGGCGAGATCCAGGGCCCCGGCGGCTGCCTGCGCAACTCCGACACCGCGCCTGAAGGCAGCTGTGCCGAAGGCAAGGGCCTCTTTCACCCCAAGGCGATCGCCGTCTCGCCAGACGGCACCAGCGTGTACGTCGTGGGCGGGGTCGCAGGCAACGACGTCGCCGAAAGCTTCGGCACCGTCACAATCTTCAAGCGCAACCCCACGACGGGAGAACTGTCAGACAGCGGCTGCCTGAGCTCGGACGGGACCGACGGACAGGACGGCGCCAGCGGCGTGTGCACCCCTACCCCAGGCCTGCTGGGGGCGGACGGCGTCACCGTCAGTGCTGACGGACGCACCGTGTTCGTCACCGCACACTCGTCGGCGAGCGTCGTCGCGTTCGCCCGCGAACCCGCTACAGGGTCGCTCACCCTCCTGGGCTGCCTGAAGAGCACGCCGCGCCCCGGCTCGTCGTGCACCGGCGCGAACGTCTTCGACGGATCAGAAGACCTGCTCACCAGCGCCAACGACTCGGCGCTGTACGTGGCCTCGCCGCTGGAAGGCGTCATCTCGGCGTTCACTGCACCGCCCGCCGCGACCAGCTCGCAATCCTCGGGGTCCGCCCCCACCACCGGCACAGCCCAGTCCTCGACGTCCACGACTGCCGTGCCGTCCTCTGAAACGGTCGCCGGCTCCTCCGCGAGACTCGCGTCGCTGTTCACGCCCAGCGCCGGGCCGTCGCTGGCCAATCCGTGCATCGCGGTCAACGGTTACGACGGCTCCTGCGCGGTCGGCGTCGCGATGAAAGGTGTGCAGGGCCTCACGCTGGGCCCGGAAGGCAAGCAGCTCTACGCGGTGGCCGCCAAGAGCAACGCGATCGACATATTCACTCCCGCGGAAGCGCAGCCGCTGGCCGAGACCGGCTGCATCATGGCAAGCGCGCCCGCGGGACTGTGCAGCTCCAGCGCCCTGCTGCAGTCACCGACGCAGATCGCGATCAGCCCCGACGGCCACAACGCGTATGTGGCCGACTCGGGCCGAACGGGGGGCAAGATCGACCTGTTCTCCAGGAACGCCGCCACGGGTGGCCTCGCCGATCTGGGCTGCGTGGACTACCTGCCCCAGTTGGCCAAGCCCGAACCTGGCAACGAAGAACAGGAAGAACAACAGGAAAAACAGGAAAAAGAAGAAGAAGCGAAGCGCGAACAGGAAGAGGAAGCATCGGATACTTGTGTGCGGGTGCCAGGCCTTGAAAGCGTGCACACGATCGCGATCAGCGCCGATGGCTCGGCCGTGTACGCCTTCGGCACCAGCTCCGCCGTCAGCTTCGCCAGAGATCCGAGCACGGGCAAGCTCACCGAGACGGCTTGCGCGAGCAACACCGATACCCGTTGCGCAGCGCTGAGCGACCTCGACGGAGTCGAAGCAGCAGCGGTCAGCCCTGACGGTCAGAACGTGTATGTGGTCACCAACAACAACAAGTCCCTGCTCGCGTTCGGCATCGGCGCATCGGTCACCAGCGCGAGCGCAGCTGCGACCCATGCCGGTCTGGCACAGGTGAGCGTCGTTTGCCCCGCTCGCCTCGTGCGCACGTGCCGCGGTCAGCTGCTGCTCACCAGGCGCGTCGAGCTGCACACGCGTGGCGGACGTCCAGACCGCACAGTGCGGGTCGGCGCCGGGCGCTCGGATGCGTTCACGATCGCGCCAGGGCATCGCGGGATGGTCACCATGCGCCTCGACCCCTCCGCGAGGGGCCTGCTGGCGCGCCGGCGGCGCCTGCGCGTCACGGCGGTGGTGAGCGCCAGCCGCTTCTCCGGGGGCTCTGGCTTCGGGCATGCGCTCGTGCTGGCGCTCGCCCGCCGCTAGCCTGTCCGCTCGGTGTCTGGCCCCACCTCCACGCGCGAGCTCGCCGACGGCAAGCTCCTGATCGATGAGCCCGCCGCGGGCGTCGCGCGCCTGACGATCTCAAACCCGGCCAAGCGCAATGCGCTGGACCACCCGATCCTTGACGCGATCACGGGCGCACTGGGCGAGCTGGCGTCGGCGAGCTCGCAGGTCCGCTGCCTGATCGTCACCGGCGCGCACGGAATGTTCTCGGCGGGCTATGACATCGGCGAGATCCCCGAGCGGGAGTTCGAAGAGCGCGCCGAGGGGCTGGTCGCCCATCCATTCACCGAGGCAATCAACGCGCTCGAGGCCTTTCCTTTGCCCACGCTGGCCGTCCTTCCCGGCCACACGATCGGCGGCGGGCTCGAGCTTGCGCTGTCGTGCGACCTGCGCGTGGCGCAGGCCGAGATCAAGCTGGGGATGCCCCCGGCCAAGCTGGGACTGGTCTACTCGCACACGGGACTGCGTCGCTTTCTGGACGCGATCGGCGCGCCACGTACGCGCGAGCTGTTCCTACTCGGACGCTACATCGATGCGCCGACAGCGCTGGCATGGGGGCTGGTCAACTGGGTGGCGTCCGGCGAGCAGCTGCAGGCGCTCTCCCTGGAACTTGCGCAGGAGCTGGCCGACAACGCGCCGCTGTCACAACGGGGCAACAAGCGCGTGATCGCCGCGCTACTGGCCGCCCAGGGCGAGCTCTCCGAGGAGGTCGAAGAGGAGCTGATCGGCCTGCGCCACGCCTCCTTCGCATCGCAGGACATGCGCGAGGGCATGCGCGCGTTCGCCGAGAAACGTCCTGCGCGCTGGACGGGCCGATAAGGCCAAGCGCCTCGCCGCACCGCCTGGCCCGCACGCGCACCCGAAGGCATCGAAAACATACCTGTCTACAGTTGCCTGCGAGCGTTATCGTAGGTCTTCGGCCATGGATCCCAGCGCCAGGGCACCAAGACGCACGTCACAAGGTTCTACGATGCCCAACCCCACAGTCGCATCTCCTCCGGGGACGCCCAGCTCAAACGGTCGGCGCGAACGCCTCGGACGACTGGTCGGCCGGCGCGCGGAGATGACGAGGATCGACCGCCTGCTCAGCGAGGCGGAGCCCGGATATCCAACGGTCCTGCAGATAGCCGGCGCCAGCGGCATCGGCAAGACGCGGCTGCTGTCAGCGGTCGTCAACCATGCGCAGGACGCGGGATATCTCGGGCTGATGGGGCGCGCGGCAGAGTTCTACACCGACGAACCGTACGGCGTATTCGCGCATCTGCTGGACCTCGGCGTGCCCGCGCTCGCGCCCGAGCGCCTGCTCGCGATCGGGGGCGAGGGCCTGCAAGAGCTGGCCGACGCCTTCCCCGTACTGTCCAAGCGAATCGACCAAGACGCCGGCGAGCGCTCACCGGGCGCCGGCAGCGCGGGCGTGGAGCGCTACCGACTGCACCGCGCCGTGTCGGCCCTGTGCGATCTGCTCGCGGGCGACAGGCCCCTGCTGTTGGCGGTGGACGACCTGCACTGGGCGGATGCGGCGTCGGTCGAGCTGCTGCTGTATCTGCTGCGCCGCCCACCGACCGCTCCATTGGTGGTGGCGGTGGCGTTCCGCCCGCGCCAACTGCATTCCAAGACGGCGACCCTGCTCGAGCAGATACAGCGCGATTCCCACGGTGCGCTGCTGGAGCTGGCCCCGCTCACCGCCGCGGAGGCGCGGACGCTGCTTCCGGCCGATCTGCCAAGCCCGGTCGCAGAGCGCATCTACCGTGACAGCGCCGGCAATCCCTTCTACCTGAAGGAGTTGATCCGCGCCGCCCGGCGAGGCGTCCAGACGACGGGGTTGGGCAAGGGACAGGCGGCCGAGCGGTTGCCCTCGACGATCACGACGGTGATCACCAGCGAGCTCGACGGTCTCTCAGACAGCGCGCGCGAGCTCATCCAGGCCGCGTCGGTGCTGGGCGATCCCTTCGAACCCGAGATCGCCGGCGAAGTCATCCAGATGGACGACGCCGCCACGCTCGTGGCCCTCGACGAGCTCGTCGATCGCGATCTCATCCAGGTCGACCAGGCACCTGGGTCCTTCAGCTTTCGCCACCCGGTCGTGCGCCAGGCCATCTACGAGGCGACCAAGGGCGGATGGCGCCGAGGCGCGCACGCGCGCACGGCCGCGGTTCTGAGCGCGCGGGGCGCGTCGGCGGCGGCGCGCGCGCGCCATATAGAGCGCTCGGCAAGGCTTGGCGATGCGGAGGCGATCGCGGTGCTCATCGAGGCGGGACAGGCCGCCGCGGCCCGCGCGCCGGCGGCCGCAGCAGGTTGGTTTCGCACTGCCCTGCGGCTGTTGCCCGACACGGCCGAGCCGGCGCGCAGAGTTGAGCTGATGCTTGCCATGGCCGTGTCGCTGGGGTCGGCGGGCAACCTCAAAGAGAGCCGTGACGCCTTCGGCGAGTTGCTGGCGCTGCTTCCAGGCGACCCTGCGCTTCGCGGCGACGCGATGCGGGCAGCTGCAGCGATCGAGCACCTGCTCGGCAAACACGACGAAGCTCAAGGCCTTTTGCTGTCGGCTCTCTCCGGACTGGACGATCGCTCAGCGGCCGCCATGGAGCTCAAGCTGGCGATCGCCGAAGGGTGCTTCTTCAGCGCCGATTGGAACGGCATGCGCTACTGGGCGCAGAAGGCGCCAGAGGGCGACGACGCCCCCTCGCCGACGTTCCTGGCGAGCACGGACGGGCTGCTGGCGCTGGCGCACTACGGCCTGGGCGACGTGGCGGCGGCGCAAGAGCTTGCATCGAGGTCGGTGGCCGCGCTGGAATCCCAGTCGGACTCGGACTGGGCAACGCGACTCGGCGCGCTGTGCTTCTTGGGCTGGGCGGAGTACTGCCTGGAGCGTTACGAGGAGGCGCAGCGCCACATGCAGCGAGCACTGCACGTGGCTCGCACGAACGGCCAGGAGCACCTGACGGGCGCGTTGCTGGTCGTATCTGCGTGGAGCAACGTTGCGCTGGGCCGCCTCGATCTGGCAAGCGAGCAGGCGGAAACGGCCATCGACGCCTCGATGTTGTCGACCAACGACCTGTTTTTGAGGTGGGCTCTGACGACCCGCTGCATCGTGGAGATCGAGCGCGGCAGCCCAGCGGCGGCCGTGCAGCTCGGGCGCAAAGCGGTCCAGGCAGGCGTCGACCGGCCCAGCTCGTGGTCGAGCGTCGCAACGCTGTACCTGGCCGAGGCGCGCCTGGAGGCCGGCGAACCGGACGGGCTGCGCAAGGAGCTGTTCTCGGGCCACAGCGCGCCTCAAGTGCCACCGCTCGTCTTCTACGCCGTCCACGCCCACGAGCTGCTGACACGCGCCGAGCTGGCGCTCGGGCTCACCGACGCAGCCGCACGATGGGCAGAGCAGGCGGCGGATGTGGCCGGACAGGTCGGGCTCGCGGGACTCGACGCGCAAGCCAAACGCGCACAGGCCGCGCTGCTGCTGGGCCGCGGCCGGCCTGCGGACGCTGCAGCGTTGGCAGTGGCGTCTGCCGAGCAGGCCGAGGCTGCCCGCCAGCCCATCTGGGGGGCTCGCTCGCGCCTGCTCGCGGGGACGGCCCTGCAGCAGGCTGGCGATGCCAAGGCGGCGATCGAGCAGCTCGTCCGCGCGCAGGAGACGTTCACAGCACACGGCGCCTGGCGCTACCGCGACCAGGCCGCTCGCAGCTTGCGCCAGCTGGGTGTGCACGTGGTCGCCGAGCGCGGGCGCGCGCAGACGCCGGCCCGGACCCACGCCGGCCTGGAAGCCTTGAGCAAGCGCGAGATGACGGTCGCGTCGCTGGTCCATGGGGGGCGCACCAACCGCCAGATCGCCCAGGAGCTGTCGATCAGCCTCAAGACAGTCGAGAATCACATCGCCAAGGCCTTTCGCCGGCTGGGGATCTCATCGCGAGCCCAGCTGGCGATGCTCGTCGAGCGCTCGCTCAACGTCGACGCCTGAGGATCGCATCGAAGACGCTTGCAACCCACGTCGGGTCGGCCGTTGCCGTCCGCGAGGCCCTATAGCGTGCCCGCAGATGCCGCCGCTGATCACCCGCGAGCAGGCGCTGCGACTCGGCGAGATCGAGGACCACGCGCAGATCGAAGCGCTGGTCGAGCGCGCCTGGCAGGCGCGCGTGGAGCGCTTCGCGGACTCCACCGACATGTGCTCGCTGGTCAACGCCAAGTCGGGTGGCTGCGCCGAGGACTGCGGCTTCTGCGCCCAATCGCGCTTCGCCGACGCCGACACGCCGATGCACGCGCTGATGGAGCCCGAGCAGGTCCTCGAACATGCGCGCGCGGCCGAGGCCGCGGGCGCGCATCGCTTCTGCATGGTCACCCAGGGCCAGGGCCTGTCCAAGCGCGACTTCGAGAAGTACCTGCAGGGCGTTCGCCTGGTGGCCGAGCAGACCAACCTCAAGCGCTGCGCGTCGATCGGGCACATGTCGCCCGAGCGCGCCAAGGCGATGCGCGAGGCGGGCATACAGCGGGTGCACCACAACGTCGAGACCGCGCGCAGCTACTACGACGAGGTGACTACCACGGTGCGCTACCAGGGCCGCCTGCGCACCATCCAGGCCGTTCGCGAGGCCGGCCTGGAGACATGCGTGGGGGGCATCCTCAACCTCGGCGAGAGCCGTGAGCAGCGCGTGGAGATGGCCTTCGAGCTGGCCGACATCGACCCCACGAGCGTGCCGATCAACATGCTCAACCCGCGGCCGGGCACCAAGTTCGGCGACCGCGAGTACATGGACCCGTGGGAGGCAGTCAAGTGGATTGCGATCTTTCGCCTGATCCTGCCCAACGCGCTGTTTCGGCTGTGCGGGGGACGCGTGGAGAACCTCGGCGAGCTGCAGCGCCTGGCCGTGCGGGCGGGCATCAACGGGGTGATGATGGGCAACTTCCTGACCACGCTGGGCAACGCGCCCGAGCAGGACAGGGAGATGTTCGAGGAGCTCGGCCTGAACGTCGCCCGCCAGCCCGACAACGCGGCCGACCCGCGCCCTGACAACCGCTCGGGCTGGCTGTGCGGAGAGACCCCCGACGTGGTCGCGCAGGCGAAAGACCGCGAGCAGCCGCCGGCGGCGGTCGACCTGGGCGTGCGGCTGTGGGACCCGTCCACGCAGTTGCGCCACCAACCCAAGCGCGCCGTCGCGCGCCGCCCTGACGGCGCCGCCAACAGAGTGCCCGTCGGCTGAGGCGAAGAGCCCGATGAGCGAGATCGAGCAGCGCCTGGAGGAACTGGAGCGGCTCGGACTCACCCGCCGCCTGCGCCTGGTCAGCGGCCCGCAGGGGCCGACGGTGCTGATCGACGGCAAGCCCGTGCTGCTGCTGTGCTCGAACAACTACCTCGGGCTGGCCGATCACCCTCGCGTACGCGAGGCGGCAGCGGAGGCGGCGATGCGCTGGGGCGTGGGCGCGGGCGCATCGCGGCTGGTGTCGGGCACGATGACCATCCACCGTCGCCTGGAGGAGCAGCTGGCCGAGTTCAAGCGCAGCGAGGCGTGCTTGCTGTTCGGCTCGGGCTACCTGGCCAACATCGGCGTGATCGGCGCGCTGGCCGGTCGCGGCGACACGATCTTCTCAGACGAGCTCAACCACGCGTCGATCATCGACGGCTGCCGGCTGTCGGGCGCGCAGGTGGTCGTCTACCGCCACCGCGACGTGGAGAGCCTGGAGTGGAGCCTTCACCGCCACAGCGGGAGGCGCGGGGGCGAGCGCAGGCTGATCGTGACCGACTCGGTGTTCTCGATGGACGGCAACGTGGCCCCGCTATCGGAGATCGTGGAGCTGGCGGGCATCCACGGGGCCCGGCTGATGGTCGACGAGGCGCATGCCACGGGCAATCTCGGTCCCGGCGGTCGCGGCGCGGTCGCCCAGGCGGGCCTGGAGGGCGAGGTGGACGTGGTGGTGGGCACGCTCGGCAAGGCTCTGGGCTCCTACGGAGCGTACGCGTGCGCGAGCGAGGAGATGGTCCGCTACCTGATCAACACCGCGCGACCGCTGATCTTCTCGACCGCGCCGCCGCCACCGGCGGTAGCGGGAGCCCTGGCCGCGCTGGCACTGCTGCAGGAGCGTCCGCATCGTGTGCAGCGGCTGCGCTCCAACGCGCGAGCGCTGCGCCGCGCGCTCGCCGCGCGGGGCTTCGCGGTGAACGAGGCCGACATGCACATCGTGCCGCTGATCGTGGGCGACGAGCGCGACGCGATGCGCCTGTGCCAGGAGGGCATCGAGCGGGGCGTGTTCGCCCAGGCGATTCGCCCCCCGACCGTCCCCGCGGGCACCTCGCGGCTGCGCTTGACGGTGATGGCCTCGCACACAGCGTCTGACCTGCGCATGGCGGCTGACATCCTCGCCGATGCTGCCGTCAGGCTCGGCTTGGATCCGGCTGCGATGGCGGCACCCGAGCCCGAGGTCGAGGCCCAGTCACGTGAGGACGGGAACGCCTACACAGACACGGAGGCGTACGCGGACGCGCGCAGCCTGGCCCCGAGGGACGCCGCACGATCGGGCGCGCGGGGCCCGTTTGACGCCGAGCGCGACAGCGTTCAGGCCGGCGAGCCGCCGGCGCTGGATGAGCCCACCGCCGCCCCGTTCGACGTCGAGCGCGACGCAGCGGTCAGCTGGGCGGCCTAGGCGCGCGCGTAGGCGTGCGCGGGCTGTTCGTCACCGCGACCGACACGGGCGTCGGCAAGACCGTCCTGAGCGCGGCGCTGCTCGCGGCGATGGCCGCCGAAGGTCGGACGGTGCGGGCGTACAAGCCTGTCGTCACCGGCCTGGAGGACACCGCGGAAATCGCAGCACGCGGGGCATGGCCGCCAGATCACGAGCTGCTGGCGGCGATCGCCGGCATGCAGCCCGAGGACGTCTCGCCGCTGCGCTACGGGCCGGCCGTGTCCCCTCACCTGGCGGCGCAGATGGCGGGCGAGCGCATCGATCCCGAGCGGCTGGTGGCAGGCGCCCACGCGCTCGCGCCGACCGATGCGCACACCCTGGTGGTCGAGGGCGTGGGCGGCCTGCTAGCGCCACTTGCAGTCGATTACACAGTCTGCGACCTGGCCAGCGCGCTGGGGCTGCCCGTCGTGATCGCCGCGCGCCCGGGACTGGGCACGATCAACCACACGCTGCTCACGCTTGCCTGCGCACGCGCGGCCGGCCTGGACGTCGTCGCGGTGGTGCTCACCCCATGGCCCGCTCGTCCCACCGCGATGCAGAGCTCGAACCGCTCCACGATCGCGCGTCTCGGGCAGGTCGCTGTCGAGACGCTGAGCTGGGTGGCGAACCCTTCGGGGGCCGAACTCGCGCAAGCAGGGGCGGGATTGATGGGCGCATTCGGCCTGCAGGCCTGACGACGGGTTGATGCTGTCCTTCCAAGCCCTCCCACCCACAAATTCGACAAAGCAAATTCCTATCCATTATTCACTCAATCTGTTGATTGAAGCTGAAGCATCCGCGCTTGCTTCTGGAGTAGGAAACAAACGAGACGAGCTATTGACACCGACAGAGTCGCTGCGTTAGTTTCGATTAAGCGTTCCTGTTCTGACACGTGGAAACACGAGCGTAGATACATAACTGGACGGTTCCACAATGCAAGACCCTTGCGGCGGACCGCCCATCACTAGGGAGACGATATGGGACTCAAAGTTCGGCTTATCGGCTGCTGCACAGCAGCCATTCTTCTGGTCACGGCACTGCTCGCGTCGAGCGCCAGCGCCTCAAAACCGGAAACCAACTACATTGGCCTCGGCGACTCGCTCGCCTTCGGCTACACACAGCAGAAATTCGAAGAAAACTATCCCACCGAGAGCCCGACGGCCTTCGAAGAAGGCTATGTCACGCTCCTGGGGAAAAAACTTCACAAACTGGAAAAAGAAGCCGGTAACAACCTGAACACGATCGATCTGGGCTGCCCCGGTGAGGTCAGCGACGGTCTGATCGGACACAACGAAGCATTTGGCGGAGGCCCGGGTGCCGAATTCGACCCCTGCGCCTACCACAACGTGGACGGCTTTCCGCTCCACTACGAACACGGCAGCAGCTCGCAGCTCGAAGCGGCATTTGGCATCGTGTCCGCTGCGCCCAGTGCGACCAAGGTCGTGACAATCAACATCGGCTCCAACGACGAGCTGAAGGTCGTCCATCTGTGCGAGGAACCAAAATACATCAAAGAACAGGGATACGGATCGACGTTCGAATGCATAGCCCTCGAAGCTGGAGAAAAAGGCCGTTACTATTCGGGCGGCGCGTTCTTCCACATCATTTCCAACACCGGCGCCGTGATCGCCGCGCTCCGGCATGCGGGATACACAGGGCCGGTAGCAATTCTCGGTTTCTACAATCCGTATACGTTTATTCTTGAAGACAGCGACCTGCTGCAGCAGATTCTCAACGAACACTTCGAAGAAGCTATCGCTGAAGGAGAGCTAGGATCGGGCGTCGTCTACGCGAACCCATTCTCGACGATCAATCCACAGGGCAACGAAGCCAAGGAGCACCGGACGATTTGCAAGTACACGGAAATGTGCAACGCCCACGACATCGAAGTGAACAACAAAGCAGAGGAAGCGAAAGGCGAAACGCCCCGCAACGAAGGTGACATTCACCCGACTGAACAGGGTTACAAATTCCTAGCCAAACTCCTCTACGAAGCCCTCGGCCACTAGGTCGAGTTGGCAACATAGGCTGGTTTCGGGGCGCTTCGTCGATTCGACGGGGCGCCCCAACCACCTTTATAGCCACGGATCATGGGTTGCGTGAATCACTTCCGATCTACGCTCATCCAACGCGAGCGGCCCTCGTCATCGCCTCAGCCACCCGCGCCACGTCCTGCTCGTCCATCACATATGGCGGCATCGCGTAGATCAGGTTGCGAAACGGACGCAGCCAGACGCCATGCTCGACCGCGACAGCAGTAGCAGCCACCGCATCCACTGCAGCCTCGAGCTCGATCACCCCGATGGCGCCCAGTACGCGCACGTCCGCCACGCCCGGCAGCGCGCGCGCGGGCTCCAATCCGGCGCGCAGCCCCTTTTCGATCGCCCGCACGCACTCGGGCCAATCGCCCTCCTGCAGCAACGCCAGCGACGTCAGCGCCACGGCGCACGCGAGCGGGTTGGCCATGAACGTAGGCCCGTGCATCAACCCGCCACCCTCGCCGCCGGAAACAGCCTGGGCGACCGCCGCCGTGCACAACGTCGCCGCCAGCGTCATGTAGCCACCGGTCAGCGCCTTGCCCACGCACATCACGTCAGGACTCACCCCAGCGTGCTCGCAAGCGAATAGCGCGCCCGTGCGTCCGAAGCCGGTCGCTATCTCGTCGAGCACCAGCAGCAAGCCGTGTTCGTCGCACACGCGCCGCAGAAATGCCACGCACTTGGGTGAGTGAAAGCGCATCCCCCCCGCACCCTGCACCACCGGCTCCACGATCACCGCCGCCAGCTCGTCAGCGTGCTCGGCCGCAAGCGCACTGACGTGCGCAGCCCAACCCCCATCCAAGCCCGCGTTGAAGCCGTCCGGGGGGCGGTCCGCGAAGACGTGCTCGGCCAACGCACCCGTGAACATGCTGTGCATCCCTCCCACCGGATCGCACACCGCCATCGCGCCGAACGTGTCGCCGTGATATCCGCCCCTGACCGTCAGCAGTCTCGTACGCCCCGTGTGGCCCACCGCGCGCTGGAACTGCAGGCACATCTTGATCGCCACCTCCACCGACACCGATCCGGAGTCCGCCAGGAACACGCGCTCCAGGCCCGCCGGCGCCATCTCGGTCAGCCGCTCGGCCAAGCGCACGGCCGGCTCGTGCGTGAGTCCGCCGAACATCACATGGGCCATGCGCCCCAGCTGGGCTTGCACCGCCTCGTCCAGCGCCGGGTGGCGATAGCCGTGGATCGCACACCACCACGACGCCATGCCGTCGATCAGCTCGCGACCGTCGGCGAGCTTCAGGCGGACCCCCTGCGCGGACACCACCGGCAGCGGCGGCAGCGCCGCCGGCAGCGCGCCGTAGGGATGCCACACGCGCTCTGAGTCGAGCGCGAGCAGTTCATCCCAGTCGGCCAGGGTCGCTCTACTCTTCGTAGAGGGTGAAGTCGCGCTTGCGCGCTCCGCACACCGGGCAGAACCAGGTGTCGGGGATGTCCTCGAATGCGGTGCCCGCCGGGATGCCGCCGTCCGGGTCGCCCTCGTCGGGGTCGTAGATGTAGCCGCAGGACTCGCAGATCCAGCGCTGAAGGGTCTCGGTGGTCGTACTCATGTCAACGGGCTCGTGATCGGGAATTTCATGCACGGGAGCTTACCGGCCGGGTAGGGTCGACAGATGACCACCTCCGAGCGCGATCTCCGTCCGGGACCGGGCGAGCAATACAACCCCGGGTGGGCGGGCACCCCAACCCCAGCTCGCCAGGCCGCCACCGTGATCCTGCTGCGCGGGGAAGCCGACGGGCTGGAGGTCCTGCTGGTCAGGCGCACACCAGAGGCCCGCTTCATGGGTGGCGTGTGGGTGTTTCCAGGCGGAGCCGTCGACGCTGGCGAGGGCGAGGGCGACGACGCCCACCGCGCGGCCGCCATCCGCGAGCTGCGCGAGGAGGCCTCGATCGTGCTCGATGACCCCCGCGAGCTCGTCGAGTTCTCGCGCTGGATCACCCCCGCCCAGGTGCAGATCCGCTTCGACACGCACTTCTACCTCGCCGCGCTGCCCGCCGGCCAGCAGCCGCAAATCGACGGTCAGGAGTGCATCGACCTCGGCTGGTACACGCCTCAGGCCGCTCTTGAGTCACACCGCGCAGGCGACATCGACCTGGTCTTCCCCACGATCAAGCACCTCGAGCAGTTGAGCGAGTTCTCCTCGGTCGATGAGCTGCTCGCCCACGCGCGGGCCCGGACGGTCGAACCGGTACAGCCCAAGGTCGTGCTCGAGGGCGAGGTCGCACGCATCCTGCTGCCCGGCGAGCCCGGGTATTGAAACTCGTCCAGGACGGCGCAAATGCGCCGGCTGGACTACTGCGCTCCTGATACCCGCCGAGGCGCCCCTTCGGGGCGGCACGGCTCAGAGCTGCTGCTGGGCCTGGATCACGTGCGTGACCGCGTTGATCAGCGCAAGGTGGGTGAATGCCTGGGGGAAGTTGCCAAGGTGCCTGCCCGAGGATGCCTCCAGCTCCTCCGCGTACAGCCCAAGCGGGGATGCGTAGGACAGCAGTCGCTCGCACAGGTGCTCGGCCTCGCGCCGCTCGCCGATCTCCGATAGCGCCGACACCAACCAGAATGAGCAGATCAGGAACGTGCCCTCCTCGCCGTGCAGGCCGTCGTCGGTCTCGTCCGTGCGGTAGCGCAGCACCAGCCCGCCGTCTGTCAGCTCGTCGCGGATCGCTTTCACGGTCGCGCACACGCGTTCGTCGTCGGGAGGCAAAAAGCGCACGAGCGGGACCAGCAGGTTGGACGCGTCCAGCGCGTCTGTGTCGTAGTGCTGGCGAAACACGCCTCGCTTGTCCACCCCGCGCTCCAGGATGTCCGCGCGTATCTCCTCGGCCAGGGCCTGCCAGTGCTCCGCGTGCTCGGACTCGCCGCGGCGTTCTGCCAGTCGCGCGCCACGATCCATCGCCACCCAGCACATCAGCTTGGACGACACATAGTGGCGGGGGGCACCGCGGGCCTCCCAGATCCCCTGGTCTGGCTCCTTCCACACTCCTGAGGCACATTTGACCTGGTCGGCGAGCACCGGCCACAGCCGGTCGGGGATGTGGTCGCGCTTCTTGGCGTGCAGGTAGACGGAGTCGAGCACCGCCCCGAAGACGTCGTTCTGTCGTTGGTTGTATGCGCCGTTGCCTGTGCGCACAGGACGCGCGCCCTCATAGCCCTTGAGGTGGTCGAGCGTGACCTCGGTGAGGTCCTTCTGGCCCTTGATCCCGTACATGATCTGCAGCGAGCCGTCCTCGTTGCGCTCCATGTCGGCGACATACTGGATGAAGTCGTCCGCCTCCCAGTCGAGGCCCAGCGCGTGCAGCCCCCACAGCGTGAACGAGGCATCGCGCATCCAGCAGAAGCGGTAGTCCCAGTTGCGCTCGCCCTGGGGCGTCTCCGGCAGCGACGTCGTGGCCGCCGCGACGAGCGCGCCGGTGGGCATGAACGTGAGCCCCTTCAGCGCCAGCGCCGAGCGCTCCAGGTGCACGCGCCAGGGATGATCCGGATAGCTGCCTTCGCCCATCCACGAGCGCCAGAAATGGCTCGTACGCTGGAGGTGCCCGTCAGCCTGCTCGACCGTGCGTGGGCCCCCCAGGCCCTCGGTCCAGGACAGCGCACAGAAGCGCCGCTCGCCCTCGACCAGCGTGTGGCGGGCGCGCGCGCGGTTGCCCTCGATGCCCATGCGCATGTCGCTGAACAGGCGAAACGTCGTCTCGCCCTTGCACGCGTCCAGCGCGTAGCCACCCTCCTCGCCCGTGTCCACCACTTTCCACTCGGCCGCCGTGGCGCCGTAGTCGAGCATCGGCTCGCACACGAACTCGACCTGCACCTGCCCCTGGGTGCACTCGATCATGCGCACCAGCAGATGATCGGCGTCATAGTCGGTCGGCGGGCGCGTGTGGCTGGAGCCGTGCTTGTTGTCGTGCCATTCGCCGATCGTCAGCGCGTCTACCACGCGTATCCAGCCCTGCGGGGTCATCCACGTCGTCTCGATCAGGTTGGTGCCCGGGATATAGCGCCGGCCGGCCGGCACGTACACGCCATACGGGCCCAGGCGCCAGGTGCCCGCGCCCCGGTCGAGCATCGAGCCGAACACCGACGGAGAGTCGAAGTGGGGCAGGCACAACCACTCGATCGACCCGTCCGAGGCGACCAGCGCGCCCGTGTGGCAGTCGCTCAGAAAGCCATAGTCGGCGATCGGGGGAAACGGCGATTCCATCGACGACGCATCCGGGCGCCCCCACGCCTTGTCGTCCCGCTGGCCGGGCTGAACGTCCCCGCTGCCGCTGCCGCTGCCGCTCACGCCCGACGCCGGGGCGCCGGCCGATCGACGGGACTTGGAGTCTCCTGTGGGCGCGCTCACCATTCGGTGCGCTCGAACCTCGGCCGCTCGACCCCGGTGGGCAACACCTGCTCGTCCTCGAGCTTGTCCAGATGCGCCGCCAGCGTGGCCGTGGCCAGCGGCAGCAGCGGCTCGGGCACGTCCTTCCACACGGCGGCCAGCAGGTCTGCAACCGTGCGGCGGCCTTCGCCGAGCGCCAGCAGCAGTTCGTGCTCGCGGTCGATGCGGTGGGCGAGGTACTCCTCCAGACGGGCGCGCGCGTCCCACACGGGCGGGCCGTGGCCCGGGCACAGAAGGTTGAAGTCGTCGCGCAGGCGCAGCCGCGTGAGTCCCAGCAGGTAGCCCGACATAGCGCCGCGGTAGGGACTGATGAAGACGCTTCCTTCGCCGAGCACCGCATCGCCGGTGAAGCATGCGCCGTGGGCCACCAGCGCGAAGTGATCGGCCGCGTGGCCGGGCGTGGCGACGGCCACGAACGGACCGAAGCGGACTTCGTTGTCGAGCCTCACGTCGACCCGTCCGCGCCCGCCGGCCAGGGGCGCCGGGTAGTCCGACAGCACCGCGTCGACGGCTTCTGCGTGATCGCAGTGGTCGTGGGTCAGCACCACGCCGCCGAGCCCCCCGCGCTCGTCGATCGCCGCGAACAGGCGCTCGAGGTGAGCGTCCTCCAAGGGACCGGGATCGATCAGCCAGGTGGGTTGGCGCGCGACCAGCCAGGTGTTTGTGCCCGACAGTGTGAACGGTCCCGGATTCGGCGCCAGCAGGCGCACGATGCCATACGGGGCCAGCAGTTGTGCCTCAGATGAGCCCGAAGGGGCCGAGTCGCCGTTTGCGTTCTCACCCGAGCCTGAGGGTAGATGCGTGCCGCTCATGCGCGCGACGTTAGCTGACGCCGCGGCTGAAGTGAGTGCTCGCGCGCGCCGCGTTTTCCCTGCGCTCGCAGGGTGCGGACAAGCTAGATGGTTCAATCGGCCACCGGTCAGCCCAGACTCGCCATCACGTGCTTGACCACCGTGTAGTCCTCTAGCGAGTACACGCTCAGGTCCTTGCCATAGCCGGACTCCTTAAAGCCGCCGTGGGGCATCTCAGAGACCAGCGGGATGTGGTCGTTGATCCACACGCAGCCGAAGCGCAGGGCCCTGGAGACACGCAGCGCCCGCCCCACGTCGCGCGTCCAAACGGACGACGCCAACCCGTAGCGCGTGGCGTTGGCCCACGCGATCGCCTGCGCCTCGTCTGAGAAGCGCTGGACGGTGATCACCGGACCGAAGATCTCGCGCTGGATCATCTCGTCGTCCTGCTCTAGGCCGGCCACCACGGTCGGCTCTACGAAGAAGCCCTGCCTGTCTGGCGCCCGGCCACCCGTGACGATCTCCGCACGATCGGGCCGGCGCTCGAGAAAGCCCGTCACGCGCTCGCGCTGGCGCTGCGAGTTGACCGGCCCGAGCGTCGTGTCAGACGACAGCGTGTCGCCCAGGACGAGGCCCTTGGCCTGCTCGGCCAGGCCTGACACCACGTCGTCGTAGACCGCGCTCGCGGCCAGCACGCGCGTGGCCGCCGTGCAGTCCTGGCCCGCGTTGTAGTAGCCGGTGCCCGCGATCGTCTCCAGCGCGCTCTCCAGGCTGACGTCGTCGAACACCACCACCGGCGCCTTGCCGCCGAGCTCCAGGTGCACGCGCTTGAGCGTGTCCGCGGCCGTGCGCGCGAAGTGCTTGCCCGTGTCCACCGAGCCGGTCAGCGCGAGCATGTCTACATCCGGATGGTTGATCAGCGCCTCGCCCGTCGGGTTGCCCGGGCCGGTCACGACGTTCAGCACGCCCTTGGGCAGCACGTCCGCGACCAGCTCGGCCAGCCGGACGGTCGTCATCGGAGTGGTCTCAGCCGGCTTGAGCACCACAGTGTTGCCCGCCGCCAGCGCCGGTGCGAATTTCCAGATGGCCATCATCAGCGGGTAGTTCCACGGCGTCACCTGCCCGATCACGCCGACCGGCTCGCGTCGCGTGAACGACGTGTAGCCCTCCATGTACTCGCCCGCCGCGCGCCCCTCCAGACAACGCGCCGCGCCGGCGAAGAAGCGCAGGTTGTCGGCCATCACGGGGATCTCGTCGCTCTTGACCGCCTCGATCGGCTTGCCCGCGTTCAGTGCCTCCAGGCGCGCGATTTCCTCGCCGTGCTCCTCCACCAGGTCTGCGATTGCAAGTAGTGCCTGCGCGCGCTGTGCCGGCGTGGTGGCCGACCAACCATCGAAGGCCTCACGCGCTGCTCCCACCGCGCGATCGACCTCCCCGGCGCTCGAGATCGGCGCCCGCGCCAGCTCCTCGCCTGTGGCGGGATTGAGCACCGCTTCCGTCTCGCCCGCCGACGCCACACGCTCGCCGTCGATGAAGTTGCTCAGGGTCTGGGTCGTGCTCGCCATGTCGCCGCTCCTTGCTCTCGGAATGTCTGTGTCACCGCACCGCGGGCTCAGCCAGGCCGAGCGCCTCGGCTACCGCCGGGTGGGTGATCTCGCCGCGGTCCACGTTCAAGCCGGCGCGCAGGCCCGGGCTGTTCGCCAGCGCCCCGTCCACGCCGCGCTGCGCCAGCTCGATCACGTACGGCAAAGTCGCGTTGGTCAGCGCGTAGGTGGAGGTGATCGGCACCGCGCCCGGCATGTTGGTGACGCAGTAGTGGGTGATCCCGTCGACCTCGTAGGTGGGGTCTGAGTGGGTCGTCGGGCGCGAGGTCTCAAAGCAGCCGCCCTGGTCGATCGACACGTCCACCAGCACCGCGTTGCGCTTCATCAAAGCCAGCTGCTCACGCGTCACCACGCGCGGCGCGCGCCCGCCGTGCACCAGCACCGCTCCGATCACAAGGTCGGCCTGGGGCAGCATCTCCTCGATCGCAAGCGTCGAGGAATAGACCGTCGACGCGCGGCCCGCGAACGCCACTTCCAGCTCGCGCAGCCGGTCGATCGAGCGGTCGAACACGAACACGTCCGCCTGCATGCCGATCGCAATGAACGCCGCGTTGGAGCCCACCACGCCGCCGCCGATCACGAGCACGGTCGCCGCCGCCACGCCCGGCACCCCGCCCAGCAGGATGCCGCGGCCGCCCAGCGGCTTCTCCAGCATGAACGCGCCCGCCTGCGTGGCGATCTTGCCCGCCACCTCGCTCATCGGCGCCAGCAGCGGCAGCCGGCCCGCCGCGTCTTCGACGGTCTCATAGGCGATGCAGCGCGCCCCCGACGCCATCAGCCCGCGCGCCAGCTCCGGCTCGGCCGCCAAGTGCAGGTAGGTGAACAGCGTCTGCCCCTCGCGCAGCAGAACCACCTCGAGTGGCTGGGGCTCCTTGACCTTCAGCACCATGTCCGCCTGGGCGAACAGCGCGTCCGCCCCCTCCACGATGCGCGCTCCCTGCGCCACGAACTGCTCGTCTGACAGCGCGCTGCCCTCGCCGGCTCCCGCCTGGATCAGCACCCGGTGGCCGTGCTTGGACAGCTCTCTGACGCCCGCCGGCGTGATCGCCACGCGGTACTCGTCGGGCTTGATCTCGGTTGGGACCCCGATCTTCATCTCTCAGCCGCCTCCCACCACCACGCGACCACCGCCGACTCCCGCAGGGAGTCCTCATAAAAACTCTTCACCGCGTCAGCTCCCGCCCGCGCAGCGCCAGCCAGAACTCGATGCGATCGCGTGCGCTGCCCAGGTCGCGCCCGGTCAGCTGCTCGATGCGCCGGATGCGGTAGCGCAACGTGTGGCGGTGGCAGTACAGCTCGGCCGCAGCCTTCTCCCAGTGCCCGTTGTGCTCGATGAACGCGTCCAGCGAGCGCACCAGCTCATCGCCGTAGCCGCCATCCTCCTCCTCGATCGGGCCGAGCACGCGGCGGCAGTAGGAGGCGAGCGCGTCGTCGTCCTGCAGCGAAAGCAGCAGCTGGAAGGCGCCCAGGTCTGCGTAGGAGGCCACGTCGGGCGCGTCGCCATTGCGCAGGCGCACGGCCTCGAGCGCGCAGCGCGCCTCGTGAAAGCTCAGGCGCAGGGCCTGCGTGGGCGCCGAGCGGCTCACCGCGGTGCGCACGTCGCCAAAGCGCGCTGCGAGCTCGCCGCGCACCTTGCGCGCAAGCTCGATCGGCGCCGGCATCGCATCTTCACCGGACTGCCCCGCCGATCCGCCGCCGGCCTGCTCCACCGCCACCACCGCACACAACAGGCCCGCGCGCACCGCCACCAGGCACGGGACGTGCTCGCGCGCAAGGATCCGTTCGACCGCTCCCGCGGCCGCGCTCGCGTCGCCGGCCGGGCGAAAGACGAGCACAGCCGCGTGCTCGCCGATCCCGAACGGGCGCAGCCGCGCGAGCAGATCCTCCGGGTACAGGTGCCCGGCGAGCGCCTCCGCGAGCACATCGCCAACCATGTTGCGCTGCAGCAGCTCATAGCGCTCGTTGAGCAGCTGTGCGAACGCCCGCTCGGTGATCGCGATGAACGGCAGCTCATAAGGGACCTCGAACAGCGGGAACTCGCGCTTGCGCGCCGCCGCCACCAGCGCCGCGGGCAGTCGTTTGTGCGTGAAGCCCGTGCCGAATCCCAGGCCCGCAATGCGGTGGTCGGCCAGCCGCGCGATCAGCTCGCGCTGGACCCTGGGACCGGTCAGCTGCAGGCCGGTCGTCAGCAGCAGCTCGCCGCCTTTCAGCCACGGCGTCGGATCGGCCAGCTCGCTGCTGTGCACCCAGCGTATGTGCGTCTGCGCGGCCTGTTGCCCGGACACGAGCTGCAGGCCGAGCTCGTCGATCAGGCTGGCGACAGTGAGCTCCATCGCTCAGAGCTCCATCGCTGCACGTGTTCTGAGGCCTCGCTCAGCACCGGGCGCAGGACCGCCTCGATCTCCTCGAACTGCTCCGGGCCGGCGATCAGCGGCGGCGACAGCTGCACGATCGGGTCGCCGCGATCGTCGGTGCGGCAGATCAGCCCGCGGCGATACAGCTCGCCAGAGAGAAAGCCGCGCAGCAGCTGCTCGGCCTCCTCGTGGTTGAACGTCTCCCTGGTCGCCTGGTCCTTGACCAGCTCGATCGCCTGGAAGTAGCCTGCGCCGCGCACGTCGCCGACGATCGGCAGGTCGCGCAGGCTCTCGAGCATCTCCCGCAGCGCGCCTTCGTTGGCCAGCACACGCTCGCACAGCTCCTCGCGCTCGATCACGTCGATGTTGGCCAGCGCGACCGCACACGCAACCGGGTGCCCGCCAAAGGTGAAGCCGTGGTTGAAGATCGCCTTGCCATGCAGGAACGGCTCGGCGATGTGATCGCCCGCGATCACCGCGCCCATCGGCGCGTAGGCCGACGTGATGCCCTTGGCCGTCGTGATCATGTCCGGCCGATAGCCGTAGCGTTCGCAGCCGAACATGTGGCCGATGCGACCCCACGAACAGATCACCTCGTCGGAGATCAACAGCACCCCATGGCGGTCGCAGATGTCGCGCACGCGCTCGAAGTAGCCGTCCTGCGGGACGAAGCAGCCGCCGCCGTTCTGCACCGGCTCGAGGATCACCGCGGCGACCGTGTTGGGCCCCTCGAACAGGATCGCCTCCTCGATCGCATCCGCCGCCCACAGCGGATCGCGGTCTTCTTTCCAGCGATATGAGTTGGTGTTGGGCGCGTGATGACCGCCCGGCGTCAGCGGCTCGAAGGGCTCGCGCAGGGCCGGCAGGCCGGTCGCCGTGAGCGCGCCCATCGAGGTGCCGTGATAGGCCAAGAAGCGCGAGACGATCTTGTGCCGGCGCGGCTCGCCGCGGGCTGCGTGATAGGCCTTGGCCAGCTTCCATGCAGACTCGACCGCCTCCGATCCGCCCGACGTGAAGAACACGCGGTTGAGGTTCCCCGGCGCCAGCGCCGCCATGCGCGTCGCCAGCTCGATAGAGCGCGGGTGCGCGTAGCTCCAGTTGGTGTAGAAGCCCAGCTCGCCCGCCTGCGCAGCCGCCACCTCGCCCAGCTCGCTTCGCCCGTGTCCGACGTTCACGCAGTACAGCGCCGACAGCCCATCCAGGTAGCGCTTGCCCTGCTCGTCGTACACGTAGCAGCCGTCGCCGCGCACGATCACCGGCACCTCTGCGCCTTCCTCGTAGGCGCCCATACGCGTGAAGTGCATCCACAGGTGGCGCTTGGCCTGCTCTTGGAGGGAAGTGGACACTACGGACAAAGCTACTGCGCGGAGATGTGGGCCTCAAGGCACCACTCGTTCAACAAGTCAGGCATCGGTTGTACCAAATGTCCATGAGCGCCGCTGTTTTTTGGGAATCGCGCCCCTTGGCGCGCGCGCCGCGCGAGCGTAACTTCTGTCACAGCCCCCATCCACGCCCATGCAGCGCGAGAGGAGCAGTTGATGGCCATAGAAGGTCTCGCAGTACCCGACGCCGCCGCGCCGGGCGGGCCAGCGTCCTCGGGCGTGATGGACAAGGGCCTGAAAAAAGGGGCCATCGGCTACCTCTCCAACATCGTCATCGGCGTCGCCTCCACCGCGCCCGCCTACTCGCTGGCGGCCACGCTCGGCTTCGTCGTCGCCGTCAAAGGCGTCGGCGTGCACGCGCCCGCGGTGCTGCTCGTGTCGTTCGTGCCGATGCTGCTGGTGGCCTCCGCCTATAAATACTTCAACCGCGCCGACCCCGACGCGGGCACCAGCTTCGCGTGGGTCACCCGCGCGATGGGCCCGATCACGGGCTGGATGAACGGCTGGGCGATCTTCCTGGCGGACCTGATCGTAATGGCCTCGCTGGCGGACATCGCCGCCATCTACACGTTCAAGCTCTTCGGCTTCACCGAACTCGGCGAATCAAAAGCCGCGATCATCGTCGGCGCGATCGTGTGGATCGCGCTGATGACGTGGATCTGCTATCGGGGCATCGAGCTCTCCGCTGCCATTCAGCGGGCGCTGCTCGGCATCGAGGTGTTCATCCTCGCGCTCTTCTCGGTCGTCGCGTTCATCAAGATCTACGGCAGTCATCCGCCGAGCGGATCGATCAAGCCCTCGATCGGCTGGATCAACCCGTTCGCAATGAACTTCGGCGACCTGCTCGACGCGATCCTGCTCGGGGTGTTCATCTACTGGGGCTGGGACTCCGGCGTGGCGGTCAACGAGGAGTCCGAGAACCCCGCCGAGGGGCCCGGCAAGGCTGCGGTCGTCTCGACGCTCCTGCTGCTGGTCATCTACGTGCTCGTCTCGGGGGCCGCCCAGGCCTTCCACGGCACCGGGTTCCTGACCAACGAAGCCAACCAGAGCGACATCCTCAGCGCGCTCGGCAAGGGCGTGCTCGGCGGCACACTCGACAAGCTGCTGATCATCACCGTGCTCACTTCCGCGTCCGCGTCGACCCAGACGACGATCCTCCCCACCGCCCGCACGACGCTGTCGATGGCCCACTGGAAAGCGGTCACGAACCTGCTGTCGCGCATGCACAAGCGCTATATGACCCCGACCGTCTCGACCCTCGGCTTCGGCGCGCTGTCGATCGCCATCACGGTCCCCCTGCTCGTGCTCTCCGAAAGCGTCCTGGAAGACTCGATCACCGCGATCGGCTTTCCGATCTGCTTCTACTACGGCTTGACAGGAGTCGCCTGCGCGGTCTACTACCGCCGCGAGCTGATCAAGAGCCTGCGCAGCTTCCTGCTGCTCGGCGCCGGACCGCTGATCGGCGGGCTGATCCTGTTGGGGGTCGGGTTCAAGGCGGCGTTCTACTATGGGCACGCCGCAAACGTCTCATCAAAGCCGATCCTCGGCATCACGCTGCCGCTGTGGCTGGGCATCGGCGGAATGATCCTCGGTGTCGTGGTCATGCTCATCTCGAGGCCCTACTTCCGCGAGTACTTCTCGCGCAAGGCCGAAGTGGCCTCGCCGGGCATCCTCGATCGACCGCCGTCGCCGGTGCTGCCGGCGCCGGTGGACTTCTGAGCTTGGGGGCAACGGGGGCCACAGGGCACGGCGCGCGGGAGGGGACACCGCGCGCCGTGCGACCCTCGAGCCGCGAGCTCAGCCGCCGGTCACCTCGGCAAGGTCCAGCGAGCTGGCGATCGTGTGGAACTTGACGTCGGGGGGCGCAACGATCGTCGCGGGTATCGCCTGCAGGAATTCCTGGACGTGCGCCGTCGCGAAGTGCCGTTTGAGCGCCTCGTCGCTGTCCCATTCCTCCACGAACACGAGCTCGTTGTCGATCTCGGTGTCCTCGTACAGGCGGTAGCTGATGCAGCCCGCCTCGGCGCGCGACGCCGCGGCGACGGTCTGCCCAACCCGCATCAACGCCTCGCGCTTGGCCGCATCGGTCCTGACTCGTCCGACTACGACGATCATCGAGTCTCCTCTCGGTCGCTGGTCACGAGCGACCAGTCCGTGAGACGGTCGCATGCGCAGGCTATCCGCCCTCCAGCGCCTCCGACGCCTGCAGCCACGACGTCTCGAGCGCTTCGCGCTCGGCGACTAGGCGCTCGAGATCCGATTGCAGCGTGGCCAGTCGGGCATGATCGCTGGCGTTCGCGCTCATCTGCGCGATCAGCGTCCGCTCGTGCTCTGACAGCCGCTCGATGTCTGCTTCCAGTCGCAGGAGCGCTCGTTCGGAGCGCTGTGTCTCCTTGCGTGCCGCGCGTATCTGTGCTCCTGCGGGCACCCGCTCCTGGGGACGCCTGCCGGCGGGCCGCCGCTGGGCTGCATCGCGGCGCTGGTCGATGTACTGGTCGATCCCTCCCGGGAGGTGGCGGATCGCGCCCTGAGCGGTGAGGGCGTATACGTCGTCGCACACTCGCTCGACGAAGTAGCGGTCGTGGCTGACCACCACGAGCGTCCCGGGCCAGCTGTCGAGCAGATCCTCGAGCGCCGTGAGGGTGTCGATGTCGAGGTCGTTGGTGGGCTCGTCCAGCAGCAGCACGTTCGGCTCTGCCATCAGCAGGCGCATCAGCGCCAGCCGCCTGCGCTCTCCGCCGGAGAGCTCGCGCACGGGCGTGCGCGCCTTCTCGCCGCGAAAGCCGAAGCGATCGCACAGCAGCGCCGCGGTGATCTCCCTGCCGTCGCTGAGGATCGCGTGGCCGCGCACCTCCTCGAGCGCCTCCAGCACACCGAGCTCGCCGGAGACCTCAACGCTGTCCTGGGAGAGGTGCGCCACCCTGACCGTCGAGCCTCGCTCCACCCTGCCCGACGTCGGCGCCAGCTCGTTGGCGAGGAGCTTCACCAGCGATGTCTTGCCCGACCCGTTGACCCCCACGACCGCCACGCGGTCACCCGGCCCGAGGCGCAAGGTCAGATCGCGCAGCACGTCCCTGGCGCCGAGCGTGAGCGACACGTCCACCGCGTCGAGCACCTTCTCGCCGAGGCGCGCGGTGGCGAAGCGCAGCAGCTCGGCGCGGTCGCGCGCCTGCGGCTCGTCGGCGATCAGGGCGTTCGCGGCGTCGATGCGGAACTTCGGCTTGGAGGTGCGCGCCGGTGGCCCGCGCCGCAGCCAGGCGAGCTCCTTGCGCACCAGCTGCCGGCGTCTGTCCTCGCGCGCGGACGCTTGGCGTTCGCGCTCGGCGCGGGCAAGGACATATGACGCGTAGCCTCCCTCGTACTGGTGGACCGCCGTGTCGGAGATCTCCCACGTAGACGTGCACACGGCGTCCAGGAACCAGCGGTCATGGGTAACCACCAGCATCGAGCCGCGCCGCGCCGCCAGGTGGCGGGCCAGCCAGTCGACGCCTTCCACGTCCAGGTGGTTGGTCGGCTCATCGAGCAGCAGCAGCTCGGGCGCACCGAGCAACAGGCGCGCCAGGGCGACGCGCCGACGCTCGCCACCGGACAGGCCCGCGATGGGCGTGTCCATGCCTGCGGAGAAGAGAAGCAACTCCACGCCACCCATCAGTCCGTCGAGCACGTTCCTGAATGCGCTGTCTCCCGCCCATTCGTGTTCGGCGCGCCCGCCGATGAGCGTCTCGCGGATCGTTCGCTTCTCGTCGAGCTCGTCGCGCTGGCCCAGCAGCGCCAGCTCGAGGTCGCCCGTGCGAATGAGCACGCCCGCGTCCGGCTCCTCCACGCCGGCGATCAGCCACAGGAGCGTTGACTTGCCGCTGCCATTGGCGCCCACCAGGCCGATGCGCTCGCCCGCGGACACCCCGAGCGTGACGTCGCGCAGCACCGATCGGCTGCCATAGCCCTTCTCAACGGCGTTCAGGTTGAGGAGGTTGCGAGGAGTCGGCATCTGGCCCATCCTGGCGAATCACCAAACCGAGCGCACGACGCAACTCGTCCAGCCCCAGCCCTCGACCCCACGCGCCGCGTGGGATGGGCCGTGATTCTCAGGGACGCGTAGCCGATAGGGGGATACGTCGGATGCCCGCGACTTCCTCGAAGCCTCGGTCAAAGGTCAAGATCTCCGCGATTTGACGGCGGCGCATCACCGCGGCGTGGACTGCGTCGCGCGCCGACAGTCTTAGGTGAGACTGAGCGAGATCCTTGGCCAGCAACACGTCCGCCTCCTCAACGGCGAACACGTCGTCGACGATCTCGCGCAGGGCATCGAATACCGGCTCGATCGCGTCGCGGCGATCCTCTGAGACGTAACGATGCAGGAGCTCTTGGAACACCTCGCTGCTGGTTGCCAGATGGCGTCGTTCGCTGGTCAATCGCTCGAGGACCCGCTGCACGTCGATCTTTCGGCTGGGGTCGTTGCCGACGATGTACATCGGGACGTTCGAGTCGACGAAGATCAAACGTCCTCAGCGCCTCCCATCCCGGCCTCGATCTCCGCCAGACGCGAGGCCTCCATCTCTGCCAGCAGCGTGTCCCCGTCGGCGGGTATCGGGAAGCTGTAACTGGCCGCCTTGCGGATGGCCGCGAGCTTGCGCTCGACGTCGCCGGTGGACACCTCGCGTCTGGCCCTTCTCAGAGACTGGCGCACCCACTCCGACGTAGTCAACCCAAGGACCTGAGCCGTGCGCTCGTAGTCTTCCAGCTCCTCGTCCTTTACGACCACCTGCAGCCTCTTACTCATACCAGTAGTATATCGCACTACCCAGCGAGTAATGGGTGCGTCAGACTTGCGGCACCTCCACCTGCCCGTGCGGCGACCCGTACTCCGCCAGCAACTCTAGGAACGGCTTGGGTGCAAACGCCTCGGGACCGAGCACGCCCGCGCCCTTCCAGTCCCCACGATCGAGCAGCTCCAGCGCGACGGCCGGGTTGACCGCGGTCTGCCAGACGACGGCTTGGCTGGAGTACTCGCGCATCGTGGTCTCGTTGTCGACCACGTGATACAGGTAGGTCGAGCGCGGCTGGCCATCCTTGCCGGTTCCCGTCACCCACGTGCCCGCGCAGGTGCGTCCGCTCATGCGCTCGCCCAGCGTCGCCGGGTCGGGCAGCGCCGCGGCGACCACGTCGCGCGGGGCGACCTGCACACCGCGCACGGACACCGGCTCGGTCGAGTCCAGGCCCAGTTTGTGCAGCGTGGAGAGCACGTCGATGAACTCCTGCCCGAGGCCGTACTTGAACGTGACGCGCTCGCACTTGACCCAGCGGGGGATCAGCACGACCTCCTCATGCTCCACGTTGACGCACTCGACCGGCCCGATCCCCTCGGGGAACTCGAACACCTCGGGCTCTGAGAACGGCGCGGTCGTGTAGAAGCCGCGCTCGCGCTCCCAGATCAGCGGCGGGTTCAGGCACTCCTCGATGGTGGTCCAGATCGAGAACGTGGGCGCGAAGTCATAGCCCTCGACCACCAGGTCGGCGCCGTCGCGAACGCCCACTTCGTCGATCGCAGAGAACAGCTCGTCGGCGGCATAGCGGGCGAACACATCCGACAGGCCTGGCTCCACGCCGATCCCCACGAGCGCCAGCAGTCCCGCGCTCTGCCAGCGCTCGTGCTCGGCCAGCTGGCGATCGCCGAGCATCTCGCCAGACTGCTCGTAGGGGCGCTCGGGGTGGGGATGGGACAGTGTCATCGCCATGTCCAGGTAGGTCACCCTGGCGTCGAACGCGGCGCCGAAGATCGGCTCGTTGAAGCGGGGGTCACAGGCGTTGAGCACCGCGTCGGGCCGCACGCGCTCGATCAGCGCCACGAGCTCCTCGCGGATGGATGCATCCACGCGCTCTGCCGCGAAGCGGTCGGGCTCTGCCAGCCGCTCGGCGGCCGCTTGCGCTCGCTCGAGCGCGACATCCGCCAGCACGACCCGCTCGAAGACCTCGCGCCGTTGTGCGATCGCCGCAAAGGCCGCGCCCACGCCGCCTGCTCCAACCACGAGGACCCTCATCCCGGCCAGTCTTGCGCAAAGGACAAGCTCGCAATGTCACAAGCATTGCGCGCCAGTGCGCCGCAATGGCGCAGGTCGCTGGCGTAAACTGCCTCGATCCGCGCGGTCCCCAACACCACCAGGCCATGAGCACCGGCCTCCCCAGCCCTCCTCGCACGCCCCCCGGATCGCCCGCGCCCACGGGCGCCTCGCCCCAGACCGCGCCCGGCGCGCCCGGGCGCGAGCGGATCACGGGGCGTGACCGTGCAGCACGACGAGACGGCTCGGCCGGCGCAACGCAACGCTGGGCCTCCTCGCCGGCGCTCGCCCGCGGCGAGCTCCTGCTCATGGCCCTCGCCGGCGTGCTGCTGGCCGTGATCACCAGCTGGCCGCTCGTGCTGCACCTGCCCAGCCGCATCGCGCCGGACCTCGGCGACCCGGTGCGGACCGCGTGGCAGATCGCCTGGGTGGGGCACGCGATGCTGCACGACCCGCTGCACATCTTCGACTCGAACACCTTCTACCCGCACCCGCTCAGCCTCGCCTTCTCGGACTCGCTGCTCGGTTACGGTCCCGCGGCCTTCTTCGGCTCGGGCACCGTTGCCACGCTCGTCCGCTACAACCTGCTGTTCCTGTGGGCCTGGTCGCTGTGCTTCGCCGGCGCCTATCTGCTCGCGCGCGAGCTCGGTCTGCGCAAGCTCGGCGGCGCCGCAGCCGGCGTCGCGTTCGCCTACGCGCCCTACCGGGTCACCGAGGCCGGCCACCTGCACGTGATCTCCTCCGGCGGGCTGCCGCTGGCGCTGTTCCTGCTGCTGCGCGGCTACCGGCGCTCTTCGCGCAAGCTCGTGCTGGCCGGCTGGCTGGTGTCCGCCTGGCAGGTCAGCCTCGGCTTCACGCTCGGCTTGCAGTACACCTACCTGCTCGCCCTGCTCGCGCTGGTCGCGCTCGCCTACTGGTGGCGCGGACGCCTCATCCCCGGTGAGGCTTGGCGCACGACCGGACCGGGACGCGGGCCGCTGATACCGCGCCAGCTGCTGGCGGTGACGCTCGTCGGGATGGCCGTGCTGGGAGCCGTGACCGTCTATGAGGCGCGGCCCTACCTGCAGGTGGCCAACGACTACCCCACCGCCAAGCGCACGATCAAGGAAGTGGAAACGTACTCCTCCGGCCCCGCCGCGCTCCTGTCCGCCTCGTCGGAGAACCGCGTGTGGGGTAGCGTGACCGCGGGCGCGCGCGCGAAAGTGCATTCAAAGAACGAGGACGTGTATTTCCCCGGCGGCGTCATCCTCGCGCTCGCGCTGGTCGGCCTGCTCGCGGGCGGCGCGGGCGGGCTGGCGCGCAAACGGCGGCAGGGTAGCCACGACACACCCGGCGACGACCACGCCCGCAACCCGTTCACGCGGCGCCTGCGCGTCGGCCTGTTGATCGGGATCGTGACCTGCTCGGTGCTCGCCATGGGACTCGGCCTGACCGGAGCGGGCTATCCGTATCGCCTGCTGTTCGATTACGCGCCCGGCTGGGACGGCGTGCGCGTGCCGGGCCGCATCTTCACCCTGGCCACTCTCTTCTACGCGCTGCTCGCCGCCGCCGGCGTGCAGCTGCTCGTGGCGCGCATCAGACCGTGGGCCGGACGTATGGCGCTGCCGGCCGTGCCCGTTCTGCTGGGTGCAGTGCTCGTCCTCGTCGTGCTCGGCGAAGGGGCGGGACACCTCGGCCACCCCGTCGTGCCCCAGCCCGCGCGCGCTGAGATCGGGCTGCCCGGGCCGATCATCGACCTGCCGACCGACGGAGCGCTCGACCGCGTGTGGCAGTACTTCTCCACCGACGGCTTCCCCAAGATCGCCAACGGCGAGAGCACCTTCGACATACCAGCCGAGGACGACCTGCGCGGCGGCATGAACGGCTTCCCCGACCTCGCGAGCGTGGAGAAGCTGCGCTACTACGGCATCCGCACGGTTGTGCTGCACACGCAGATCCCCAAGGGTCTGCCGCCAGAGCAGGGCTGGGTGGTCGCCGAGCCGCCCAACCCGCAAGCGGCCGCCCGCAAGCCGATCGCCGGCCTGGGTATCACCCGCCGTCAGGTCGGCTCGGTAGCGATCTACGAGATCGGCCCAGGGCCCAAGGCCCTCCACGGCACCGATTGATGACGCGCCCGCGCATCGCGCTGGCGGCGGTCCTGCTGGTGGGCCTGGCGTCGGCGGTGATGATCCAGAGCTTTTCCTGGAACCAGACCTCCCACTACGACCTGACGCGCGCGCTGAACGACGACAGCACGACGATCGACCAGTATCAGGCCAACACCGGCGACAAGGTGTTCTACAAGGGGCACTACTACTCCGCCCGTGCGCCCGGGCTGGCGCTGTTCGTGCTGCCGTTCTACGACACGCTGAACCTCCTCGACGCCGAATCGTGGACGCGCGCGCACGTGGCACCGCCGAACCATCCGGGCGACGAGATGATCTACCTGATCGGCCTGTGGGGCAACGTGCTGCCGGGCCTGTTGCTGCTGCTGCTGGTGTGGCGCGTCGCCGAGCGCTTCGAGCCCGGCTACGGCGTGGCGGCAGCAGTGGTGCTCGGACTGGGGACGATGGCGCTGGCGCTCTCGCAGCTGTTGTTCTCGCACATGTTCACCACGTTCCTATGCTTCGCCGCGTTCTGGCTGATGCTGCGCGAGCGCGAGGGCCCGCCCAGCGCGACGCTGCTGGCGCTGGCCGGCCTGGCGATGGGCTATGCGTTCTCCTCGGAGTACCCGACGTTCTTTGCTGCTGTCGTGCTGGGCCTGTTCCTGCTGTCGCGCAGGGACTCACTGACGCCGCTGGGAGTGCTGCGCCGCGGCGGCGCGTACGTGGCGGGCGGCCTGGTCGGCATCGTGCCGCTGCTGCTCTACAACCACTACGCGTTTCACTCGTTCACGCACCTAGCCTACTCGGACGTGCCACGCCAGCAGAAAGGCTTCTTCGGGATCGGCGCGCCGAGCCCGAGGGTGCTGATCACGCTGCTGTTGGACTCACGCGGCCTGCTGACCATCTCCCCCGTGCTGATCATGGGCGCGATCGGGACCGTGCTGCTGTACAAGCGCGCCAAGCGCGCCGAGGCGCTGACGATCGGCGGCATCTGCCTGTGCTACCTGCTGTACAACTCCGGCTACTACCTGCCCTTCGGCGGCGGCTTTGAGGGCCCGCGCTTCCTGGACACGCTGCTGCCGTTCCTGGCCTTCCCGATCGCCCTGTCGCTCAAGCGCTTCCCCGGCCCCACGATCGCGCTTGCGGCGGTTTCGATCACGACGACCGTGATCGCCACGATCACGCATCCGCTGGTCGGCTATGAGAACGAGACGGTCACCTGGATGCGCTACCTGTCCAAAGGGTTCTTCCAGCCGACGATCGCCTCTGCGTACGGCCTCGGGCGCGGCTGGGGCGGCATCTGGCCGTTCTTGTTGGCGGCCGGCGCAGCGGTGCTGGCGGCCGCCTGGGCGACGCCCCGGTTGCGGCTTTCGGCGCCGGCCCTGCGTGGAGGCGTGCTGGCCCTGGGGGGATGGGCGCTGTTCGCGGCGCTCGCGCCAACGCTGCTGCGGATCGACCACGCCGGCCTGCAGAGCATCTACAACGCCGGCGACCACACCGCGTTCAACCTCACGCTGCACTCGGGCGCCACCTATCCGCTGAAGACCCTCGCCCCGGTCGCCGCCGCGGTCGGCCTGCTGGCGTTGGCTGCGATGGCGCTCTTGCGCCACGACCCAGGTCCGCCGCGCCAGCGCCGGCGCACGAGCGCCGATGTGCACTCGAGCCCGGTGCTCAGCCGCTAGGAACCTCTTTCAAAAAGATCGGCACGCCCGGATGCGCCCCTGGACGCGGCGCTGGATCGCCACGTGCCGGCTTGCCCG
>Ga0209420_1000138_pt1 | contig 45273 bp, 30 predicted proteins | sample BlaSpr_A8_OM1_O1_FD_187972 | JGI IMG/M metagenome (GOLD analysis project Ga0209420, IMG submission 187972) | Forest soil microbial communities from Thunder Bay, Ontario, Canada - Black Spruce, Ontario site 2_A8_OM1_O1 (SPAdes) (version 2) | ecosystem: Environmental > Terrestrial > Soil > Boreal...
CAGCGGGGACCGGTGTTAGTTACGGTCGAATACACGGTCATCCCAGAACGCGAGGCGGAGTTCGTGGCGGCGATCCGTCAATATGGTCGCATACGACGTCGCGATGGCGCATATCGATGGGGGATCTTTCGTGATACTGAAGTCGCGGATCGATATCTGGAGATATTTCTCGTGAATTCGTGGGCAGAACATCTGCGTCAACACGAACGGCAGACCCAAGCGGACCGCCAGGTGGAGCAACGCCTATTCAGCTACGTCGCTCCCGACCCGAAGGTACGTCATCTGATCTACGCGAATTCAATAGAAACATAGCCGGAACAGACGACGGCGGCGACGGCGGCGCCGCTTTGCCGAACCTGCGCTCCGGTGCTAGACTGCGCGCATGGCTGGCAAAAAGAAAACCACGAAGAAGGCGAAAAAAACTGCCCACAAGAAGGCGACACCAACGACGGTGAAGAGACGCTCTAAGAAGTTGACGAAGAAGAAACCTGCGCCGAAGAGGGCAGAACAAAAGAGAGCTGCGGCTAAGAAACAGCCTCGGAAGAAAGGCAAGAGTGTGGCCGAGTTGGCGTTCTCACCCGAACCTGGAGGATCGCGTTCGGGTGGACAGTCCGGAGATTTACAGGGGTTGTCCCGCCTCGAAGCTGCCGATTCGGAGAGCGTTGACGAGCTGATCCAGGAAGGGAATGCATTCGAAGCCGACGTCGTGGCTGGTGTCGAACGCGCTGACAACACTGACGAGCAGGAAGTTCGCACGCACGAGGTGCCGGAGGACGATGTTCCTGGCGAATATCTGGACAAAGAATAAGGCGGCGCATCCCGGCGGTACTCTCGATACAGGGACGGTACAACGACAACCTGTACCTTGGTGTTCTCCGAAGTCATGGTTTTGACGACGATCGCTGCACCGCCATCGTGTGTGCCACTCGTGTGCCACACCTCGCACCGCTGGCACATGGAACCTGCGATTGTGCGGCTGACTATGAATCACTTGGAATCCGCAGTTTTCCTGAGGTCTTTTGGCGATCCGGTGTGTCAGTGGTGGGCCAGATTTTAGCTAATTGCCTGGCTCTGGCGGCGCGGGCCACCGATTCGCGGCAATAGGACAAAGGATCAGTAGCCGCGGCGCATGGCACTCCTGCAAACGCCTACCATGCGAATCGACAGTCGGACCGCGTTAATAATCCGGTCTAGAATTTTTCGAAGAAATGGGCGGTTTTCTTGCCGGCTTCTTCAGTGTAGTAGACGGTGACCTTAGTTGTCTTCTCGGCTCCCTTGGAAATGTCCTTACCCGCATCGGCGGCTGCGTGACCGGATAGCTTAAATGTTTCTTCTGTGCCGTCTGCAGTTTTGACTGCCATGATCTTGGTACTGCGATCGATATGCGTAACAGTTCCGTCGATTGATTTGACGCCCTCCTTCCCGACGTCATCGACCTCAACAGCTGTCTTCTCGGTGCCCTTTACCGTGTAGTGGGCTACGACATCTGTGCCTTCCTTCAGCCCGCGAAAAGAGTCTGCGCTGCCCACAGCTGTGTCGTGCGCACCCGCTTCGACACCATGCACAGTGGTCTTGTCGACAACCTTGATTGTATGCTCGCTGCCGTCCTTGGTCTTCACGACCATGGCTTTGGTCCCCGAATCCAGCTTGGTAATCGTTCCGTGAACAGCAGTGACGACGTCCTGTGCGGCCCAGACCAGAGCACTCAAGAGGAGAAGCGCGCAGGATACACAAATAGCGTTTTGGTTTTTCATTTCCGGCTCCCTAAAACTTGATCGGAATTTGCTTTCTCAGCCGAGGGCCTGAATACGGAAGCTCCGCCTGCTCTAAGACGCGTCGCAGCTCCGCATTGCGGATCATAACATGGCAACGTGAGACACCCAAGGATCCAAGATCGGTCTGGTCTCGGGCCATTTCTATGCTCTAACCAGAATGCATACGACCGAGATTTCCTGCAACCCAAATACCATAGTCGCTACCCTGGCCTTTTTGAACGTCCCCGAGGGTGTCCTCTTCGACGCGGAACTCATTGGCCATCGTTTCATTCGTGGTGCTTGAGCACCTTCCCACACAAGGACGATTCGCCAAGGCGCACCGAGGGTGAGGAATAAGATGGGAACATCGCTCCCAAGCGCATCTAGACGGCCGGAGACGAACTTTGTAATGCTCCGCAAAAGAAACTCCCTGTCTTCTACATCTGTCGAATGCTGGTGAGGCAGTACTCATGGGGCATGTCAATCAGAACCGCTTTCACGGCATTGAGTGGCCGGGACGCTTGGTCTGAACGATCTTCCATTAGCGCTCATACACACGGCACAGCGAGTTATGGCTTGTTGTTTGGTGGAGTCTTGGAAATCAATTCTTTTTGGGACGGAATCTGTGAGGTATCCCAACCCCCGCCCAACGCTTCGATTAGTTGGACGCTGGCTGTCATTTGCTGCATCCGCAGATTGACGGCCGTCTGCTGATTGCTCAATAACGTGGTTTGAGCGGTAATCACATTGAGGTAAGGATCGATTCCCAATTTGTATCGGTCGGTGGAGACTGTAAGATTTCTTTGTGCCGATTTCACGGCAGCGTCCTGTTGCTGAATCTCCTGCGAGAGGATTCGCAGGGCAGCCAGGTTGTCTTCGACCTGCTGAAATGCCGTCAACACGGTTTGCCGGTAGTTGGCTACCGTCTGGTCAAGAGCGGCTTGAAACTGCTGAACCGTCGCCCTCCGCAGACCCGCGTCGAAAAGCGTTTCTGCCAGAGCTGGTCCGGCGGACCAGACGCGGGCTGGCCACGTCAGCCAGCTTGCGATGGAGTCGCTTTCGAATCCTGCCGTCCCGCTCAGGGTAACGGTGGGGAAATATGCGACTTTTGCGATGCCGATCTGCGCATTGGCTTGGGCCATGAGCCGCTCACTGGCGGCTATGTCAGGACGCCGCTCCAGCAGTTGCGACGGAACCCCAAAAGGAATTGCCGGCGGCTTGGCTTTCAAGGGCTCGACTGGAATCAAGAAGGTCGAGGCTGGCTGACCGACGAGAAGGGCAATCGCGTGCTCGAACTGGGCCCGCGCGATGCCCACATTCGTATCCTGTGCCTCCGTCGTTTCCAGTTGGGTCTCTGCCTGCGCGACAGCTTCGTCGGAATCGATGCCGGTGTCGTAGAGTGCCTGCGTGAGCCGGAGAGACTCCCGATAAGCCACCACGGTGGAGTCCAGGAGCTGCTTGAGTGCGTCCTGGGTGCGGAGTTCGTAGTAATCGACGGCCACTTCCGCCTGCGCAGTTAATCGCGTGTTTTCCACATCCGCTGCGCTGGATTGCGCGGAGGCCACGTTGCTTCTCACCGTGTTCCGAACGCGGCCGAAGAGGTCGGGTGTCCAGGAGGCATCGAATGGCAGCGAGTATTCCGTGTATTGAACGGCCGATATGCTGGAAGAACTCGAAGAAGAAGACGATGAAGACGAAGACGAGGACGTGCTGAACGTGCGGTTCGCCGTAATGCTGGGGTTCGTCGTCACCGTTGGAAAGTATTGCGTCCGTGCCTGCCGCACCAGAGCACGCGCTTGAACAAAGCTGGCGAACGATGCCGCGATATTCTGATTGGAAATATTGACTTGCTCCTCCAGCGCGCTCAGCTCGGGATCGCCAAAAATCTCCCACCACTTGCCGTGAAGTGCGGCGTCTTGTGGCTGAGCCTCTTTCCAACCGTCGGTTTCTGTGAAGTTTTCCGGGGTCAGCTCCTTGTAGGCTGGCGGAGCCGGGGTTGGAGGCACCTTATATTTTGGCCCCACCGTGCATCCACAAGTCAGCAAGAAAAGAAAAGAGGAAGTCACTGTGGATATCTTTCTCGCTCGCGACCCAGAACGCGGGCGTCTCCACACCAAGGCGTTCACATTTGCTCCTGCTGTCATCCCATGCTCTCCTGCGGAGCACCGCTCGAGTCTCTCTGGCCGGACTGCTCCCACCAGAGTCGCAATCGATCGAGGTACAGATAGACCACAGGCGTCGTGTAGAGAGTAAGCATCTGGCTCATAATCAGGCCACCGATGATGGTGATACCGAGAGGTCGTCTTAGTTCCGATCCGGTTCCGGTTCCGAAGGCAAGCGGGACTGCTCCCAGCAGGGCGGCCATCGTGGTCATCAGAATCGGCCGAAACCGAAGCAGGCAGGCCTGGAAGATGGCGTCTTTCGGGCTCTTGCCTTCCGTGCGTTCGGCCGCAAGTGCAAAGTCGATCATAAGAATCGCATTCTTCTTTACGATGCCGATGAGCAAGATGATGCCAATCAGCGCGACAATGCTCAGATCTGTATGAAAGATCATCAGCGCCAGGACGGCACCCACGCCGGCGGAGGGCAGGGTCGAGAGGATCGTAATCGGGTGGATGAAGCTTTCGTAGAGAATGCCGAGCACGATATAAACAGCCAACAAGGCGGTAATAATCAGCATGGGTTGGGTTGAAAGCGAGGACTGAAAGGCCTGCATCGTCCCCGAAAACATTCCGTGAATCGTGTCAGGCATGCCAATCTTATCTTCCATTTGAAGCACGGAGCGGGTGGCGTCACTGAGGGCGACGCCGGGTGCGAGATTGAACGAAACTGTCACCGACGGGAATTGGCCCTGATGATTCACGGCGAGCGGAGCCGTCCTGGACTCCAAGTGCGTGACGGCACTCAGGGGAACAACTCCGCCGGTCGGTGAATTGATGTAGACATCGTTCAGGCCTTGCGGGCTTTGCCAGTACTGCGGGGCTACTTCCATTACGACGTAGTACTGGTTCAGCGGCGTGTACATGGTTGAGACCAGCGCCTGCCCAAACGCATCGTAGAGCGTACTGTCGATCAGCTGCGGCGTAATCTGCATCCGGGACGCCGTCGTACGGTCGTAAACCAGAGAAGCCTCAAGACCGCTGTTCTGCTGATCCGTGTTGACATCGGTGAGCAGGGGGAGCTTGCGCATCTGCTGCAAAAGAACCGGCCCCCACTTCACCAACTCCTCCACGTTGTCGCTCTGGATGGTGTATTGGAATTGCGCATTGCTCTGCCTTCCGCCAATACGCAGGTCCTGGCCGGCCTGGATGAAAACGGTGGCGCCGGGCAGCGAGGTCAGTTTCGGTCGCAAGCGGTCGATGACCGCACTGGCGCTGATGTGGCGTTGCTCCAGGGGCTTCAGCCCAATGTAGACAAAACCGCTATTCACTGCGCCGTTGCCGCCTGTGAACGCCATTGCGTTTTGCACGGAAGGATCGGTCTTGATCAGATCCACAAATCTCCGGGTCAACGAATCCATCGCCTGATAGGAAATGTCTTGCGCTCCCTGTATCCCGCCGAAGATCGTGCCATTGTCCTGCTGGGGGAAGAAGCCTTTGGGCACGATGACCAGAAGATAGACGTTGACGCCAATGGTGAGAAAAAGGACGGACAGAGTAAATGCCGGATGACGCAGCACCCAGGCCAGGCTGGTTTCATAAGTCTTGAGGACAAAGTCAAAAAACTTTTCGCTGGCGCGGTAGAGTCGGCCATGCTCTTCCTCGGATTGGTGCTTGAGGAGCCGCGAGCACAACATGGGCGTAGTAGTGAGGGAAACGGCCAACGACATGGCGATCGCGACCGAAAGAGTGACGGCAAACTCGCGGAACAGACGCCCCACAATGCCGCCCATCATGAGGATCGGGATGAACACGGCAATGAGCGACACACTGATGGAGAGTACGGTGAAACCGATTTCCTTTGCGCCGCGCAGGGCGGCTTCCATCGGCCGCACACCGAGCTCGAGGTACCGCGAAATGTTTTCGATGACCACGATCGCATCGTCGACCACAAAGCCGGTCGAGATGGTGAGAGCCATCAGCGACAGGTTGTCCAGGCTGTAGCCCAGCAGGTACATAACCCCGAATGTTCCGATGAGGGAGACCGGAACGGCCACGCTCGGAATGAAAGTTGCGCGCGCATTCCGCAGGAAAAAGAACACAACCAGAATGACCAGAACGATCGATATGATCAGGGTTCGCTCGACATCCCGTACCGAGGCCCGGATGGTCGTTGTACGATCCAGCACGACGGTGAGATCGATGGCGGTGGGAATCGAGGCTTTCAACGAAGGCACGGCGTCCTGAATGCGGTCGACCGTATCGATGATGTTTGCGCCCGGCATTCGATACACGATGACCAGCACGGCGGGCTTTCCATTGACGTATCCGGTCGCCCGTATGTTTTGCGTCGAGTCCTGGACGTCCGCGATGTCGGACAGTTTGATAGCGGCGCCGTTGTGGTAGCCCACAATCAATGGCTTGTAGTAGTCAGCCTTAAGCAATTGATCATTGGTGGTGATGTCGGCCGTGGTCTGGTCGTTGGCAATCGTGCCCTTGGCCTCGTTGGCATTCTGCGCATTCAACATACTGGCCACGGTCTGCAGGCCGAGCCCGTAGCTGTTCAACTGCGTCGGATTTAACTCGACCCGCACCGCCGGCAAGGAACTGCCCCCCACGTTGACCTGCCCCACACCCTGAATCTGCGAGAGCCTCTGCTGCATGATCGTCGAGGCTGCGTCGTACAGAGTTCCGCGATCGTAGACCGTTGAGGTCAGGCCAAAAATCATGATCGGGGCATCGGCGGGATTCACTTTTCGATAGGTTGGGTTGGCCGGCAGATTGGTGGGCAGATAACTGCGCGCTGCGTTGATGGCCGCCTGAACGTCTCTTGCGGCGCCATTGATGTCGCGATTCAGATCAAACTGCAGTGTGATGCTGGTTGTGCCCAGATAGCTCGACGACGTCATCTCGGTAACCCCGGCAATGCGGCCAAATTGCCGCTCGAGAGGAGTGGCCACCGAAGACGCCATGATCTCGGGACTCGCGCCCGGTAATTGCGCAGACACCGAGATGGTTGGGAAATCAATCTGCGGAAGAGGCGAAACGGGCAGGAAATTGAAGGCCACCGCCCCAGCCAGGGCGATCGCCACCGTCAGCAAGGTCGTGGCTACCGGCCGATGAATGAATGGAGAGGACAGACTCATCGCTAGTCGCCGGCGGAAGCCGCCTCCATGCCGCCCTCCTGGCTGGCGTGCGATCCAAGGAATTTCAAAGCCAGGCGGTCGAAGAAGATATAAATAACCGGGGTGGTATACAAGGTCAGAACTTGGCTCAAAAGCAATCCACCCACCATCGAGATGCCGAGCGGCCGGCGCAACTCCGACCCGATTCCCGTGCCGAGCGCGAGTGGCAGGCCGCCGAGCAGTGCCGCCATGGTCGTCATCATGATCGGGCGGAAGCGCAACAGAGACGCCTGGTAGATGGCTTCTTCCGGATGCTTGCCCGCCTTGCGCTCGGCTTCGAGGGCAAAATCAACCATCATGATTCCGTTCTTTTTGACGATGCCGATCAGCAGGATGATGCCGATCAATGCCACAACGCTGAGTTCTGTCCGGGTGATCATCAGCGCCAGGCACGCTCCCACGCCGGCCGAGGGCAGCGTCGACAAAATCGTGATCGGATGGATATAGCTCTCATACAAAACGCCGAGCACGATGTAGACGGTGACTAGTGCCGCCAAAATCAGCAACGGTTCATTGGCCAGCGAGCTCTGGAACGAAGCCGCCGTGCCCTGGAACGCTCCCTGAATGCTGAGTGGCATATTGAGCTCGTCCTTCACTCGGTTGATCGCTTCGGTGGCCTCCCCCAGAGACGCGCTGGGCGAAAGGTTGAACGAAATTGTGACCACCGGAAACTGCCCCTGGTGATTGACGGAGAGCGGCGCGCTCCTCGACTCAAAGTGAGTAAAGGTACCCAGCGGCACAGCTCCTCCATTGACGGCAGTAATGGTAGGAGGAACGCTCGTTGTAGTTGCGGACGAAGAAGAACTGGAGGTCCCGATGGAAGAGCCGCTGCCCGCGGCCGTCAACACGCCGTTCGTGTTCGAACCCGTCGTGAGCGCCGAACTGGCGAGGGCGGAACGAACATAAATGTTCTGCAAATCGGCGGGATTCTTCTGGAAGGTTGGCAATGTTTCCAGAATGACGTGGTATTGGTTCAACTGGGTGTACTGCGTCAAGACCTGGCGTTGGCCGAAAGCGTCGTACAGAGTCTCATCGATCATCTGCGGTGAGATGCCCATGCGGGACGCAGTCACGCGATCGACCGTGAGCGCCGCCGCCAATCCGCTGGTCTGTTGGTCAGTCGCCACGTCCCGTAGTTCGGGCAACTCTTTCAGCTTGTCCACGAATTGTGTGGTCCACCGGTTCAGCTCGTTCCGATCCGGATCTTCCAGCGTGTACTGATACTGGGTGCGGCTGACGCGATCCTCCACCGTCAAGTCCTGAATTGGCTGCATGTAAAGCGTGATGCCGTCAATCTCAGCCAACTTCGGCTGCAACCGGCGAATCACGTCAGAAGCGTTGATCTTGCGCCGCTCCAGCGCCTTAAGGTTGATCTGAATGCGGCCGCTATTTAGGGTCGTGTTCGTGCCATCAACACCGATGAAGGATGACAGACTTTCGACGGCGGGGTCCTGGAGAATCTGCCGCGCCAACAACTGCTGCCGTCGGGCCATTTCAGGGAACGAGATCGTTTGTGGCGCCTCGGAAATTCCCTGGATGATGCCGGTATCCTGCACGGGGAAGAACCCCTTCGGCACGATAATGTAAAGCCAAACCGTTAGGACCAGAGTCCCGGCCGCGACCAGAAGAGTCTCTGGCTGATGCTTCAGAACCCAGCGCAGCGTCCGCCCATAAAACTCGATGATCTTGTTGAATACATTTTCCGAAGACTGATAGAAGCGCCCTTTCTGCGCTTCGGGCGTGTGGCGCAGAAATCGGGAGCACATCATCGGTGTGAGAGTAAGGGAGACGACAGCCGAGACCAGAATTGTCACGCTCAGTGTTATGGCGAACTCGCGGAACAAGCGCCCGACAACGTCGCCCATGAACAGAAGCGGAATCAGAACGGCGATCAGCGAGATGGTCAACGAGACGATGGTGAACCCAATCTGCTCCGATCCCTTCAGGGCAGCCTCGAGCGGACTGTCTCCCTCTTCAATGAAGCGAACGATGTTCTCGATCATCACGATGGCGTCGTCGACGACAAACCCGGTCGAAATCGTCAACGCCATCAAGGTCAGATTGTTGAGGCTGTAACCGGCCAGATACATCACCGCGAAAGTTCCGATCAGCGAGAGCGGGACCGCAACGCTGGGAATCACGGTCGCTGACAAGTTCCGCAGGAACAGAAAAATCACCATCACCACCAGACCCACGGTCAGCAACAGTTCAAACTCAACGTCTGCCACTGAGGCACGAATGGTCGTGGTACGGTCCGTAAGGACCGAGACTTGAAGGGCTGTCGGCAGATTGCTCTGCAGTGCCGGCAACAACTTCTGAATGCGATCAACGACTTGGATAATGTTGGCACCCGGTTGCCGTTGGATGTTCACGATGACAGCGGGAGTCGTATTCATCCAAGCCGCCTGCTTCACGTTTTCGACACCATCGACTACAGAAGCGACATCGGAAAGCACTACGGGGGCGCCGTTGTGATAGGCGACGACGACATTCTTAAAATCACCGCTGGTCAAAAGCTGGTCGTTGGCGTCGATCTGATAATCCTGCTGCGGGCCGTCAAAGTTCCCTTTGGCCTGGTCGAGGCTCGTCGCCTGCAGGGCGCTGCGTACATCTTCAAGATTGATGCCGTAGGAGGACAGAGCCGTCGGATTCACCTGAACACGTACTGCCGGTTTCTGACCGCCACTGATGCCGACCAAACCGACACCAGGAAGTTGCGCGATCTTCTGGGCGAAACGGGTGTCGGCCAGATCTTCGACCTGCGACAAAGGAATGGAGTCAGAGGATAGAGCCAGCGTCAAGATCGGCGCATCCGCCGGATTCGTCTTGCTGTAAACCGGCGGAACCGGGAGATCGGCCGGCAAGTAGGTTTGCGCTGCGTTGATTGCAGCCTGCACTTCCTGTTCGGCGACATCGATATTGAGGTTGAGCGTGAACTGCATCACGATGATCGAGCTGCTGTCAGAGCTCGTCGACGTCATTTGATTCAGCCCAGGCATCTCCCCGAATTGCCGCTCCAGCGGTGCGGTTACAGCGGATGCCATCACGTCAGGACTGGCGCCTGGGTAAAACGTGACCACTTGAATCGTGGGGTAGTCGACTTCCGGCAGTGCGGAAATCGGTAACTGAATATAGGCGACGATGCCCACCAGCAGAATCGCCGCCATGAGCAGCGACGTGGCCACCGGCCGCAGAATAAATGGACGAGAAGGACTCATTGACCACCCTGGACGGGCGGGCGGACAGTACCTTGTGCCGGGCGCACCGAGACCTTAATCCCGTCCTGCAGCTTGTCGAACCCGTTAACGGCAACAATTTCGCCTGCGTTCACACCTTGCACCGCGGCTGTGTCAGCGTCGGTCGTTCCCACGGTCACGGTACGGATAGAAGCAGTCTGGTCCTTCGTCAACACGTACACGTAGGCACCCTGAGCGTTGCGTTGGATGGCCGCGGTCGGAACCAGAGTTGCTCCCTGTTGCGTCTCAACGAGCAGGTGGGAGTTCACAAACTGGCTGGGAAAAAGGGCGTTGTCGCCATTAGGGAATTCCGCTTTCAACTTGACCGTGCCGGTGGTCGTGTCGATCTGGTTGTCCACAGTCAACAGGGAACCCTGGGCAATCTTCTTTTTCTGCTCCCGGTCGAACGCATCCACGGTCATGCGGTGTCCCGCCCGCAGCTGCTGCTGAATTTGCGGCAGATAATCTTCCGCAATGCTGAAAATCACCGTAATCGGCTGCAGCTGTGTGATGACCACCAGCGTGGTGGTGCTGTTCGCCTGAACGATATTGCCCGGATCCACCGGGCGAAGCCCGACCCGCCCGTCGATTGGTGAGGTAATGTGGCAGTAGACGAGGTTGACTTTCGCATTAGCCACGGCGCCTTCGTCGTTTTTGACCGTGCCTTCATCTTGTGCCACGATTTGCACCTGATCGTCATATTGCTGCTTGGCGATCGCGTTCCGATCCAAGGCCGCCTTGTAACGCTCCAGGTCGATGCGAGCTTCGTTAAGCACGGCTTGATCGTGGGCGAGTTGCCCCTGGGCTTGCGTCAACGCCGCCTCGTACGGCCGCGTATCGATTTCCACCAAAGAATCGCCCTTGTGAACCATCTGCCCTTCGCGATAGTTCACGCTCATGATCTGGCCCTGCACGCGGCTGGTCACGCTCACGGTGTACACCGGCGTCACCGTGCCAATGGCATCGATATAAACTCCGATGTCGCCGGTGCGGGCAGTCGCGGCAGAAACAGGAACGCTTCGCTGAGAGGAGGAGGCTCTCACCGTCGATTTCGCCGGCTGATGCTGGCGGAACATAAACCAGAGAGCCATGACGGCAAGAGCACAAACAAACCATGCCCATCTGGGGATTCGGCGGTGGGAGTGCTGTTTTGCTGCTGATCCTTGCTCCTTCTCGCTATCAGTCCTGTCTGCCAAGTCGTCCATTGCTTAGGTTGCCCCTCTGCTCTTTTGCTTTTTCGCACTTGCCGGCTTCGAATACGGAAACCCTGCTGACCCGCAGACCTTACCCTCTGATGTCGCGGTCGAACCTCAGGCCTGACAACGACCCGCTCGCTTGAGTCTATGCACTTGCTGTTTAAACTTGCGTAAAGATTTTGCGATGAGACGTAAAACTTCTTAGAGGGAGAATGTAAGCAGATCACCGACCGGGGCCTGCAACAAGTTCCGGCGAGAACACGATCGGCAAGCATTGTGCGGCCTTCACAGCCGCGAAGTGGCATTTGCTCCGGCCTAGATTTGTTTATGGATGTTTGCAGATCCTTACAAACCCTTACTGCGCTGTTTCCAAAGTGCGAGCATAATCAGCACTGAATCGTCAGCAAGCTGGCCGGACCGTCCAGTATGGATTCGGATTCGGTTCTCAGGGTGAGCGGACGAATGGATCGTTGTGACAGATTCGATCTCCGAGGGGCTTGCGTGTGAAAAGGATAGTGTCTCTTGCAATTCTCTTTGCTGCGCTCATCGAGTACGCGATCGAGCGCGCAAGGTTCGACCTATGGATCGTGACCGTTGCGATGGTGACGCTGTTGTGGAATCTCGTGGCCCGAGCCCTACGCTCTCGTGGGGAATCGCAAAGGCAAGATCACAATGTTTCCACCTCCGGGAAATAGTTTGTAATGTTCGATGAGGTGTCCGAGTACCAGATCTTCGAGTGAGGCTCAGTTGAGAGCAGGATTTTGGTATCTGTTGAGGTTGCCGCTCTTTGGTGCCGATGTCGGACAAGCTAAAACCAATCTTGTTCGCGCCACCGGGATCAATAGTGCCAAGCGGAGTAAAGCAACTTAGTCCCAGGCCACTTTCGTTGGCCGGTTTTGACGAGACCCCTGAGGATTTTGCGTTTCACGCGACTCCTGGCTGATGTGGGTAGCGTTCCGAGCTCGATCAACACCCTGCGCCCCGCGGGCAGCCTCTCGTTTCTGTTCCGTTGCTTCCGTACGGCCACACTATTCGCGTTCTTCGTTTCTGCACGACCTCAGAAACCACAGAGTTCGTCCTAGTGTTCTACCGGTCTGATGACTTGGCGGGAAAACTCTTCGCGGCGCGATTGATGGATTCGCGGACCAAGTCCAGGTTGGAGATTTGGTTTCTTGAGCGGAACATGATTTTGCAGCTCACCGAAGCAGCTCGCCTTAGGAGCTCCTCAGTTCTGTCTTCTCTAGCAGCAAGTGTGACGACTTGGCATGTGTTGGTCCCTGCCCTTTATGGATAGCTCTCCGGAGCAGATGCTCCGGGACGTGCTTCCATTCTCTCAAGATTGGACCGCGCGTGTTGGTAATTAGGCTGGATATCCAGTGTTTTGTTGTACATTTCAATAGCAAGGTTACGGCGTCCCATTTGCTCATACAACACTCCCAAATCAAAATACGCCGGAGCGTAAGACGAATTGTGCTCAATTGCCCTGGTGAGTTCCTTGCCAGCGGCAGCTAGGTTACCTTCTTGCAAGAACAATGCACCTAGATCGCAGTACGCGGAAGCTTGAGTAGGATCGACAGCTACGGCATGTCGATAAGCTTGCTCAGCGTCGGAGAAATTGCCCGAGCGTTGAAACATCGCTCCAAGACCGAGGATTGCCTCGACATCATTCGGTTTCAGAGCGATGGCATTTTCGTAAGCGTTCTTGGCTTGTTGGGTTAAGGCAAGTTGCAGATAAAGGTTTCCAAGATTCACCCAGGCATCAGGATCTTGGGGATCCAGCCTAATCGCCTTCTGGTATAAAGCTGCCGATTGAGGGTAATTGCCCTGACGCTGGAAAACGTTGGCAAGGTTTATGATCGCCGACGTGTAACCGGGATTGAGGCCAATAGCGCGCTGGTAATAGTCTGCCGCTCTTGAATTGTCTCCCCTCTCTGCGAATGCAAGCCCGAGATTATAGAGAAGCACCGAGCTTCTTGGCGTTGCTGCCAGCGACTTCGCGTATATCGAGATCTCTTGCCGCCAATCGAGTACCCGAGCGTTTAGACGCCAAACGCCCCACAACAACCACACAACGACTGTGCACAACGCTAGAGATCTTGTCCCGTTCTTGAGGCGAGACAAAAGCCCCACAATCGCTAAGACAAGACCCAGAGCAGCCAAATAGGTGTAGCGTTCGGCCATGCCTTGATAAATCGGTACGACTCCGCAAAAAGGAACTAAGGCGATAAACAACCATGCCAGACCGGCAGCCACCTCAGGCATCTTGTGGCGCAATTGTAAAAAGGTGATGAACAATGCCAGGACTCCGACGAACGCCGCCGCTGCGGCTGTCGGAGAATTGTTCAATGGTACGTCCGTCGAACGCTCGATACTCATCCGAATCGGAAGAAGCATCCAGGCAGTGTATTTCCAGAACGCCATGCTTATTCCAAGCAATCCAGGCGTACTTGAAGAAAGGTGTCCGCCTGCGGTGTGTCTGATGTACAGGTAAACAGCATCGACGGCAAGTCCAACGCCCCACAGCACGAACCAGTTGCGCCGTTTCGCGTTGACGGAACAAACCAGTAAACAGGTCATCGGTAAAGTCAGAATGCCAATCTCGTGTGAGAGAAGGGAAGCTAAGGCGGCAATCGCGTAACCGAGGAGCGCCACAGTCCGGTGCGAACGGAAATACCAATCTGCGCTCAGCAAGCTGGTCAACAGGAACAGAACCGCTAAAGCAATGGAGCGACCAGAAATCCACGCCACAACCTCGCAATTAATTGGAAGACTCAACCAGGTGATACAAACGCTGGCGGAGAGTAAACTAGAAACGTTCAACCTTTTTAAGAGTAAGAATGCGAGTAGACCGTTCCCCCAATGCAAAGCAAGATTTGTGAGGTGGAAACCTGTCGCATTCAAGCCCCAGAGGAAGCGGTCCAACGCCAAGCTGAACCAAAATAGTGGCCGGTAAAACGATCCTCCAATGCCACGAAATTGACCGTTAAAGGGGATAGCGGAGCGAGCATATTCCCTGGCCGAATGCCAGAAAGCCAAAGCGGGATTGTTTTGAATCTGGGCAACGTCATCATAGACAAATCCACCGCTGATTCCGTGCCGGTAAAGCAACGCCACCCAGCCTGCGCTAATAATCGCGAACCACAGGTCTGGATGATGAGCAAACGCCTCCAGCTCAGATTGTATTCGGAACCTTGCCGAGCATAGTCCCGGGCATCGTCTTCGGAAAAAACAAGCCCATTCGGCGATCTCTGTTTTCAAGAATAAGGGTATTTTTTCGCTCAAGAGACGGGGCCTCCCGTATGCACTGATCGCGACCCGCCGAGGTTCCCCAATCCACCGTCCATCCGGGGAAATCGGACCTGTCTTGCCTTGCGCACTGATTTATTCTCCACTGCTGTGGTGCACGGCGCTGCCACAAACGAAAAGGATAGCGGCGAGCTCCGGACGCAGGGCCAATGCAGGTCCAATAAGAATTCCCTGGACGTGCTTTCAATGAGTTAAGTGCCATTCATACCGTTGTCCATACCGCAAAACCCTTTCCAGGAGCGGTATGCGATGCGATTTTGTCTTGAATGTGACCCCGCTCGAAGAGGCGCGTGCCCTGATGGAAAAGTTCTCAGTTAGAAATGCCCTCTCGAGGAGCACCAGATAACAGGCATATGTGGCACCCAAAGAACTTTAGTCCAAATCGTCGACAGGTGTCGAGATTGGCTCGACACTTCCCGACACCCTCCGCCGTCCAGTCTTCTCTTCTTCATTAAAGTCAGCGATTTGCGATACGTCCCTTGTCCTTTTGCTTTGGTCGGTCAGTTGCCCCGGCCTGGTTGGTTGCTCAAAGACTCAGGTAAGGAGTTCTGTTCTGGATGAGGCGGTGAGCCGAGGCTGGTTCTAGAACGCAAGTTTGGGGCTTCAGAACGGGTTTCCTAGTGCAGCGCGGATTATGAGAAAACTCAATGGTCTGAGGCGTTTGCAGAACAAGTTTCATGGAACGGATCCCAACATTATTCGACCTTGTGTTTGGCTGCGATCATCGCGGCCTGAGCTTGGTGCTTACTCTCAGCCGCGCGGCTCATCGGGTGTGCGGCGATTCTCGGCACCACGTTCCAGCACTCGCTATTAACCAAGTCAGCGGACGACCACCGTGCGTATCGATCCACGCGGCACTGACTCAATGCGAATGGGGAAGGCCATTCGATCTAACGACTTGATCCAACGAATGGAGGTCACGATCATGGCCGCCGATCGCTCAGCTACTGAGAAAGTGAGTTATGACGGGCGGCAGTTGAGGGAAGCAGGAACCTAACTGAACTCGTAAGGGACCACAACATTTGCTGTGAGGTGCGACCAAAGTACATGGGGACCAGTAGAGCGCGACGACAGTGGGTTTTGATTTAGAACTCTTGGGGGCCCACTCTAACCGCCACCATCTCGACCCGATGTGCCCAATGGGTGAACCGGTTCACGCCGCACTGGATGGGGTAAAGGGTTGGAAGAGCTGGGTGTTCGCGAAGCGTAACGCGAGCTGTTCCTTCTTCTGACCTTCCAGTGCCCCGGACAACAAGGGCGACGTTTCGAGCCAGGTGAGGTTGCGAATTACGGAGCATATGCATTGTTTATGGGGCGTGAATTGCTGGGCGCAGTGGGCCACTGCCCTCCCCGCCTAAGGTGTGGCCGCGCGCCTAGCGCGCCCCTCCAAATGTTGGTTGTAGGCCTGGGAGAAAGTCGGTGGCAATGCGGAACAGAAACTGGTTTTGCAGCAGATCAGAGAATTCTCGATCTCAACGCCAAGACCGGTCTGAAGGAAACTTCCAAACGCCGATTCGCTTCGGCCCTATTTCACAAAACGGGCGCAATCGCACTCCTGATATCGATGGCGGTCTGGGGTGTCCCCTACGCCTCTGGCGCCGACGATACCCGCTCCCGGATTATGAACCTCTCGGTGGTTGACGAAAAGAACCTACCGGTACCCAATGCCACGATTGAGCTTCGGTTGGGTGAGGAGTTGGTAAGTGCGTCCAGCACAGATGCCACAGGGAGAGTGACGCTCACGATCAACGCGGTGGGTACGTATTCGCTAAAAGTCCAAAAGAAGGGCTACCTGCCTGTGCAGACAGCTTTGGAAGTTAACGGAGGGGCTGCCGCCCGAGACGTCGATATTGTGTTGACTACCGCGCCGTTGAGTCACCAGAGTGTGGAGGTCAAAGGTGAAGCTTCCAATCCCGTAACCGAAACCACAAGCCGCCCGACAATCCTAGATCCGGAGAAAGCCAGGGATACGCCGTCTCGCCCAGCTACCGTGGTGGATGCTCTGCCGCTGGTCCCTGGAATCGTCAGCGGCCTGGATGGGAGCATGCGAATCGCAGGTTTCGGCGAAGACCACAGCGCCCTGTTGGTCAATTCGGTGGATGTGACCGATCCCGCGACCGGGGCGTTTGGACTGAGCGTCCCGATCGATAGTGTAGAGACGATCGAAGTTTCCGAGATGCCGTATCTGGCAGAGTATGGGCGCTTCACAGCGGGTGTGGTCGCGGCCGATACGCGACGCGGAGGCGAGAAGTGGACCTACAGTTTGAATGACCCGTTCCCCGAGTTTTTCATCCGTAGCGGGCACCTCGAAGGCGTGCGAAGCGCGACTCCGCGATTCAATGCGAGCGGTCCCCTCATACCCCACCACGTTTATTTCCTCGAAGGCGCCGAATACCTGCTCAATAAGCACGAGGTTCTCACGTTGCCGTTTTCTGAAAGCCTCACCACATCAAAGGCAATCAACTCCTTCACGCAATTCGATGCGATCCTTTCGGGCAACCACCTCCTCACCGGCAGCTTCCATGTCGCTCCACATTCGCAGCAGTATGCCGGACTGGATTTCTTCAATCCGCAACCGGTGACCCCGAATGGGACTTTCCATGAGACCACCGCCACGCTGACAGACCGGCTTGCTATCGGCGGCGGGCTCTTGCGGAGTACCGTCGCAAACAGGGTCGTCAGCAGTGCTACGTCGCCGCAAGGAACAGCCGACATGGTACTGATTCCGACTGGAAACCTCGGTAACTACTTCAGTCAGGAATCGCGCCGTGCGAATCGCTTTGAATGGATCGAAGAATGGACACCGCGCACATTTCACTTTGCCGGGGTTCACAGCTTCAAGTTTGGATCGGTGCTAGCCCACAGTAAGAATGCGGGCCACTTTTATGCTCGTGCCGTTCTGATCGAGGATGCCAACGGTCATCGCACCCAATTCATAAACTTCTCGGGAATAGGAGCGTTTGATCTTTCCGACACCGAGCCGGCAGCATTTGCCGAGGACCATTGGACGCTGAATTCTCACCTGGCTATCGATGTCGGTCTTCGTACCGAAGCTCAGACGATTACCCACACCAGCCGAACAGCTCCGCGAAGCGGTTTCGTATGGACTCCCGATGCGGGTAAGACTGTGCTCCGCGGCGGGATCGGCGTCTTTTACGATTCGGTTCCATTGGACGTTTATGCGTTCCACAGCTATCCCGAGCAAACGATCACGACCTATAACTCGTCGGGCATGCCCGTAGGGCCGCCGGTACTTTACCTCAATCTGATCTCGCAGGAGGCGGAATCGAATTTCCCGCTTATCCATCGTTCTGCAAAGAGCGGCGATTTCGCTCCCTACAGCGTGGCGTGGAATGTGGCATTCGACCGCGCCGTGAATCGTTTCCTGCTGCTTCGCGTGAAGTACCTTCAGAGCCACGAGCGGGACATGATCACGCTTCAGCCTGAAGTCTTTCAGAACCAGAGCGCGTTTGTGCTGGGGGCTTCCGGGTGGGCGGGAACGCGCCAAACCGAGTTCACAGCCAGGGTTGGAGCGTCTTCCAATCGACAGTGTTTCTTTTCCTACGTTCGGCAATATGCCTATGGCGTCATCAACGACGCCAACTCCTATCTGGGGAATTATCCCTTTCCTGTCGTGCGAGTGAACCGCGTAGCCGGTTTGCCCGGTGAAATTCCCAACCGGTTTCTGTTTTGGGGCCCGTTCTCGTTCCCCCGAAAGATTCGAGTGATTCCACACCTCGAGTTTCGTAACGGTTTTCCCTACCAGCCAACCGATGTATTCCAGCAGTACCTGGCTGCCACCTTCAGTGCGCAACCTCGTTTCCCAAGATACTTTTCTCTCGACCTGCGAGTTTCAAAAGATATTCGGGTGAACGCGAAATACTCCGTGCGGCTCTCGGGTACGGTCCGTAATCTCACCAACCACTTCAATCCGCTCGAGGTGCACTCAAACATCGCCGATCCCCAGTATGGCGGCTTCTTTGGGACCTCCGAGCGGCGATTTACGCTCGACTTCGATGTTCTTTTCTGACCTAGGTTTAGGCTGCCTGCATCTATCCTCGACAATTGTCGATTCCGACTTCGACATTCTCCGACACTCCTTATCGCCGCCATCCCGGTCGTCAATGGAGTCAATAGTTTGCGGGAATACCAAGCAATGTTGCTTTGGCAAGCGTATTGCGATGCCTAGGGTTAGCGAACGTGCAACATGTCCAAGATACGAATGAACCCAACTGCTTGGACGTTTCTTCACCAGGGAGTGAGTGCTGGTGGGCGTAGCAGCGGCACTGGTGTGGCAGCCGCACTGGCGAAAAGAGTCGGACTCTGCGCGGCGTGGTTGACGTTGTGGCTCGCAGGGTTACTGTTGTGGCTCTTGTGGGGTGCCTTTGTCGTAAGCCGGGGATGGCTGCTACCGTGAAGCGCTGGCGGATTGGTCCCATTGGATGACCGAGTTCGACCCCTCGATTCAATGACTCACGATCGAGCCCGTAAGAATCAGCCGGGGTACGTGTTCATGTCGGATTAGTGATGAGGTCTTAGGATGTCGGCTTGTTTGTGAGCGCTTGGCGGGGGAGCCTGGCTGCTGAATCTTCCCTCCGCCGAGGGGAATCTGACATCGGGGAGTGCGGGAGGAATAGCGGCATGTCATTGACTCTGAGTCTGATAGGTGTTGCGGTTCTTGCGATGTCTCTAGTTTTCGTCCTTCGCGTGAAACGCCTAAAGGACCAACGCGAAATGGAGCAGCACAGCATTACAGCGGAAGAGCTCCACGCGTTGTTAGCTTCAGATCAAGAGACACTCCTGTTTGATGTTCGCCAGCCGTTGGACTTGTTAGCTTTTCCTGAGATCATCCCGACGGCAAAAAGGATCGCCCCCAATGAAGTGCTCGAGAGGCCGTCACTGATCCCGAAAGAAAAAGATGCGGTTGTATACTGCACCTGTCCCAGCGACAAAACCAGCCGAACCGTTTTGCGTCGGGCATTGGCACTTCAGTTGTTCCGGGTCAAGTTCCTCAGGGGTGGATTGGCGGGCTGGAAGGCGAGGGGGTATCCAGTCGAGCCGTACCTGGAGGTCTTTCACCTCTACGCTCCAACCTCGGCTCCGCGCTCTGGTTGACCTGGGTGGCCAAGGAAACCCGGTGCGATCCGATCAAAACTGAACCCTGTGAGGGTCTCGCACCATCCTACAAAGTGGGTATTATGCGTTCCAAAGCCGAGAAATTGTTGGTGGTGGAATCTGACGATCGTCTGCGGGACCACATCGTCATGGTGCTGAGCGATGCGGGATATGAGGTCTCGACCGACTACGAGCAGGGAATCAAGGCGGTCCTCGCATTCGATCCCGACGCGGTAGTCATGGGCGCGGATCCTCCCCAGCTCGATTGCTGTGACCTTCTCTCCGAAATCAAGGGCTCTGAGCGCACTCAGAATATACGCATTGTGATGCTATCTCCAGGAGGATCCGCCGAGCGTACTCGGGGCCTCGAGCTCGGTGCCGACGATGTGCTGTCACTTCCCTTCGACTCACATGAATTGCTGTCGCGGCTGCGTTCACAACTGCGAAACAAATCTGTTGCGGACGGGTTTCGCGAGCGGTTGCGCCTTGCCGAGGAAAATCAAAGCACGGCCCAGCAGGTGGTGACCGCAGTCAACGAAGAAAAGCGAACGCTTCGGGTTGGCGGACTGGCAACTGTTGCTGTCCTGATTGTTGCATCACTGGTCCTTCTGTTCTTCTACCGTCGCACGCAGGAACAGAATACCCGCGTCTACGCGGCGATCACTCGATTGCAGACGGGCGTCCTGACGCAACAACAGTTGAGGGAACGCTCGCGTCGCACCCTTGAAGACCGGGAGCACAATCCATCCGAGGTGAGCGATCCCCAAAAGCTGCAACTTCAGAAGAAGAGCGAAGACCTGAGATCGCAGATTGCAGCCAGCAAAACAGAAGACGCTTCTACTTTGCAAAGGCAACTTGCTGCTGTAGACAGCCGCCTGCAAAAGCTTGAGACCGAGGGCAGAGTTGCGCAGACGATTATCCAGTCCTATGAGCCGAGTGTCTGCCTCATCCATGTTGTGCTTGCCTTCCGCGAACACGCAACCGGATTACGGTTGCACTACGCTGAAATGACAAGCAGTGGTGAGCCCAAGACTGACGAACATAACAACCCGCTTTTGAGCCTAACCGGGAGTGGTCCGGAAGTACACTTGGATGCTTTTGGCACCGGGTTTCTCGCCTCCGCCGACGGACAAATTCTCACCAATCATCATGTGGCCGAGCCTTGGTGGCAGAATGACGATTTGAAGGAAATGGTCGATCAGGGGCTCGAGCCAGTGGTTGCTGAAATGAGCGCATATTTCCCAGGTGTTCCACACGGCATTGCCATCAACACCGAGAAGATTTCGGCTGCCGCGGACGTTGCCGTCGTGAAAGGGAACGTTTCAGAACTGGGAATTAAACAGATAGCGCTGGCCGCTGGCGGCCGTTCGGCCGTCAGCGGGGGGCCCGTCGTGCTTCTTGGATATCCCACGGCTCTGGATGCAATCCTGGCTCGGGCGGGCGCCGAGACGCTCCAGTCCATCGCTACAGCATCCCAAGGTGATCCGAAGCAGGTGATGGAAGAACTCGCGCGCCGCAATCTGATTAGGCCTGTCACTACTCAAGGACACATCGGCGACGTACTGCCTGACAAGATTGTTTATGACGCCCAAACCACTTCGGGCGGCTCCGGCGGTCCGCTCTTCAACAACGAGGGCAAAGTCATAGGAATCAACTTTGCCATGGTGCGCGAGTTTGGCGGCTCTAATTTCGCCATTCCTGTCGGCTACGGGAAATCACTTCTGAAACCTTAAGCCCGCAGAAACCGATCGGCAGGCCTACGGGTCATGAACCGGGGGGGTCTATCCAAATCTCTGCCAGGTACCGGAATATGATCCTGACGTGGTTGAGTCCCCACGCGGAGGTTTACATCCGTCGCTGTTTGACTCAGTGTGTGCGCCGCCGAAGCCAAGTTTTACCCAGCGCCTGGCAGGCCAGCCGTCAGTTCGCAACCACTGGCTGGGCAACGAAGGACGATCCGAAGCGCGAACCTTGTTCTGGATTCTGGGCGCCGTCAGCATTTGCAGCGTGGGTCCCGATTAGTCGGCAGCCATCTCCTGTACCTCGGGCTCGGGTTGAATTGGCTGCGACGCCATTGACCCTCGCAGTTCCGTTTCCAAGGCCGCTAGTTGAGCCTCAATTTCGTCTTGTGCTTTGCGCTTGCGGATGACTTCGTCGCGATACCGCCGCAGGAAGTAATCGATCGTTTCGACCCGGATCCTGATCGAGCCCGAGGGTTTGTTCTCGTCCAAATCCTTGAAGCAGAAGTATGGAGTGCCGGATTGCTCGATGATTCCCTCAATTACGCCGTAGATGGGCGCATCGTGCCCGCACTTGAAGCTCGAAACCTCAAGCGCCACCAGGTTGGGATGCCGCGCGGTAAACTTCGCCGCCCATACTTTGTGATTGGTGCTGCAGGAATACGAATTTTTCCAAGCATCGCCGATGTCCAGAGGATGGCTGATCACCCCGGCGCGTACCTCGTCGCCGAACAGACGCTCCAGCATGTCCTCATCCAGCGGCAGCGTGTTTTGGGAGAAGATGGGATAGCCCAGCTTCTGGAACTCCTCCATGATCTCGTGATTCAGTCCCGGATCGTGGTGATAGGGCCGCCCCAACATGACGATGCCGATGCGGTCCTCGCGTTCGAGCTGGTCGAGAACCTGGCGCGCCTTGCGACGGATGCTGGTTTCGTAGTCGGACAGAGCCTTGTAGCCCACTTCCACTGCCCGATCGTTTTCCTCCTGCGATAGCCCGAGGATGGGCTGCCATGCCTGGAGCATCTGGTGGGCGAACAGTTTGCGATCCGCAAAGTTTAGGACCGGATCCAGGTATTTGACATTGTGTTCGGCGAAGACATCATTCTCTTTTGTGAAGGCGGCCTTCACCGTCTCCGGCGTTGCAGTCACGGTTGGGCATGCGTTCGCGCCAACGATCTTGACCAGGGGCGAAGTCAGCACGTCGTACATCGGGAAAAAGATGACGTCCAGAGGTTTCTTACGATGTTTCTCCTGGATCAGGTTGTAGACGTGAGAGATGCCGATCTTGGCAGGGAAGCACGGGTCGATGGCGCCCCGGCTCGCTCCCGCTCGATAGAGATCGGAGCTGGTGTAGTCGGAGTAGACGATATTTTCCGGTTGCACACCCAGGCTTTCCAGGTATCCATTGAAGAGCGGCGCATAAGTGTAGATGTTCAGTACGCGCGGAATCCCTACGCGAAGCTTCTTACGCTTTTCCATGAGGGGAATACGCTCTTTGCCCGCCTTGTTCCAGAATTTCGTCATCGGAATGGGGTCGGCCACGCTCTTCGCGTTCACTGGGCGGAAGACTTCGTGGGCAGCGATATCGACGAAGTTGGGATGTTTGTCTTTGATTTCGTCGAGGCCCGCTTTGATGTCCTTCATGTCATTGACGTCTTCGACCAGGCCTTTTTCGCAGGTGGCAATGATCAGCCGCTGCTCCCCATGCATCAACGGAACCTTGGTGACCTTCTGAATGGGAACGAAGCTCATCTCATCGCTGGGAGCCGTTCGGATATCGATGAAGGTTCGCAGGCAGTTGTTTTTGCAGAAATTGCAGCGCGTGGCTTCGTTACGCGTGCTGCGGTAATGGATCTTGCGTACCGCATCCAAACCGACAAATGTGGTCTGCTGGCCGTTGCGCCACAGCCGCAGAGATTCTGCCGCCGCTCCAATCGCGCCTGACTCGCCGCAAAACTCGTGCACGATGATCTCCGGTTTCTTGCCAGCCGCGCGGAAGCTGTTATGGATAAAATCGACTTCCGCCTTCACTACCGCCATGTTGTTCTGCGTTCCGCCCTGCAGCACGAAGCGCGTGCCCAGCGCCGCGAGATTGGGAATGCTGGCGACATACAGGAACACGTTCTTGGGCAGCACGGCCGCCAGACCTGCGAGGATTTCCTCGGCCCGCCAGCCTTGGCGCTGGAAATTCACGATGTCCGACTGCATGAACACCGCGCAGCCGTAGCCGAAAACCGGCATCGATTGAGCGGAGAAGGCCAGGTCGGCGTATTGTTCGACTCCCAGGCCAAATCCTTCCGCAGTCGATTGCAGAAAATAGCCATTGCCCGCCGAGCACTGTGTGTTCAGTTTGAAGTCTTTTACCCGGCCGTTGTGCAGAATGATGATCTTGATATCCTGCCCGCCCACGTCGACGATGACGTGCGGATCTTCATAGAACTTGAGGGCAGATTCGGTGTGCGCCACGGTCTCAACCAGCGCGACGTCGGCGTGCAACACGTCTTTCAAAATGTCCTTGGCGTAGCCGGTGGTGGCTACTCCCAGGACCTCGAGCTTGGCATTCTGCGCCTCGACTTGTCCGCGCAGATTTTCGAACATCTCAATCGTGTCCTGGATCGGGTTGCCGTTTGAGAGCTGGTAAGCCTTGCAGAGGATGTCACCGCGGTCGTCAAGCAACACGGCCTTAGTGGAGGTCGAGCCTCCATCGATGCCGATAAAACCGCCGACCGTCTGACCTTTCTGGAATGTTGCGGGGGTAAACTTCTTTCGCCGATAGGCTTCCTTGAATCCGTCGAGTTCTCCTTCTTTCGAGACCAAGCCTTTTGCCCCGGATTTCGCCTTCTCCTCCTGGCGGCCAAACTCGATGTAGTAGACGAGCTTCTCGTAGCCCTGGTAACAGCCCACGCAATCCTCTTCGCTCTTGCCGAATTCAATCGCGCCCAGGGCGGCGAAATACTGCGCATTATTGGGAACCTTGATCAGTTCTTCCGGCTTCGCGCCATCGGGGATGGCAACTTTGCGCTCCTGCCACATGCGTGGAATGTTCGCCTGCCAAGCCTCGCGCATGCCCTTGATGAAGCTGTTCGGCCCTCCGAGAAGAAGCACGTGTGGCCGCAGCGTGTGGCCGCGCGTGAGGACGCTCAAGTTCTGCAGCACGATGGCCTCAAACAGTGAAGCCATCAGCTCATCCGATGGCGTTCCTACTTTCTGCAGGCTGTTGATGTCGGTTTCGGCGAAGACACCGCACTTGCCGGCCACCCTGTGCAACTTGATCCCGTGGTAGCCCTGCACGGCTAGCTCCGCCGTGGGAATTTTCAGCTTCGCGTTGATCTTGTCGATGACGGCTCCGGTGCCACCCGCGCACTTATCGTTCATCGAGGGAATCTTTTTCTTGCGCCCGGTTTCGTCGTCGTCCTTAAAGACGATGATCTTTGCGTCCTGTCCGCCCAACTCAATCACCGAGTAGACTTCGGGATGGAGTTTCTCGACCGCCAGTGACACGGCCGTAACTTCCTGTACAAACTTCGCTCCAATCTGCTCGGCAATCCCGCCACCACCGGATCCCGTCATGAACATCCGCGTGTTGTGCCGGTTGATCCCGACCTCCGCCTCCATGCGGCGCAGAAATTCCAACGACTTCTCCGGCTGCTTGGTCTCATGGCGCTGGTAATCCTGCCAAAGAATCTGGTCGGTCGCAGCGTCTACCACGGTCGCCTTCACCGTGGTCGAGCCCACGTCCAGCCCCACCAGGAACTGGGTGTGATGGTCGTAGGGCTTTTGATACGGAGCCGCGGCAATGTGAACCAGCTGAGGCGGTTTTTGATCGTGTCCAGCAAGATGGTCGTGCATCGAATGTTCTCCGATCAGGTTACGAAAATGAATGAAGGACCGGCAGTCACACCGCACTGCCGGTCAGATCAGTTAAGCCGCGTTTGGAAGTGCAATCCCGGGCACGTGCGTGCGACGCCAGAGCCGGCTGCTCTTGTCCATGCGGTCGCTCACATGAAGGATGAACTGTGCTGCCGTGCCTGCGATCCCTTCGCGATGGGGCACGTGATAGAACGGCTGCTTCAACTCGGGATGCTGGGCAACATATTTGCGAATTTGCTCCATGGTCTTGCCGGTAGAACTCAAGCACTCCTCGAACTCGAGTTTGGCCTTCACCTTGGCCTCCCCTAGCGCCATCTGCACCCGACTCTGCGCGTTCACCTCGCCCTCGCCCGAGGTCTCGATCGGGAGAAAGATCATGTCCTTGAACTTGTTGATGACTGCCGATTGAACTCCGTCAGACTGGGATGACGGCATACACCCGAACGGCTTGAGCGCCAAGACCATATGGCACAGCCGGTGGACGGTGTAGTAGACGTTTTTCCCGACCTCGAGATGTCCTTCTCCACCGCGCGCAAATTGGTTGTAGAAGGGATGGGCCATTTCGGCCAACTCCGTCTGCGGCACGAGGTGATGCGTAATCCCGCCGAGATGCTTGATCGTGCGGTGATACAGGCCATTCCACATCCACTCGCCGACCGCGAGGCCCATCAACTTCTTGCGCAATCCCAGATCATTGGCCAATTGTTTTTTCAATTCCCACCATTGCGGATTTCGGTGGGGACGATTGGCGGGCCACTTGGCCTTGGCGTGCGCCTTGGCCTGGTACAGCAGATAGGCAACCCAAGTCGCGATCGGCTCGACCAGCACCTGTGCGCCTTCCCGCTCAAGAAAGTCGAACATGTGGAAGTTGCCGTCGCCCTCCGTAATCTGCGCCCAGAACTCGCCCGTGATTTTCACCACTGGCTTCACTTTCGTGCGATCCACTTCGATCGAATTGAGTTTCTTGCGGGCAGCGGCCAGGGCATTGAGGTAGTCCTTGCCCCAGAGGTGTTCATGCATCTTGCCGAAAACATTGACGGTGTTGCGGAGGATCTTATTGCTCTTAAATTTGGGCTTTGCCCAGTTGGGCGCGATTTGCTCAATTTCGAACGAGTGACGGCTCCTCAGATCATGGCAGAGTTCGTTGACTACTTCCCGGAATACTCCGTTGGTCTCGCCCTTATCCACCTCGAACGGGCGAATTTGATAGATCATGTCGTTGAACACGTCACCCAGGTGCATGGCGTTCAGCATGCCGAATCCGAAGTCGACGGTGAACTTCAATCCAGGCTCGCCCGATGCGGCCTTGATTCCATCGCTGTCCTTAAACAGCAACACGCGGAAGCCATCGAAGCCGGCGTTCTTGAGCGCGAAGCGATACTCCGCCTCATACATGCCGAAGCGGCACGGACCGCATGAACCCGCCGTGAAGAAGACATAGTTGTCCAGAATGTCCTTGCGGGGAATCCCTTCTTTTTCCAGGAACTGGAGATATTGCACGAGATTCCCCACCGTGAAATAGGTTGGGTTGCACTGTCCGTTGTTGCCGTACTCCTTGCCGATCTGGAATGCGGGCACATCGGGCACGGGCAACTTCTCGCAGCGATATCCACTGCCTTGGAATACCGCGCGAATCAGATCTTCGTGTTTCCAGGTGAAGCCGCCGAAAAGGATCGTCACGCGGCTACGTTCTTCTGCCGTAAACGCTCGCTCGATTGGGCGGTGGAAGTGGGTCGGATGGTCAAGTCCGGCAATCTTCCGCAGGCGCATGCGTTCTGCTTCCAGGCGCTTCTTGATTTCTGAGTCATTTTCAATTTGCACGAAATTCGCGGCCATAGGATCCTCCGGCGGTGTATGGAATTTGAGCGGTGGTTCTGAAGTGGTTCTGAAAGGGATTGCAGGACGGTGGATTAGTCGCCGCTTTGCCAGCGGCCGAGCCTTTATCTACGGAAGGCAAGACATAGCCGAGCCGGGGAGGAGAGGACACCCCGGTCGCTACCGAGTTTCTACGGAACAGCATCCGAACTCCAAAACGGGCTAGGAGGTTCGAAATTTTACACCGGCGGAACTGCAGCGAGGGAGTCCCGTAGGCGCCGGAATTAGCAAAGGACCGCGATTGAGATGCCAGCCGTTCTGGAGTCAGTTGCCCAGGTTCTTTTGGGATCTCACCCACGGAAAATATAAAATTGATCTTGAACACTATTTATCAAAACTAACGTCTGAAATCAAGCGTGCATGTTAAAAGGCAAAGCCGACGGTACGGCAACGTACGAATTGCTCAAAACCATCTTCAAAAGGCTGCCCGGTTTTCGATCGAAAGCGACCCCTCGAGAGTGACTGAACGATTGACAATGTAGTCGTGATGATCAATGGTTAGAACCTTCTTGCCATAAAGTCGAACGTCGACAAATGTCAAATCTCTTTGCGGAAGCCAGAAACCGTCGATCTTTTGGTACTGACGCACGAAGTCGGCTCGTTGGATCCAGAAGGAAAGCTTCTTCGCGGGATGGCCTTCAATCCGGACCACCGCATAATCTTCAACGTCAATCCATACCTTGCCTTCGAATAGATATTTATCATTCCGTTTGGGGACCGCCTGCACAGCAAAACAGCGGTAAGGTCCCACCTGCTGTTCACCGAGCAGGTCCAGGGTGTAGTTTGCCGGGGAGATCGCGCTATCGTGATGTTGCTTGCCCGCCGTTGTTTCGATCTCGCTGGCGATGAGGGCATTGAGTGCCAGACGACGAACCACGGCCGATCCCTTCTCGGACATGACCACAAATTTCTTCTGGTCCGGTGCCCGGTACTCCATCCGTCCGGCTTCCTCGGCATGCACCTTCCCCTTCAGATCGACGACCTGATAGGTCCTGAAGGCGGTGTAGTTCAGCAGTGTCGCGGCCCGAAGGGCATTGTGGGCAAGCAGTTCGTCAAAGATCTGGATTTCAGTCAAGCCCGGTCGCAAGGGCTCAAGCGGGGCTGTAAGTTCCGTCTGTCCCAGTTGATTCACCTGCGCGTGGGCGCCTACCGCGAACGTTGTCATGGCAAGGAATGCGGCATCGACAAAGAAAAGTCTGATCTTGGTGTTCGGCTTCGTGGTGTTTCTTCCCAGCATGTCTTGGTTCTCCTCATCAATCCTCGAAGCTGCGCACGCCACCCTGGAATCTGTTCTTGGCGTTGGCCCAAAGCCACTTGATCACCCTGGCATCGTTGTAGCAGTACGCGAGGTTATGGTTCAGAGTCGAGAAACAATGGCGCTGGCAGGTTGACTTCATAGCAGACAGCTGAGTCTGATCGAATTTCGGTTCGTCGATGTTTCCCCAGTCGAAGGTGGCCCCGTACATCGGGAAGCATGGAGCGACGGTGCCGTCCGTGCGGATGATGACGTTGTTCTGACCGGCGCGACAGTTCCACTCCGCAAAATGCAATTCGCCGTTGGGCTCTTGGACAATCCCAGGCATCGAGGCCAACAGTTCTGCCTGATGTCCGTTTCCCTTCGTGCCATCGCCGTTCCAGCCATACTCCTGCAAATCGAGCCCGGAAGACATACGCACAAAAGCCTTGATCTCTTGCAGGCGTGGCACCGAGTTCACCATCTGATAACCGGCTTTATTTTTCTCGATCAGCCAATCGACCAGAGAGTCGATCTCGCGCCAGTCTTCCGGTCGGATGTAGGTGGGGTTGTCGTACAGGTGCTTAAAGTGGTCATCCTGTTCGAGCATGGGAGTCTCATTGATGTGGTAGTCGGTAGCAATCCGATGGTCGTGGGCGTATTCAGTGAGCTTTCTTACGTCCTCCAGGTTATTACGGCAAATATTGATGTTGAAAAAAACCAGGTATCCGTCCACGTACTGCTTGCGCAGGATATGTTCCAGATTTTTCTCCGCGGGGACAAATGCTTTGGGCAGGCTCGGCTGCAGATCCCACGAGTCCAGCGCAAAATTGAATACCGCCACGCCGGCGTCGCCCAGGCGGTCTGCGACGTCGGGGCGGAGCAAACGCCCGTTCGTGGCGATATAAACCCAGAAGCCCTTCTTCGCCGCGTAATAAACGACTTTGTGAATGAATTCCGGCCGCAGCAGAGGCTCGCCACCCATGAGCGCCAACACGCGACAGCCATTGTCGTGCAGCCAGTCGATCGAACGGCGGGCCACGTCCTCGGTCATACCCTTGACCTTATTGTTGTAGGACCAGCAATACCAGCAATCGAGGTTGCACTTGTACTCGACAAACAGATAGGCGGTGATGGGGTGGAACTCTCCGGGCAAAACTCGCGAACGGACGTAAGGACCCAGCCATCCGCGTGAGTAACGGTACACATCCTTTGCGCCCCATTTCCGCTTCTCTGGCGGAGTCTCGGGGCCAAGATCGTCAAGGCGCTCCGGGAATTGGGGAAAAACCGGCTCAGGAAGGGCGAGACCCTTTGCCTGAGCCGGTGCCGGGGGGCGCTGGCTGGAATTCACTAGAAGGTCGTGGATTGCTACGTCGATGCGGAACTTGGCGGCTGTGGCCATTGCAAAATCACCTCGGACAAGGTTTGCATGGGGCGGTTCCTCTGTTGGGAGAACCGTCGGCATTTCCTCTCAGACTCTTGCAAAGGAAATGCCAAAGTCATGTAGGGCGAATGCCCGTAGTGAAATCCGTCATTGAGCCAGGTTACGAGTCGGCCCCAAGGCTATCGGAAGCAACTCATCGAGGCAGCCTCTGGCCCACAGTCCGCGAGAATCGCTGGGCAAAATAGCAAGCCTGCCACATTCGGTATTCCGTGATCGAGGCCAGATTCGAAAGCCCAACAACGCACATAAGGGAATCCGCCTTCCGCCGGATCCCCGTTGAAACTGCCAGAATTCTGACACTTGCTGGCAATCTGTCGTTCGAGATTTAGTACTTGGGATCGAATTTTTTTTTACGCAACTGCAGAAACCCACCCTTAATAGGCCTGCTGGATCACGCTCTCCCATGCAATGGCGGGTAACAGTCGGTAAGTCGGCAAGCCGCCGGCCGATCGGAGAAGGATGAGGACTAAAGTGTCGAAGGATGACATCGACACTGTCGACACCATCGTCGCGAGGTAATTGACTCACACGGAAGCTGGCGCCCTGGCGGTGAAGTTGAACTGAGCGGCGCCGAACATCTGCCGGTTGGGAAGCCTCCGCCGTTGGTGAGAAATGGTTGGATCCGGCGGGAGTGAAGAAAATTGACTTGTGCGCCGATGGGACTCCCGCAGTACCGTAGGCATACACTCGCTGGCCATTCGCCCGCGGGTCGCCTACCACCGACAGTGGTACTTCGGCAACATAGCGTAATGCGCTCAAGCGATTCGTGAAGATGAGACGTCCATATCGGATTTCGACCTGGTACATGCGACTATCAACTGTAGTGCTGCCGAAGGCATGGCCATTCCCGAATTGCCCCAAGAACAGACCCCAAACTCATAATATGTGTGGCGCGCTCTTGGGCACGAGCGGGCTGACAAGGAACGTCGTTGCAAATACTGTGCGCGAGAGCAGCGAGATTCCTCGGGCTAACGTGAAAAGTCGTCCCTTCCAAGCGCACAGAGTCTGAGCCAGAGCTTGTCGATCGAATTCAGCGCTGAAGTTCAGGCAAGGAAAATGCCCACGTTATGACCGGTAAATCGTGCTGAGGTCCCTCATCAAGCCAGGTTGCGGGCGTGAAGTGAAGGCAAACTACAGGGTCTGTCAAATCGTAGCAGTCAGGTTTCGACAGGTGTCGGAAATCCTGCCAATCGGTCGAACCTCTTTCTTTCTCCGCATTGCGAAAGAAATTCTTGATGATTGTTTCGGCACTCTTCCTCTTCCGGCAAGTGCTTCTCGGCTCTTCGTCGAGTTTGCGACCTCCCGCACGTATCGACGGTGTCATCTTTGACGAATGTCGAAGATGTGTTCGACACCTGTTGACACTATCCCCGCACGATCCTCTCTGGTTTCACTGAAGTCAGCGGTTTGCGAGACGTCTCCATAGCGGGTCGCTTTGGTCGATTAGTTGCCTACTGGGTTCTCGGAGAACTGACGTTAAAAATTTCCGTCATGATGGGAGGACGCGGAATGCAGTGGCGTGTCTTTGTAGCGGTGCTCTACCTTTGCGGATCCATCGCTTCCAAAGCGCAGGAGCAGTTGCCCTTATTGTCTGACACGCCCAAGCCGCAGCCGGGAATTATTGTCGGCACTGCAGTCGATGTGAACGACGATGCCATTCCGGGCGCCACAGTCAGTCTCGAAGGCCGAGTCGTCAGCGATTCCCGCACGATCGTATCGAACGACAACGGATTCTTTGAATTCAAGGATCTCGAGCCGGAAACCTCCTACCACGTGACCATCAGCGCCCCAGGATTTGCGAACTGGACTTCACCCGAGATCATGCTCAAACCAGGCCAGTACGTAATCGTGAAGGGCACCAAGCTCCAAGTCGCGATGGCGCTTACCACCGTGACTGTAGGTTACTCCGCAAACGAGGTCGCAACCGAGCAGGTCAAGATCGAGGAGCAGCAGCGCATCTTCGGCTTCATCCCCAATTTCTACGTATCCTACGATCAAAATGCCGCGCCGCTCACAACCAAGTTGAAGTTCGAACTCGCCGCCAAGGTCTCCTTCGATCCTGTCACTTTTTTCGGCGTAGCTATAGCTGCCGGCGCCGAGCAGGCAGGAAACGACCCGAACTACCCCCAGGGTTGGAAAGGTTTGGGTGAGCGCTATGGCGCCGCCTATGCGAACGGTTTCACCGACATCATGATCGGTGGCGCCATCCTGCCATCACTACTGCACCAGGACCCGCGCTACTTCTACCAAGGCACGGGCACAACGAAGTCTCGTGTTCTGCACGCCCTCACGACTCCATTCATCACTCGAGGAGATAACGGGCAGCGGCAGCCGAACTACTCAACCATAGGTGGCGATCTGGCCTCGGCTGCCATCTCGAATGCCTACTATCCGGCGTCGAATTGCGGAGTCGGGCTGTTTTTGGGGAATTTCCTTATCGCAACCGGCCAGCGGGCGGCCGCCAACCTGGCACAGGAATTCATCCTGCGCCGACTCACGCACAAAGCCAAAGATCAGAAGTAAGCATCCGCGGCAGAGCGAGGCTCAGGCGGGGGAGTTCGAAGGTGCATCCGGGAAGTTGTATTTTCGTGCATGCCGAAATTGCTAGATGTGGAGCACGTCTGCGAGCGCAGAACCGTAGTTGTCATCCGAGCCCGGCTTCTCTGCGCCGACGCTTACCGGCTGATTAGCGAGCAATTCCATCGCACCTCGGAGTTGCTGCAATGCGCGATTTCGCCCTGCAGTCACGTCACGCCGAGAGCCGTGCAGCAGAAGGGAGCACTCGTGCTCGGAATAATGTTCGAGAACCAATATTACGAACACAAAGCGCTCGAACGGTTCGAGTTGGAGAACCGCCCCAATTTCCCCCTGCTCGATTGCGTCCGTCCTGCGATTACGATTGAAGATCACACGATCATGCTCTTCTGTCGGTCGCGGGTTGATGACTCGAAGGGCGCTCTGAATGATTGTCCGCCGAGCCCATGAACGCGCCCATTCCTTGAACACCGGGTTCCCCTTCACCGAATCCTGCACTCCGGAAACAAAGCACAGCTGAGCCTTCTCGTGGTCCGCGGTCAGCAGGAACGACAGCCGATACAGGCTGTCTTTTTCTTCATGAAAGATTCGGTCGAAATCACCGGTGCTCGCGTACGGCATAGGGCTTGCGATGTGCTTTGTTCCCGGCATGTTCACCTCCGTGGTGCTTCCTGCTTTTTCTTTCGCGCAAGTTGTTTCAGCACGTGCCTGGTGAGGACGCCGCCGCAGGTAAACCTCGCCCCTTTCTTCATCAGATCGAAGATCGCTTCTTCTCCTTCACAGCTAATGATGGTCAGGTTCCTCAGGTCGATGACCAATTTGCGTCCCTCTAGCTCCCGGCCTGCATTTCTCCAGGTTGTGCCCAGCTCGGCAACCCAGGGTCCGGTGAGGGCTCCTTCTACGACTAGCGTGCGCCGTGACGGCGTGTCGGTGATGGAAATCCTGAACATATTGGGCTCGTGCCGAACTTGACTATCGCAAGAGGCTTGCCATAGCCAGAGTGCCTTGGTGCTGTAGCAAACTATTGAATCCATTGCCGGCCGGAAAGCAGGGCGACGAGGCGAGTCGGAGAATGTCAAAGCCAGAATCGACGATTGTCGAGTGTGGCGACACACCCACAAAGCGGCCGCAAAGTCGAAGCCTAAGTCCCTATTTGGTCAGCAGCAACGCCGTATCCGACAATTAGGGCCGGCGAGGATGACTGAACTGTTCGCGGTCTGAGAATCTGTGCAGCTCCGATCCGAGCGCGGCGACGGGTGCTTAATCGAGACAGGCGTGAGACTAGTACTCTTGTGTCGTTTGGTGAATCGAATACGGGTCCTGCTTGCCTCTCTCAGAAGAGCACATAGAAATGCCAGCATGAACAAGGCCGCGGCGCCGCAAGCGCTCGTGAACGCAATCGGTCCGATCACATTAACCTCCGTTCCACGCCTTCAATCTCATGAACGCCGTTCCTCAAGTATTCGGACTCAGTTCGTCCAAAATGAGACCCGACACCATCAAGTCTGCACATTCCAAGTTCGGGATACCTGGGTTCTCTGGGAATGTTGTTCGGGCGTGATTCACGCACGAAAAGGCGACTGAGCAATAGGGGGCTCTAAGCAAAACCGCAGACGAGATACAGACGTTTTGGACCGAACGAAGGCGAGAGCGTGGTTCGAGTGGCACAGTTCATCTCATCTACCGCCGCACAGCATCACCGAGGTCAGAGGGAAGCCTCGTTCCGCCCAAGCCTGAAGGCCGCCGGCAAGTGGTCGCACACGCTCAAATCCACGGCGGTGCAGCTCCAGGGCAACCCGTGCGCAGGTGAGCTCATGGGGAGCGGTACAGTAAAGGACGACCTCGCAATCGCGGGCGATTGGCGTTCGCTTCTCGGGATGATCGTGTTGTCCCAGCCTATGCGGATCGATGCACACCGCGCCGGGAATGCCGTGATGGCTTCGCCTGCCATCCCGGCGGCCGTGTAGATCAAAGATCACGACTTCTTCGCCCGCGTCCAGCTTCTGTTTAAGCTCTTCTGGCGAGATCCGAGCCATTCGAAATTCGCGCACAATGCGATGCCATTGAACAAGCTTGCGGCCAACATACGCAGCTAGTGCCACGAACACGACAATCGCCCAAAGCGTGCCCAATCTCATTGCGTACGCAGCAACACGATCCAGGTCTTGGCCGAGGACATAGCCGAGTCCGGCGTAAGCACCTGACCAGAGAGCGGCTCCAACGGCGTCAAAGGCAATGAAGCGAAACCGGCTTATGCCGGACAGCCCGGCTAAAGAAGGCGTTGCCGCATCCAGTCCCACGACGAACTTGGCGAGCATGAGAGTCCGAAGCCCATGGCGGACGAAGATCTCTTTCGACCGGCGAGCGGCGCCATCCGGGTCTAGGGCAAAGCCATAAATGAAGTGCAAGATCTGGTCACCCCACCGTCGACCGGCCTCGTACCACACCATGTCGGCCAGTAAACAGGCGATGATGGCAAGACCGAGGGCGATCGCCAATGTCATCCGTCCGGAGCCTGCCAGCGCCCCAGCAGCAATCAGAACCAGAATTGCCGGTACAGGCAACCACATTTGGCGCGCGAACACTGATGCGAACAGAACCGCGTAACCGTGCTTCACGAGAAGCTGGACAATAGGATTCATAGCGGCACCTCCCGCGCCGCCTCGGTCGTCGCATAGTCCGCGAACGGTTTGCCTGGAGCCTGCGGCGAGTTCGCCTTCTTGTCTGGTTTGCCAAGGCGACGTTCCCAAACATCGCGCCAGTCCCTTAGACATTGACCTTGACACTTGAACTCTTTTGCACGTCCGCCCATCGGTCCGCCGCATTCGGGGCACACCCAGTTAAGAATGCCGGAAATGATCTCTTCACTTGTTTGCGACGTTGCGTGCGGCATTTGCAATTCTCCTTGTTGGACTAGGCCCTCGTAACATCAATGCGGAACCCCTCATTTGGCCTCCTCGGTCGGAGACGAAATGCCGAATGTTCCAAGCCTCGTCCTAAACCCAGTTCTCGGAGGGTCCTTTCGTAGACACCGCTACGAAGTGAACCGCTTTGGGACCGCTGCCTGAAAGGCTGCACGCGTAGGATCGCGGCAAGCTTGGCGCGCGCCCGAGCGAGCTGCGCTTTCACTGTCCCTTTGGGAACACCCAAAACAAGCGCAGCTTCCTTCGTGGTTAAACCGTCGATATCGCGCAACTGAAATGCTTTGCGCAGCTTTGGTGAGAGCTGCTTAAAGCCCTCGACCAGCCGGTCTCGTGCTTCCGCTGTGGAGCACACTTCTTCTGGATTTGGCTTCAAATCAGCCAGCCGGTCCGAAAACGTGAGACCCTCTTCCCCCTGCTTCTCGTCGAGCGACAAGTAGCTAGCCCGGCGGCGGCGTAATTTCATCCGGGCAGCGTTGCTGACGATTGTCGTTAACCAGGTTGAAAGCTGTGCTTGCCCCCTAAACTGGCCTAGATGTTGGTACGCGGAAAGGAGAGCATCTTGGACGGCATCTTCCGCGTCGGGCATGTTGCCCAAGAAGCGGAAAGCCCTCTTGTAAAACATTGGTAGGTGGCGGGACACGACGCCGTCCAGTTCGTGAGCACGCTCGCTAAGGAGACCGTTCGGAACCGCTCTGTCTCCTTCCATGAACATTGTTATTGCCGACATAGCGTGTCCCCTTTCTAAGCGACTCCAGGGTGTGCAGACGACTCACTTCCTACAGCGTGGTTCGACTCCGTCCCTGCCAGCAGCCACCCGAGGACAGCGCCAGCTGGTCGAGTCGGGCCTGACCTGTTTGCCTGCGAATAAAACTTGATAACCTTTCCCGGTTGGGGCTGGCCGGCACGCGCGAACCTATGCCGAAAGTTCTTCGGTATATGAAACTCAATCACCTTCGCCATGACCATCTCCTTGATCGTGTGAACCTCTGTGCGAACGTGTCGTGCAAACGCGCATGTCGAGCTCACGTCTCGTGGGCCCACGAGCTACATCGACTGCAAGTAGGTGAAAGCAATTGAAGGACCAAACCGAAGCGCTGCAAGGACGTCTCTTAAATCGCTCACTTTAACGGAAGAGATTGATCGGGAGCGGGATGGTGTCGGGAAATCCCGACGACGATCTCTCGACACTTGTCGACGATTGCTGACAGGCGGCAATTCTAGGGTCGACAGTTCGAGGAAGCAGAAAGAGCCCGTCGGAGGTACGAAAGAGCGCTTGATAGAGGGTGACAACACGGTTCGCGGCTCGATGCCCAACTTCTTCATGCGCGAGATCATCGTCGTGCGCTTCATGTCCATGCGTGCCGCCGCACCGTCAGGCCTGCGACTCGCCCGCCGCACTTCTCAGAATAATGCGACCTTTAGCGGAATGGGATCATCAATCTTTGGGTAACGCCGGCCCGCACCCCACACTGAGTTGGTGTATCGGAACAGGGCATGAACGACACAGTACCTGTCATCGCGCGTGAAACGAGCAGCCATCGCTATGAGGCTGTGATGCGCATCAGTGAAGCGATCGCGGCTTGCGGTGAACCTGAAGAACTGGCCAGTACTCTGGCGGATGAAATCGGCGACTTTCTCCACTTCGATCACCTCTACTTCACTGTATTCAAGGAGAACTCCAGGGAAATCGAATATCTCGTTTGGGGTAAGGGTTCTTTTCCTTTCCCGGACCTGCCTATGGAAGAGTTGCCAATGTGGCACGCTATGGCGAGCGGGGATCCACAGCATACTGCCGATTGGAATACCGAGGAGCGATTTCCGCAATTCAGGGTGTGGGCCCAGAAAATGCGGCTTGGCTCGGGGGTCCGCGTACCGTTGACGACGCCGCATCGACGACTGGGTGTTTTCGGAATCAGCCGCGACACCGTGAATCCATTCAGTGAGGAAGACATATGCTTCCTCCGGCTGGTCGGGCGTGTCGTCGCCTTCGCGCTTGATGATGGTTTGAATCTGAGTCGCGCGCAGAGTGCGCATGCGTGCCTACAAAGTCAAAACGAGCGCCTCCAATTGCTTCTGAACCTGACCAATCGAATAACCTCGAATCTTAAGCTTCGGGAACTGTTACGAGCCGTCGCAGCTAACATCCGCGAGGTCATGCAGTGTGATGCCGTGGCGGTTTCGCTCATGGATTCGGCTTCAGGCACGTCCAAGTTATATGTCCTTGATTTTCCTCAGGGCAAAGGCCTCATCAAGGAGGAGCGGGTCCTTACCATAGCTGGTGCCTCCAGGCGCGTTCTGGAGACACTGAAGCCAGCAATTTTTCACAAGGCCGATACTTCCGAAGTCCCCCCTGAGATCTACAATGATGTGGTCGCCGAAGGCCTGGAGAACATCTGTCTGATTCCGCTGATTAATCGGGGTCGAGCACTCGGAATCCTGACCATTGCGCGGACTACCGAAATTCCTTTCACCCCATACGACGTCGAATTTCTGACACAAGCCGCGGGACAGATAGCAATCGCCATCGAAAATGCATTGGCGTACCACGAGATTTCGGAACTTAAGGACAAGCTCGCGCAGGAAAAGTTGTACCTCGAAGAAGAGATCCGCGGCGAGACGAACTTTGAGAATATCGTTGGAAACAGCCCGACATTAAAGCACGTTCTGGAACTGGTTGAGACCGTCGCTCCAAACGACTCTACAGTGCTGCTGCTTGGCGAGACCGGTACGGGCAAGGAATTGATCGCTCGCGCCATCCATGACCGCAGCCGACGCAAGGATCGCACCTTTGTAAAGACGAACTGTGCTGCCATTCCAACGGGGCTACTGGAAAGCGAACTATTCGGCCATGAAAAAGGAGCGTTCACTGGTGCCATCGCGCAGAAAGTCGGGCGGCTGGAGTTAGCCGATCAGGGAACCCTCTTCCTGGATGAAGTGGGGGACATCCCGATCGAGATTCAACCAAAATTACTGCGCGCTTTGCAGGAACGAGAGTTCGAGCGTCTGGGCAGCACTCATACCCGCAAAGTGAACGTACGACTGGTGGCGGCCACCAATCGCGATTTGGAAGAGATGATTGCCCAAAAGGAATTCCGCAGTGATTTGTACTATCGCCTCAACGTATTTCCGATCCGCATACCGCCCTTGCGGGAGCGCAAGGAAGATATTCCTCTGCTGGTGAGCTACTTTGTGCAAAAGTTTGCGAAGCAAATGCAGAAGAATATCAGAGGTATTTCACCGGCCGTCATGAAAGGGCTGACAGCATGGGAATGGCCCGGTAACATCCGGGAGCTGGAAAATTTCATCGAGCGTTCCGTGATCCTGACCCGCAGCAAATCGCTGGAAGCGCCGCTGGCGGAACTGCGCAGATCCAACGCTCAGGAACCCGCGGTTACGATGCAGGGTTCCGGCAGGGAAGACATTGCACGAATCGTGAAAGAGACTCTCCATATTCTCGATGGGAACAAGACTGCCGCCGATGCAAGGGCCCAGAAGCAACGCCAGGAAATTGTGCGCGCACTTGGCGAAAGCAAGGGTCGCGTTGGCGGTACCGACGGAGCTGCTGCACGCATGGGTATCAATCGCACCACACTTCTGTCACGCATGAAGAAATTCGGTATCGACCCCGGTCAGTACGCCTAACCGGGTTCCCGATCGGGAGCTTCCCTCCGATAACCTTGACGGTACAGATCGAACGAACGCCCCAATCTTCTTCGGGTGTTTCTAACTCGTAAGAGAAAGCGAAACAGTTCGTTTCTTTCTTGGTCGCTCGCAAACTCCCTCTGGCATCAAAATTGGGTGAGTCTTCCGCCTCGTTGCCGCATCTCAAACTCATATCTGCGCCGCGGATGCCGCGAACCCAGACTGTATGCTCGATGGGACTCAAGCGCCTCATTTTATCGACGGGCTGTATGAAAAGCTGATTGAGGGAGGCGTCGGCTACTTCTTTCCCTCGGCAAAGTTTGAGTCGATCGAGCGCGATCCTGCCTTGCCGCAAGAGCGAGTCGCCTTAGGATCCGATGGCAGATCAGTAACCATGAACTGGCTCGGGTCGCGCTGCTCGTTGACCCGCGACGAGCCCTTTTCTGACTCCGAGATACGACTTCTTACCTGCATCGGCGCGGTGTTAGGTGCGCGCTATCGAATGATCCAGGATGCAGATCGAGTCGAGCAGCGATTCGAACTATTCCGCGGCCTGCCCGAAGACCGCTATGTTTCGGCATACGTAGACCGAGCACCATATAGCGAATTGACGTGGACGGGACCCGATCGCGTCGAAGATGCGATTGAGGTCCTGCGCACGACTTCCTTGAGCACCTACGAGAACCGGCGCATCTCCACCGGAGCGCTGCTGTTCGGAAGAATGCCGGATCCGTGCCACGAGCTGCCCGCCAAACCTCCGGACGCCTTACGTTATTCTCCCTCGTTGACCTTGATTCGCACTTTCTATCGCTTGTGTGACGGACTCCAAACACTCGCGTTGGTCGATGAAAACGGCTTTCTGGCCGAGATCGTGGATGTCGAGGAATGGGCTCAGCTTTACTCCGATATTGCTCTGCCAGTGCCCAGCACTGCGCGATATCAAACTCATAGCCGGGCCACATTGTGCGGCGGTCATGTGTGCATGATCCTAACCCCCAACGGAGAGATGAAGATCATTGCCGATGGCGTACAGATCTTCCGATTCTGGGACGGCCGATGGAGGTTCACGGAGGCCGAGCGCAAATATCGACTGTGGGTCGAAGCTGTGGGGAATTCGCAACTAGCCGAACGTCTGTTTGTTGCCGCCCTCAATCTGGCCGAAGACCGGCGAGGTGGGCTGCTGGTTGTCCTTGGTGACCCTCGGAACGCACGCAAGCTGGTTTCAGTGACTGATCTCGTTAGCCACTTGCCGGGCAACGGTCAGCAGTCCGTGACCAGCACAAAAGACCAGTTGCATTACTTGTTGCATCAGAAACGGATGCTCGAGGTACCCGGCTCGGTCTTAGAAACGATCGCGCGAATCGATGGTGCGATTGTGTTGGACCAGGATGCACAACTGCTGGCTTTTGGGGCCATTCTGCGGCACCACGATTTGTCCGAGTTGCACCCCGAGAATATCGAAGGGGGCCGTACGACGGCGGCCATCGCCGCCTCCGAGTTTGGCAACGTTCTCAAGATCAGTGAAGACGGGCTGATTTCATTTTTTCAAAGAGGCAAATGCGTTTGGGATGTCTAAAACTGCAGAGCGTGTGTCCTCCCCCTCAGACCCTCAGAGGCAGCAGAACGAATAGATGCTGCAGGTGTCGGGGCCAAGATCCCGATTGCTCTCGTCGAGGTCACGGGTAACAAAGCGCGAGAGGCTGGAGAAGGTCCAGACCGCGATAGCAACAGCGCCCCGTTGGCTGATCGGTGAAGTCGCCGGGATCTTGCGCCTCCAGAAGACTGTCAAACGTGTTTTCGACATCGTCAACTCTCAACACTGGACTTCTACTACTCATATTGAGAACTATTGAAAACTCATGGGCTTACGGTTCGTCTGTTTGGCACGGGCGTTGCCCTTACAACGGATGAAGAAAAGGGGCATTCTCAAGGCCATAGTTGCCGAGTCCCGCAATCTGGGGGGCATTTGAAGGAAGCCCTTGAGGCTGCGCCATAAGCCACGCGTCGAAGCGGCAATCGAAAGCTTATTGAGTGAGAAGAAAGGCAGTTGAAATGAAGAACAAGCTGGTTGTCATTTTAGCCCTATGCATCGTTATTCCATCCGTCGCGCTGTCTGCTACCGACGACGCGAAGGCGAATGATCAAATTAGGGTCTCTCGGTCCCCTATTTCTGAGTCTGAGAACCCGAGTTCGATAATCCATTCAACGAGTCCGGATGTTAGGACGAGCGAGCAGCAGGAAAAACCCGAGGACTACGAGGGGGCGATGATGGCGATCACCCAGAGGTTCTCAGCCACACTTGCAGCAATTGCCGAGGCCGTGCAACAAGGAAAAATCAGCAGCGAACAAGGGAAGGAAATGAGCGCCGAGCAATATCAGCTGACACAAATGCAGTTTGAATTGCTGAGCCTGTGGCGTGAAATCGAGCAAGAAGACGTGGCGCGAATCACCGATGCTCCGGCAAAACCCGCTTCGACACAGGACAGCGAGATCGTGATGGTGGCTCTCCCGTTCTCGTCTCTTCAGCTGAACTCTTCGCTCTCTGCATATCTCAGCCTAACGCCTTCGCAGGTCGCAGCCATCGAGCAGGTGATGGTGCGCGAACGGCAGAGTCAACAACCCCTGATGACACAGCTGCGTATCACGAGGGAGAAGCTGCTGGCGACCAGCGGTGACCGCATGGATGAGAAGGAGGTCAAAAGCTTGGCCCAGGCCGAGGCGGCTCTATTGGCGAGACTGATCGTAGCCAACGCTCGTATGCAGTCCAAAATCTACAGCGTTCTCACTCCGGACCAGCAAAAGAAACTCAGCGATCTCGAACGAACCCAGGGATCATCGGCCGCAAACGAAAGTCAGTAGGGAGCGTATGAAATCAGCTCCAAGCAAGAAGAGTACGAACATGCATTTGAGTGCCCAAGAAATGCAGATGAGTCTGAGCCAGCGATGATTTGAAGGGAAGGCCTAACAATCTTGCCCTGTATACAGATGAATTGGGCTCCTAATAGCCGCGGTAAGTCTTTCGCTATACGTTCACGCATCGTGCCCTTCGGCAACTGCCACTCTCCGTTCCGTTCCCGGTCAACATCCTGGTATTCGTATTCGGAAATAGGAATCGTCCAATTCTCACTTTCCACACGATCGAGTCGACTTCAGGATGAGTTCATGCACCAGGATTTGCGGATTCTCGCAAAAGAGGACGACGGGGTCATTTAAGCGCGCTTCCACTTAGGCCACGTGCAATGTCCCCCTGCGTAGGCAGTCGGTTTCCGCCCAGTACCAATTCGGCAGCAAGAAGGGGATTCGGATTGTTTGCCGAATCCCCCCACTTCACCTCTGTGTCGCGCTCTTAGACTCCCGTTCGATTGACTGTGAGCCCTGCGGCTATCATCGATGCCTCGGCTTAGAAGCGGAAGACGATGCCGGCCGAGGGCTGCGCCGTATGCGTCCAAGCATTGGTATTCAAGCTGGCGAGATTGAAATCGGGCGCCTTATACACGTAGCCGCGATACTCTGCCCGTAAGGAAAGGTGTTTGGTGAAGGCGTAGTCAGCGCCGACGCCATAGACGAACGCGCCCTTGGCTTCCCATGTTGCACCTGCAAAACTGCCGCCAGCGTTGCCGGTAGGATCGAACATGAGGGCTCCGCCGCCGGCAAGAGCGTACGGTTGTAGCCTGAGAAGGCCGGGCAGTTTCACCACGGCTTCGCCGGTGACCTGGTGAACGTTGGACTGTACACGCCCTAATCCGCTGTTGAAGTAGATCTGTGTATTCCGGTCATAGCCGTAGTTGGCCTCAGCAGCTAGCCAGCGATTGATGTTGTAACGATAGCCAATCAGAAATCCGCCTGTGTTGGTGACGTGATCTTGAACGCCATTGCCTTCGCTATCTTTGGTGAAAAACCCAGTGCCCTGGACGCTGATTTCTGATCGAGTTTCTTGCGCGATTGCAGTCATGGACTGTAATGCTGCAACCCCCACAGCGCTTGCCAGTGCCAGCTTTATGAAGTTTCTAAACTGCAGGTATGCTCCTTTTTGTGCTGTTCTGCGATGTTCCTTGCCCGCGTTTCTCGGCCGCTATCACGGCGGCAGCGATGTTCATTGCAGCCAGAATTAGGACGTCTTGTAGCGTGAACGCGCCAGTTGTGATTTTCCACATAACCGCCTCACCACGTGACTCGAAGCGTCGCATCTCAAATCAAGGCAACTTCTGTACCAAACGGAGTGCGTCCATACCATCGAACGAAATGAGCCGGTTGGTGCAAACTCCCTGACGCAGCACTGTCAAAAGTTGAAAGTGTCACGCGCTCATCAACACTGGGGGCACCTGCAGGTAAGAATGGGTGCTATCGGAGGAGTCGTCACGCCATCGGTTGCGCGCCGGTACTCTCTCGCATGAGAGGGGAGGGATCAATCTCCGGCAGTACGCATGGCTACACAGCCTCGCTGACTCTGATTCCCACTCCGACATGCGTTCGGCTGGAAGCGGGTTTCATATCGCTCATCTCGGAGCTTTTGTAGCTGGGCCGCAACTCTAAGGTTGGGATCGCGCGAATAGGTAACCGAAATGAAGTTTCGAGAACCTTTTCGAATGGGGATGCTCATCAAATCATAATCGGAATATGAGGACCACAGGGGTTGTCGGTCTCGAACTTCTTGGCTCCTGGCCGAAATAGTCAGAGTGTAGTCCGAAGCTGCGTTCGCAATAATTTCGAGTTTATAGGTTCCGCTTAGCGCTCCACAGACTTCGACTAATCCGCGACATGCATCCTCGCCGTCCGACTCATCACAATCGATCGAGCCTTGGGCCACGGGCAATTCCTGCCAGCCACGTTTTATGAGCGGATCGAAACCAATGCGGCGTCCGCGCGGATCCGTTAAAACGATGCCTATGGTTGGCGGGCCGCTGTTATTGGTATGAAAAGCGATATCGAGTTCGCCGAGTGCAACGCAGTCCCCTGCATCGTTAGGATCTCGTTCATCCTGCACTTCGCGTGGGTTTGCGGCCGACACAAATGCAACATCACCAAGATGCACATCGCCGAAGATTGCCCTTGGAGCGAGTATGAGCAATGAGAATATCGTCACAATCCTAATATTGGTCACAGAAGCCACACCTTGGGCATCGAATGTTTCGCAGGGCGACATCGTTCGTCGCCGATGGTTCGATCCAATAGTGCGCTCGCAATCGCGCTTCCACATTGGTGAAATAAATACTGCCTCAAGACACTGCGGGGGCGAGAGTCTGTCCGGGCAGCCAGTGGCTTGGTGCTCAGTTATTTGACACCGGTCGGAATCCGTCCCTAATCGTTGTCGCTGATTCGGAATCGAAAGCCACTGTTGTGACGGGATGTCGACGAGCTTCGACACTTTCAACCCACACAGCGCCCCGGCCCATCTATCCGGCGGCCCTGTGTTTCCAGCAAATTACGGGTCCACAGCCTTCAACTCCGTTTTGGCATGTCGTTTGCCTTTGGGTTCGTTGGAGGTATAGGGCCATGACTCCACAAATCAGCCAAGCGGCAGACACGCGTATCGAGTCCGAGCTCGATCGGCTTACGTATTCCGCCTATCTGTTGACACTCGATCCCGGAGTGGCCGTTTCAGTCGTGATGACGGCGATTGATGGATCTCTCGAGGAAATCACCACCGGGCCAGATTTGCTCGAACGAACGGTCGAACTCGCGTTAGAACAGATACGCCACGAATCCGGAACGGAAGGGGATGGTGAGTCGTCGGCCTTCGATGCTGTGTTTTATGGACATTCCGCGGCGATCCGCTCACCCACATTTCAATCGCTCAAGGACCTGAGCGGCAACCCCATTCTGCTGCTCGATTGCAATTCCCGTATAGCCTTCGTTCTGCACCATGTGCTCGGGTACAAGCTTGGGGCAGCGGCTGCCAAGGCGCACATGGACGAGACAGAATATCGCGCGCAGTTGCGAAAAGCCTACCTGCGATTGGCATCGTTTCACTTTGAGGGGCAGGTCTCAGGCAGCAAATTTCTCGAGGAGCCTGCGCTGGCCTAGCAGGATGCTGAAAAACTACTGCTAATCCACAACGGACTATGGTACGAGAAAGCATGCGCGGAACCGATGAGCAGCAGAATCATATGTTCAGTTAT